>Ga0115566_10000085_pt1 | contig 73263 bp, 64 predicted proteins | sample COGITO_mtgs_1204_3_FD_87173 | JGI IMG/M metagenome (GOLD analysis project Ga0115566, IMG submission 87173) | Pelagic marine microbial communities from North Sea - COGITO_mtgs_120405 | ecosystem: Environmental > Aquatic > Marine > Epipelagic | place: Germany:Helgoland, sampling site Kabeltonne...
GAATCGGCGCGATGTTATCGGGCGACTGGAAGAGCTTCGCGGACAGTAGCGGGCATGGACAGTAGCGGGCGCATTGGACGGAGCCCTAGCCCTAGGGCATGCTTGACTGACTGGATGGTCACAGCGTTTCTTGGTACCTACGTCCTTCCGCCACCAAACCTACTTACCCATGCGGTTTTCAATCCGGTTTCCTGCACGCCAGCTATTCGGAGGACTATTGCTAGCCGCAATGCTCCTTCCGGCAAATGCCCAATCCACACTGGATAATCAGGTTGATGCCCTCGAAGCACAGGTCATCGAGTGGCGTCGTGACTTCCACGAAAACCCTGAGTTATCCAATCGTGAATTTCGCACTGCAGGCATTGTGGCCGAACACCTTCGTTCTCTGGGAATGGACGTAAAAACGGAAGTAGCACATACTGGTGTTATCGGCATCTTGAAAGGAGCCCATCCCGGCCAAGAAGTCCCGGGCCTTTATTTGTTCGTGGGAGGCAAGTCATTGGATGTCCCCAGTGATGTCAATCCATCTCATCACACGCCGGATTTTTACATTGATGAATCAGGCATGAAACTGGGCCTCAAGGCCTACCTCAACCTCACGTTGGACTATATGGAAGCTGCTACGCGGCAGTAATTCCGAAACTCGCCTTCCCATTCAAGCCATCTCTCGAAAGCCATGACCCGCCATTTTCCTCTCATTTTGATCGCCCTTTTCCTTTTTTCGGCCTGTGAGTCACAGGACTCGATGAAGGAGCAATCCACGAAAGAACACGCCAGCGCCGTCGATGTGGAGTTCCTTTCCAATTCGGAACAGGATTCTCCAGGGCCCTTCTCAGAAGCCGTCCGAGTTGGAAACTTGCTCTTCTTGTCGGGACAAATCGGGATAGATCCGGCCACAAGATTGCTTGTAGAGGGTGGCATTCTTCCAGAGGCAAGGCAAACCATGGAGAATATCAAAGCAACTTTGGAGCGACATGGCTCGTCTCTTGAGGAGGTCGTCAAGTGCACCGTGATGATTGATGACATTGCCGAGTGGGGCAACTTCAATGAGGTGTATGTCGAATATTTTCCTGGAAAAAAGCCTGCGCGCAGCGCTTTTGGAGCCGATGGTCTTGCTTTGGGCTCAGCCGTAGAAGTTGAATGCATCGCTACCATCTCCTGATACGGTACCTTTGCAAAAATATTTCTGATTCCATTTCTACACATGTCCCTCACGAACAACCGGCTCCAAGGATTGCTCTGCTTGGTCCTAGTCCTTATTGCGGGCCACCCTTTGTCTGCCAAGGCTCAACTGGCATCGTTCTCTGACCACCAGTACCGTAGCGAAACGCCGGTCCGCATTGAACGGCTCAATGGTGAAATCAATCTGGATGGACGGGTAGACGAACCAGCTTGGGATGCTATCACCCCCATTTCCATGCATGTCTATGGGCCATCTTATGGCGCACCGGCCACCCAAGAGTCGGAAATGCGAGTGGCGTACGACGATAACTACATCTACTTCTCCTGCCGTTGCTACGACTCAGATCCTGACCTGATTGCCCGAACGACCTACAAGCGCGATGCCTGGGAGTCCAATTATGACCAGATCGGTATTGGGTTGGACACGTTCAATGACCAGGAAAACTCGCTGCTGTTCATTCTCTCAGCGGCGGGAGTGCGGGTCGATGTCGCCATTTTCAACGACGGTCAGGGTGACGCCCCATTCAATCAGTCCTGGAACGCTTTCTGGGACGGTGAATCAGTTGTCAATGATGATGGCTGGTCGTCTGAGCTCAGGATTCCCCTCTCAAGCATCCGATTCAATACAGAGAATGACCAAAGCACCATGGGCCTGATGGTGTATCGTTACATCGGGCGAAATGCAGAGCATCACATTTATCCGGAAAGACCACAGGATTGGGGCTTCTGGAGCTTTGTCAAACCCTCCCAGAGCCAACAGATCGTATTCGAAGGCGTCAAATCGACCCGTCCTGTATACATCACCCCGTATGCACTGGCTGGCACCAGCCGAGCCGCTGAACTCAACGATGATGAAACAGCGTACGTGACTGACGATGGCCTCTCCTACGACGTCGGTCTAGACGTAAAAGTCGGACTAACTAGGAATTTGACCCTCGACCTTACGGCCAATACGGATTTTGCTCAGGTTGAAGCCGACGACCAGCAGGTCAACCTGACTCGGTTTTCCCTTTTCTTCCCCGAACAGCGTCTGTTTTTCCAGGAGCGAACTAGCAACTTCGAATTGAACTTCGGTCAGCAGAATCGCCTCTTCTACACGCGCAGGATTGGAATCAATGACGGGGACATGGTAACGCTTCTGGGTGGTGCTCGTTTGGTTGGTAGAATCGGCCGATGGGATATTGGTGCACTATCCATGCAGTCTGCCCGTCAGGGCGATCTTCCGAGTGAAAACTTCAGTGTCTTGAGGCTGCGTCGGCAGGTTTTAAATCCCAACTCATATGCAGGCGCTATGATGGCGACTCGTATTGATGAGGAGGGCGGTGAAAACATTGCTCTCGGCGCAGACGGCATTTTTAGACTGCGCGGTGATGACTACCTCACGCTGGCAGCTGCTCACACCTTTGATGAGGAAACGGAAGCTGGCCTAGACGCTACTCGCCTTCGAGCTCACCTGCGACGCGAGCGCATTGGTGGATTAACCTATGATGTGGAATACAACCGTGCTGGAGCAGACTATCGACCGGATCTCGGATTCGAGTTGCGGGACGACTACTCCCAGGTCGGAATTGGTCTTGGGTACGGCATCGTTGGGTCAGACGAAACGCGATTCAAGAGATTCGAAAGCGGCATGACCTCCGACCTTTACGTTTCCAACGAAACGGGTGACTTACAGACACGAGAATCCATGGCAACAGCTAGCGCCGTGACGTGGAACGATGAAAACATCAGTGCCACGGCGACTTGGTTCGTGGAAGACCTCGAAGATGAATTCGAGCTGTCCGATGAGATCAGCATCCCGGTCGATCGGTATTCGTTCATGCAGGCTGAGTTCAGCTTCCAGACGTCCGAAACGAAGCCAGGCAACGTGACCCATAAGCTTACTCTCGGTCGCTTTTTCGATGGTGTCCGTTTCGGTGTGAGCGCAACGCCGAAATGGAATGTCTCCAAGTTGCTCGAACTGAGCGCAGTGTATCAGTATGACCGCATTTCGTTTTCCGGCAGAGATCAAACGTTTGAAGCCCACACAATGCGTCTTAAAGTGGGCTTGACGCTCAATACGAGCCTATCGATGTCCAGCTTCTTTCAGTACAATTCGTCCGCAGACTTCGCCTTGGGAAATTTCCGTCTGCGCTACAACCCGAAGGAAGGCAACGACTTCTACCTGGTGTTCAACGAAGGACTCAATACGGATAGATACCGCTATTCACCCGTGCCGCCCGTCGTTGATTCGCGAGCCTTGATCGTGAAGTACAGTTACACATTTGTAAAGTGACACGACGAGGTGCAATTCTCCCAATTACGGCAAATTAGTAGGCCTTGGGGAGAGACTCCTGCAAAGCGCTGTACGATTGTGTTTGAGATTTCGGTCTTCGTGCGGTAAATAGGTCGATCTTCCACATTCTCTTGAGTAGCCCATGAGCCCTTTTTCGATCAGTGCCCGACTGTCGATCATGATGTTCCTGCAGTTTTTTATCTGGGGTGCCTGGTACGTCACCGTAGGTATTTTCATGGGCGAAAACGGAATGGGTGATGTGTCTCATTGGGCATACACCGTTGGGCCGCTAGCCGCTGTGATCTCTCCGTTTTTTCTGGGGATGATTGCGGATCGGTATTTCGATGTTGAAAAAGTACTTGGCGTCATGCACTTGCTTGGAGGCGTTGCCCTTCTTGCCGCTCCATTCTACGCTGATTCGCCCGTTCTATTTATCGTCCTGTTGGCCGTTCACATGGTGTGTTATATGCCCACTATTGGACTGACCAACACACTGGCCTTCCACAACATTACAGATCAGGAAAAGCAGTTTCCGCTGATTCGAGTGTTTGGAACGATTGGCTGGATTGTCGCTGGTGTGCTCGTCAGTCTTGGCCTGAAAGCCGAAACAACTGCGGTACCATTTTATGTGGCAGGGATTGCCTCCCTCCTGATGGGTTTATTCAGTTTTTCCCTTCCCCACACGCCACCTCCCGCATCCGAAAAAGGCAGTATTACCGTTCGGGAAATCCTTGGGCTCGACGCGCTGGCGCAGTTAAACAGCCGGCCGTTTATCATTTTTATGGTCTCTTCTTTTCTGATCTGTATTCCGCTAGCGACCTACTACAATTTTGCGCCGATCTTCGCCAACGACGTAGGACTAAGCAATGTCGCCTTCAAAATGTCCTTTGGCCAGATGTCAGAAGTCCTCTTTATGGTCGCCATGCCCTTCTTTTTTAGGAAACTGGGCGTAAAATGGATGCTAGTCGTGGGTATGGCCGCCTGGGTATTGCGATACGCATTGTTTGCCCTGTCCGCCTCCCAGGGTGTTGTTTGGATGATTATGTTCGGTGTCCTGCTGCATGGCATCTGCTATGACTTCTTCTTCGTCACCGGACAGATCTACGTTGACAAAAAGGCCGGACCAGAAATCAGAGGACAGGCGCAAGGTCTGTTGGTCCTGATAACCTTAGGACTAGGAATGCTAATCGGGGCACAGGTTTCTGGTTGGCTGAACAACTATTTTAAAGCGGGAGCAGATGCTCTTTCACCTGAACTTTGGGGCTCTTTTTGGTGGATTCCGGCGGCCTTTGCTGGCGCTATTATGCTCTTTTTCACGTTCACATTCAAGGACGAAGTCGATCGCGACGAGGTATCGATATGATGGATAAGAAACGCCTTCATCGGCGTGATTTCATGAAAAAAACAGCCCTTGGGGCTGCTGGGCTAAGTCTTTTCCCGCTGGCTTGTGCCGAAGGTGGATCAGGCGCAGCTTCTGCAGCCGCATCCGAACCACTGTTTAAAATTTCCCTCGCGCAATGGTCGCTGCATAAAGCGCTCTTCGCGGAGGAGATGACAAACCTGGATTTCCCGGTAATCGCAAAGACGGCCTACGGAATCAATGCAGTGGAGTACGTCAACTCCTTCATGAAAGAGGAGTCGCGGGACCCTCGTTACGTTTCTGAGCTCAAGAACATCTGTGATTCAGAGGGCGTGACGAGCGTCCTGATCATGTGCGATGGAGAAGGTCGCTTAGGTGATCCGGATGAGGCAGCTCGGATTACAGCTGTTGAAAACCACTACCGCTGGATTGAAATTGCCAAAGAGCTCGGGTGCCACTCTATCAGAGTTAACGCGGCTTCTGAAGGTGATTGGAATACCCAGCGTGATTTGGCCGCTGATGGACTTGGGCGACTCACTGAATTTGGTGTCCAAGCTGATATTAATGTCATCGTCGAAAACCACGGTGGCGTTTCATCGAATGGGGCTTGGCTTGCTGAGGTAATGCGCACGGTTAATATGCCAATGTGTGGCACACTGCCTGATTTTGGCAACTTCAATATGGGCGAAGAATGGGGCGGGTGGTATGATATCTACGAAGGTGTTGAAGAGCTCATGCCATTTGCTAAAGCCGTCAGCGCTAAGAGCCACAATTTTGATGAGAATGGCGACGAGGCAGAAAAGGACTACATGCGTTTGATGCGCATCGTCCTCGACGCAGGATACCGCGGATACGTGGGCATCGAATATGAAGGATCTGAATTTTCTGAATCCGATGGTATTCATGCGACCCGAGACCTACTTCTGCGATGCCGTGAAGCCCTTACACCGGAGTACTCCTGATTAGAGCACGTCACTCCGACACGAACGGATTAGGACCTTCCTCTACTTTCTTTTTGGCCCTGAAACCAACTATCTACAATGCGTACTTTTTTTTCCCTCTTTTTAATGGCCAGCCTAACGATTCCTATGGTTGCGTGTCAACCAGCTCAGGAAGACTCTATGGATGAAGCCTCCACTGATACGATGGCTGACGAATGGATCACTCTCTTCGACGGTACAGGATTTGACCACTGGCGTGGATACAAGCAAGATGCTATGCCAGAAGGTTGGGTTCTCGATGGTGATGCTATGTATGCGTCTACACCTGACGCAGGTATGGACGTTGTTACTAGAGACACCTACACCAATTTCGAACTCGAGCTTGAGTGGAAAGTCGAGGAGAATGGTAATAGTGGCATCATGTGGCACGTGGACGAAGCGGCTGGTGATTACCCATGGATGACCGGGCCTGAGTATCAACTGCTCGACGATGCTGCTTTCAATGACGGCCAGATTGGCAAGAACAGCGCGGGATCGAACTATGACGTGCAAGCTCCATCCGAGGCTGTGACCCGTCCAGCTATGGAATGGAATGAGGCACGAATCGTGGTGAATGGCCCTCATGTCGAGCATTGGCTCAACGGAGTTTTGGTGGTGGAATACGAAAAGGGTAGTGAGGCCCATCAAGCAGCAGTCGCTCAATCCAAATGGACTGGCTATGGTGACTATGGCACCACATCAACCGGACACATTGCATTTCAGGGTGATCATGGTGCGGTCTGGTTCCGCAATATTCGCATCAAGCCGCTAGGCTGATCGCAGACTACTTCTGTGGCCTTCGGGCCACTCAAGAGAGCCTGCTCCTAAGAGCAGGCTCTCTTTGTTTGTAGGAACGAGAAAGGCGCGGCCCCAACAAGGGGCCGCGCCTTTCTTTTAAGACGTACTCTTCGATCAAACGATCAGGGTGTGGAGTTAGCTCCTCCTTCGACATGACGAAAGCGCGACAAGTTGCCCGCTCCGTCAAAGGCAATCACGTCGTATGACTGATAGTTGGCCGGTGCGCCCTGCTCCATTCCCGGAGAACCGATCGGCATACCTGGGACAGACAGTCCTTTGATAGCAGGTCTTTCTTCCAGCATGCGCAGAATGTCTTCGGCTGGAACGTGTCCTTCTACGACATATCCATCAATCAATGCTGTGTGGCATGAAGACAGGTTGCGATCTATACCATTTTGCAACTTAACCGCATTCATGTCAGATGAGTCACGAACTTCGACCTCAAAACCCGCACCCTCGACGTGTTCAATCCAACTCGCACAGCAGCCGCAGTTAGGATCCTTAAATACAACCATGGTGGTTGATGCCGTTTCAACGCTTGTGCCTGCTTCAGATTCGGACGAGGACGAATTCAACATAAAGGCAGCAGCAACGACAATCATAAAGACGCTTATTCCCGAGATGAGGGCTTTTTTCACTGGACTACACGGATGATGAAAGTGAAAGGGCGCGAGCCATAGAAAGGCGTTCAGGACTAGAAAGTTTCCTAGGGTAAGACCAGGTAAATCGGTGAATTCAGGCAGTTGTTCTGCCTTTAGTCGCTTACATTCCGGTTCTTGGACGCACCAAATGACCCTTGTTGATTATGACTCGCCTCGTTCCTCTCCTCCTTCTCGCAATTATCGCTACCGGGTGTACTACATCCGAATCATCGCAGATGCTAACTGAACTGAATGACCCTTCTTGGGAATGGCAATTTCAGGACTCCACTGCTTTTTTCATCGGTGTTCACGCCGTGGATGAATCAACCGTATGGGCCGCAGGATCCAATGGTCAAGTGGTTCGCACTGTTGATGGTGGAGGTAGTTGGTCAAGTATGATTGTTCCAGGAGCAGACTCTATTCAGTTTCGGGATGTGCACGCATTTGACGGGGAGCATGCCTTTGTACTGTCTATCGGAAACGGCACTGATTCCCGCATATACCAAACCTCTGATGGCGGAGTTACGTGGGAATTGAGTTTTCAGAATGAGGACGAGAACGCGTTTTTCGACTGCTTCTCCTTTTGGGATCCTACTGCAGGTTTCGCTTTCTCTGACTCCTACGAAGGTGAGTTCACTCTCATTCGAACGCGCAATGGTGGTCAATCGTGGTCCCGCATCGACCCCGAAATGGTACCGGATGCACGCCCAGGTGAAGGGGCATTTGCAGCGAGCGGAACGTGCGTTCAGACGCGTCCCGGAGGTCTGGGATGGTTTGCGACAGGTGCATCAGGCGTAGATACACGCGTGATTCGCACGAAGGATTATGGGGCGTCATGGTCAGAATCAGTCACACCGATTGCCAGCCTCACCGGGACCCAAGGCATTTCTACCATGTCGATCCTTGATGATGGCCATATTGCCGTGCTGGGTGGAGACTTCACTCTGCGTGATTCGATCTATACAAACGTAGCGTTGTCGGATGATGGTGGAGATTCGTGGCGATTGGCTGCGAGTGCCCCCATTGGCGGTAGTGTGTATGGATCGACCTATGTGCCTGGAGCGGCCAGTCCAACCCTTATTGGTGTTGCACCCACGGGATCAGCGTACTCAACTGACAACGCTGAATCATGGTCATACATTGACGACACCAATTTCTGGACGATATCCGCCGTTTCTGTGGGTGGTATTTGGGCAGCTGGTCCTGGCGGAGTGGCCCGGCTTGTCAGCAGTTTGTCCAATTGATACCAATAAGGCGCTGAATGAAAGTCGCACTAGCCGGATATGATCACTGGATCGACTCCTGCAGGAGGTTTTTGCCGGACGAAGCAGAGGTGCGCATTCTAACCGAGGAAGACCTTCCTGAGCCAGATGAGAAATGTCTTCTATCTGGCTCCTCGGGGGATTGGTACCCGATGCTCGACCGGGCGATGAGACAAGGGCGGTCCGTTTTTCTGGGCAACCCCGGATCTTGGTCCCATCATGATCTTCAGTCCCTCGAACATGTTGCGGAAGAATCGGACGTAGATCTATTCGTATTGCGGCCTTGGCGCTCAGCACTCGGCCTCTCTGCCAGGTCTCATCGCATTATTCGGCTTGACGTCCCTCTTAGATCGAATGAGCGTTGGAAACCCGTCTTTGGTCACGCAATTGACTTGGTGATACATGCGCTTGGTACAGATAATCTTCTGCGAGCTGACGCCTCCCGAGCGACATCCGAGTCCGGGGGTATGGCACTGCTTCTCGCCACCTTGAGGTTTCAGAACGGGTCTTTTGCCCAGGTTTCGATTGCCCCTTCTGAGGACGCCCCCCTTCAAATGACGACATCGGACCATGTGTACTCCATGGACCCCGCAAAAGAGGCATCTGAACGCGGCGCAAATATCCGAGAGTTCCTCTTCAAAAATGGCCCCCTTCCCAAGCTGCAAGACGCATTGGCCGGACGTAAAATCGAGGAGAATATCATCTCGATTTTGCGCACCAGCTGAGGAGCATCAGGTCAATGAAAGGAGACAGCCTTACCTTTGTAGCATGTCGTCCCTAATAGCCATCTTGAACCAGAACCCTTACGTGGATGTGCTTCGCTCAATAGGCGAAGCCGCTGCTGAAGAAGGACTCGAAGCGTGGGTTGTAGGTGGTTTCGTACGGGACCTACTACTGGATCGCCCGACGACTGACATAGACTTCGTTTCGATCGGTCAAGATTCCGGCCTTCACCTGGCTGAGGCCGTCCGGCAACGGCTTGGGGGCTCGGTCGTTCATCGGTATGAGACGTTTGGTACGGCAGCCATTCGAGTTGACCATGCTATCTCAGGAGATGCCCTAGTCCTTGAATTCGTAGGCGCTCGAAAAGAAAGTTATTCTCGGGACTCCAGAAAGCCAGCCGTAGAGTCTGGCAGCATGGAAGATGATCAGCACCGAAGGGACTTTACCGTCAATGCATTGGCCTTGAACCTTCTTCCCTCGGCTTTTGGTGATCTTCTAGATTCCTTTAACGGCATCGCTGATCTCAATGAGGGGATACTGCGCACACCACTTGATCCTGTCCAGACGTTTGATGATGATCCTCTCCGAATCATCCGTGCAGCTCGATTCGCTTCGCAGCTTGGTTTCGACATAGATCCGCTGACGTTTGCAGGCATGAAGGAACGAGCGGAGCGAGTTTCCATGCTTAGTAAGGAGCGGATAGAAGAGGAATTTACCCGGATTATGTGCTCCTCAAAGCCATCCGTGGGATTCCGACATTTGTATGAATGTGGTGCGCTTCATCACATCCTGCCTGATCTGGTGGCTCTTCAAGGTGTAGAAGCCATCGACGGCGTCAAGCATAAAGACAATTTCTTCCACACGTTGAAAGTGGTGGACAACCTGGTCGAAAGCCTAGAAGAACGATCCGCTGAGACGTCTCTCGGATTGCGTTGGGCCGCCCTCTTTCATGACATAGGTAAATCACAGACAAAAAGATTTACAGAAGGGGTGGGCTGGAGTTTTCATGGTCATGAAGAGCGTGGAGCGCGCATGATACCCAAGATTTTCAAGTCGCTCCGTCTTCCGACAGATGAGCGGATGAAATATGTTCAGGAGATGATCCGCTTGCATCATCGCCCTGTCTCGCTTGTCGATGAACACGTCACAGATTCGGCTGTCCGGCGCCTGCTTTTCGATGCCGGCGAAAATATTGAAGACCTCATGCTTTTGGTTCGTGCTGACATCACATCCAAAAACCCACGTCGCGTCCACAAATATCTGACGGCTTTCGATGATGTGGAGCAAAAGTTTGCTGAAGTAGAGGAAAAGGATCACCTACGTAATTTTCAGCCACCGGTTGATGGTGCTGAAATCATGCAGGTACTGAACCTTCCCCCGTCGCGCGCCATCGGTGTAATTAAGACCGCCATACGGGAGGCAATACTTGATGGTCGTATACCAAACGAACATGAAGCTGCTCGCTCTTATATGATGGAGGTCAAAGACGAACTCCTTTCGGGCTTGAGTGAGGACGATTTCAGGGACCGGGGTAAGTAGCTTTTTCCGAGGTGTCTCGCCTTCTCTTACTATCAAACGATCAAAAGAAGCGAATCAGCCTCATCAGAGTGCATCTCTAGCACGTAGTCTTCCGTATAGGAGTCTTGATTCTCGATCTGTCTCACTTATCACTTAAGACCCGCTTGTCCCATGGCAGACCTCATTCGCGTCATCCTCTCTATCATCATTCCGCCTGTCGGCGTGTTTTTCAAAGTCGGCTTCGGCAAGCATTTCTGGATCAACATAATCCTGACCCTCTTTGGCTACATCCCTGGACTGGTGCATGCCATTTGGATTCTAGCCAGTAAGGACTGAATATGTAACCGGTCTCATGAAGGCTGCAGGATCTCTGCATTCCTAGGTAGAATAGCTGTATAAAGAAATAGGGGGCGCGGCCTATGGCCGCGCCCCCTATAACGTCTATCCGTTTGAAATCGCCAGGGTCAACCAGCTACTTCTTCCTTGACCGGGCGGATATCCCACATGAGCATCTGCTCAATGTCAGCGTAGTCTTCTTCACCATCAGCGTCGGTAAAGGAGTAGTCACCGAATTTTTCTCGCTGCATAGGCGAAAGGCGACTCCATTTCTGACCTTCCTGATCTGAGAATTCTGCCGGATAAGGATTGGTCACGCGATAAGATGGGTGGTAGGACTTGTACGTCTTCTCTGCTTCGTACAGCGCAGCTCTGCGGGCTCCTGCCATCGCTGAGCTCTTTCCGACCACCTTGAACGGTGTGATGGTGATCGTTGCCAAGAAGAAGCCATCTTCTTGTTCTAGATACTCTGGGCGCATCACTTTAAAGTCACCTGGGTGCGGATAGGCACTACGTTCGTTGAATTCCATGTCTTTTGCGTGTCGGTCGGTCGTGGATAACGGACTATTTCTTGGGCGCCTTGTACCCACCATCCGCTACTAGGTTCGTTTTATATCGGGAGAAGATCGTGCAAATCGCCCCTCAGATTGCCTACGCTAAATTGCCGTTATTGTGCTCGCTATAAGACCGTTATTGAGCCGACCAAGAGGTCCTCTGTGGAAAACGCCTTGATAACAAACCTCCTTTCAACAATAACTTGGGGCAATAACGGATTTAGGGTTCGTGTGAGTGAAGGAGAGCCCCTTACCAATCTCCCTTGGGCGCTTCCTGATACCGTTTTTTGGGTAGTTTTGTTAATTATGTAAATGTGGAAAATTATTGCTTGCATAACGGCGATTATGCTCATTTATTATCATCCGCACCCGCCGCCACCTGGCACTTTTCGGTTATCGCCTCTGAGGATGCATTCCTCGCGTAAACCGGCATGTTTTCGTTTACTTCGGATCTAGCTTGGTGGTCTGTTTCCCGTGCTCTCTGCGAATCCCACCGTCGCCATGCGACACCCACCCGCAGTCACACACAAGGGTAGCCTGAAAAGCCCGTGCTAACGATGCCCATATTATTTGCACCCTGAAAATTGAGGAGTACCTATGCCTGATGCCAACCGGGAAACGTTGTTCGGAGGAGACTCCGGCACTGAAGTAGATGTAACGCGAGGTCTTGTCATTGACCGCGTGTTCTCAAACGAAGGAGAAGATCCGTTCGATTCTGTGACATGGGAGCGCCGCGACGCCTCCATCAAGAATCATACGGGTGAGAAGATTTTTGAACAGACTGATTTGGAGTTTCCTGTCTCTTGGAGTCAGTTGGCCACAAACGTCGTAGCAAGTAAATACTTTTACGGCGAGTTGTCGATGAACGGTACACACCCTTCAGAGGGTGGCCGCGAGAACAGCCTCCGCCAGCTTATTCACCGTGTTACTCGCACAATCGCTGATTGGGGACTCAAACAAAAATATTTCGCCAGCAAGGAAGACGCCGCAACGTTCTATGATGAACTGAGCTGGCTATGCGTCAATCAGTATGGCGCTTTCAATAGCCCAGTCTGGTTCAATGTTGGTCTCCACCATCAGTATGGTGTGAAGGACTCAGGTGGAAAAACTATTTTCGGATGGGATGAGAAAAAGAAAAAGGCTGTAGCGGTAGATCCGTACATCCGCCCTCAGGCATCGGCCTGTTTCATCATCTCCGTAGAAGATTCGATCGATGATATCTGGCAGTTGATGGGCGAGAGTGCCCGTCTTTTCAAGTTTGGATCAGGTGTAGGCGCAGACTGGTCAACCTTGCGCTCTAGCCGTGAACGCCTGTCGGGCGGTGGAACGCCTTCGGGGCCTGTTTCCTTCATGAAAGTTCAGGATGCGACAGGTGGAACGATCAAGTCAGGTGGAAAGACGCGGCGCGCTGCGATCATGCAAACGCTGAAGAGCTGGCACCCTGACATCCTCGAATTCGTCGATGCAAAGCAGGAAGAAGAGAAAAAAGCCTGGGCACTGATAGAACAGGGATACGACGGCTCCTTTAATGGTCCGGCTTATGGTTCGGTGGCATTTCAGAACGTCAACCAGTCAGTGCGTGTCGATGACGATTTCATGGCTGCTGCTGACGATAACGCAGCCTATGCTTTGAGAGCCGTCAAAACTGGCGAGCCACTCGAAGAGGTGGACGCCTCCGATATTCTGGAGCGAATCGCTGAGGGTACGCACATCTGCGGAGACCCGGGGGTTCAGTACGAAGACACCATTCAGCGCTGGCATACGTGTAAGAACAGTGCTCAGATCAATTCGAGCAATCCATGCTCAGAGTACATGTTTCTTGACGACTCAGCATGCAACCTAGCATCGCTGAACCTGCGCAAGTTCCAGAAGGAAGATGGCACGTTTGATGTAAACCGATACCGCGCAGCTGCTCGTATCTACATCACAGCTATGGAAATCCTGGTCGATAACGCCGGATATCCGTCGAAGTCCATCGCTGAGAATTCCCATGCGTACCGCCCCCTTGGTCTCGGCTTTGCCAACCTCGGAGCGCTCTTGATGTCGATGGGATTGCCGTACGACAGTGACGAGGGTCGCGCTGTGGCAGGAGCAGTCATGGCTATCGAGCATTGCGAAGCATATGCCCGCTCTGCACAGATCGCTGGTAACCCAAAGATCGGCACCTTCGACGGCTACGACGCCAACCGAGAGCCGTTTCTCGAAGTTATGCGAATGCACCGAGATGCAGTGGACACGATCCACTCGTCGTGTCCCGAGTACCTTGTTGAAGCTGCTCGCGAGTCTGCTGACCGTATGGTCGCACTCGGAGAGAAGTATGGCTATCGCAATGCGCAGTCCACCGTTCTGGCACCGACCGGAACGATTGGCTTCATGATGGACTGTGACACGACAGGCGTCGAGCCTGATATCGCCCTGGTCAAGTACAAGCTACTCGCCGGAAAAGGAGATGGTATGCTGAAAATCGTCAACCAGACCGTTCCAGAATCGCTGGCACGTCTCGGTTACACGAAGAAGCAGTGCAATGCAATCATCAAGTATATCGATGAGAAGGACACGATTGAAGGTGCGCCAGCTCTCAAGGAGGAGCATCTACCTGTGTTCGATTGCGCATTCAAGCCATTCAACGGAGAACGTTCCATTCATCATATGGGACACATTAAGATGATGGCTGCAGCTCAGCCTTTCATCTCAGGTGCAATCTCCAAGACGGTGAACATGCCGGAGAACACGACGGTCGAGGAAATCTCGGACGCCTACATGCAGGGTTGGAAACTCGGTCTGAAAGCTGTCGCCATCTACCGTGAAAACTCTAAGCGTAGCCAGCCACTAGCTACCAGTAAAGGTGGAAACACTAAGGGAGCAACGAAAGCCACGTCGGGAGATGGAATGGCTTCAACGGTGGAGCCAGAAATCAAAGTCGTTGAGCGCATCGTTCATAAGTCAGTGCGTCACAGACTGCCAGATGAACGCCCGTCATTGACCCACAAGTTTTCAATCGCGGGTCATGAAGGCTACCTGCACATCGGGATGTACCCCGACACGAAAATGCCGGGCGAGATCTTTATCACGATGGCCAAAGAGGGTTCGACCATTTCAGGTCTAATGGATGCCTTTGCCACGTCGATCTCGATCGCGTTGCAATACAACGTTCCATTGGAAGATCTGTGCAATAAGTTCAGCCACATGCGCTTCGAACCGAACGGATTCACCAACAACCGACAGATCCCGATCGCTAAGTCGATCATGGACTACATCTTCCGGTACCTCTCTCTTCGTTTCCTAACGCAGCCAATCGAAGAGCCAAAGAAGGAGGAGCCAGTTGTTGACGACCCAGCGGAAGATCTCGAGCAGATCGATATGTTCACGGCTGAAACGACTACAACCGTTGACCCGCTAGTCGGTGACACGGTAGAAGATTTCTTAGGTCGTTCTGGTTCAGAAGTGGCAGCTGTGGCTACGGCTACGGCCAGTGCCTCGACCACCGAAACAACGTTTGCCAATCAGGAGGATGCACCTCCTTGTTCAAATTGCGGCAGCATCACCGTGCGCAGTGGGGCCTGTTATTCTTGCCCTAACTGTGGAAACACGAGCGGATGCGGATGATGTCGCACTGACATCCCGCTTAGCGCTCGGGAGCGCTGGTCGGGATAATTCACCTCAGGGCGCGGTCATCAGTACCCCGCCCGGTTAACGGGGAGCGCCCGGTGGTTGGTGGGACCGCCGGGCGCCTTTTTTTGTCCGATATTTTCTCCTGGACACCCTGAAAATCTCTGGCGCCACTCCCCTGCCGAGAACCGTGACCGAGTGGCTGCATATACTTGCTTCCAGACAAACGAAAGACTGCACCAAATGACGACTTCCGCCCCCAGACGATTCGAAGACAAAGTTGTACTCATAACGGGTGCCAGCTCGGGCATAGGTGAAGCAACGGCACGGGCATTTGCCGCGGAAGGCGCAAACGTGTTCCTCGTAGCACGACGTGCTGACAAAGGAGAATCGGTAGCCTCTTCTATTAGAGATGCAGGCGGATCTGCCGTTTTCCATCAAGCCGATATGGCTCAACGACTCCAGATTGCCGACATGGTCAAGGCGTGTGTCGAACAGTTCGGTGGCCTAGATATTGCGTTCAACAATGCAGGTATTGATGGCGTTTTTGGTCTCCATACAACAGAGCACCCGGAAGACGTATGGGATGAACTGCTTGCTATCAATCTTACCGGCGTGTGGATGTGTATGCGGCACGAGATTCCAGAAATGCTCAGGCAGGGTGGCGGTTCTATCATCAATATGGCATCCATGGCTGGCGTGAAGGGATTCCCTGGGAGTTCAGGATACGCAGCCAGTAAGTTTGGCGTAGTGGGAATTACAAAGGCAGCAGCATTAGAATTTGCCCCGCAAGGCATTCGTGTAAATGCTGTTTGTCCAGCCGTTATTCGCTCGGATATGGCTGAGCGTGTTTTTGGGACGGAAGATGCAGAAAAGGAGGCCACTGCTGCTGCTTGGCATCCGATTGGTCGCATCGGGGAAGCCTCAGAAGTAGCTGATGTAGTGCTCTGGCTCGCGTCCGATCAAGCATCGTTTGTTACAGCTGAGACAATAAAGATCGACGGCGGCCTTGGCGCATAGTTTTCGGTTTCAACGACCCGGGTATAACAAAATGTCCCTTTCATTCGTTGAAGGGGTGTAAGTTGCGCCTCCGCTACCCCAATCGTCCACGCAAGAACACTTCATGACTGGATTCTGGAGAGAATACGGACTCATCGCCCTCCTTATCGCCGTTTCGCTGACGGGATACTTCATGATCGGAGATCGGCGAGCGGATATTGTCGACTACACGTTAGATATGCTGGGCAACCGTCTGGTACAGCTTGCATCGGACGATGCATCCAGAGAAGAGATTGCTGCTTCGTTCGCTCGATTCTCAGAACGAGTGGAACGCAACGAGGTCTCGTCGGAAGAAATTGAGACGGTTGCAGCTAACGTGCTCAATCTTAGTGCCCGCGGCGCCATTATCACGCCGCAAGATGCGCAGCTGGTGCTGTTTGAAAAGCCGAGTTCATTGCCGAGCCCAGCAACAATGGATGCGTCCCCTTCTGGAGATTCGAAGCCCGACAACGGCAAACCTCTGTATACGTACCAGATTGTAACCGAAACAGGTACAGAAGAGCAGTTGGACATGAAGGTGTTCACGGAACGACTTGAAACCATGTTTAAGGTCGCCGATGCCGCTCGAGGCGAATCCGACTCCATAGCTGCGCATGTTCTCTTCTCTGTGGGAGATGAGGGTGTCCATGTTGTGATGGATTCTAAAGCTGGCGATTGGGCTAAACGGCCGGAAGTGGAAGCGTTAACGGGGGAGTTGACGGACCAGCAACTGGTAAAATGGAACGACAGCCTGGCGCGTCAACAGGAAGGGCGAAACAAGCGATTGGCAGATCAGGCTAGTAGAATTACAGCGGTTGAAAATGCCATATCGGCGGGCCGTTCCACCTCCCAAAGGAGCTCTGACGTGCCCGAAGACGAACGTTTACGCCGAATCAAGCAAATTCAGCGTCTCGGATCCATGGGGGCAGTCGTACGGCTAGACACAATGGAACTCCAAATAGAGCTCGAGCGCGTTGTTGCAGAGCTCAAGCTCGAATTCGGTGACCTACTGCAGGAATCGGCCATGAACCTCATTTTTGATCATGGTGATTCCCTTGCCAGCCCGCCTACTAAGGCCTTTGTACCGGTGAAGAACAACCAGTAAGGAACGCATTGGCAGTTCTTGCCGTTCATCCGGGCGTTTTACCACTCTACATCCGGCCGAGTCCATGAAAATTGCCAAACGCTTCCGTTGGGAAGGTGCCCACCGTCTACCATGGCACGAGGGTCGGTGCAAGGACTTGCATGGTCACTCGTATGAGATGTTTGTCGAGGTGGAGGGCGAACCCGATGAACAGGGCCTGCTGATGGATTTTAAGCATCTGAAGAACGCCTTGATGCCGCTGATCGATGAATGGGATCACTCTACGCTTGTGGCTGAGAATGACCCTAAACTACTGAACGTCATGCGCGATACAGGCTGGCGTCACGCTGTTCTGCCCTATGACACCACAGCGGAGAATATCTGTATCTACGTGGCAGATCACTTGGTCCAGAACCATCGTGAGCTCCTGGCATCACGACGTGTCCACACCGTACGTGTCCGGATATCCGAGACCGAAACCTGTTATGCTGAAGCAGAGCGTCAGCTCTAACTCACGGAAAGATGCCCATTTCAGCGTAGGCTACAGCGACCTTATTGATCGCATTAACGAAAGCAGCCGTTCGCAAGTCAGTACCCTTATTGAGAGCAATTTCCCGGATTTCCTGATAGGAAGTTGCCATCGTTTCCTCAAGGCCTGAATTGACTAGGTCAACCTCATCTGCGCCAGCCGTCAGGGCCAACATTTCCTCGGCTGGGATATCGATGTTCATTGAGTTGGCCAACGCCCGAACAATGCGCTCGTTAGACGCTTGTTCGAATCGTTTGCTCATGCGGCCGAAGCGCACATGGGATAGGTTTTTTAACCATTCGAAATAGGAAACTGTCACTCCACCGGCGTTAAGAAAGACATCGGGAATGATGAGGACCCCTCTCTTGAGTAAAATCGCATCTGCATCGGCCGTAACCGGTCCGTTCGCCGCTTCAGCAACAATTTTTGCTTTGATGCGAGGCGCGTTCTCGGCAGTAATAACACCCTCAAGGGCAGCTGGAATGAGAATATCGCAAGGAAGCTCGAGGGCTTCGGCCGATGTTTCGACGTTTGTCGCTCCTGGGAAATCCAGAATCGATCCGGATGCTTTCCGGTGGGCGACAACCGCTTCGATGTCGAGCCCTTCTGGGTTGTAAATCGCGCCATCGTGCTCGGCCAACCCAACTAAGATTGCCCCTCCTTCCTGCATGTATTTGGCAGCGTGGTAACCCACATTCCCCAAGCCTTGAATAACGGTTGTTTTGCCTTCAATGCCAGTCGTCATTCCTCGTCGATCCATCTCATCGGCAAAAGAAACGCATTCGCGAATTCCGTAATACACGCCTCGACCCGTTGCCTCGGTCCGACCCCGAACGCCGCCTTGGGCAATAGGCTTGCCAGTGACACATGCCTGAGCAGTGAGTGGATCATCCGTTAGCGACCGGTATGTGTCAACTATCCAGGCCATCTCCCTAGCACCGGATCCATAGTCAGGTGCTGGAACATCTACGCCAGGGCCGATGAAGTTTTTGGAGAATAGCTCGTAGGTATATCGGCGCGTAATCCGTTCGAGCTCGGCTTCTGAAAAGTCCTTCGGATTAATCTGGATACCACCCTTAGCCCCACCAAACGGGACATTAACAATAGCACACTTGTACGTCATAAGCGTCGCAAGCGCAGCAACCTCATCCTCATTCACAGACATTGCGAACCGGATACCACCCTTCGTTGGCAACTTGTGGTGGCTATGCTCGGCACGCCAAGCCTTGATTACTTTAATCGATCCATCGTCACACACAAGAGGAAATTCGATCTTGTAGACTGAGTTACAGATGTTAATCTGTCGCAGTAGCCCTTTCGGATGATCTGTGAAGTCTGCCGCTTTGGCGAACATTCGCTGGACTTGCGTCAGAAAATTTGGGTGCGATGACATTGGCTGAAACCTATCGTCGTGGGTTGGTGAAATCCGGCATCATTCCGGAACGCCAAAAAAGGAAGTATCTTGGGAGGTATGATGCAGTTCCTTCCCACATACGGACACTTGGCGAAATTCGATCCCCCAAATGATCGGGGCGGCGAAGATAAATCTAGTGGCCATATTTCCAACGATTCTCTACCATCCTTTTTTTTGATAGGCCACCCCGTTGGCCATTCACTCTCTCCGCTGATTCATAACACGGCTTTCGCTGTCCTGGGCTTGAGAGGACGGTATTCTGCTCTCGATGTTGATTCCTCTGCCGTTGGATCCGCAATAGCGTCCATCGACGGAGCAACCGTTGTCGGAGCGAACGTTACTATTCCTTACAAACAAGCCGTCATTCCTTATCTAGAAGAGCTGACGCCTACGGCTAAGAAAGCTGGTGCGGTCAATACAATTTTTCGGCGCGACGGCCTCCTCGTAGGAGAGAACACGGATGTCGCTGGTTTCCTCTATGGATTACGGGCTCCGCGAGCTGGCAATCTTGTGGCAAAACTGCCGGAGAATCCACGCGTCCTGATCTTGGGCTCGGGAGGGGCTGCGCGCGCCGTGGCCCATGCATGCCGGGTGCACCTTAGTGCTTCAACTGTTCAGATAGCAGCCAGAAATGAGGCCACGGCGCGCGGCATCGAGCATATCGAGTTTGTCGATTGGGAGGAAAGGAAGAATGCCGCACAAGCATCCGACCTGATTGTTAATGCAACACCGTTGGGAATGCATCCATCGATTAATGCTTCTCCCCTCCCTGACAACATGTCTTTCGGACCTCGCCACACCGTGTATGATCTGATTTATAATCCAGACCCCACTCTCTTGCTGGAGCATGCCGCCGGACAAGGCGCCGTTACTATCGGAGGGCTAGCCATGCTTATTGGGCAGGCAGCCGCCGCATTCTCGATCTGGACGGGTCAAGAAATGCCGGTCGGCGAAGTAGAAAAGATTGTTCGAGAGGCGCTCCACACCAAACGCCGTTCGTAACTTTGCAGAGGGGTCTATTTACCCCATCTCTTTTTCCACCATGTCTGCAACGTGTGCCATGTCTTCAATCGCTGGAATTCCCCCCATTTCCGAGGACGCCCTCGTCGAAGAGTCGCTAGCTCGCTCGAAGACGATTCCCTCAGCATGGTATGTCGACCAACGTTTCCACAGTTTTGACCGGCAGGCCGTGTTGGCCCGGACCTGGCAATACATCGGACCGTCTGCAAGAGTAGCGAAGCACGGCGATTTTATGTCCGATATCATCGCCGGAAACCCCGTTGTCATCGTGAGAGACGCCAGCGACGACCTGAAAGGATATTTCAATGTGTGTAAGCACCGTGGCGGTCCGCTCGCCATGGAGGAGTGTGGACATTCCAAGGTGCTACAGTGCAAATATCATGGGTGGACCTACCTACTCGATGGCAGCCTGCGTGGTGTCCCCAGGTTTGATCGCACTGAATTGTTCGACAAGAAAGACTTCGGTCTAGAGCCCGTTGCACTTCGAGAATGGCAAGGCATGGTTTTCGCATGTATTGAGCCGGAATACGCGCCTGCCTTCGATGATGTAGTGGCAGGCATTTCTGAGCGAATTGCGCCGATGGATTTGTCTGGTTTGTCCTTCAATCGACGTGATCGCTACCAGGTATCGTCCAACTGGAAGGTTTATGTCGATAATTATCTGGAAGGATATCACATCCCTCTGGTCCACCCGGACTTGTGTAGCATGCTGGATTTTGGTTCCTATGAAACCGAAACTATGGAGCACCATTCGGTACAGTTCAGTCCATTTCGTAACGATGACAACATCTATGGGGGCACAGAAGAAGAGGCCTATTATTACTTCATCTACCCAAATATCATGCTCAACATTCTCCCTGGCCGCCTGCAGGTCAACCGAGTAGATGCTGATCAACATGACCGCTGTTCGGTGGTCTTCGACTACTACTATGCCCAAGATATCATCACCAATCAGCCCGAGCGGATTGCGGATGATCTCACGTTTAGTGATCAGGTGCAGGCCGAAGACATCGAAATATGTGAACACGTACAGCGAGGTCTAGAATCTCGTGCCTACGATCAAGGTCGCTTTTCTTATGATCTCGAGGGCGGGGTCCACCATTTTCAACAGTGCCTGAAGCGGTCCTATCGGACGGCCATGTCTAATTCGTCATCATGAAGTGGGTTCGTTCCTCTCTTTTAGATGGTCTGCCACTTGTTGCTAGTGGCTTTTCCACCCGGCAGGGTGGCTCAAGTGCCACGCCATATGCTTCGCTCAACCTCGGACTCTCGACAGGTGATGAAATGGACGCAGTGCAGGCCAACAGAGCACTTGCGGCAAGAGACCTTGGGTTTGACGTCGATACCATGGCGATCGCTGGCCAAGTGCACGGAAGCCATGTTCAGGAAGTACGCTCGGGTGGGTTGGTTCGAGAAACTGATGGGCTGGTATCAGCAACGCCTGGAATTCTACTCTGTATGAGTGCGGCCGACTGCGCTTCTGTACTTTTTGCAGATCCTGAGGCCTCTGTCGTAGGAGCTTGTCATGCAGGATGGCGCGGAAGTGTAGGGGGCGTTGTTGCACAGACCGTGACGGCCATGGCGGCTCTCGGAGCCCGTCCTGAAAAACTCATCGCTTGGATCAGTCCATGCATCGGTACAGAGTGTTTTGAGGTAGGAGAAGAAGTCGCCGATCAGTTTCCACCTCAGCATGTGCTACGACGACCCGAATGGCCGCGACCCCACATCAACTTATCTGCCTCATTAGTGGAGCAACTGGTAGAAGCTGGTCTCAAGGCTAAGCATGTGGAAGCGAGTGGCCGCTGCACAATGTGCGAAACGGACACGTTCTTTTCCTATCGAGGAGAAGGTGGCACCACAGGTCGGATGATGGGCTTCATTGGATTGAAGGTATGATCACAACCTTCCCCGAAAGAACGCGTTGCACACGCATCGACTAAAGAACGTCCCTCCCGGGTTCACCATGAAGATCGCACTCGCACAATTCAATCCTATCGTCGGAGATCTCCCGGGCAATGCCCGACGCACTCTCGACATGGTTCTGGATGCCGCTGCCGAGGGAGCTGAATTGGTTGTTTTTCCGGAATTAAGCATCGTTGGGTACTCACCCCATGACTTACTCGACAACAGCCATTTCATTGATGTTGTTGAGGCTGCCATTCGGCACATTCATGAGCGACTACCAATTGGCGTTGGCGTGATCATTGGTGCTCCCGTTCGCAATCCCAACCCCATTGGTAAAAAACTGCTCAACTCTGCTGTTCTCTTGGAAAAAGGTCAGGTGGCACGCATCACGGCTAAGATGCTTCTTCCGACGTACGACGTTTATGACGAGTACCGCTACTTCGAGCCGGCGCCATCGCAGGAGGTCGTTGAATTCCATGGACTCCGACTAGGCGTTCACATCTGTGAGGATATGTGGAATATCGAGGAGTACTCCACCTACCACATGTATGATCGTAATCCGGTTGCGGAGCTTGTCGATCAAGGAGTTGACCTATTGGTCAATCTGTCCGCGTCTCCCTATGCCCACGACCGCCACGGGGTGCGTTCAGGTATCATCGAGACATTGTGCAGGCGCCATAGCATTCCATTTTTGCTGGTAAATCAAGTTGGAGCGAATACCGAGCTTGTCTTCGATGGCGATTCGCGTGTCCATGCGGCGGATGGAACGATGTTGGCCTGTGCGCCATCGTTTGAAGAAGCCCTACTAATTTGGGACTCTACCTCCAGCGAGCCCTGCCCCCTACCCAAGCGGGAGCGAGTGGCTGATTTACACCGAGCTTTGGTGCTAGGAATTCGAGAGTATGTCGATAAAACAGGTGCTTTTGACAGCGTTCTGATCGGACTATCGGGAGGTATTGATTCGGCCGTGACTGCCGCCTTGGCAGTGGATGCTCTTGGGCCCGAACGCGTTACGGGTATTACGATGCCATCAGCTTACTCATCTTCCGGAAGTGTGAGCGACTCAGAGCAATTGGCGGACAACTTGGGAATCGTGTGTCACACCGTTCCAATCAAACCGGCAGTTGAGGCTTTCGGCGACATACTAACGCCCTTGTTTGAGGGCACGAAGGAAGGCATCGCCGAGGAAAACATTCAGGCTCGCTCGCGTGGACTTGTCCTCATGGCCGTCGCCAACAAGTTTGGGCAAATGGTGCTAACTACTGGAAATAAAAGCGAAATGGCGATGGGATATGCCACGCTCTACGGAGACATGTCTGGTGGCCTCGCAGTACTGGCCGATGTGTTCAAAATGGATGTCTACGCCCTTGCTGAACATATTAATGCGCTCTCAGGCACAGACCGGATTCCGCGCTCAAGTATCGATAAGCCGCCCTCGGCTGAGCTACGACCCGATCAAAAAGACGAAGACAGTCTTCCACCGTATCCGGTGCTTGATACTGTCCTCAAGCTGTACATTGAAGAGCGCCTTGATGTGGATGCGATCTGTTCGAAAACCGGGTATGACGCTGACTTTGTTCGAGGACTCTTGAATGCCGTTGACAGGAACGAATACAAGCGCAAACAGGCGCCCCCAGCCTTACGGGTAAGTATTAAGGGCTTCGGTAGCGGCCGACGAATGCCGATTGTAGCCCGCATTGACCGCAACACCATGGACCAGATGATGCGCGAACTGCGCGTGGAGCCCCATCATGATTGATTACGTTTCTGGAAAGCTCGTACTGAAAAAGCCCACCGAAGCTGTGATTGATGTCGGAGGAATCGGCTATAAGGTCCTGATTCCTACCTCCACCTTCGAACGGCTTCCAGAAATCGGAAAGCCGGCGCAGCTCCTCACACATCACCATGTGAGAGAGGATGCGATGACTTTGTTTGGGTTTATCTCTGAAGAGGAACGGACCGTCTTCAACCTCATGTTGGCTGTCTCTGGCGTTGGACCAAAGTTGGCTCTTGCCGCCTTATCGGCACTCCGCCCATCCGAAATCCGTCAGCGGGTCATCGAAGGCGATGCCGCTATGCTGACACGCATTCCAGGCGTTGGCCGCAAGACAGCGGAACGTCTTATCATCGAACTGCGAGACCGATTTGAGTCGACAGACATAGATGCCAGTTCCTCCAGCACCGGCCTACCCGCTGGTGGTGAAGCCGGCAGCTCAACATTCCGCGCAGATGCAATGGGTGCCCTTGAGGCTCTTGGTCTGTCGCGCTCGGCCGCTGAAAAAGCGGTCCTAACTGTACTGCGCAAGAACCCAGAGATCCGCAACGCAGAAGAGATTATTCGGTTGGCGCTCCGGGCGTAATATGCAGAGTCTGTGTCGGGAAGGCAAACTCAATGCCTTCGCGCGTAAAGACGTCATGTACAGCTAGATTGATAGTCTGCTGCGTGTCCATGTAGGCGGCATAGTCTGGGACAACCATGTAGTACACAATCTCAAAATTGATCGAGAAGTCCCCAAAGTTCTTTAGATGGGCGCGGTCGAATCGTGTGTTTTCGGCTCCTTCGACTGCTGCTTGAAGCTTGGCCGGAATAGCTTTTAGCACGTCGTGTGGCGTGTCGTAAACAACGCCGATACTGAACAGGGCCCGGCGTTCATTCATGCGTTTGTAGTTGCGCACGCGACTTCCCAGTAAATCGTTGTTTGAGAACACAATCTGCTCTCCGCTCAGGCTGCGAATCCGTGTTGTCTTGATGCCGATATGCTCTACGCTTCCGGAATGATCACCGACAACCAGAAAATCCCCGTCAACGAAAGGACGGTCCGCGACAATCGATACGTAGGCCAAAAGATCGGCCAGCACATTCTGTACGGCCAAAGCAATCGCGATTCCTCCAATACCCAGTCCGGCCACCAGAGCGGTGACGTCTATGCCGAAATTGTCGAGCAGCGACAGCAGAATAATGGCCCACAAGATTAAACGTGCCACCATAGCCACCGCCCGAGCCGCCGTGAGTTGGCTGGCATCGTTATCCCGCGACTCGACATACCACTCCGAAACCAGTCGGATGATGTCATTGCCCCAGAGTCCGATCTGGAATACAAAACCCACAAACAGAAGACGTCGTAACCAAGGAATAGCAGGTGCTTCAACTGCGACAAATTCCACGGCCAGGTAGAAGGCAAGAACGAAGAGGAACCAGGTCCTCATGCCATGCAGCATCTCGGCCACGATGTCGTCTACTCGGTTCTTCGTCCGACCCGCTAGAGCTGAAAACCTCCCGAAAAACAGCCGGCGAACCAACATCATAGCCAGCGTCAGTCCGACCGTGATACCAGCTAATTCAAGCCAGTTTAGCACGGTCATACCGAGAAGTTGTTGATCGAGAAATTCCATGGAATCGGGGATTGCTAGATGGACTGGTAATAAACGGCTTTTCCGAGAGTCAGAAAATACGTCAAAGGAGGTCCTCGTTCACATCAGCATTTGATGAACGTCCTTCACATCCATTGCTAGCGACCACTCAGGACCCTTGAGCAGCCAGCGTTGCTGCTCGATGGTGCAATAGGCCTTTTGCCGCTAGAAGTTCGGCATTTAGAATAGCTCCGCCAGCCGCGCCACGGACCGTGTTATGAGATAAGACGACAAACTTGACATCCAATACCTCGCACGGACGCACTCTCCCTATACTGACTGTCATGCCATCCCCAGCACCGACATGGCGACGGGTCTGGGGTGCGTCGGGCTCATCGAGCACCTGCAGACATCGTTCGGGAGAGGATGGCAAGCGTCTTATCTCGGCTGGCGCCTCAAACGATTCGAGTACCTTTCTAACGGCCTCGCTGTCAGCCGGGCTCGACAGTTTGACGGAAACACACTCAAGGTGCCCTTGGAGGACCGGGACACGGGTGCATTGGGCAGAAATCGGAAATTGCAGTGTGCTCACCTCTGGTGTCGATCCTGTTTCTAGGGGCGCGAGGATCTTTAGTGGCTCGGTTGCCAACTTGTCTTCCTCCCCTCCAATGAAAGGAATCACATTGGCCAGCGCATCGAGCGAAGCCACGCCGGGATACCCGGCGCCTGAAAGAGCTTGAAGCGTTGTCACCGACACCGCCTCGACGCCAAACGCGTCATGGATTGGCTTTAGGGCCAAGGTCAGTCCGACACTGGCGCAATTTGGATTGGTAACGATGAACCCACCCTCTGAAAACTTCTGCCGTTCAATAAGAGCGAGATGGTTGGGGTTTACTTCCGGAATAAGAAGTGGCACTGAAGGGTCCATGCGATGATTTTTTGCGTTAGACACAACAGGGATGCCTGCTTGTGCAAAGGCCATTTCAACATCGCCCGCGACTGAGGCGTCCAGCCCGGAAAACACCAAATCTAGGTCCGCAACAGGTGTGCAGTCCTGCACGATCATGCTAGCGATTTTTGCCGGCAATGGAATGGACTCAATCCAATTCGCTGCCTCGCCATAGGGGCGACCAGCTGAGCGATTGGAAGCAGCAAGGAAAGAAATCTCAAACCAAGGATGGTCTTGGAGAAGACGGATAAATTTCTGACCGACGGCGCCAGTAGCGCCAAGGATTCCAACGTGGAGTTTCATAGTGATTTCGCTGCGGTCTGGGACACGTGTGTTTTTTGAGCGTGGGCCATCAGTGAACGAGCGTCTCGCTCCACACGATGAGGGAGCCGCGCCGGCAAGATGAGGGTACCGTCCCCTTGGGGAAAGCGGGTCGAGCGAACATGGACTGGTATACATGCCTGAAGCACCGGCTCAAATGCATGAGCATGCATGCCTAGCTGATTGGCCTCGTTCCAAGTTGTCGCATCTTCGAGTAACAGGAAAAGAAATCGGCCTGCGCCAGCCACTTTGTTTGGATCAGCTGTGTACAAACCATCTACATCCGTCCACCGGTCAAATTTAGAGGCTCCGATTGCCTCGGCGATCAATGCAGCAGAGTAGTCACTGCCACCTCGACCCAGCGTGATCGTCTTGCCCTCTTCCGTCGAACCGATGTATCCCGTAATGACGGGTACTTCATCGCCTTTAGAATGCGCGAACCATGACTCCGTGCGAGCTCGGGTCTGATTTCTGTCTACCACCCACACACCGGCGTTGCTTCGTACCACGCGAATCATGGGCCTAGCGTTTACCGCGTTGGCTAGTACGCCTCTTTGTTGCAAGAGAGAGGCAACCAAGGGCGCAGACAATAGCTCACCTGCTGCCCAAATGCCGTGACTTCGGAATTCTCCTGCCACTGACCGCGCTAAGTCCGTCAACCCTCCAATCTCTTCTGCTAGATGCTCGAGATAGGCCGCATGCCGCTCATGGGATAGGACTAAGCGAGACAGTTCGATGTGTCTCCGGACAATTTTTCGGATTATTCCCTGTCTTTCTTGGGCCTCGGATGACTTTTCCAGGGCAACCAGCCAGTCGGTAACGCCAGACAATGCGGAGACTACAACAACCGGTCTTCCAGCCTTGGACTCACCTTTGACGATGTTGACCAGGCGGATTAGCGCCTCCGGTGAACCAACCGAAGTGCCTCCAAACTTCAACACTTTGATGACAGAATGGGGCATAGTTAGTGGACGTAACTCGCCGCATTTATGTCGATAGAACAACCTGTGGCGTGGTCGGAAAGACCACTGGCCAAGAGTACAATCATGGGGGCCACGTCTTTTGGCTCCGTCAACCTGTCCAACGCAATACCGCCGAGTACAAAGTCTTCTCCGTAGGCGTCGATAGCGTCTTGAGCCATATCCGTTCGCACAAAACCCGGTGCTACGTTAAACGCCTTGATATTTTGTTTACCAAAACCTCGGGCAATCGACCGAACAAGGGATACCATGGCGCCCTTTGAGGCTGCATAGGCCAGATAATCTTCCGAATCGCCTCGGAAAGCTGCCCTAGATGACACATAAATCAGCCGACCACCACCGATTTCCTTGAAGTGGGCGACGGAAGCGCGGGTAATGATGGCTGTTGCCCGAGAGTTAACGTCCAGCGTTTTATCCCAATCCGCTACCCAAGTCTCCAGACTTTTTTCGAGCGGTGAATGAACGGCTATGCCTGCGTTATTTACCACGCAATCTACCCGGCCGTACGCTTCGCGCACAGCGGTGAAGAGCCCATCTGCAGCAACAGAATCAGCCAAGTCTGCCTGAAAAGCTCGGGCATCGTTTCCGATTTCTGCACAAAGTGCCTCCGCTGAGGCGGACGATGCGCTGAAGTGCACGGCAACCGTTGCGCAGGATGCTGCAAGCTGTCGAGCGATTTCGGCACCAATACCTCGGCTAGCTCCGGTTACGAGAATGATTTGTCCAGTTAGATCGATACGCATGGATTCAGGGATGCAGATGAAGAAGTTCGTTGGGCTGGTGTTTTACCATGAAGCCAGCGCCAGATAATAGTGTTGAGCCTGTCTCCCTCTATCAAAAACGCATCATGACCGTGAGACGAATGGATTACCTCGAGCGTGGCATTCGGTAAGCCGTCGGCGAGCTCACGCTGTTCGGAAAGGGGAAACAGGATATCGGTATTGATACCCACGATTAGAGCAGGCTGCTCAATACCTGCCAAGACATCCTCGTATTTTCCCCTATTCCGCGATAGATCGTGTGTATTAGCGGTCTGCGAGAGGCGGACATAGCTATTGGCATCAAAACGCCGGACCAGTTTCTCTCCCTGGTAGTCCAAATACGATTGAACGGTGAACTGAGCCTCGGCGCCTTCGTCCTTCACCGTTTCCCGACCAAACCGCGCCGTGAATGAATCAGGGGTCCGATACGAGAGCAAGGCCATCATGCGTGCGGCGGCGAGGCCGCCCGATGGCGGACTCGCCGCCGAATAATACCCGCCATTGAAGTTGGGGTCTGAATAGATCGCCTGCCGTTGCGACTCGCTCCAGGCGATGCACCAAGCCGAGTGCCGACCACTCGTAGACACGGCTATCACATGACCCAGATCTGGATCCATGGCCGCCCATTCCAGGGCAAGCATTCCACCAAGGGATCCGCCCAGTACGGAATCAACCCGTTTGACTCCAAGTTGTCGAACAAGCTGTTGCTGAAGCCTAACATTGTCGCGCACGGTTGGCACCGGAAAATCAGCCTGCCAAGATCGACCCAAGTCCGGATTGTGGGTCGACGGACCGGTGGTGCCGTAGCAAGATCCGAGCAGGTTGGCACAGATCACAAAATATCTGTTCGTATCAACAGCCCTTCCGGGACCGATAAGCGGACCCCACCAACCAGTGATATCTGCATCGCCCGTGAGGGAGTGGAATACGACGAAGGCATTATCTCGGCGGTCATTGAGTTGCCCCCATGTCCGATAAGCCACCTCAACGGCATTGAGAACTTGGCCACTTTCGAGTTCAAAACGCTCGAAATGCGCTACTTTTTGCTCAGACATGACTCGGAGCGCCTAGTCGCGTAGTTCGGGTTGGCAAACATCGAGAGGCGTCGAGCGCCCGCTCCAAGTCTGCAAGGAGATCATCAATGTGCTCAACACCCACCGACAAACGAATCACTTGGTCCGTGATTCCGGCTGCTGCCCGCGCCTCAGGGCGCATGGATGCATGGCTCATGGTCGATGGCTGCTCGATCAGGGACTCGACGCCTCCCAATGACTCGGCCAGCGTGAAGACGTGGGTCGTGTCGAGAAGCTGACGAATGCTCGCCTCGTTGCTCAATCGGAAAGAAACCATTCCGCCAAAACCAGATTGTTGACGTTTAGCCAGTTCGTGTCCTTCGTGGCTCGGGAGACCTGGATAAAACACCTCTTCGATCAGATCGTGTGCATCCAAGTACTGTGCGACTGCTGAGGCATTTTCTTCGTGCTGACGCATGCGAAGTGGTAGCGTCTTTAGCCCCCGCAAAATCAGCCAACTGTCGAACGGGACGCCTGTCGCACCCTGAGCATTGGCGGCGAAATGTGCCCTATCCCGTCCCTCTTTCGTGCGAGCTACCACAACCCCGCCAACCACGTCGGAGTGACCATTCAGATATTTGGTAGTAGAGTGCACCACGAAGTCTGCGCCGAACTCGAACGGCCGCTGCAGCAGCGGGGACAGAAAGGTATTATCGACAATGAAATCGATGTTCGCTTCGCGTGCAATGCTACCGACGCGTTTCAAGTCCACGATCCGCAGCAGCGGGTTGGATGGTGTCTCTACCCACACAGCAGTTGTTTCGGGGCGAAGTGCCACGCTCAAATTGACAGGATCACTGAGGTCCGCGTAGGTTACCTCCAGTTTTCCTTGCGATTGAAGCCAAGTTAACAACCGCTCCGTGCCGCCATAGCAATCGTGCGAACACACGATATGCGCGCCAGCTGGGTACAGAGACAGAACGGTTGAGATCGCTGCCATTCCGCTGGCTACGCATACCGCTCCTGCGCCTCCTTCTAGATCGGCTAGGGTATCCTCAAGCGCGGCACGGGTAGGGTTACCACTGCGTGAGTAATCGAAAGCGGGCTTTTCGTCCGTAGAGTCGAAGCGAAAAATGGCGGACTGGTAAATCGGCAGCGCTACGCTGCGGAATGTGTCATCGGTGCGCTGTCCTGCGAGCGTGAGACGAGTCTGGGGATGCATGATCTGATCGGTTGGAATGTCAGGATGGTGGGTTCCGTTTGGGAGTCCATCGAGATGTCCGATTGATCGGTCCTTTGTAGAGCGCAGCGTCCAAGAAGTGCTGGGAGACGCTGCGGCTGGGGCCGCGACCGGGGCTGGTGCCTCGGAGCGATCTCCCATCTTGCCCTAAAACAAAAAACCCTCGCCAGAAATATGGGGAGGGGCACCACGGAGTCGGGCTCCGGTGTCCTTCCCATCTGTCTCGGTCTCGCTTTGAGCAGGATTTAGCACCTTCTGATTCCTATCGGAATCGCGGTTGCTACGACGTCTCAGGGCCTGTCCCTCGGTCGTTCTTGATGGAAGTGTTGCAAGTATACGGCAATCGACATTTATCGCGCAAGTCCCAACAGCGTAGGGCACAAGACTTTACGGTCCCTTAATCGACAGGCGCCCAACTTTTGCAGGTTGCGCTTTCCCGTTATTCGTGTCTGATGAGTCAACAGAGGACATCGTCTGAACTTCAGGGAGAAGCGCTGTGATGGCATGGGCGCATCGGAAAAGGCTCCCTTTAGATGGGGGCCGCTACAACAAGCCTGATCAGTTGATCACCGTAAACGAACGGCTGGACGTAAGCCCATCGGTTGTTATGCGTACGAAATACACACCCGGAGATAGTCGAGGCAGGTCAAGCGTGACATCACTTTGACCAAAAGGTGCGAATCGGATGTCAAAATGACGTTCTCGGCCCAGCAAATCCACAACGCGAAGCTCAACATCGTCCGACTGACGCATGTTGACGGGGAGATGGACCACACCCGACGTCGGATTAGGCCACGGCGCACCGAGTCCCACCGTAGATGCGACACTTGGCGCGTCCTCGATAGATACACCTCTGGACACATGGCTGTAAAGCCCTCCGTCAATTGTCCCTGCATACGCATTTCCGTATCCATCAAATGCGAGGGAAGTAACCCTGAAATGCCCCTCGAGTCCGCCGTTGACAGGAAGCCAGGTATGACTCCAAGGATTTAGTTGAAAAATGCCACTCCCGTAGGTACTGATATACGGCGTTCCATAGGGGTCAAATTGGACATCCCGAACGTCTTCGCTCCCGCCGAGACCAGTGCCTGCACTATTCCATGTCAGACCATTATCCCACGACTGCATGACGCCCGCAAATTTGGTCCCAGCCAAAATTCGTCCATCCTGCTCGGCTAGAGCTTGAATGTCGAACCAGGGCAACCTGTCCGTACCCATGAGTTGCCAATCAACGCTTCCGGCCTCACGACGCCAGGAATCCCACGCTGAACCGGCCAGCATTACGCCTGAAGCCGTCGTTAGGACAGCCCCGACATCGCGCGAAGCTTGATCTGGCCCTTTGATGAGCGAGTTCACCCATGTCGTACCACTGAGCAGCCAAACTCCGGCGTGATATCCGGCTAAAACTGTTCCGTCTGGAGCAACGTCCACATCTCGAATGGCTGGCATGCCGGGTGGACCCAGCGCTGACCACCCTGCTTCTGGATCGAGGCGCCAAACACCTGCTTTTGAGCTAGCAATCATTCTGCCTTGCGCATCCAGTGCTACATCCGTGATCTCCTGGATTAGAGGCATTTCTTCGTTAATCCTGCTCCAGGACTGTCCTAGATTCTTGGATTGGAAAAGCCCCCCACGCGAGCCAGCCACAATGCGACCATCGTCCAAATACCGGACCACGGTAATGCCGCTGCGCAACCCCTGATTCGCATCGGTCCAATTGACTCCACTATCAGAGGATTGAAGAATTCCTTGCCCATGAGTTCCAACTAGTATTCTGGAGCCCATCACCAACACGGATTGGACATTGGATCCGGAGGTCCGTCTCGCCGTCCACGTTGCTCCTTCATCAAAGCTTTTGTAGAGATTGCGAAAGCCACCTGCATACATCGCTCCGTCTGACCCCTTTTCCAACATCGGAACGGTCAGTGGGTCGGTCGCTGGCTGAACACATGTCCATATGCTTCCGTTGCCGCGCGATCGATAGAGCGCACACCCACCCGAGCCAGGTTGCATGCCAGCAAAGACATGGCCTTCATCGTTTGTAGCAAGTGTTAATGTGTTGTATTCCTGCAGGCCAAAGGAGGAAAACTCCCAGGTCCGGCCTTCGTCAGCTGAGCGAAAAATCCCCAGGTTCGTTCCAGCAAAAATATGCGTTGTGTTTCCTGAAAGGTGCTGAACGTTTACCGCAAAGCCATCCAGCGTATGCGAAGCCCACACTGATCCCGCCGTCTCGCTCCTGTATACAAAGCCGTTACCCCCAGCTAGCAAGATTCCAAATCGAGGCTCATGAAGCATTGTCAGATAGGTGTTAGACAATCTACCAGACTGCCAACTTGATCTCGCAGAATCCCAGCGAAAAAGTCCTCGGCCAAACGTTGCAGCCCAGACTACTCCGTCAGATGTTTGGATGATGTCTCGCACGTCAAAGGCCGTCAATCCATCAGAAAAACCTTCCCAAGTATCTCCTTGATCTTGACTGGTATACACTCCGTTTGACGTTGCAGCGAGGACCTGTCCATTGTCTAGTTCGATGAGGTCCCACATCGTGGTCCCTCCGTATGGCCCATCTACCCGGGACCACCAGTCCGATTGGGCATGGGCATGCGGTGCCTGCAGGATCGAAAAGAACCCCAGAACTGCGAACAACGTGATATGAAAACGAAGCATGCGCATCCGTCTTCTTTATCGACCGAAAACCGCGTATTTAAAGCGAAATAGCGGACCTTCATCCCCTATTCGGCATCTCGCGCCTGTTCAATCAGTGCCCGCTGCTCATCACTAAGCTTGTCGGGGACCACAATATCTAGATGAACGATCAGATCGCCCTTTTTATCGTCTGTTTCAACGCCATGTCCCCGGATCCGAAGCTTGTCTCCAGGTTGTGATCCAGAAGGAATAGTCAATTTGAGTCTTTTGCCATGGGGCGAGCCAACTTCTGTAGAAACTCCTAGCATAGCGTCAAATACTGACACCTGAAGGTGGGTATGAATAGCTAGGTCTTCACGTAGAAAGCGCTCATCCTCCTCAACACGTAAGGTCACATACAGATTTCCAGCACCACCATTGGGCATCGAGCGACCTTTTCCTCGCACGCGCACCTTGTGACCGTCCTTCACACCTTTGGGAAAAGGAATAGAGATTTTTTCGCCGTCCAGTGTAAAGCTGATTTTGCCCCCGTTAAGCATCCGCTCAAAAGAAATGCGGACGGTCCGGTTTCGGTCATAAGCCTTTGGATCGGCAGCGCCTCGAGGACGCGAACCAGCTCCGCTTCGCGAGCCTGGAGCGGCAGATTCCCCTGGGCGGCCACCAAAAAATCGCTCGAAGATATCCCCTAGTCCAGGATCGCCACTAAAACCTCCAGGGCCGTATCCGCCGGGATCGCCACCACTGCCGTCCATTCGCACATACGTTCCATTAGGGCGCTGATAATACCGTCCACCACCCTGGGTATTAAATCCACCAGAACCAGGGCTGGGACCACCGAAACGGCGCATACGGTCATATTGCTTTCGCTTTCCAGGATCCGAGAGCGTTTCGTAGGCGCCTTGAACTTCCTTAAACCGATCTTCGGCCGATGCATCGTCCGGGTTACGGTCTGGATGTAGTTCGCGAGCAAGCTTACGGTATGCCTTCTTGATGGCATCCGCATCTGCTTTTTCGTCTACTCCCAGTATGGTATAGAAATCTGAGGGCATGGTGTCCCGCTTTGACGATTCGTATCCTGCAATGTGTATTCATGGGGCCGCCACGAAACGTGTGCGTCCATTGAATAGCTCCCGTTACCTTTGCACAAACTAGCTAATTCCGTGCCAAGAGCACGAATCGGAAGATATGTCAGACATTCGCCGCATCCGCAAGGTACTTATAGCAAACCGGGGAGAAATTGCCATCCGGATCATGCGTTCCTGCCAGGAAATGGGCATTGCCACGGTAGCCGTTTTTTCTGATGCAGATCGAACTGCCTTGCACGTTCGAATGGCTGATGAGTCCGTCCATATTGGAGGGTCTCCATCGTCTGAATCGTATCTCGTAACAGAGCGAATTCTTGCAACGGCGAAAGAGACAGGTGCAGATGCGATTCACCCTGGGTACGGGTTCTTATCAGAAAACTACCGATTCGCGGCTGCCTGCGAGGATGCCGGTATTATTTTCATTGGGCCAACGCCAGAGGCCATTGAGGCGATGGGGGACAAAACTGCTGCCCGCGCCTTGATGGAAGAGGCGGGCGTTCCAATGGCTCCTGGCACCATCGATGCTATCTCCGATCCAGATGAAGCGGAAACGACCGCCGCCGGAATCGGCTACCCAGTTCTAATCAAGGCAGCAGCCGGCGGCGGCGGCAAAGGGATGCGCATTGTCCGTAAAGCCGAAAACTTCCAGTCAGCGCTAGAGACGGCTTCTCGAGAGGCCACGTCTGCTTTCGGCGACGGTAGGGTGTTCATCGAGAAATACATCGAGCAGCCGCGCCACATCGAATTTCAGATTCTTGCAGATACCCACGGGACGATCCTGCATCTATTCGAGCGAGAGTGCTCTATACAGCGCCGACACCAAAAGGTGGTTGAAGAAGCCCCTTCTTCCGTTCTTACGCCAGCGCTTCGCGCCGCCATGGGAGAAGCAGCCATCCGAGCTGCCCGCTCCTGCGGCTACGTCGGAGCTGGAACCGTGGAATTCCTGCTTGACAAGGACATGAATTTTTATTTCATGGAGATGAACACACGGCTGCAGGTGGAGCACCCCGTGACGGAGGGAATCACAGGCATCGATCTCGTGGAGCAGCAGCTTCTGGTAGCAGAAGGCCATCCGCTTGCGTTCTCGCAAGACGATCTGGCCATTTCAGGCCATAGCATTGAGTGTCGCATCTATGCAGAAGACCCCGCCAACGGCTTTCTTCCGGGACCTGGCCGACTGCTCGCTCATGACCCGCCATCTGGATTTGGCGTTCGCGTTGATAGTGGGGTGGAAGAAGGATCCGACATATCGCTCTTCTACGACCCAATGATTTCAAAACTCACGACGTGGGGCCCCAATCGAGAAGCTGCGATCGCTCGAATGATCCGTGCATTGGATGAATATGAAGTCGCTGGTGTGCCCACGACCATACCCTTCTGCCGCTTTGTCATGGAACACGAAGCCTTCACTTCAGGTCACTTTTCGACGCACTTTGTGGATGACCACTTCCGTCCAGAAGAAATGAATGCCTTAACGGCTGAAGATGAAGAGACGCTCGCCATTGCTGCGGCCTTATTCGTGGATGGGCACCGTCATGAACAAGGACATGGGCCTGCATCCTCCGCCGGCGGGGCATCATCTATTCCTACAGGATCATCTGCTCCCGCTAGATTTTCCTCTTGGCGCCGCAATCGTGGTGGCCTAACGGACTGAACCTGTCTACCAGGCATAATACTCTCTATACCCAGGCTTGCCTCATTGTCAGGCCCTGACTTACCAACCAGTCGGCGACAGCCATCACCGCTTCTCGCACGCCTCGCGTTGTCATCGGGTTACCAAACGGTTGCAGACTGACAAGAACACCCTCTTTGGTAGACCAAGCCTGTATCACCAGCTCCTGTCGTAGATCCGTCTCTTCAGAAACCCCTTTGAACAACAATCCGGATCCATCGAGACCGCGATAGGCCTCAAGAATGATCGCATGACCGCCCTTGAATGAGCGAACCTGCTTCGTAAAAGAACCGATCCCGTCTAGGGATCCATCGAGGATTGCGTGCTGCATGGGAATCGTTGTCAGGCGTGGCTCCGGATCCGGCATTGTGTGCCGGACTCGAAATTCCGCATGGAGGATTTCTTTTTGTTGATCCCGCCATTTGCGGGCATACTTGGTTTCCAGGGTAGCTGGTGGCGGTGGCCCCTTCACTATATCAAAACATCCTGACGCCTCTCCTTCGGAGACCGAAAATTCGAAATATTCAGGATGGTCGGTTGTCAGAAGAAGCGCTCCTCCTGGCTCAAGACGAGAGGATAGAATTTGAAAAAACGGGGCCTGAAGAAGTCGATTCTTGAGGTGTTTCTTCCTGGGCCAAGGGTCCGGAAAGTTTACATATACCCGGTGTAACGCCCCTTCTGGAATCGTATCCCTAACAATGAATCGGGCATTCCCTTTGTACAGCCGGACATGGTTTGCCTTGCAGCGCTTCATGCGGCGAAAAGCACGCCATACTGATCCCAAAGAAACCTCAGCGCCGAGGAAATTCCATTCGGGATGTGCCGAACTCAGATGTTCGAGGAAGTGACCGTCACCGAAGCCCACTTCGAGCACGAGAGGTGCTACGCGCTCAAATTTTTCGTCGTACGCAGTGGGTGTGGCTAGGTCGCCGTTTGAAAGAAGCATGGAATAGAAATAAATCAGACCCTGAACAGGTAGCTCAGCTTCATGAAGAAGCCATCGGACTGGCGGGTCAAGTCTTGGAACCGATAGGTGTTCCTCTCGCTCATCGCCGATCCATAGCCTACGAAGAAAACAGTACCCGGTGACGGACGGTAGGAAAGCAGGAAGTCCGCCTGGATATTGTTCCTACGGCGTGATTCAGCCCTAACAAAGTCCCCATCAGACGTGCGGAAATATATGGGGAGATTCGTTCTTGAATCATCTCTAAATGCGTCTTTGTAGAGAGACCTGTATTGCCCGACAAAACGCAGGAAAAGCGAGGATGTAATCTGGTATTCAACCTTGAGCCTAGGTACTCGACTCAAGGAAACAAGCGACTTGTCGCTGGCGCGGAAATGCTGTTGGTGATCATAGCGTAATTCGAGCCGCACCTGATCGGTTGGTGTAAAACGAACCTCCAGTTCAATATTTCGCAGGTTGGCATCTGACCATTCGTCATAGTTCGGGTCCCGACCAAATCCGTATTTGATAAAACCCGAGACCTTATTGAACTGTGGCGTCGAGAGCGTGATCATCGGCCCAAGGTTAAATAGACTGGGCTCACCGACATACGGCTCGAATCCGGATTCTGTCTGGAGATAGTAATGAGTGAAGAAGTTAGCCGGGTAGCCGAAGGTTTCGATCCACGTGAAGATGCTTAGTCCCCAACCACCTCGGATTCTAAAATTAAACGAAGGATAGAGACGTCTGTCCACCGTATCTCTTCCGTGGACAAAGTCCAGGTAGTCCCAGCCTCCAATTGCCCGTAGAGAAACGGCTGTCCGCTCCAAGAAATCACCTTCCTCACCGTAAAAGGTCCGCTGGCTGCCGAGGCTGATGGAGACATGGTCGCCGCGGCTGATGAATCCAACAGCTGGGTCGAAATCAGGGTGGTATCCCGTCGAACTGATACTGCTAGACCATTTTCGAGTCGATGACGAGGCCGAAATATTCCACATCGGTGCCACACCATCATGGTTCGTGGTTGAGCTAAATCCTGTTTGGGCCGTGAAAGAGTACTTGTCCCGAGCAATCAAATTGCCATCTATGGCCATCACTCTGTTGTACCAGTCATCATGAAACCGGTCCGTGTATACTAAACCGATGCTATTCTGCCCGCCCAGGTCTCGTTTGATGCGGATAGCATTTGCCAACGAGGCATCAGCATTAGCAATGGAAGGCCCGTCGTTATCCACGGCCGTTAGAGCGGCCACATTCGTGGCACCCACCTTGCCAGCTATTTTCGCCGCTGCTAGCGGGTTGGCAATACTGCGGGTGTATATCAGACGAGTTGGGGAGTTGAAAAGCTCGATGCCATCTAGAAAAAACGGTCTCCTTTCGGGATACGCAACGGAGCGACGCGGGTCGTAGTTGATCTGCACAACGTCTGCCTCGATCTGCGCAAAATCAGGATTCAGCGTTGCATTGAATACCATGTTTGAAGACAGGCCGTAGCGAACATTTAGACCCAACGGGTCAGTAGTGTCCCGTTTAAATTTCTCCGGATCAGGTCCTCGTCGAAGGGCGCCACGGATTTCAGGGTTGATGTCCAGTACACGGCCTCTTTTAAGTTCGGACAGACCGACGAGCGACCCGCTTTGTCCCATAAAAGATGCCGCCCCTAGTCGGACGCCACTCCAAGAAGACCAGTAGTCGGAGTGTTGAACTTTTCTAAGAACATTGAATCCCCAATCCTGAAATTCTGCATTTGTAAATCGAAGGCTCTTAAACGGAATTTCTACCTCAACGACGTATCCCGTCTCCGTCAACCGTCCCGCTGATGTGAAATGAAAATCTGGATTTTCGTCCACGTGAAAGGGCTCTCCCGATGTCGACGAGTTATCCCGAAGCGTTCCGTCAGCCTGTTGTCCGATCGGGTTAACGATGAAAGCGAATGCGGAGCGTTGATCGTTGTACGTATCGAGCACAATAATCACGCGATCATCGTTATCCAGCTTATCACGATCAGCTAGCGTAGAACGGACTTCACCATGTATTTCCGCGGCAATAATGCCCACGTAGAGAGCGCTAGAGCTATACCACACTTTGACGTCAGTTCCGTCTTCAGCGGGACGTCCATCGACAGGGATATATTGCATGAAGCCGGTCGCCAGAGCAGCCTGCTCCCACACGTCCTCGTCTAGATATCCATCAATTACCGGAGCGGCTTCCTGCTTCGGTATCAGGATATCGAGATCCGTTCTGGACGGCGTAGACGTATCCTGCGCCATTGCTCCAGAAACCAAGAAGCATAGCTGAAGGATGAGAATCAGACAGAATAGGGCTGAGTACCGGGCAGAATGCATAGTTGTGACGGTCGGTTGGGTGGCAGACCGTCAAAGTAGCACTCCCATACCAGATTTGGGATAGCTTATTCTTCGCCTTCGGCCTCGGGGGTGCGCAGACCAAGTTCGCGATCAACCATAAATAGACCCTGACCTGACGAACCGGCAAGCCTCAGGCTATCAATGATGGCTTCTGCATTTTCTTCTTCTTCCACCTGCTCATCGATATACCAATGCAGAAGGGTTTGAAGGGCGTAGTCTTTTTCTTCGACGGCCACTTCGTAGAGAGAGTGTATCAGCCGTGTAACGTGGCGCTCATGCTCGAGAACCTGTTCGAAGGCGTCCAGAGCAGATTCGAAAGTCACATCAGGAGCCGTAATGGATTGCAAATCGGGCGCCTGACCACGGCGGATGAGATGATCGAAAAGCTTCATCGCGTGAGCCGTTTCTTCCTGCCATTGGATGCGCATCCAATTGGCAGCACCACTCATTTTCATGTCTTCAAAAATTGCAGACATGGAGAGGTAGATATAGGCAGACTGGAATTCAGCCTGAATCTGATTATTAACTGCGTCGAGTGTGCGCTTATTCATAGCCGTTCATTGGTTGGTGTCTTTAAAAGTAGAACGAGCAATGGGCCCATGTGTTTGCTAATGCATCGAATTTTCGAATGCGAAAGCGACATTTCTGGCGTCGCATTTTCCGCGCAGTCAACTGCACAAGAAGGTTGATATTGCTGGTGCCGGATCCTGAGGGACAAGCTGCGGTATCATTCTAAATGCGCCTTCATTCATCTAGCCCTTTCGCCGCACTTCGACACAGCTACTGAACGACTTCTTTTGCGGACGAAACCCTGAATCGAATGGCAACGCTCTCCCGAATCCTGTGGGCCGATGACGAAATCGACCTGTTGCGGCCTCACATCCTTTTTCTAGAATCACGCGGCTACGAAGTAACAAGTGTTACGAACGGCGTAGATGCCTTGGACGAAGTCCGAAAAGGCAATTGTGATCTGGTCTTACTTGATGAGCAGATGCCCGGCATGGGAGGGCTCGATACGCTCAATGAGATCAAGGATATATCGGCTGATATGCCGGTGGTTATGATCACGAAAAGCGAAGAAGAGCGCATCATGGAAGAAGCGCTCGGGGGCAAGATCAGCGACTACCTGACAAAGCCTGTCAACCCGAGCCAGGTCCTCCTAACATGCAAGAGGATCCTAGACCGAAGACGGATTGAGTCAGAAAAGGCCTCTCAAAATTACTTGCAGTCTTTCGGAGAGATCACCAGCGCGTTAATGAATCCGTTGGATCATGCGGACTGGGTGGCGCTTCATCAGCGTCTGATCAAATACGATGTCGAACTCGATGCTGATGAGGGCGTGCGTCAAGTGTTCGACGACCAGTTGCAGGAGGCCAATAGGGCTTTTTCAAAGTATGTCGAAGACAGCTATCGCAGCTGGATTGCAGGAGTAGACCGAGCACCAGATCAAGACAGGCCCCCACTGTCTCATGAGGTGATTCAAAAGTGGGTTACGCCTGAACTGGGCAAGGATCGACCCGTCATCTTTTTTGTGATCGACTGCATGCGATGGGATCAGTGGCTAGAGTTTGAGAGCCTGCTCTCCCCGCTGTACTCAATGAAGAAGGATTATCATTTTTCTATCCTGCCTACGGCTACTCCGTATTCTAGGAATTCCATTTTTTCCGGCCTCCTCCCGAGTGACTTAGCGGAGAGATACCCGCGCATTTGGGCGCAAGGTGAAGATGATGAACATAGCCGCAACCGCAACGAAGAGCAGTTTCTGAACGATCAGCTGGAGAGGCGGCACATCAAAGCACGAGTGCGCTACGATAAATTGATCGGGTCGAAAGACGGTCGCGAATTCCTGAACTCGGTGCACGATCTACTACAAAGCGATCTAAGTGCCGTGGTGGTCAACTTTGTTGACATCCTGGCTCACAGCCGTTCCGACTCCGCCGTTCTCAAAGAAATCGCACCGGATGAGCGGGCCTATCGCGCCCTAACCAAGACGTGGTTTGAGCATTCTTGGCTTTTCCAGGCCTTCCAGCAGCTTGCCGAGACGGACTGCACTATTGTCATCACGACAGACCACGGCGCCATCCGAAGCCTTCACCCCACGAAGGTGGTCGGCGATCGAGAGACGTCAACCGCACTGCGCTACAAATATGGCAAAAACCTCAAGTGTGACAGCAGACACGCCGTGTTTGTCCGACATCCGGAGGAATTTGGTCTCCCATCGGATCACCGGAATACGAATTTTATCATCGCCAAGGAGGACTACTACTTCGTCTACCCGACGAACTACAACCAGTATGTCCACAAATATCGAGATACCATGCAGCATGGTGGAATCTCCCTTGATGAAATGATTCTCCCAGTTATCACCATGCGACCTCGTTGATTCATCCAACCAACCTCCGCTCATGAAATCGTTTGCCGGTACAAGTCATTCGGTCGATGAGACCATGCGGATCGGCCGCACCTTCGGAGAGCAACTCGTCGCCGGAGATGTCGTGGCGATGATTGGTGATCTTGGTGCAGGAAAAACCCACTTCGTGAAAGGGATTGCGTCTGCTCATGGTGTAGACCCCGATACTGTTTCCAGCCCCACGTTCACCATTGCACACGAGTATTCCGGACGTATTCCTGTATATCACCTGGACCTATACCGTTTAGAGGATACCAGCGAACTGCTTCGCTCCGGCGCTGATGAGTATATCGGTGGAGATGGGATCTGCCTGATCGAATGGCCTGAAAAAGCAGAATCGCTTCTACCGCAATCGACGTTCTTAGTCCGAATCATTCACGGGGGCGACGATACTCGAGACATTAGCATTCACCCGGCTATTCGCGATGTCTGATCCGCTTGATCCCCTCATGCAGCTTCCCGGCTATCTAACGTCGGGCGCATCGGCTATCCATCCTGGATTCGGACGAATCAGTGCGCTTCTGAATGGAATGGGGCGACCCGACTTCTCATTCAAAACCATCCTGGTGGGCGGTACCAACGGTAAAGGATCAACCGCTTCCATGATTGCTGCCATGCTGACAGCTTCTGGCTTTCGGACAGGACTGCATACCTCGCCTCATCTAGTGGACGTACGTGAACGTATGCGCATCGATGGACGTCTTCCGGATCCTACATGGCTGGAACGTTCTATAGCAGAACATGCAGACCTTCTTGCAGACGTTGCGCCGAGCTTTTTTGAGGGTGCTCTGGCGTTTTCATTATCGTGCTTTGCCGCACACCATGTCGATTGGGCCATCGTAGAGATTGGTCTTGGGGGGCGTCTGGATGCTGCCAATGTCCTCAGTCCTGAAGCATCCGTCATCACATCAATTGGAATGGACCACACAGACCTACTCGGCGATACGCTCAGCGCCATCGCGCTAGAGAAGGCAGGCATAATGCGCCCTTCGCGAAGCGTAGTTCTAGGTCGGCTGCCGGATGAAGCACGAGTAGTTATGGTGGACGAAGCAGCTCGACTTGGGTCATTGCTGATTGAACCATTATCTAAGACTGAGCTACCGCACAGCATTGATAAAGAGATTATGCTGACCTCTTCCCTTCGCTCTATTTCTGATATCAAACTTTCCCTTTCGGGTGCGCACCAAGTGGACAATGCGACCGTGGCACTTGCAACCATCGATGCGCTATCTCTTCCCGTCTCCGATACGGCTGTGCGAGAGGCCCTTGCAGATATTGCGGGATATTCTGGACTCCGGGCACGGCATGAGGAGATACACCACGATCCACTCATTATCGTCGATGTGGCACACAATCCGCAGGCATTGCATGCCACCGTGAAAAGTTTTATTGCGGCTTTAGAAAACTCTGGCAAGGGGTCAGAAACGACAGCATGTCTGCTTTTTGGATGCCTAGCCGATAAAGATGCATCTACTATGGGATTCGTGATCCACGAAGCCTTCGTAAGGGCTCACATGAAGGTCGATGTGCACTGTTTTCCAACCAATGGGGCTAGGGGTCAATCGGCCGAGGAAACTGCTAATAAGCTATCTATTAGTGGTTTAAAGCCTATTTATGGACAATACGACGTCACCGGCACTCTAGAACAGGCATGTAGAAAAGGACAGCCTTGCCTAGTTGCTGGATCCCATATGTTGGCGGCCAAAGCACTAGAATGGAAACAAGCGATTGCCAAATGAGAAGGCTGAAAGCGAGGGCTGCCCACAGGCTTTCTGGTAGACTATGGACCTGCTTTGATGGGCCTTATTTTATGTAATTCTCCACCTCAAAAACGAACCATCATTGATTTTATGTGTTGGAGGGCTATCTTGAGGTAAGAATCCCTTGCATGTAGACCCAAACGTCCATGCCAAGGCGATCTGCCAGCCCAACTCCTTTCCGGGTTTCGGCACCACTCTCCGGCGGACCTTCCGCTGCATTCTTTCTTTTTCCAACGTTTCCCCTAGTCGAACAGCTTCGATTGAACGTCGGGTACTTTCCGTGCAGACCATCTCCGGAACGCACCTCTTTCTCTTCCCCGATATGCGCACCAGATGTGACTCAGTCGGAAGCAGTTCCATCACTACATGAAAATTGCTGACCTTCAGGACAAAAAACTTCCTGAACTCAAAGACATTGCGAAACAGTTGAACCTTGGCCGGTTCTCTGCGATGCGCAAACAAGATCTTATCTATCTCATCCTTGAAGCCAAAGCAGAAGCTGCTGCAGGCTCTAGCCGTCGCGGACGCGACGATGAAGCGGATGAGGGACCCTCCAAAAAAGCTCCGGCTCGAAAAAGCAGTCGTTCCCGTAAAGATGATGACGGCAAGCAAAAGCGAGATGAAAAGCCCGTAGTCGCAGAGTCAAAAGACAAGGCCAAGGCTGAACCCGAGGCCGACTCCGACAGTGATCAGAGCGGCGGTCGCGGCGGAAGACCCAACCGCAGAAGTCGCGGCGATGACCGTAGCAGCCGAGACGACCGCGGCGATGACCGCAACGACCGAGGTGGACGCGGTGATGACCGCAACGACCGAGGTGGACGCGGCGATGACCGCAACGACCGAGGTGGACGCGGCGATGACCGCAACGACCGTGGTGGACGCAGCGATGACCGCAACGACCGAGGTGGACGCGGCGATGACCGCAACGACCGTGGTGGACGCAGCGATGACCGCAACGAGCGTGGTGGACGCGGCGATGACCGCAATGATCGCGGCGGCCGCAGCGATGACCGCAACGACCGTGGTGGACGCAGCGATGACCGCAATCGAGGACGTCGCGGACGTGACGATCGCAGCAACGAAGGAAATGATCGTGGCCGAGGAGGCCGTCGGAATCGTGATGACCGAGGTGGTCAAGATGATCGGGGCGGACGGAATAGCAATGACCGAAATGATCGCAACCGTAACGATCGCAATGATCGCAATCGCAACCGCAATCGGGACGATCAGGGTAGCAACCGCTCCAATCGCTCCAACCGCGACGACCGTGATGATCGTGGCAATCGCGACGATCGGTACAACCGCCAAGATACTGGTCGCGGACGTGGTCGGAATCGTAGAGGCAACCGCGAGCAACAGGAAGAACGTCGTCGTCTGACGTACGAGAACCAGCCCGAATACATGCAGACCCATGATCCGGAGCAAATGGAGCTCGACGGCATGATTCGCAAAGTTGGTGTACTGCAGATCCTGCCAGACGGGTATGGATTCTTGCGTAGCGCCGAGTATAACTATTTGCCGAGCCCAGACGACATTTACGTTTCACCTTCGCAGATCAAACGCTTTGCTCTAAAAATGGGTGACACGGTCGACGGGGAAATCCGTCCTCCGAAGGAAGGGGAGCGCTACTTCGCACTCATTCAAGTCAACTCTATCAACGGACGCCCTCCAGGAGAAATTGACGAGCGCCCAAGTTTCGACTACTTAACACCATACTATCCTGAAGAGCAGCTGATGCTGCAAACGCTGGGCGGTGAGTTCTCAACGCGCGTCATGGATCTGTTTTCACCTATTGGGAAGGGCCAGCGTGCATTGATCGTTGCCCAGCCAAAAACGGGGAAGACGATTCTGCTTCAGAAGATCGCTAATGCCGTCACGACCAATCACCCTGAGTGCCACCTGCTCGTCCTTCTCGTGGACGAACGTCCCGAGGAGGTTACTGACATGCGCCGGCACGTGGACGGAGAGGTCATTGCCTCAACATTCGATCAGGATCCGGAAAAGCACGTTGAAGTAGCGGACATTGTGCTACAGAAAGCCAAACGTTTGGTTGAAGCTGGTCAGGATGTAGTCATCCTGCTCGACTCCATTACACGATTGGCAAGAGCGCATAACGCGGTGACGAGCTCCACCGGAAAGACGCTTTCTGGCGGTATGGAAGCCGGCGCTCTTCGTGGACCGAAACGCTTCTTTGGAGCAGCTAGGAACGTTGAAGAAGGCGGCTCGCTTACCATTATTGGTACAGCTCTCATCGACACGGGGAGCCGTATGGATGAGGTCATTTTCGAGGAATTTAAGGGAACTGGTAACTCTGAAATCGTCTTGGATCGTGAGCTAGCAGACCGTCGGATCTTCCCAGCCATTCACATCGTGAAATCGGGAACGCGTCGGGAAGAATTGCTTATTCCTGAAGCCAAGCTCAAGCGCATCTGGATTTTGAGGAAGCTGCTTGCCGACATGTCGCCAGTCGATGCCATGAACTTCCTACTCGAAAGAATGCGTGGCACGAAGAAGAACGACGAGTTCTTGGTAACGATGAACTCCTAGTCTTGGGAAGGATACTCTGGCGGCTTCAATGCGAGGCCCGCAAGGGTAAAAAGCGACTTTCGAACAACATTAACGAAGCGGATCAGGCTGAGCTCTGGTCCGCTTCTGTTGTTTTAAAAGGAGTTGGTTTCTTTTCGATGGGCTCGGGTTCTGGCAGGGTTCGGTGAACTAGATAGGCCATTCCAAGGATGGCAATTGCCCCAACGATCGTATTACTCGAATAGCCGTATTTCACATAGCCAATACCAGCAACGGCACCACCTATGCCGATTCCTACCTGCCCAATAGCAACCGCCAGACTAAGTAGTGCACCGCGACGATCTTCCTCTACAAGGGCCGTCATCAATGACTGCAATGGACTGATGCGAAGGGCGAACATGAGCATGGCAAATCCGAAGAGAACATATGCCATGAACATGGAGGTTGTCAGCCAGGTGGTAACCATCATCACAGCTGCCAAGCCGAGACATGAGACAATAATGAGCGGCTTACGACCCGTTCGATCGGACAATTTTCCGGCTGATGGGCCAGCAATTACGTTGGCAATACCCCCTACAAAGAACAAGGAGGCGATCGCATTACCACTGACACCCAGACTGGCCTCAAGCCAGGTTGGTAGATAGATGACATAAAGACCAATACTGAAAAACATCAAGAAATATGTTGCTGATGCCGCCACAACAACAGGTCGACCAAGCAACTCGCGATATCCTGCAATGGCAGATTTTAACGTAAGTTTGTTCGTGTTGCGCCTAACGTCAGGCTGAGGCACATACAGCCAAATCAGTACGGTGGTGAGAGTCATGGTACCGGCAAACATGAGAAAGGCCCCTTTATAGCCGAACATATTGGCTAAAATCGTTCCAATAGGGATGCCTATTATCTGTCCCACAGCTATCCCACTCATCACCCAGCCGTTTGCCCAACCGCGCTTGTTGTACAGGAAATAGTCACCCACATAGGACACGGCCGCTCCACTAAGCATTCCACCAGCTGCGCCGGCTGCCGCACGCATAACCAGGAGCTCAGTAAAGTTGTTGGCAACAGCGTGCATCCAAAGAGCCGCCGCCATAGATCCACATCCGAGAAGCAGCACCAGCCGTCGACCAAACTTGTCACTAATAGGGCCGATGATGAGTGCAAAAATGCTCAGAAAAACAGCGTAGGACGTGATTAGCCACCCTTGTAATTCCTCTGCAATATTCAACGCCTCACCAATCCGTGGAAGAATCGGGGATACTATGATCACCTGACTGCTGGCAGAAAACACCATCAGCCAGAGAGCAAACAGCACTAAATAAGGGTGGGAATTATCTCGCCGGGCCATTCAGGGTGCGGGGATTCTGGAAGAGCAAAACAGTATAACACAGAATGGGGCGGCAATCCGAAGATTGCCGCCCCATTACCTAATGATGCGTGCGCATCTGATGTGAATTGAAGAGTCACAATTGGCCAAACAACGATTAATTTTGGGAAATCAAGACACGCTAGAAACGAAGTATTCGAAATGCAATGAGCAGCATCTGTCACCTCATTTTGCAGGCTCGTTAAAAATATTCTAGTCCCACAGACTTAACTCTTAGATTGTTTGGATCAGCAATACCTCTTTGGTCATCTGACCACTTCTTACATCAAATGCTCATCTCACGACCTCGACCTTAGTTATTTTGTCACTAAATGAAGCGGAGAACCTGACCGTGCTTCTGCCGCGGGTACAAATGAATCTCTTTGATAAGGTTTTTGCTGTCGATGGCAACTCAGATGACGGAACCATAAATGTCTACGGAAATTTTGGTATTCCGGTCTTCATTCAAGAAAAACGGGGGAGAGGAAATGCGTTTCAACTTGCAGAGAAACACGCTGAAACAGACCTGATCATTTTTTTCAGTGCAGACGGAAACGAAAACCCTGATGACCTTCCGGTGATGCTCGATTACCTGAATCAAGGCTTCGATATGGTAGTCGCTGGACGATATTTACTGAAAGGATCCGCAACTGATAATTCTGATGACCCGATCAGGCTGAGGAAGTTGGCGGGCATCGTAGGGGGATGGACGATCAGAATACTCTGGGGCTCCAGAATTAAAGATCCAATAAATGGTTTTCGGGGCTTTGACATCGCCGCAGCTGCATCACCTGAACCAGATCGGCTAATCGCTTCCGCAGAAATGGCGTCGGACACACCGTCCGCCTTTTGCCGGTCTTTCAGAAGAACGGATTCATTGTTGCGGATGGCACGGGCCTCGACTACAACCTCACCTTGGAGTTCAAATGACTCGGAGGCAAGAGTGACATCAATCTTAGCCGTTTTGCCGTTTAGAATCTCCACATCAGCGACGTATGTCGTCTGAAAGCCGATGTAGGAGTACTTGAAGGTGTACACACCGACAGGGATATCATCGATGCGATACCTGCCTTCCAAATCAGTGGACGTGCCAAGTAGGGTCCCTTCAAGGACAACGTTGGCACCAATGAGCGAGTCGCCGAAGTCTCCGTCGATGACGACGCCGGCAATGGATCCGGTATCCTGCGCCGTTGCTGTCGAAAACAAGAAAAGGGCGAAAAAAGCAGTGAAAAGCGCGCTTTTTGCGCGGAATCCGGTATTCACAGAAATTGGAAATGCGTTGGGTGGGTGGGCAGCACGCGCCACCACGTTGAATTCCGTTGTGGCGCGTGATCGAAAAAATGTGCTGCCTGCTATAGCACCCGAAGCATATCCCGGTCTTGTTACCGGATTGTTACCTCCACATTACCAAACCGTTATTCATCTTCTCCGGTTTGAGTGCTCGCGCCTGTCGACGCTTCCATAAACGCGGTCATGCGCTTGACGAAATCAGCCGGGTTCTCCAACGTTCCTTCCAATAGATGGGCACCATCGTAGAGCTGGAGTACCGAGCGTTCGACCATCTCGGCATCGCCAAGACTAGCCAAGTTTCGGATAAGGGGATGAGCGGTGTTGATCTCGAGCACTTTCTTGCCGCTCTCGAAATTCTCATCCATCATCCGCATCATGCGTTCCGTCTGGGCATCCATTCCTGTGGAGCCGGTAACCAACGTTGCAGCGGAATCGACAAGGCGTTCTGAGGCTCGGACGTCTTCTACCCGATCGCCAAGAACCTCTTTGAAACGGTCAATGAGCTTCTTCGCGTCCTTCTTCGCGAGGCTTTTCGCCCCTTTCCTATCCTTCTTGTCCAGCTTCAAGTCTGCTTTCTCAATGCTGGTCAGATCATGGTCCTTGTATTTCGGAATACCAGGCATGATGAACGCATCAACCGGTTCCGTCATCAAGAGCACTTCCATGTCGTTGGCCTTGAAGTACTCCATGTTCGGATTGCGGAGTGCGCTTGCGCGGCTGTCAGCCAATACATAATAAATGTCCTTCTGCTCTGGCTGCATTCGGTCCACATACTGCTCAAAACCCGTACTTTCGTCTTCCTCCTTGACCGATGATTCAAATCGAAAAAGCTCTATCATTTCATCGCGATGCTCGAATTCCCACTGTAGTCCAGACTTGAAAAGTGGACCAAATTCGCGGGAGAACGTAGAAAATTTTTCGGGGTCATCCGCCGCCCATTCCTTGAGGAGCCCCAGAATCTTGGTGGTGAGCACCTTTTTTATCTTGGCAATAACCGGGCTGTTTTGTGTCACCTCACGTGACACGTTAAGCGGCAGGTCTTCCGTATCTACGACTCCTTTAACGAACCGCGCCCAATCGGGCAGCAGATCCTTGGCGTCATCCTGGATAAAGACTTTCGAGGAATAGAGATGGACGCCGTACCGATACTCTTCGCTGTAAAGACCCCGAGGTGCTTTTTTGGGGATGAAAAGCAGCGCCTTGAAGCTGATCATTCCTTCAATGCTTACTTGAAGGTGCCCGAGTGCATCATCTGAATCAGCAGAGACGAACTTGTAGAACTCGTTCAACTCTTCTTTGGTAACGTCTGACTTCGACTTATGCCAAACAGCATCGACCGTGTTAACTCGCTCTCCTTCGACATGGACCGGGAAGTCAACGAAGTTTGAATACTTACGGATGATATTCTTGACCCGCCATTCCTCAGCAAACTCGGTTTTGTCCTCTTTCAGATGAAGCGTGATCGTTGTGCCACGGTTTTCACGCTCTGTCTCCTCAATGGTGAATGATCCACCACCATCGCTGGTCCAGCGTAGCCCGACGCTATCCTTGTCAGCATGTCTCGTTTCGATGGTGATAGTGTCAGCTACCATGAAGGCTGAATAGAAGCCGACCCCGAACTGACCGATAAGGGATGCGTCAACTGGACCCCCATCCTTTTTGAGTTCCTTAACAAACTCAAGCGTACCCGATGAAGCTACTGTCCCGATTCGACCCAGTAGATCCTCCCGGCTCATTCCGATACCTGAATCACTTAGTGTCAGCGTATTCGCTTCTTTGTCCAGCTTTATGTCGATCAGTTGATCGGCATCAGCATCTAGAACATCCCGGTCTGTAAGCATCCGGAATCGAATCTTGTTCAGCGCGTCCGATGCATTTGAGATGAGCTCGCGAAGGAAAATCTCCTCGTGCGTATACAGCGAATGAATGATCAGGTGAAGCAGCTGCTTCATCTCCGCCTTGAATTCGTGTACTTCAGGTTTGGGTGCTGCGGTTTCTTTGTCGGCCATGACGGACTCAATGCTATTGATGAATGTGCAAGGACAAAACAGTCCTTTTTGGCTAGAATGGGCCCTTTGTTCCCTGAACTATCGGAAAAGGATGCCTCTCAGGGCATGTTTCAGCCTTTCTTGACGAATTCTGACTTGAGTCCCATTGACCCAATTCCTGGAATTCGACAATCTATGTCGTGGTCTCCGTCGACGATACGGATGTTCTTGACCTTCGTGCCCACCTTGACAACAGACGAAGTACCCTTCACTTTCAGGTCCTTGATCACGGTGACGGTGTCGCCGTCTTGGAGTTCGTTGCCATTCGCATCGCGTACGAGCGATGCTTCTTTTGCAGCCGCTTCAGCTGCTGCAGACCATTCGTTCCCACACTCGGGGCACGCCAAAAGGGTACCGTTATCATAGGTGTACTCTGAAGCGCAAGAAGGACAAGGCGGAAAGGCTGACATGGCTGGGAGCGATGTAATGGTGAGGTGTTGTTTCACGCAAACGCGTGCTACCCTCAGCTCGAGTTGAAGGTCCATATACACATAGGGCGCTGCCGTCGTGGAATCCCACGACGGCAGCGCCCTAATCAAACTTGAGTTGGTGTGATTCGCTCAGTGAGCGTGATCAGCCGACCCGACGCGTACGGAATGCACCGGGAATCGCGTGGCGATCTTCATGACGGATACCCGGGCGGGAATCGTTCATCTTCGGCATAAACCGAGACATCAGTCCGTCATTTTCTCCAGCTTTGGCGGCTGCCAGAGCTTCAGAGGCCATACTTAGCCATTCACGCATGCTGCGGTCTTTTAGAAGAGCCGTTGTGACGCTTGCGCGCTCTGAGTCATTCAGTTCGCCAGCCATATATCCGGCAAGTACGTGTTCGTCGATATGCATAATGCCACCCAAAAGGGTCAAGATCTGTGGATACCCCCCTCGTGGGGACACCTCGCCTTTCAGGTATCGACCGAGTCCTCATTGACTTAAGGGCTTATCACAAAAATTTTTGCAAATCACAAAACCGCCCTTAAGAGCCCCTTATTGCCCTCTTTTATATCCAAACATCGCTTGGAGCCGTCCTCTCTCCTCCCGTATTGCCTGTATTTATCACGCCTTTCGGTTCGATGAGCATAATTCGGCATTCTGTACGAGCTACTGGTTTATGCTCCACTCCTTTAGAGACAATGGCCATTTCACCCGCCCGAAGTGTGAGCACATGGTCCCTGAATTCGAGATCCATTTCTCCATCAATCACTATGAAGGCTTCATCTGTGTCTTCGTGGGCGTGCCAAACAAATTCTCCTTCGATGCGCGCCAACTTGAACTGCACTTCATTCATTTGCGCAATCACACGAGGCGACCACTGATCAGCGAAAAGGCTGAACTTCTGATCGATATTGATTCGTTCCTCAACCATCATACTCTCTCTTTATGTGGGTTAGTTGCCGTCAATGGGATAATGGTCGGCGTCTGCGATCAGCACCTTCCATATCCCGCCCCGTTGCTCCCAAATGAAGGTATTAGGACCCATGGATCGAGTCAGCTCACCGGAAAGCGTTACGATGGAGTCGCTGAAAATAAAGGAACTGACGGCATGCGTCTCACTAAGAACATCTATGCGCAGGTCCGTCCACTCAGTATGAAACGTTTTCAATGTCGGCATAAACGCGCGCGACCCATGAACCGCCTGCTCATAACCGATGCGGTTACCATCGACCAACATGGAAAATTGCGGCCACATCAAATTAATGACTCCCTCGGCATTGCGGGATGTATCGGCGGCATGAAAAGCCCAGACCGCCTCCTCGACTTCGGATCGAAGAACGAATAGCTCGTCCACGGTCAAAGATTTAGAGGCTTCTGATTGAGCGCAGCCCACCAGTAACAAGGTGCAAAAAAGCACCGAGGAAATCGCTTGTCGGAGAGGCATAAGCAGAACTCAAACTGATGAAAAGAATCAAAGGACCAGGCTGATTGCCGAACCCATGATACATTTTCCGCTGCAGCCGGTCTAGCCCTGCCCTATTTCGTCTGAAGCAACTTGTCCAGAAAGCCCTTCATCGCTAAAGACACTTCATTCTGCCAAATCTCAGAGGCCGGTGCGATCATCTCAAAATGGCTCGCCTGCTGGAATATGTGCGCATACACTTCATCGCCCGCTTCTCGAGCGGCGCTAGAATATGCCTCTATCTGGGCAAAAGGCACCACATAGTCATCGACCCCATGCAAAAAGAGCTGCGGTGTCCCAAGCGGAAGGCGTTCAGCAGGAGACGCAGACTCGTACCGGCTTGGTAGATCGTCGGGTGTACCACCCATGATATCAGTAACGCCATCGCCGCATGGATTGGGATCTTGATGATAGTTGGCATTCAAATTAGGAATACCTCCAAGGCTCACCGCACCTGCCACTCGCAAAGGATTGGAAGAGTACAAACTGTCGGATGACTCGATACCATGTCTGGCACCTGCCCAAAGGGCTAGATGTCCTCCTGCCGAATGGCCCATCGTTACAACACGCGTTGTGTCGATAGAAAAGCGCTTGGAAAGCTCTCTGAGGTAATCCACTCCCGCTCCTACGTCCTTGAACGTCCCCGTCCAACCGCCGCCTTCATCTACGGATTGTCGATGCCCCAAATTCCATGTGGCCCAACCCATTTCAGTAATTGCGGCTGCCAATGGTTGAACATTTTGAGGGCGGTGCAATCCCTGCCAACAACCACCGTGGAGCAGCACAACAACCGGAAATGGTCCTTCGCCCTCCGGCAGTCTGAGTTCGCCGAATTGCCACTCGTTAGAGCCGTATGACTCACGAGCATCGTACTCGATGGGATCTTGACCAAAATCAAAAGGCCCTAGATACTGGGCTGGCGCTGGTCGGGTAATTGTCAGAAATGTGACAATCACCAGCAAACAAGAAACGCCTTGCCCTAAAGTCGGTGGGACATGGAGCTGAGCTTGGGTGGGCCGGAAAGGGGTCTGTATAATCATCAAAAACAATAGGTCGTGACTCTGGAACGATCGGGCGATCACCATCTCCGATCAAAAGGGCCAATCCCTAAAGATGCGTTCTGTTTCTTACGAGAATGGATCAGAAACTGAACTCCGGTGCCGCCCAGGTGAGGGAATCGCCAACCAGCCCGGCTGGAAAACTAACAACTTCGCCATCTTCCGGCACAAAGTGAATTAGCACAAACATAGACTCTCGATCCGGATAGAAAGCTTCCCAATGGGGAAGCCATCTCTCCTCTTTTTCTACCGGGTCATTTACGATCGAGGCGCGACCACGAAGCGTGACATACCCTACCCCACCAGGTATTCGGTAGAGTAACGTCGTACGGTCATCGTTCTGGATCTCTTGCACCTTGGCGCTATTGCGGTTAGTCCCCATCCAGATATCCATGTGACCAGAATCCGGTGGAAGTGACTCAACAATGCGTGCCTGAGGCTGGCCTTCCGCATTGTTCGTTATCAACGTCACCAAACCCGAGGACGCCACGATGTCCCAAGCCACCTGATGGGTCGAGGTCCACTCTGGCGAGGACTCCTCCTTGACCGTGTCGGGGTGCGATGGCGTTTCTTGGCATCCTAGAAGCAGGAAGACCATCGCAACCCCAACAAAATGAAGTAGTCCTTTCATGTCACTATTTAGCTACGGCGGCCAATCCCTGTTCAAATACGATATCTACAGGAATTCCAGCATCAGCAAGCCTATCGAGATCCGCCTGCAGTTGCTGTGGAACTCGGGCATATTCATCAACGAATTGAGCCACGCCTTCGTAGTCTCCATCACCCTGAAGCCGAAGGATTTTCTCGGTCAAGGCATTCATGGCTAGGATCATCTTATCGTAGTCGGCGCGGTACGTTCCGGTTGCATCATCGCGAGTAAAGGCGCCCATTTCACTAAAGAAATTGAACCGGATCATGTTGGCCCTGCCATGAGCACTTGAAGCTCCAAAGCGGACCGAACGAAAAATGCCGGCTAAGAAAGTGACCATGTTCTCACGAAGGTCCCCTTCCTCTTCCCCTTCCTCAATCAGCTTTGATACCATGTAAAGGCCGAGGATGTCTGCCTTTCCCTCTTCGAGAGCTGATGCGTGCTCTTTTAGAGCGCCACGTACCGTACTTGATCCGTCTAGCGTGTTTTTAATACCAAGGCCATGCGCTACTTCGTGAAACATAGTGTTGCCAAAAAAGGCATCGAAAGTCACGTATTCCCGCTGATCTTCCGCGATAAGAAGACCTGAAATCGGCACCAAGATCTTGTCGAACTTCGCCTGCATAGAGTTCTTAAGCTGCAAGCGTCGCGTTCCTTTAGCCAGTTGAACTTGCTCATCGTTGGGCAGGTTTATCGCGATCGTTTTCGAGCCAGCGTTCGTGTCACCGGCGTAGTAGATCGCATCGTAGGCGTTCAAATCTGAGTCGGTTCCAGGCGTTTCCTGCTTGTATTCAGGCGGAACGGGCAGTCCTTCCTGGAGCATTGGAAGCAAGGAGGCATAACGCGAAAGACGCTCACTCCACGACATATCTTTGATCAACACGAAGGCTTCTGCGGCAGCCTTATAGCCAAAGAGCGCGTCCTCATACGTTTCGATTGGGCCGATAACGATCTCGATTCGGTTGTCTTTCATATCCATCCAGGCCATATCGCTTGGCTGATAGTCAGACGTCATGAGCGCCTCGGCACGTAACATCAGATACTCTTTCAATCCCGGATCATCGGCATACTCTGCTGCGGCACCTAGTTCATCAGAAGCCCGCTGCATCTCATCTGCAAATGCCTCGTGGTAAGGAATCGCCTTCAGGCGCTCATCCGCATCACGAACGACCATCGTGTATAGGCCAGCGAGTTCAGGGTCTGCTACAGCAGCAGCCTCAAATTCAGCCTTTGACATGTCCGGAGGATACAAATTGGATCCGGCAGGTTTGTCGCCTATGCCATCTAAGAATGGCGCATTACCCCCGATGCGATCCCAAGGACCATAATTGATTTTCGCGTACTCCCGAAGGGCTGGATCGTCGATTGAGTCCAGCAATTCATCTCGATTGCCCCAGGCCTGCTTCCAAAAAATGGATTCCATTTGGTCTGCAGCAGCAAACAAATGAGGGAGCATTCGGCACTCGTTTTCGCTCAGCATGCTGAGATCAGTTGTTAGCCTGAAGGACGTGAACTGCGAAAGTAGTCCTCGCCCGAATTCAGATCCCTCGGTCATGTCTACATCGGGACTGGTCATAGTACCTTCCTCAGAAAGAAACGTAGCGCAACCGAAGGCATCAGCATCACCGGACGTACATCCGGTGAGCATCAGCGGTGCGGTCAATACCGCCAAAATCAGTGCCAAATACTTCATGACAATGGTAGGGTTAATGCGAGTTGAATCCAGCATACTTCCCGATCAACACCGGGCATCAAGCCGGACACTTATTGATGTGCAAGCGGTGTATTACCTCTCGCGGGTCTCATACGTGCGAGGCAAGGAAGCACTTCCTAGCACCACAAAGTCTCCCAATCCTGTGTGCTCTTCGCTATCGAAGGCAGTTGGATCTTCTACGCTCTGCACCGAAACGATTAATATGCTTGTGCCTGGGCGATACCGTAGTAAATGCTCCGGGGTACCAGTTCCGGTTTCAGAATGGAAACCGCCAACCATGTGAGCCACTTTCGAACCAGGGCGCTTTGTCAGATGCTCTGCAATTGACCATGCCATGGTAGCGTCCCACAAGGACTGAGCATCCAACATCGATCCGCCACCGTGTTCCGGCTGAGCTGGTGCGGTGGTTGCGCGCTGATGATCAGCATCATCTGGCATCTCCTTGCCTGCACCGTGTTCCATCTCACCGTGTTCCATCTCACCGTGCTCCATGTCACCGTGCTCCATGTCACCGTGCTCCATTTCCGAGCCCTCGCCGTGGTGGGCTTCTTGCATGGCAGCGTGGTCCATTTCGCCTTCGCCGTGTTCCATTTCACCATGCTCCATTTCCGAGCCTTCGCCGTGGTGGGCTTCGTGCATGGCAGCGTGGTCCATCTCACCTTCCGGAGCCGGATTAGCTTCTTCCATTTCCGCCGTCATGGAAGCCATGGCCTCTGCCATAACAGCATTCCACTGCTCAGTATAGCGTGCCGATGCTGATCCATATGGCAGAGGAGCTACGAATGACTTCGCCTGATCCGACAACATTCCGAGAGCTGGACGACCGAATCGGGTAACCATGTTTGCGTAACGACGCGGAGCGTTGGCGGCGATCACGGCCAGATCGTTTTCTCGGGCAAACTCGACAAGCGGCTTATAGTCGGTTTCGTAGTTGCTCCACGGACTACTAGCCTGCTGGAAGTGCGCTTCTGTGATGAATCCACCGAGATACTCATCCACGATGTACTGCACATCCCGGGCAAACATCTCCATACTTAGCGCCGCTGCACTTCCGTGCGCCGCGTACCATCCTCGAAGGACTTCTTGCTCGATGGCGTGCGATACGGGGTCATTATGCAATTCCCCGACAAACACTACATCGTAATCGCCCAACGCGGCGCGAATTTCTGCGAGGGAAGACGGTGTACCGTCGGAACGGTAAATGCGGTAATCATCACCGCTGACGGAAATGTCTCCCACCATTACGGGGGACTCCTGAGAGAGAGCGGTTCCTGTCAGCATTATGCTGAAAAGCAGGAAACCGGCCAAACGCTTCATATTCATTCGTACATCCGGGTTGAAAGATCCTGGGACAAAAAAGGCCCATCGCTAAAATAGAGGGGACAGATCATCAATTCCGCCAAGGATTACCGACGGCGGCCGTGGTCGCGCCCCCGACTCCGTTCTCCCCTTTCTGCTTCTTCTTCGTCAGAAAAATGAGTGTCATCTCCCGAGCGATCATCACGCTCTTGGGAGCTTGAACCCGATGTGTGATGAAGAGATTTGTGATAGAGATCGTCGAGTAGCATAGCCAGCAATTCTGGTTCTTCACTGGAGAGCTCATTGACGAGAGAGAGAAAGCGCTGAGCACGTTCCTTTTCTAGGTTTGAGCGATCCCGGAAGGAAGATTCCAAGACAACAGTGAGTCGTTCTGTTACGCGACGGGCTACGTCGTCATCGTTAGGTACATCGTGCTGTGTCATAGGAATCGAGTAGCGCTGACCGATGGCCAGCAGGGTTCGTTGTTCTTCGATGGAGATCAGGACAATGGCCGTTCCGGTCTTGCCGGCACGGGCCGTCCTTCCTGCGCGGTGGACATAATATTCAGGATCTTGTGGAATGTCATACATAATGACATGGCTCAGATCCGTGATGTCGATACCACGGGCCGCAACGTCTGTCGCGACTAGGAATCGAAGCCGGTTATCCCGGATTTTTTGCATCACTTTTTCGCGGGCCTTCTGGGAGAGGTCTCCAGAGATGCTGTCAGCATCAAATCCATAGTTCTTGAGAAACTGCCCCAGGTATTCGACATCGCGTTTGGTGTTAGCAAAAATGATGGCGGAGTCTGGGTTCTCCATCTCGATCAAGCGAGCTAGTACCCGATCCTTGCTCATTCGGTCGACCCGGTAGAACCGATGCTCAATGGCATCAACACTGACATTGCCGCTGCTCAACGACAGAAAACCAGGATCATTGAGGAAGCGTGTCGAGAGATACCGCACCCGTTTTGGCATGGTAGCGCTGAACATGCACGACTGCCGATTCTTGGGGAGATACCGCTCCAGTTTGAGCATGTCTGGATAAAAACCCATAGACAACATCTCATCCGCTTCGTCAAAGACCATCATCCGAAGATCATCCAGAACTAGTCGACCCTGTTGGATGTGGTCTAGAATTCGACCAGGCGTGCCAATAATGACTTGGGCTCCATCACGAAGCGCCTTGATCTGGGGCTCATACTTGACACCACCGTAGATCACGACACTTGAAAACGGATGATCGCCACGAAGCTTGTCGAACTCGTCGTGGATCTGTTTGGCCAGCTCCCTTGTCGGAGAAAGAACCAGCGCTTGCGCCGTTTTGCTTGTCTCATCTAAAAGATTGAAGAGGGGCAAAAGAAATCCGCCCGTCTTTCCCGACCCCGTGCGAGACTGCACGATCATATCACGGCCAGCGAGTAGATAAGGGATCGATTTTTCCTGAACCGGCATCAGCTTGGTCCAGCCAATGGACTCGACGGCCGTTCGTAAGTGATCTGGTAGCGTATCAACTGTTGCTGACGGCAACGGAGGATCCGGCTCAGTAAACTCATTGCGGGCCGAGGCCTCGCTTCGTTCAGCCTGTGCCCGAGACGTAAGATCAATCCCGGTTATGTAACTCTTTCTGTGGCCTTCTGACATAAATTTGTTCTATACAAGCAGGGTTCTACCTGCACTAACGAGACACTGCAGCAGTGAGGACTAGCCTACATGGCCAAGCCACCATCCACGTGTAAAACGTGTCCCGTGATATAAGAGGCCTCATCAGAGGCCAAAAAAAGCACTGCCGAAGCAATGTCGTCGGGTGAAGCTGGTCGCCCGGCTGGAACAGAGCCCAGCATAGCTTCGCGTGCAGCATCCGACAAGGTACTGGTCATATCCGTTTCGACATAGCCAGGAGCAACCACATTCACGGTAACGCCCCGGGCTCCCAATTCCTTTGCTAAGCTCTTGGAGAAACCGATAATTCCAGCCTTAGAGGCTGCATAGTTCGTCTGACCCGCGTTACCCATTACGCCGACCACTGAAGAGAGATTTACAATCCGACCCTTACGCTGACGCATCATGGGACGATAGGCTGCCTTCGAGTAGTTAAAAACACTCTTTAGGTTCGTGCCAACAACCGCATCAAAATCGTCTTCGCTCATGCGTAGCATCAAGTTATCCCTGGTGATACCTGCGTTGTTGACAATAATATCAATGCTTCCCCACTCAGAGACAATCTCACCTACCGCAGCTTCTGCTGCTGCGTAGTCGGCTGCATCGGCTTGGAACGCCTTTGCTTTTCGACCATTACTCTCAAGTTGCTTGACGAGCGCATTCGCCTCGTCTGAAGAGCTACGATATGTGAACGCCACATTGGCGCCTGCAGCAGCAAACTGCTCTACAATGGCCTTTCCAATGCCCCGGGTACCTCCGGTGACAAGAACGTTTTTATCAGTGAATTTCATGGACATAGGTCGATGCGTCAATTGGTTTCCAAATCAGATAGGCCGGCGTATGACTGTGTTTCTACATCTCGGCCTAGAGTCCTTTTTACAAGGCCAGAAAGTACTTTTCCAGCGCCTATTTCAACAAAGCTCGAGGCGCCGGCTGTCTGCATCGCAATCAAAGATTGTGACCAGCGAACCGGCGCTGTGAGTTGCTCAACAAGTCGCCGGCGAATCTCGTCGGGCTCTGTTGTAGGCTCGGCTGTTACGTTCAAGATGACAGGGCACGATGGGCGGCGGATATCCAGCGCGGCGAGCGCTTCCGCAAGTCCTTCTGTAGCAAAATCCATCAGCGGCGAATGAAAGGCACCCGATACCGGTAGAGCCAGCGCTCGCCGCGCTCCTCGTTCCGGCGCCATGTCGATGGCTCGCTGTACAGCTTCCACATCACCAGAAATAACAACTTGTCCAGGAGAGTTAAAGTTGGCTGGTTGGACCACGCCCCCTTGAGCTGCGTCAGCACATAGCGTTTCCACATCAGCGTCTTCCATACCGAGAATTGCTGCCATGGTCCCTGGGCGAATGTCGCCAGCTTGTGCCATTAGCTCCCCGCGCAATCTGACTGTGCGAAGACCATCTTCGAATGAAATCGCTCCAGCTGCTGCCAAGGCAGTGTACTCTCCTAGGCTGTGCCCTGCGACCATGTCTGGTCGGCTGGCTGATTTTGGTAATGCAGACATCACCGCCATCGAGTGCACGAAAAGAGCCGGTTGCGTGTTCTGCGTCTGTGTTAGAATCGCCTTGTCCGTATCGGCTTGTTCTGGATCTCCCGATCCAAACATGATATCCGCCAGGGACATCTCTAGGACCGTGTCAGCACGTTCAATGACACTGCGAGCAGCTTCATTGCCGTCAAAAAGGTCGAAGGCCATGCCAACGACTTGGGATCCCTGTCCAGGAAATACAAATGCTGTTTTCATTGGATCATTCAAGCTCAATTTCCATCTCCATCATAGGCCCATTTGACCCAGGACGCTCCCCAGGTAAATCCGCCGCCAAAAGCTGCCAAGACCAAGTTGTCGCCTTTGCGCAATTTGGACTCCCAATCCGCTAGACAGAGAGGAATGGTGCCGGCAGTCGTGTTTCCGTAACGCTCAATATTGAGCATCACCTTATCCATGGTCACACCCATACGACGGGCTGTCGCATCGATAATGCGCAGATTGGCTTGATGGGGGACGAGGAATCTCACATCGTCACCAGTCAGGTTGTTACGCTCCATCACATCTGCAGCAACATCTGCCATCCCTTTGACGGCCGCTTTGAAAACTGGCGGTCCTTCCTGGTGCAGGTGGTGTAGTCTTTTTTCTAGCGTGATAGGTGAAGGAGGGTGAAGACTTCCTCCGCCCAGCATGCACAATGCGTCCCACATCGACCCATCCGAGTGTTCAATTGAATCCTGAATACCATACCCCTCAGAGTCTGCTTCAAGGAGAACACACCCGGCGCCATCGCCGAAAAGCACACATGTTGTGCGATCGGTATAGTCTACGATGCTACTCATTTTGTCTGCACCGATAACCAGGACCTTCTTGTGCTTGCCAGATTCGATAAAGCGTGCACCTGTCGAAAGCGCAAACAGGAAACCTGAGCAAGCCGCTGAAATATCGTACGCCCACGCATTTGTGGCTCCGATTTGTGCAGCAACAATACAGCCCGTGGCAGGAAAGAACATGTCAGGCGTTACCGTGGCAACGATGATCAGGTCGATCTCTTCCGGGTTTAGGCCTCGCTTCTGGATCAGTTCCAAGGCCGCATTGGTCGCCATGAACGACGTCGCTTTCGTAGGATCTTTGAGAATACGCCGCTCGCGGATCCCTGTTCGAGACAGGATCCATTCATCCGACGTGTCTACCATTTTCTCTAAATCAGCGTTGGTCAAGATATCTTCTGGGAGATAGTGACCGACCGCAGTGATGGCAGCTCGTACGTTGTCCATGAGGTTTATTTGGTGGTTCTACTTCGTGCGAACCGGCGATAAAACCGGCTAGAAGAGGCGAATCGATAGTGACAGCATAAGCATGCCCTCAACCGATAGCCTCCGCAATGGTAGCCGACACATGACCTTTAATCATGGTGTCTGCCGCTAGAATGAGGTTCTTGATAGCGTACCCATTTGAACTTCCGTGGCCGATGAGCACGTTTCCATCTACACCTAATAAAGGTGCCCCGCCAAACTCTTTGTAGTCAAAACGGGCCTTCACCCCTTTGAGTGCTTTTCCAACAATGGCCTGTTCCTCAGGCGGCATCGAAAGTCGCTGCATCTCTGCACCGATCATCATTGGTAGAATGGCAGCCACGCTTTCGCCGTACTTAAGCAGAACGTTTCCGACAAAGCCATCGCATACAACAACATCGGCCGCATGCCTCATCAAATCACGTCCTTCAATATTACCCACAAAGTTGATTCCTGAGGCTTCTTTAAGCGCATCGTAGGAGGCTTTTGCCAGGTCGTCCCCTTTGCCGGGCTCTTCGCCAACGTTCATTAGGGCGACTGTCGGATTCTCCACACCCATAGCCTGTTTCACGTAAACCGATCCCATCTGCGCAAACTGCACAAGGTGTTCAGGCTTACAATCCACGTTCGTACCAACGTCGAGCAGTACGCAAGTGCCTTGGAGAGTAGGGAAATAACCAATCACGGAAGGCCGAGATACGCCTGGCAGGCGGCCGAGAATGAACAAGCCTCCAGCCATCACAGCCCCAGTATTTCCTGCGGAGACAAACGCATCGGCCTTTCGAGCCTTGCACAGCCCCATTCCGACATGAATCGAGGAATGTTGCTTCGTCTTTATCGCAGTAGCCGGCGAATCATCCATCCCGATAACATCGGGGGCGTGGACTACGCTAATGCGGCTGCGGACAGATTCGTCCAGTACTGCGACAAGCGGATTGATCCGATCTTCGGGACCCGTCAACAGCACGTGTATATCATTCCCCCCTGAAGCGAGGGCCATCGCCGCACCTTCCACGACGACGCCTGGGGCGTTGTCGCCTCCCATTGCATCTACGGCAATTCGTGTGGGCATAAGGAAAGGGGGCTGATTTCGATGGACCGGTCACGAATCATAGAAGATCCGGCCGGGGCATGGCCAAGATACAAATCCAACCTGACAGCCCGGGTATCCGGCTGAATAGGTTGGTCAATCATGGCCTACAACTAGCGGTCAACCGGCAATTTCGCGATCAATAACAGCACGGCCGCGGTAGTGGCCGCAGGTCGGGCACGCACGATGCATCAGCTTGGTTTCGCTGCAGTTCGGGCACTCCATTGTTGTGGGTGCACTCAGACGGTTGTAATAGACCGTGCGGCGCTTGCGTGTGCGAGCCTTCGAATTCTTTCGTCTCGGGTTAGCCATGATGCTACCTGTTCCTAAACAGTTTCTGTGGTTACTCGGGGGACTCTTCGGAGTCAGGACGGAGTTTCGCCAGAGGGCCCCATCTCGGATCGAAATCCGATTCAGTAGCTTCTCCGAACGAGGTGGGAATGTCCTTATCCTCTGCACCCGGCGCGATCTTTCGGATCGGCACGGACAGCATCAGCGTGTCCCTTACTATGTCGGTCAGATCAATATCCTCTTGCCCCGCAGTTAGCGGAAAGAGGCTATCGTCCTCATTTTCTGGTTCGATGTCCCCGGGCGGCACAAAGTTCGCCTGATAAGAACCCCTCACCGGCTGGTCAAAATCCACCAACGTGCGGTCGCACAATAGTGAGGCCACTGCGGTGACCCGGAATCGAACAAAAATGTGCCGCTCGTCGATGTCCAATCGCGCCGAAACATGAATGTCTCGGAATGACTGTTCCTCTAGGCCCAAATCAACAGGATCCACATCGAACTCGAGTTCGTGAGGTCCTGTCTTCAATGATCGGATGTCAATCTTTAGCATGACGGTTTCCCGACCGGGCAGGCATCAATCTGTTTTATTCCTTGTGCGGCCCGAGGTGATTCGGACACAGAAGGGTTAAGATACGGCTACATCTTCCCATTCTGCAATGATTTGAGGGGGGCAAACTTGCCGAAAAGCGTGTGAAGTCTAATTTGCGCTCGCGGGCTTTTTGTTGTGTGAAATCCCGACCGCAAGCCTTGAACTTTCAGTAGTCAGTGGTTAGAATCGTACCCGGCGTTGAGATAGATGTGGTAAAACGCATTTGATCTGCCGGCGTACTCCAGAAGAACTCTCCCGAGAGCCCGAAATTGAGTATGACCAATGGTTTGCAGTTTTGTTGGTCTCCCCACTCCGAACGCCCGGATTCATGTCCAGGCATCTTCGGCTGATCGACGAAACAGCAGCTGGCCCGAACTGGCTGACTTGTGTGGACAAGATGTGTATTTCTCCATTATGGAGAGGTAGATGGCTTCGCTTCGTCATAATGTGGCGAATTAGCCGTCGACACCTTTACCCACTCGATATGGTCCTGTTTTTGGGTGTAAGTCACTTGTTTACAACATATTGAGATTTTCAGCATTCGAAGCCTGACTGAGAAGACCGCGCATCCACCCCGGGATTGACGCACATCAGTTTGGCCAGATCATTCGTGCGTATTTCTGTTGGGAAAACGTGAATAACCTCCCGTTTTTTCAGTGCTTACGCCGTAAGTCTGACCGTAAGGTGTCAAAACCTTGACCGTTTCCCTCTGCTGGCTACCGATTCATATTCGGTGTCAGGAAACTGACTCCATTGCCAAATATCCACCATGGAGAAGACTCCCGAAACAGTCTGGAACGCGTGTCTCGATATCATCCGAGATAACGTCAGCCGTCAAAGTTTCCGGACGTGGTTTTCTCCGTTGAAGCCGCTTCGTTTGGAGGAAGACGTTGAGCTGTCAAAGCTTACCATTCAGCTTCCCAGCCGTTTTTACTTTGAGTGGCTCGAAGAACATTATTTCGGTCTTCTCCGCAAAACGATAACGAAGGTTCTTGGTCCGCAGGGAAGGCTCTTCTACGATATCGTCATTGAAAAAGACGATCAGGAATCTGGATTTGACGGTACGGTTATGCAGTTGCCTGCTCGTCAGCCCGCGAATGAACCACAACCAACTTTCACTGCAGGCCGCCAGACTGCTGGCAACCAACGGGGCATGGGACACGGCGGGTTCGGAATGCCTGTTACACCGTCAGGCCATACCGGATTTGGTAACCCGTCTACCGCACCGACTGGTGGAACGACGATTAGCAATCCATTTGTGATTCCTGGGATACAGAAAATCCAAGTCGAGTCCCATCTGAATCCGAACTACACGTTCGATAGGTTCATTGAAGGAGACTGTAACCGACTCGCCAGAAGTGCCTCAGTCGCCATCGCGCAGCAGCCTGGCGGAACGAGCTTCAACCCATTCCTGCTCTACGGTGGCGTGGGGCTTGGGAAAACCCACCTTATCCAGGCGATTGGAAATTACTTGCATGCGAACAAGCCTGACGCAACGGTGCTCTACGTTTCAAGCGAGCGCTTCACGAACGAATTTGTTCAAGCTATCCAGAACAACCGAGTCAGTGACTTCTCCCTCTTCTATCGCCAGATCGACTTGTTAGTCATCGATGACGTTCAGTTCTTCAGTGGCAAAGAGAAGACGCAGGAGGAGTTCTTCCACATTTTCAACGCCCTCCACCAGAGCGGTAAGCAGATCATCCTGTCCGCAGATCGTCCACCAAGAGACATCCAGGGAATCGAAGAACGGCTATTGTCGCGATTCCAGTGGGGGCTTTCGGCTGACCTTCAACCGCCGGACTTTGAAACTCGCATGGCCATCCTACGCCGAAAAGCGATCGAGGACGGGATCGATATTAGTGATGATATTTTTGAATTCGTCGCTCACAACATCAAGTCGAACATACGCGAGTTAGAAGGCGCACTTATCAGACTTCTCGCTCATGGCACGCTCCACAAACGAGAAATTGACCTTTCTCTTGCAAAAGACGTCTTGCGCGATCTGATCACAGATACCCGCGTCACGCTGACAATAGATCAGATTCAACGCCTGGTCTGCGAGTATTTCAACATTGAAGAAGACCTTGTCCGTGCCAAAACCCGAAAGCGGGAAGTCGTGCAAGCTCGTCAGGTGGCGATGTTCTTCTGTAAAAAACTGACGCAGCATTCCCTCAAAACGATTGGCCTTCACTTCGGAGGAAGGGACCACTCTACGGTGATTCATGCCAACACGAGTGTCGAGAACCAGATCGAAACAGATCCTAAATTTTCTGAGATCATCGACGAGATTACCAATAAAATTGACCTTCGTAGCCGCTAAAATGAGCTTCTCTTCCGCACATCACGGATAATCCTTGCTCAAGGCCATCAAAAACACGACTCACGGGTAGCAATCGGGGGGTCGTGGTTGGTATCTTCCCGGATCAGTTCAACCTCGGGTACCCCATCATGAAATTCGCCGCTTCAAGCGCTGAACTTCTCAAAGCCCTGCAGACCGTCAGTGGCGCCGTTCCAACCAAAAGCACGCTTCCTATTCTGGAATGCATTCTTTTTGAAGAAGACGGTGGCAAGCTCCGGCTAAGCGCTACGGATCTGGAGATCTCCATTATCCAGAAGATCAACGTTGCCGTTGAAATCGACGGCCCATCGCGAGTCGCCGTTCCTGCCAAGCGATTGATCGACACGCTTCGTGCATTGTCGAACGTGCCAGTTCGTTTTTCTGCCGATGATGACTTCAATGTCGTTCTCGACACCGATAAAGGACACTATAAAATGGTCGGCCATGATGGAGCCGATTACCCGGCACTTCCTGAGCTGAGCGACAGTGTTTCGGTCGAAACCGATGGCGCGTTGCTTAAACGAGCCATCACAAAAACCAGCTTTGCAGTTAGCCGGGATGCGCTACGACCAGCCATGATGGGAATCTATTTCCAGATTGGCCGAGAGTCTGGCAAAGCCGTTGCCACCGATGGGCATCGTCTTGTCAAGCTTCAGCTTGATCACCTCGGCTCATCGGAAGACATGGATTTCATCGTCCCGGAAAAAGCTGTTTCATTGGCCGCCAAGGTGGCCACCGATGACTCCTGTACCCTTACCGTAGACAGCGGATATGCTGGATTTGACTTCGGCGACTCACGGGTCTTGGCTCGCCTGATTGATGAGCCCTATCCAAATTACCAGGCTGTTATTCCTGTCGACAATGACAAGAAAATGACAGCCAATAAGGACACGATGCTGGCTGCCGTGAAACGTGTGGCTCTGTATTCCTCGACCATGACGAATCAGATTCGGCTTTCGGTGGAAAAAGACAGTGTGGTCATCTCAGCAGAAGACCTTGAACGGGCCAGCGCTGCCAATGAGACCGTTCCGTGCGATTATGACGGGGACAGCCTAGTCATCGGCTTCAATGCCACGTACCTCACAGAAGTCCTCTCGAACATAGATGCTGAAGACGTCTTGTTTGAGTTCTCATCGCCCAACCGAGCCGGCGTTGTCACTCCAGCTAACCAGAAGGAAGGCGAAACCATGATGATGCTCATCATGCCAGTGATGTTGAATACGTACGCCTGACAGATTCGATTATCCGTATCTGACCCGTTTGATCAGGGACTTGTTGTCAACGCCTTTGCAGATTACGGCGGGTACCCCTCGGTTCGGGAGGAGGCTCGAGTGGCATCAAGGAGTGCCTGAGCTCGCTCGGCCTCATCATCGTTTCGACGCACTACATTCTCGAGTATAGGTCTTGCTTCGTCCTTGCGATCTAATGTGATGTAGAGTCCAGCGAGAAGGATTAAGACTCTTGAAGAAGCCGGTTCTCGTTGACGCTGCATAGCAACCACATCGGCCATTTTCTTCGTTGCAATAGTCAGCCTCCCCCGGTCATACCCCGGAAATTGGCCCAAAATGGATGTCCTTGAGTCGTTCAAAAGTGAAAACGCCTCAAGATATCCAGCACTGACTTCTCGTTGCCAAGCAGCTTCCGCACCGCGTGAGGTCTGCCCAAGCATGTACCAAGACACTGCTTGTGATTGCGATTCGTTAAGCACACGCTTGATAAGCGGATCTGACGCATTTAACCCTAGAGTGACGACGTAAAGAACGAGCGAAGCAAGAAGGGCGCCCGAAGCGGCGCGCTTCAACACCCGGGACGGCCTATCAATACGAAAACGAGAGACTGGTCTATCAGAACTTGTTGCTTCGCGTTCAGTGAGGGCGTAAAGCGCCGGAATATCTGCCGGGTCGCACCCTGACAACTCCAGGAAATGCTGAAGCGGATCCCGAAGAACCTTCGCATCTTCTGATACCGCTAGTTTTCGTGTTGCCTCTACAGCCTGCTCTAGACGCACTCTGTCCCTCTTGAGACGCTCCAGATATCGTCGTTGAGCAAGGGCCAATCCGAATGTTTGGTTGGCGCCTTCCCGTTTTTCTTCTGGCCGGAGCGCCCAATAGGCGGCCAGTATTTCGTCGGCTTCAGGATTCACTAAAACTCGGCCAGCTTCGAGGACGTGCTCTAGCGCACGCGTCGATTTTCGGCGGGTCAGTTTGCCAATGAGCTTTTCAAGGCGAAACGTCATGGTAACAAGCAAGTGGTGGCTGGTGGTGGCGTAGCAATAAGACACAGAATGAAAAGGAGCATAACCTCATGGCTCGAGAAGCCGTTCAGCCCATGCCATCAGTTGGCGATCCTTCCTGAATCTCTGGCAAATCTTGTGGATGTAAGAACGGATGGTTGGTATACGCTTACCTACGATTCGACTTATCTCTTCATAGGTCAGATTCTCAACAAATCGCATTCGGGCGGTTGACTGAAGGAATTCAGGCAATTCCTGAATCGCTCTTCGAAGGGCCTCGTGGATGGCGCCCGCATTCACATCAAGGTCGGATCCCACCTTGGGTGGCAACGGGAAATCATGACTTGGAAGCAACGACGTGAGGGCTTGGCGCCGAGAGACAAAGTTCATATACGTATTGCGACATACGACACTTACCCACTGGGCATATCGGTCGTGATGAGCAATAAGAGAACGTGATGACTCTACCTTCCGATAGGCTTGCTCAACTACTTGGTCTAACTCGCTGACCTGAAACGTGCGCTCCCGAATGAATTTGATTAAGAAGTACCGCCGGACATAGCAATACGTCCATAAATCAATCAGTGTCTTGTGCTGCGACAGGCGATCCTCCATATAAGCCACAAAGGCCTCATTGACGCGATCTGATTGATCGAGATCAAACGGAAGTGTGGACGCAAGCGTCTCAAGAGAAGTGAGTTCTGTTCGGTACGACATAGGCGCAAGGCAAGGGTCCTGGGTTAGAGTGGACGCGCTCCCCGAAAAAGACCGCGCCTGCTCATGTACAGAAACGGAGCCTGTGCAAACCGAACGACATTGAGGCTACTTTGGGACCAAAAAGAGGCTAATTGTGGAAAACTCTTGGCCGCCCCAAGCAAATCAGCTCAACTGACACTGCGATGTTATTCGCAGGTTAGGCCCACCTCGTCTGCATCGAGATCAATAAACCATGACTGAGGCGACCCGGGGGTAGTACGTAACGTACTTGCTGAATTGGCCCCCAAAACACCCCTAAACGCATATTCTGTGGAGGTCAATAGGCTAATCGTTCCCTCAATCGTTACGGACGAGGCGGTAGCATCTTTATTTGAAATGGCACTACCTGGCAACAGCGTCCACGATGTCCCCGGCGCGTTGGGGCGATAGAAAATATTAACCGCATCCAGGCTCTCGTCCGAAATTTGAACATCAAATTCCTGCCCTGCTGGACATTGGACCGATGCCGTCAGACCGAAAGAGGCTAGACTTGATGTCGACGGTAATGTTAGAGAGGACGATCCTGATAACGGATTGCCGACATCAACCACGAACAGGTCCGACCCGGGTACTTCTGCTGCGAGGAAGTACGTTGTCCCATCGACCACATCGACATTGCCCGGACTACCAACAAGACTCTTAATGATAAACGTGGTGGTACCGCCTGGAACAAACATGTTGCCCGTATGGAAAAGGCCTGCCCCGACAAGAGTAAAGTCGACATTTACCCCACTCCCAGGACTTAAGATAGCTACCATGTGCTCAAGAGAGCCACTCGTTACCTGACCCGCACTTAGGGCAAACGTGAAAATTAGTCCGCCACTAGCATCTACGGTGGTCAAATCAACATTAGGCGCCGCACTCCCAAGACAGACCTCAGTTGTTGCCTGGCCCCCTTCGATGGTAACGACAACCGATCCCACCACGTCGTTCGCTCCGTTGGCTGGCTGATAGGCATAAACGTCCGCATTGGCTGATCCTGACAGGAGATTGACGGCAGCTATTAGAGCCGTATCGGACGAACGGACGATTAGACTCGTATCTCCTGCATTACAGACACTGGCTCCATTTGCGACCCCTTTTCCGGTTGCCGACGGAAAGGAGACTGCGACATTGCCGGCTTGGTCAAACATCTTGAAGAACGCAGCGCCAGCAATGGCATTACTCGATCCATTGGCAAGCCGGGCGCCTGAAGGCAATGCGGACAAACCACTTGCCGAATCGTAAACACGTAGCTGCGTGGTAATCTGTCCTTGAAGGATGGCCCCCTCTGCAGTTGTCGGGATAGTGCCTTGTGCAATCGTGATGCTTGCCTGGGACTGAGTGGATGAGGACGCGGGTGCTGTCGAGACGATCACTGTTTGCTGCACTTGCCCGGTCCCGGACGTCGACACTTGGGCATCTACACGACTTGCCGTGCCATCGATGACCGAGTTGATGTTATCCCGCGCCATCTTAATGGTAAAAAACTGTCCATCGGACTGCTCGAGAATGACTCGCCGAGTAGTTGTGTAATACCCACCTGCTTCTGCCCGGACATCGAATTCAACAGGGTTTGAACTAGACGGTACAAGCGAGTTTTGGATACCGAACGTGATAACGCCGTCTCCCGCTGTGATATCCTCGATTGGGTCGCTATAGGAATCGATCAGAAAAGTGGCGTCCGGGCCGCTAAACGAGAGTCGAGCGCTAATGAGTTCTCCTGTCCCTGCATCCACAATGACGCCATTAACCACCGTGTCGATGGGTTCTAACCCAATAACGATGTCAATATTTTCAAACGCATCCCGGACTCCATTGAAGTCACAGCTAGACAAGGTCAATGACAGCAGGAGCGCGGTCAGAATCGGGAAGTATCTGGTAGTTAATACAATCATGGTGCGGTATAAACAGGGCAGTGTGTGAAAATCGATGTCTGGCGATACAGACAGGTAAGAAGGCTCGTAACATCAGGTCATATATCAGAGCCTGATTCCTACTCCGATCGATAAAACCGGATACCAAGCAAAGGATTTTATGGCTTCGTTTAAGTTCTGGACGTTTTCAGGAGATGCGGTCGGAGTAATGAGTCCCGCTCCTTCAAGGGTTAGTTCAGGAACCGCCGAGTAATAGGCTCCAAGATCAAGAAGGAACGTGAATCTAGAAGAGCCTGTTGCCAGGTTTCCGAATCCAATCCCCACATAGGGATGAATGGCTGCTGGATACTTGACCTTCGCCTTCAGCGTACCGAGTTCATCGGGCGAAAAAACCTTGCCATCGCATACACCCGAACTATCCTCCGTTCCAAAGCAGACGGAGTCGAGTGGTGTGGCGACTGCATCAACCGTGAAGTTGTTTTTTCCAATGCCTCCGGAAAGCCTAAAGTTGGATCCGAATGGGTGGAAGTCCAGAAAACCGGAAAAAGCACCTACGTTTGCATCGCCAGTGGCATCCACGCGAGGGTCATCCCCGAATGTATCATTCAAGGGAACCGGAACAGAGAACACACTGCCATTGCCACGAAGGGAGAGCTTTGGGGTTATTCCAATAGCGATTGACCCCGCGACACCCGTCGTGCCGACACGAACCCCGACACCGACGTCTTGGGCGGACGAGGAAGTCGTCGGCAGTGTCGTTAGTAATAAGGCAAGAGCCAGAAGGAAAAAGAGTCGCAGACGCTTCATAAGAACCTGTGTTGCCAAGTAGTACGGAAAGGGCTTGAAGGTAGCTGGATGGACTCTTTATAGCAACGCAAAAGAGCGTAGAAACCAGCTTCAACCCTAGTTATCGACACTTTGGCTCCCGTATTTCAGTCAGGAGCCCTAAGAATTCGATCAAGTATCCGTTGCGCTGGTGAGGCCACGATTTGAGCACAAATCGACTGGCTACAAGGCCTTGTGGCCAAGAATCGGTGGTCGTTAGAAATTGATCTCATATTTCAAGATTGGCGGAAGAATAACGTTCTCGTTGCCATAAACCCTGCAACGGGGGACTAAACCGCTTGTCATGCGTGTCAGGCCCCGTTTTCATTCAGCTAGATCATTGACGAAGCACCCACTTCGTTGTATTTTAGCGGTCTGCGTTTTTTTCCGGCGCCCCACTGAAGAACGAAATCATCCGATATCGTCTTCTTGCCGGAGTCTGAACATTCGGAGTGCACCCCATGCACTCCTCATAATATTTCCCGAGTCCCGATGGACGTTAATAGCTTCAAAACGATCAGTGCTAAGCCGGCTGAAGTCGAGCGTGCCTGGCATGTTGTCGATGCTGAGAATGCCGTAGTTGGCCGTCTCGCTTCTAAAATCGCCACCATCCTGCGCGGCAAACACAAGCCTTCGTACACACCTCATGTGGATACGGGTGACTTCGTGATTGTCATCAACGCCGACAAAGTCCGGTTCACCGGTCAAAAGGAATCAGACAAAGAGTACTTCCGCCACACCGGATATCCGGGTGGTGCTCGGGTGCGCACACCGAGAGAGGTTCGCGTAAGCAAGCCTACTTTCATGGTGCAGAACGCCGTCAAAGGTATGCTCCCGAAAGGTATTCTGGGTCGTGAAATGGGTCGCAAACTGAAGGTATATGCCGGAAGTGAGCATCCCCATGGCGCCCAGCAACCTCAAGCCCTCGAACTCTGAACGCTCTCAACGAGCAACTGCAACCCAACTGAATCATGGCAACAGCCCTTACTCAGTTCATCGCTGTCGGTCGCCGCAAGAATGCGGTAGCACGTGTCTACCTGCGTCCAGGCGGATCCGGCAAAGTCGTGATCAACAAGCGTGAACTCACCGAATATTTCCCAACCATCTGGCGTCAGTCGTCGGTCACCTCCCCGTTCGATGTAACGGAAACAGGTGGTCAGTTTGATGTCGTGGTGAACACCCATGGTGGTGGAATGACCGGTCAGGCAGAGGCAATCCGTCTCGGCATTTCACGTGCATTGGTCGTGTTCAACGAAGAACTGAGAAAA
>Ga0115566_10000087_pt1 | contig 72693 bp, 59 predicted proteins | sample COGITO_mtgs_1204_3_FD_87173 | JGI IMG/M metagenome (GOLD analysis project Ga0115566, IMG submission 87173) | Pelagic marine microbial communities from North Sea - COGITO_mtgs_120405 | ecosystem: Environmental > Aquatic > Marine > Epipelagic | place: Germany:Helgoland, sampling site Kabeltonne...
GGATTACAATTCGGTGTACAGAGAGTACCGACTTCGATTCGAAACGAAGCTAACCGACGTTCCCGGAGACTGACGCGTCCTCCCCTGCGCCTACGCCCGCGTCTATGCCCGCGTCCTCCTCTGCGCCTACGCCCGCGTCTATGCCCGCGTCCTCTCCTGCGCCTACGCCCGCGTCTATGCCCGCGTCCTCTCCTGCGCCTACGCCTGCGCCTACGCCCGCGTCCTCCTCTGCGCCTACGCCCGCGTCTAGAACAGGGCGTAAATGAATGGAGCTAATGCCGATCCTTGAGCCATAACGATGATCAGGCTAAGCATTAGCAACACCACGATGATGGGCGCAAGCCAGAATTTCTTTCTGACTTTCAAGAAGTGCCATAATTCGCCAATTACTCGGAGCTTACCCATCTTTCATCAACTGGTGTGAGTGCAATCAAGCCTCAGAAGTCTCAGAAGGTTGAAAGTTCCTCTTATTTGTAGACTTGCGGAAGACTTCAATCTGTACAGAGATGAGCGCAACACCCATCTTGTGCGAACGTATGGCTACTATCTGACCATTCCTGATACCTCCGTGCGGAAATTCTTTTTTGAGTTCATCGAGTCCATGCTGATCGCGGTTCGCGCAGTGTGGTCGAATAAGATGCGAGCCGTGTTGACCACGCTTGGCATCATCATCGGTATCGTCTCCGTTACGGGTATGGCGACTGTCGTTAATGGTATTGAACAAGGATTCGAGAATGACATCTCCTCCTTGGGAACGGACGTCATTTACATTGAGAAGTGGCCCTGGACTCGAGGGCCGGGATTCAAATGGTGGGAATACATCAACCGTCCAAATATCACAGAAGACGTGGCTGAAGTGCTCAATGAGCACTCTAGATCCATCCAAGCAGCAACGGCTGTGGTCAGCACGGCCCGGTCCTTGAAGTCGCAAACGGAATCGATTTCCTCAACCCGCGTTATGGGGGTCCAGTCTAATTACGGAGATGTCCAAGTTGTTGATTTGGAGGACGGGTACTTCTTGAGTCCGTTTGATGATCAAGGTGCCCGAAATGTAGCGGTAATTGGTGCCAGTATTGCCGATGAGCTGTTTCCGTTTGGCAATCCGATCGGGAAAGAGATGAAAATCGGGGGCAATAAATTTCGAGTGATCGCTGTTATGACCCGTCAAGGTCAAGGCTCGGAAGGAAGTTCGTCAGAAGACTGGGCGGTTCAGATTCCTTTCAACACCTTTAAAAAATATTACGGTACTAGATACCGGGATGTCAGTGTTCGAGCAAAAGTGCTCAATGGATTAGCAATGGCCGATGCCAAGGACGAAATGAGGGGCGTGGTCAGGATCGCCCGCCGTCTTACGGTTGACCAGGAAGACAATTTTGAGATCAATGAACAGGCTACTCTTAGAGCCTCCATCGAACCCATCAAGAATGCCATTTTTGGTATAGGGATTGGCCTCACCGCACTGGCTCTTTTGGTCGGGGGCATTGGTGTAATGAACATTATGTTCGTCACGGTCAAAGAGAGAACCCGCGAAATTGGGGTCCGAAAAGCTGTTGGAGCGCGACGCATCACTATTCTAATGCAGTTTCTGGTCGAGGCCATTGTAATCTGCATGGTGGGCGGATTGATCGGGGTGGGCTTGGCTTTCCCATTATCCATGCTCATTGCAGCCGTTCTTCCCGCATCGTTGGGAATGGGTACGGTCGTGATGGCATTCTCCATCTGCGTAGGTATCGGAACGGTCTTTGGCCTAGCGCCTGCCTGGACGGCTGCAAAGGCGCCTCCCATTGAAGCATTGAGGTACGAATAATCCATGGGATTCCTAGAAGCAATTCGAATGTCACTGGAGGCGCTCAGGGGCCACAAGACACGGTCATCCCTAACGTTGCTGGGTATGGTGATTGGTGTATTCGCTATCATCGTGTCGGTGACGGCAGTGAAAGTGATCGATGTCTATTTCAAGGAAAAACTTCAATTTTTAGGGTCGTCAACTTTCTCGGTGTCTAGGACTCCGATGATCCGGACGGGGAATACGGATCGTAGTGTCCGCAACCGCCCAAGTATCACATTTGATCAGATTGAACGTCTTTCAGATGCCATGGCTCTGCCTGTCACTGTAAGTGTCCTCGAAGACTTTACCATGGGAAAGATGGTCTATGAGGAGCAAGAGACAGAGCCAAATATCTTCGTGATGGGTGTTGACCAGTATATGCTCGGCAACTACTCGTACGAGTTAGATTATGGTCGATTCTTCACCCAGGAAGACATCAGCTATGCTCGGCCTGTATGCGTATTAGGTACTGATGTCTCATCTGAACTGTTTGCTACTCAGAACGCGATCGGCAAGGTGATCAAGGCGGCAGGTGCCCGATGCGAAGTCATCGGAGTACTCAAGAGCAAAGGGAGTTTTCTCGGTTTCTCTCAGGACAACAGGTTGTACATCCCCGTCACTCGTGGATTCACGCTCTATGGAGGTACAGACCGCAATATCGCTAACATCAGTCTTCGCGTTAGTGAACCCCAACTGATCAATGCTGCTATTGATGAAGCTACTGGCCGGCTTAGAGTTATCCGCAAAGTGGAGCCTGGTCAGGACAACAACTTCGAGATCTCGACTAACGATTCCATGCAGGCAATCTTGGAGGCGTTCACGGGAACGCTTACGGCTGGAGGTGCGGGCATCGGACTAATTTCCCTTCTTGCGGCTGGTATTGGGATCATGAACATCATGCTTGTTTCAGTGACGGAGCGCACGCGTGAAATTGGAGTTCGAAAGTCTATTGGCGCTCGGCGAAAGGATATTCTGCGTCAATTTCTGCTCGAGGCATTTTTCCTTTGCCAGATTGGCGGCGTGATTGGAATCTTACTTGGAGCGGCCGTCGGAAACGGAGTTGCTTTTTACTTCGATATTTCCGCGACATTCCCTACCAATTGGGCCATTCTTGCCGTGGTAATGGTGACGTTCATCGCGCTAGTTTTTGGTGGGTATCCTGCTTACAAAGCTGCGCGATTGAACCCAATCGATTCCTTGCGTTTCGAATAGAGGATCTGCGGTGTAGATTGGCAGCGTTCATCATTGCCTTCCATCAGTCCTCAAACCGTTTATGTCCGATCTACAGGCAGCTGCCAAGCGTGCAGTGGGTAAACACGTCGCATCTCTGGTTTCATCCGGCATGACGCTGGGTATTGGTACTGGCTCGACCGCCGCTATGGCTATCGAAGCGCTTGGCGCTCGGGTTCGGGATGAGGGCTTGGATGTGTGTGGAGTTGCTACCTCCTTTGCAGCAGAGCGGATGGCTCGTGAACACGGAATCCGGTTGACCACACTGGATCAGTCCCCTAAGCTGGACCTCGCCTTCGACGGCGCTGATGAAGTAGACCCCGATTTTACCCTGATCAAGGGCCGTGGCGCAGCGCAAACGCGCGAGAAAATCGTTGCCGCTCAAGCGAGTCAGTTCGTGGTTTTGGTAGACGAGAGCAAAATGGTAGACCAGTTGGGCTTCCGAATGCCGTTACCCATAGAAGTTGTCCCAATGGCTGTTACGCCAGTCATGAATGTGTTGAAAGCCCTAGGGGCAGTGCCAGACCTAAGAATGGGCATGAAGAAAGATGGGCCGGTAGTTTCTGACCAAGGAATGTGGATCGTAGATGCCATGTTTGATGGTATCAGTAACCCGGAACATGTAAATCGTGTCTTGTTGATGACACCCGGCGTTGTGGATCACGGATTGTTTCTCGACATGGCCACGATGGTTTTAGTCGGCCGCAGCGATGGGCATGTCCAGGTGCTAGAGAAGGGTTGAGCAGGACGAACCTGTACCGAGGTGAGGCAAGACTGGGGTTAACTCGCAGTTCAGAGTAACCTCCATCAAAACAGATGACTCATCATGTGCTCCAGAGATTTCAAGCCAATGCATTCCAGTTTGTTGGGCACACTTTTCTTAAGGAGGCCTTTTTCTGGCACGAACGCCTGACTAAAGCCGAGCCTGGACGTTTCTAGTAGGCGGGCTTCTAATTGCGAAATCGCTCGCACCTCACCGCCTAAGCCGACTTCTCCGGAGATCATCGCCTGCGATGGGATTGGGATATCACGAAAGGATGACGCGATCGCGGCTGCAATCGCTAGATCAGCGGCCGGTTCGGTTAGGCGAAGTCCGCCAGTAACATTTACGAACACATCGCAGGTCGAAAGGGGCATGCCCACTCGCTTCTCCAAAACGGCCAATAGCATCTGAAGTCTTCTTCCCTCGAAGCCGTTAGCAGTGCGTTGTGGATTGGAATAGGATGTAGGAGTCACTAACGCCTGGATTTCTGCTAGCATGGGTCGAGTACCCTCAAGGGAGCATACAACGGCCGATCCCGGCGTCAACATGTTTCTATCAGAGAGGAAGAGCTCACTCGGATTGTCCACTGGAGTTAAACCCTTCGACTCCATCTCGAAAACGCCGATTTCGTTCGTCGATCCAAATCGGTTCTTTACTGCACGGAGAATGCGAAAGACATGATGTCTGTCTCCTTCGAGGTACAAGACCGTGTCGACCATGTGTTCGAGAACGCGTGGGCCGGCAATCGTACCTGATTTGGTGACATGACCCACAATAAAGGTCGCTGTACCAGTTGATTTCGCCATCTGGATTAGGGCCGCTGCACTTTCCCTAACCTGCGTGACTGATCCTGGGGCGCTGGTCAGATCCGACCTGAATATTGTTTGGATGGAATCCACGACCATGATGGTCGGCTCTTCTTCTTGCACGCAGCGAATAATTGATTCGACTTCGGTCTCTGCCAAAAGAAGGAATCGATCGGAATCGACCCCCATTCGTTCTGCCCGCATTTTGACCTGCGACGGAGACTCTTCACCTGTGACGTAGAGCAGTTTTACATCGCCAAGAAGAGTGGCTAGCTCCGTCATCAATGTACTTTTTCCAATTCCGGGATCGCCCGCAATCAGTACAACTGATCCCTCCACTATTCCACCGCCAAGCACTCGATCAAGTTCAGCATTGCCCGTTTCAAGGCGCGACTCTGCCCCGCTTCGTATCTCAGAGAGTTTCAAAGGACGAGGTGTTATGCCGCCCTTTTTACGTATGAGACCAGGCTTATGCGAGGTTGCAGCCGTTCTTTCTTCCACCATGGAATTCCAGGCGCTACACGCAGGGCATTGTCCCATCCAGCGGGGAGATTCATTGCCACAGTCTTGGCAGAAAAACAGGGATTTGATCTTAGCCATCTATGCGGGTGAGGGAAGTGAGCCGTTTAGTTGGTGGTCTATAATCCGAGTGGTCGAATTATGGAACCAGCATTCCGTAGAATATAGAGGCAGCGTATGACAACCTTGTGACAGTCGCTCATTCTTGTGGTGATCTTTGATACGTGTAAGAATCGTGCATTGTGTGACAAATCGGTGCAGCGCGGCACCATTTCAGAAAGCATCCGTACTTTGAGATTGGAATCGTACCCTTCGGTATCCATTTCGTATCAGTCTACCGCTGCCCGTGCTCCGTAATACTCCCGCATTCATTCTGAATCCCCTCCAAGCCCTTGGTCGGTATAGCCAATTGCTGTTCCATGCTTTTGGAGCGATTCCTGAATTCGGCACGTATCGAAAGAATCTTTGGGAGCAAATGGTTCGGATCGGTGTGGAGTCTCTACCGATAGTCATGATGGCCGCCGCGTTTTCAGGGGCCGTTACTACTGTCCAGACCTCCTACCAACTGGTTTTCCCTCTTATCCCCAAGGGAATCATTGGGGCCATTGTGGTGCCCTCGATGATCCTTGAATTGGGTGCTGTGGTGACAGGGTTTATCCTTGCAGGTCGGGTTGGAGCGCGAATAGCCGCAGAGCTCGGCACTATGCGAGTCACTGAGCAGATTGATGCGCTCGAAGCAATGGGTTTAAACTCGATCGGATATTTAATTGTACCTCGAGTGGTCGCAGGTATTGTGATGTTTCCTGTTTTATATGTTGCGGCTTGCTTTGTTGGTATTGGCGGCGGGATGCTTGTGGGCGATCTAGGCGGCTTTGTGCCTATTGGGGAGTTTGTTGACGGAGCTCGCGAATTTTTTCAACCTTTCGATCCTTTGTTTGGCGTGATTAAATCACTGGTTTTCGGATTTACCATCACGTCGATATCCTGCTTTAAGGGCTATTATACCAAAGGCGGTGCCGAAGGTGTTGGCCGAGCGACGACACAGGCAGCGGTCGCCAGTTGTGTATTTCTCCTGCTGGCCGATCTTGTCCTTGCAGTAATTCTCCTCTGATATGATTAGCGTTCAACAAATCAACAAGAGTTTCGGTCAGAAACACGTCCTGAAAGACGTCTCGCTCGATATTCCCGAAGGCGAAACGCTTGCCATTATTGGGCGCTCCGGTTCCGGAAAGAGTGTCTTGATGAAGCACATCATTGGGCTCATGCAACCTGATTCGGGCCGTGTATTTGTTGATGGGGTGAACATCAATGACATCTCTTACGCAGAACTCAGAAGAGTAAGACAGCACTTTGGCGTTCTTTTTCAGGGTGGCGCCCTATTTGACTCAATGAATTCCTTCGAAAACGTAGCTTTCCCTCTTCGGACGTTCACATCCATGAATGAGTCCGAAGTTCGAAACGTGGTTCAGGAATGCCTTTCGATGGTTGAATTGGAAGATGTGGGTCTGAAAATGCCTTCTGAACTGTCAGGAGGGATGCAAAAGCGCGTCGCTTTGGCACGGGCAGTAGCCCTTCGTCCTCGCTATATCTTATACGATGAGCCGACTTCGGGCCTAGATCCTGAGACATCGAACACTATCGATGAACTGATTAAAAACTTAGCCAATCAACTCAATGTGACGAGCATCGTGGTAACCCACGATATGCATTCTGTACTGAACATCGCCGACAGAGCCGCCTTCATTTACGAAGGACGAATGCATTGGACCGGTACGATGGATGAACTCCACAAGAGCAAGGATGAAATCCTTACAGCTTTTGTGACTGCAAACGAATACAAAATTGGCGTCTGAATCGCCTCCACTAGCCAACCATTCCAGCAACGTGAAGTACTCGAACGAAATCAAGGTCGGTGTGACCATCATCTTAGCAACGGTGGTGTTCATTCTCGGTGTACGCTACTTCGAAGACCTACCTCTATTTAATTCCACCTATGGGCTGACAGCTGAATTTGACAATGCGGGTGGCCTGATAGCTGGCAATATCGTTCGGGTGAATGGTGTTGCGGTGGGCTCCGTCAATGCGGTGTATATCAGTGAGGAGAGTGGTAAGGTCATTGTCGACTTCCACGTCGACAAGAATATTCCTGTGACTGAAGGGTCCGAAGCGGTTGTCGCTGGGTTTGACGCTCTGGGCGTAGTGAGGCTTGAACTGAAGTTGGGTGATCCAAACGTGCCACGCATTCCCGAAGGCGGCTTGGTGTCCGGCCTGAATCCCGGCGATTTGATAGGGCAGATGACGGAACGTGCTCCTGAAATGATGGATGGTGCTGATAGAGTGTTGGGACAGTTAGAAGGCGTTTTGGCCGAAGCAAACACCATGCTGGCTTCACCGGAGTCTGATTTTAGACAGACTCTGCGGGCGGTCCAGGGTAGCGTAGACGAGGTTGAGACGCTGCTGAGCGAAGAAAGAGAGCGCATTTCAGATATCCTCGGTAATGTGGATCGGCTAACCGCGGATCTTGATACAGCTGCGGGAGAAGATGGAGAAGCTGTCACAGCCTTGATGGACCGTCTCAACACTATGATGACTACGCTAGATGCGGATCTAGAAAGTTATTCTGCTACAAACGAACAGCTTCAAGAGATTTTGAGGAAGCTGAACGATGGCGATGGAACGCTTGGGATGTTGATTAATGATCCTTCAATGTATCATCGTCTGGACTCGACTCTGACGGGTATCAACGCCCTCGTTGCTGACTTCCAGAACAATCCTGAGAAGTACCTCAAGGAGATGAAACTCGTAGATCTATTCTGATTCATTACTCATTACTTCTATGCCTTCCTACGACGACGCACTGACGCTTTTCCATGAATGGACGCTAACTGACAGTCTTCGCCGGCATGCCTATGCTGTGGAGGCTGCAATGGGGTTTTATGCGCAGAAGTTGGGTGAGGACGTAGAGTTATGGCGTATGACGGGTCTGTTGCACGATATGGACTACGAGAAGCACCAGACGCTAGATGAGCATCCGTTTGTCGGAGTGGGGATACTTCGTGATGCAGGTTATCCGGAAGTGCTTTGCGACGCGATACTAGGTCATGCAGAGCACACAGGACATCCCCGCACGACATTGATGGCAAAGGTCTTGTTTGCCGTTGACGAGTTGGCTGGATTCATCACTGCCGTAGGGTATGTTAGACCAACCGGGCTTACCGGTATGAATCCTAAGTCGGTTACAAAAAAGCTGAAGGATAAAAAGTTCGCAGCTGCGGTCAGTCGGGATGATATCCGCAACGGTGCGGCTGACTTAGATATGGAATTGAATGAGCACATCGCCATTGTGATCGCGGGAATGCAGGCAGATGCAACTCGAATCGGGTTTCCACCGTCCGAGTAGCACCTACCCTGAAGTTCATTAGGTCCCAATCAGTATCAACGCTCACTCCAAGGACGTGTCAGACGACCAAGTATCATCGCAGGAAGAACCGGAATCGCAGATTTCAGAACAGCCTCAAACCGCTGTCACGGTTACGGAGGCACGGGAAGTCACGCGTGCTCGAGCAAAGGATTTTAAAAATCTAGTAGCGAGCTACATTCGTCGCCACCTACCTGTCTCGGATCCGAAGGACGAGTCTAAGAAAGAACCTCCACGCGTTTCCGGCAGCCATGCGAACTTGCTGCCGCTTTTGCAGATCATTCCATGGATGCTAGCCTTGATGTTTGGGGCATCCTTTCTGTGGGACTTTCCAGGTATACAGTGGCAGGCTTTTGGTCAGAGCTTCGTTCTTGACGGACTCATGCGCATTGTGGCAGTGAGTGGGATGATTGGATTTCTGACGAATTGGGTAGCGATTACCATGTTGTTCAATCCACGCCAAGTCAGGCCCGTTTTTGGCCAGGGACTTATTCCCGCCCAGCGAGAACGAGTGATTTATCGCCTAGCGACGGCGGTAAGCGAAGAGCTGATCAACGAGGAGATAATCAAGCAGAAAATTGAGGAGAATGAGATCATCCCCAAGTACAGGGAATTGGCGATGTCGGTAGCTCGAGGCGTCCTTGAAGACCAAGAGTTTCGGACCGATCTCAAACGTCTTACTGCTGACTATGTCGAGACGGTGCTGACATCAGACGAGGTTCGGAAGCGTATCGTTGAATTCGTTGTAGAAAAGATAGAAGCCTATGTTGGGCAAGGGGTTGGAGGGATGGCGCTCAAAGCCTATCGGTATCTAAATGAGGACGATTTCAAACAGCGAATCGACAAAGCTATCCATGGAATTCCGTCGCAATTAGACATTGTTTTGGACGAGATGGATCTGCTTCTCGATAAGATCCCAGAGAAAATTGAGGCTCGCTCGGAGGATATTGAAGAGTTTGCGACCCGAATCGTGCTTGGCTTCGTTGAAAACCTGGATGTCTACGACATGGTGATGACCAACATGATGGCGTACGACGAAGGGCGCCTGGAGACACTCATCAAAAAATCCAGCAATGAACAGCTGAATTACATCAAATACCTAGGTGGCGTGCTTGGTGCCGTAGGTGGTTTAGTTATCTGGCAACCAGTGCCTGCCTTGATTGCTTTCACAGGCATAGGCGCACTCCTGTTTACCTTGGACGAGGCGCTTTTCAGGATGCATCGTGGGCGCGAGGAGACATCTTCGCAGACGAGTCCGTAGTGGATGGGCTGACTGTGTTCGTCGACGCTGCATTAGCTCCATCGCCTGTCGCGTCCAAACCAGCGTCTTTCGTGGGAGCATCTCCTCGTGAAAGGGCGAGATCGAAGCAATCTCGGCAACGCGGCTCATAAGCCTCCTTCGCTCCAATAAGTACGCGAGAACCTCCCGAGACGAGGCGCTGAGAGTGATTCGCTGGGTTGCCACAGACCACACAGATCGCATGAAGCTTCGTCACATACTCCGCAATGGACATAATCTGAGGGATCGGCTCGAAGGGCTCGCCGAGATAGTCTTGGTCAAGCCCAGCAACGATTATCCGTTTTCCCGAAGCAGCTAGTTCTCGGCACACTTGTACCAGATCATTTCCGAAAAATTGTGCTTCATCGATACCAACTACATCCGTATCCATCGCCAGAAGAATGATCTGACCAGCTGTAGCAACCGGTGTTGACCTTAGACTTGATGCGTCGTGTGATACGACTTCCTCTTCCGAATACCGAGTGTCGATTGCTGGCTTAAAGATCTCGGTGCGCTGACGGGCAATATTGGCCCGACGAATGCGTCGAATCAACTCCTCTGTTTTGCCACTGAACATAGAACCGCATACGACTTCTATCCAGCCGGTTGTTCGAGTATTTCTAAGTACGTGCGGTTCCAAGAGTTCGTCGGGAATTCCAGCTGAATGCTGAATTCAGTCACGGGGATTGAAGTGGGAGGAGAAGATACGATATCCAGTATTGTAGATCAGATTCCAGCAAGCGCCGATTCTGGGATCCAGCCCTGAGTGCCATTTGGAATCTCAACAAACACCCATCCGGAGGCAACCCCCTCTCTCGTAACGATCAGCCCTTCGTGTAGTTGAACGACTTCCCTGGCATCCGGGTCGGCTTGCTCTCTGAGCGATATTTCTCCTTCAATTATCACAGCTCGGACATCAAATGGCGAAAAAGCGGATGTACCGAATGCATGCACAAGGAGAACGACTCCTACGATGCCGGCCACGGTTCTTCCTCTGTTGTGCCAAGCGCTATGTCGGTCAAATAGGAGATGAGCCTTTAAAAAACCAAAGAAAACAATCCAACAAATAAGGCCAAGCCAGAAGGCTATACCAGGAGGCAGAGCTCGGGCCGCAGACATATGCAGTGACTTCCAGAATGGAAGAGGCAATACAGAAAAACTATCTTTTTGTCGGCCTCGTGCAATGGATAGAGAATGCTGGATGCGTTCATCATCGGGGGCTAATTCCTGCGCTCTTTCCAGATACCGTATGGCCTGGCCGAGTTGATCCATACGGTGATAGGCCAGCCCCGTATTGTAATAGAGCTCAGAGGACACCCATCCTGTTGCCTCCACCATTTCGAATGATTCAAGAGCCTCGCGGAACTGCCCATTTTCCAAGGACGCCGTGCCCTCGTCGAACTGCTGCACCACGCTGGCATCCTGAGCATTAGAGGCCATGGAAGCCAGTACTAGCCATACGGCCATGAATACGGATCTATACGATCTATGCATCATTCTCCCACCTCCTCGTCGATGTCCGGAATGATGGAAGAGGCGAGATCAAATGCTTCTTCCTTGTTCTCTGGTGAAAAAGAGGCCGGTGCAAACCGTCCTCTATCACAGGTTTCAAGGAAGTGTCGCAACCTGTTCCTAGTGGGCTCAGAAACCTGACGATCGGCAAGAAGGTCATCGAGTTGAGGACGCGTGAGACCTTTTTCGGCGACATTCATTCGATTGCCTACAAATCCCAGAACGGCTCTTTCGAGCTCCTCAAAGTATCCTCTCGTATCCCCGGAGCGCAGCGTTTCCATCGCTTGCTTGAGGTGCTTTCGGCTCAGCGGATGAGCCCGCCGGCCTCGTGCCCATCGAACGTCGTTCTGATATCGATCAGATCGCTTCTGCCAAACGATGGCTCCTCCCAAAACGAGCACCGGTAAGAGAACCAGAAACCAGGTCCAGAGCCGGTCGTGTAGCGAGACAGTCTTGAGACGGTACCAACTTCCTACCGATTTGAAGGCTGGAGCAAAATCATCGACCGGCATGCCGTTAGTAGTGGCAGTGATTACATCAGGCGCCGTGGCCGTTCCTGTTACTGTTACCGGAATTGGATTTGCTGACGTAGTACGGTATCGCCCTGTTCCTGGATCAAACCAAGAAAATTGCACAGGTGGAATGTCAAACGTTCCGTTCGTCCTCGGAATCAGTACGTAACGAAATGTTTTGCTACCACCAAGGCGGCTTCCAGACCGATCCAGCAAGCTAGATACATAAGGGTCATACATCTCAAAAGCAGCCGGAATATCGAATCGAGGGGCGTCGAGGGTAGCAAGGTTACCCTGCCCCGTTATGGTCACCGTCAACTGCAATGATTCTCCCACATCTAGAGATGTCCGATCAGGCGTAACCGTCATGGCATACGAACCAACTGCCCCATTGAAAGAAGAAGGTGCCCCATCAGGTAAGGGCTTCGATTCAATGGTTACTTTCGGCGAGGCAAGCTGAACAGGAGAAAACCGAGTCCCGAGCGAAAAAAGGGATTGCATCGGATCCCTTGAACCAAACGGAAGCATCGCCTCGCTTTCGATCTTCAACGGATCAACACTCATCTCGCCGGCGCGGGTAGGAAAGACGGCGGCTCTTTTCAGAACAATCGTATTGTATCTGAGACCATTTTCTACCGTGATACGCGGGATAGGTCGCGTTTCTACGTCTAGCTCCTCTCGCCAAAACCCCTCAGCATCCCAACTATCAGTGAGACGGCTTTGTCTCAATTGAATGCCTTCCCTGAAATAGAGACGGTATTCTACAATAACCTGTTCATTTTGCCAGGCTGATCGTGCACTCGGAATGGCCCGAATGAAAAGATCTGAGTCATCCGGAGTAGGAGGCTCTGCGGTTTGGGGTGCATCAAGCGGAGACCGGAAAATGCGGTCAAATGGGGTTGTCTGTCGTTGGCGAGCAGGGCGTTGGTCCTGAGGAACGACCGTGACTTCGATGGGCTGTGTGTGATATTCTCGATCGCCGACCTTGACGATGGTCGCGGCAATTGTCGCCTTGCCTTGCCGGGTGGGACGGTAGGTCCAGTTGAATCCAAAACTACGGGACATCTGTCCATTGACAATCGAAACCGACTGTTGGGTACCTGGCACGGTTTGCAAAAGTGCCAATCCATCGGAGGCAGGGGCCGGTGGAATCTGAATATTACTTCCATCGGATCCATCAACTGTGATGGTATAGGTTAGTGCCTCTTCGGTACCAATTGTAGTAGCATTGACGGAAGAACGCACGTCTACTTGCTGAGCATTGGTCACTCCGGCTCCTACAAGAGCCAGCAAAAAGACGCATCCAAACCATTTCGTAAAGAACTGCCTTGTCATGGCTACCAGTCCTTTTCGACGCGCCGGGGCCGCGTTTTCATTTTCTGAACTTGCCGGAGTAACTGCTCTTCCTCGTTCTCGAGTGCCTGCAGGATACGCTGTGCCTCTTCTTCGCTCAGTTGTGTCGGGTCTTCCTTTTTCTGCTGATCTTGCTCTCGCTGTTCTTGCTGATCCTGCTGACTTTCATCATCGGAATTCTGCTGCTGCTGGTCCTGCTGCTGTTCGTCCTGCTGTTGATCGTCCTGTTCGCCGTCTTGGTTCTGCTGCTCGTCCTGGTTCTGCTCTTCGTTGTCTTCGTTCTCTTGCTGTTGATCTTGTTGTTGCTCTTGCTGCTCTTCTAGCTTCCGTTTGACGAACTCGTAATTGAACTTTGCATCACTATTTGATGGATCACTGAGCAACGCACGGCGATAGTGCTCGAGCGACTGATCCAACTGCTCGGTATCGAAGGCCGCATTGCCTGCGTTGTAGCTCGCCCGGACAAGATCATCAGGTGACGTCGCCATACGCGCTGCACTCGAAAACGCGATACCAGCCTGCTCTGCATCACCACCTCGGTAGAGAGCGGCTCCCAGGTTGTTTAGCAGTCCAGAATGAACAGCACCGGGTCCATCTTCCTGTACGGATTTTATCCCGTCCCGATAGGTCGCTGCTGCGTCTGCGTACTGCTCCTGCGCATACTGAGCATTGCCTTGACGTCCCTTTTTCTTTCCGTCACCGGGACCTAGCATCAGCAAGGCCATCACAAGCATGATGGAATACTTCATGGTGTTAAGCGGTTGGTGAGGGTGAAGGGGTTCGGAACGAATCATCGTTCACTGACGAAGTAGAAATCTTTCTGCGCTCAGGAATGCCCCATTCCAGAAGTAGTAGTAGGATACCAGCGAGAAGTGGCCACTGAAACCGCTCTTCATACTCTTCAAATTCGTCCTGCCCGAACGTGGTTTTATTGAGTTGGTCAAGAGCAGCTGTCAAACGTGGTAGGGAACTGGATGTACGCGCAATTCTGAAGTAGGCACCATCCCGAGCAAGATCCTGAAGAACAGCTTCCTCCAGTTTTGTTGTGACAATGGTTCCAGTTCGATCCTTTTTGTAATCGACTCGCCGTCCGTTTCTATAGACAGGAATGGGGGCGCCGTCCGTCTCGCCAACGCCAGCAGCATAGATTACAACCCCTTCTTTTCTGGCTTCTTCGAGGATCTCATCCAGGTCAGCGATATGGTTTTCTCCATCAGAGACAAACAGTACGGCGCGTGTCCGAGTTTCTCCATCAGGTGCGCCAGAAGGTGCTTTAAACGCCTGCAATGCCATATCCAAGGCTGTTCCGAAGTCGGTTCCGGGCGTTGGAATCAAGGATGGGTCAGCTACATCCAGGAAAAGACGTAGGGCACCATAATCGGTAGTTAACGGACACTGGATGAAGGCATCACCAGCGAACGTGACCAATGAAACGCGATCTCCTTTCATCTCGTCGACCAAGTTTTTGATCTCGTTTCGGGCGCGTTCAAGCCTGTTAGGTGCCACATCCTCTGCCATCATCGAGGCCGAGACGTCCAAGGCAATCACAAGGTCGATGCCTTCGCGTTTTACCTCCTTTAGCCGTGTGCCAAACCTGGGGCCAACAAGCGATAGCGCGATCAGAAGTACTCCGGTTGATCGAAGGGCCGCCTTCCACCGGCGTCTCCGAGGACTAACGGCCGCCGCCAGTCGAGCGATCATGCTTCCTTCTCCGAATCGATCAGCCAACTGGCGCCGGCGCAAGGCGGCCCCCAAGAAGAGAGCCACAGCTGCAGGCGCGAGGGCAATCGTCCAGATATATTGTGGATTAAGCCACTCCATCAGGGAAACCGTCTGAAAAGGGTGGTTGAAAAGAGAACATCTAGGAAGAGAAAAAGGAGCCCAGGGAAGAGGAACGAGACATATTTCTCTTCAAAATCCAGGTAACTCCGTTCCTCGATTTTGGTGCGCTCTAGTTCGCCGATCTGATCGTAAATGTCTGCTAGTGCGCGGTTGTTGGTTGCTCTGAAGTACTGTCCACCCGTCATGTCGGCAACAGCCTGGAGCATTTCCTCGTCAATTTCAACGGGGACCATACGACGTTGACGACCTGCAAAAGGATGGTCTACAACGAAAGGCGCTTCACCGTGCTGTCCGACACCAATCGCATAAATACGGACCCCCAGCGTTCGCGCAACTTCAGCCGCTGTTTCAGGGCTCAATTCGCCCCGGTTGTTCTGTCCGTCGGTCAGGAGAATGATCACCTTACTTTTGGCTTCGGTGTCTTTTAGCCTGTTGACGGCCATAGCAAGAGCCGTCCCAATAGCTGTTCCATCCTCAATAACACCAACTTCGACTTCGGCCAACATTTGTTGGAGAAACGCATAGTCCAACGTTAGTGGTGCTTGTGTATACGCGTTGGCTGCAAAGACAACGAGTCCAACACGATCAGAAGTCCTTCCGTTGATGAAATTCGCTCCGACGGCTTTTGCTGCTTCAAATCGGTTAGGTCGAAAATCTTCAGCTCGCATGGATGTGGACGTATCCAAGACCATAATGATATCTACGCCTTCGGCAAAGCGCTCCCTGATAACATTGCGATCCTGTGGTCGAGCCATCGCAATAATGGCGAGTGTCAATCCTGCAACGCGAAGCAGTGCTGGGACGAAGCGCAGCCGCGTACGCAGCGATGGCCCTACGGACATGGCTGATGCCGTCGTACTGAAACGCATGCCTGATCGTGAGCGAGCGGCCTGCCATGCACGCCATGCCACGACAGGAATTATTGCCAACAGAATGAGCCAATATGGTTGAGCGAAACCCATCTTAGGCGTCCTCCATTTCTTTCTCAGCAGGGGCATATCGAGCAGCTTCGAGTGCTGCCTGCCGCGCTTTTTCGCGCTTTAGCTCCTCTTCGCGATACACCGACTCAGTGTCTTCGATGGCTCCGCGAGTTTCATCGACCATTGCTCGAGTTTGTTCGAGGATTGGGCGCAGATCAGCAAATTTCACAAGGTCAGCATGGGAGAGGACCAGATCTATTTCTGAAATCACGTCTTCCGGCAGCGGCCCACTCGAAGCGGCAGAGCGCAACCGGTCCAGTAGTTCTCGAGTTGTGGTTTCAAGCGCTGGTACATTTGCTCGTCTCCCGACATAGGTCCGCAGTATGTCCGTCAGCTCAACATAGAATGGTTTCACTTGGTCAGGATCGGAGAGGTCAACTTGTTGTAGCGCTACCAGTCGGTCCACTGCTTGCTGGTAGGGCGGTATTGCTGGCTCAGCGTTCGATTCATCGTCCACTTCGTCCGTGTCCTTGTTGCGATGTCGCCACCCTAGGCCACCAATCACTGCAGCTAGTGCCAATAGCCCCAGAATCCATGGCCACCACACGCGGTCAAACTCTGCTAGCGGGGCTAGGTCTTTCAATTCAGTGGCATCGTCTGGAACGAGGCTACCGATACGAACGAAAGTACCCGGGGCGAGGGCTGTCAGCGTGTCTGAGGCAGCGGCAAGCCCGATCGGGATGCCGGCTACGCGAGCGGTGTCCAAGGCGAATGTAGTGGCTTCATACACAACCGAGTCAATCTGACCGCCGGTTTCATATGGACGGCTACCGCGGCGCAGGACATCCAGAATTTCAAAGTCGCCGAGAGCGAAAATTGTGTTGGCCTGCAGCGAATCCGGCAGTAAGTCATGTGGAAATACGGCTTCGCGGGACCCATCGTGACCCAATACGACGGTTAATTCGAAGCGGTCGCCTACTGTCACGGAGTCGACGGACGCATACGTTTCTGCTTGCTGAGCTCGTGTGTTTGGCACGGCGAGTAGCAGTAAAGCGAGGGAAAATATGATGGACATGTTGGTGCGCATCACCCACCCACCCGATTTCGCTGACGGAAAAAGCGGATTAGGGGCTCTACATAGCTTTCATCCGTCACTACAGGGATGCTATCTACGCGCAGTCGCCTAAAGGTCTTGTCAACAATGTGTCGCCGCCTGGCAGCTGTGCTCGAATAGGATTCTCGAACAGCTTCACTGGACGTATCGATGAGGACATGTTGTCCTGTTTCGGCATCGGTTACTTCCATGAGTCCAACGTTCGGGAGATCCGACTCTACTGGATCAGTTAGATGGACGGCGATGGTGTCGTGACGTCGTGCGACGGCCCTTAAAGCTGGCTCGAACTCATTGTCCATGAAGTCACTAAGGATCATGACGATTGAGCGTCTGTGCAACACATGGACGAGGTGATTGAGTGCCACGGTCAGGTTGGTGCCCTTGGACTGTTGTTCGTGGGCGAATAGATCTCTGATCAATCGAAGGACATGCTTACGACCCTTTTTTGGCGGTACGAACAACTCTACCTGATCGGAAAAGAGTAGCAACCCAACATTGTCGTTGTTCTGGATGGCCGAAAAGGCCACAACTGCGCAAATTTCTGCAGCTATTTCCCGTTTGAACATGCCAGCGGAAGCAAAGTCTTCAGAGCCGGAAACGTCCACAGCCAAGAGGACCGTCTGTTCTCGCTCTTCCTTGAAAATCTTGATGAATGTATCGGGATATCGCGCCGAAACATTCCAGTCAATATTTCGCACATCGTCGCCAAACTGATATGGTCGCACTTCGGCAAAATCCATCCCTGTGCCTTTGAATGCAGAATGGTATTCTCCCCCGAAAATATTGCTCACGAGACCCTTGGTACGGATCTCGATCTGCCGGATTTTCTTGAAGAGTTCCTTGGGTATCATGGACGGCGACCAGCCGGGTTTTCAGATAGGTTGAAGTGAACGCACCAATGCGCAAGATGCTTCTTTTGTTGCACAGATAACGTATCAGGTCCTTAGATGTTGTATCTGTTGCCTAGGAACTGGGCTGTGCGTCGACTACCAATAATCATGCATACAGGTCTTTCGGATTCGCAGATTCCAAGTCCACCAAGAAATCAGCTAATTCAGTCGTCACCTGGTCCAGAAATTGAGCTCCTTTTTCAGGTGTAGCTAACGCTGGATTGCCCACGCCCGTATCATCCGTCACTTGAGTCCACTTCCGAGGAGCCCAGACACGTTTCTCGCGAAGGGCCTTGATACGAAAGGAACGACCATGACCCTCCCCGGCTTCTTCCAGTGGCCTTACTATCTCAGGATGGAGATGCATCATCACACTGGTCTCGAGCTCTCCGGCGTGGTCTCCGGGCTCATCGAAGACAGAATTCGCATCCCCCAGCGTCCACCAATTAGCTTCGCATAGGAATACTGTAGTTGATGCCTGCAACTCGCGGATCATTTGCCGGAAAGAATTTGCACCGTGTCCATTTAAGACAACCATGTGGCGGACGCCTGCCTTTTCAACGCTCTGGAGCAGATCCTTGAGGACAAGATGTTGGGTAGATGGATTCATGTTTAGCGTCAGCGGGAGGTCTTTCTGCTGTGTGTGTACGCCAAACGGCACGGTGGGTAGGACGATGACCGCAGCCCCTTTCACAGTTGCTTTTTCAGCGGCCAAACGTGCTACGGCTTCAGCTTGGAACGTGTCCGTACCATGAGGTAAATGCAGGTTATGCGCTTCGGTGGCTCCCCAAGGCAGGATTGCAGTGGAGTACGATGTATCACGCACATCGGGCCAGGTTAGTTGGTCGAGAAGAGTGGAAGGCATGCGTTGGCTGGTTTGTTTATCACAATTTCGGTTCTTCCGACCTGATCCGCACCAGAAAAACGACATGAATGCACATTTGTACGAAAACGTGAATTGTTGATCCGAACCATATCGAGGAGCCAAACCCGTTCCCCGGGCAGTCCTGAGATATGTATATTCTTTCTATTCAAGTTGGTACCCACGTCGCACCCCAATTGCCATGTCAGTCCGCTTCGGCGTCATCGTCTTTCCAGGCTCTAACTGTGATCACGATGCATATCACGTAGCCAAGCACGTTTTCGGCCAAGAAGCCCGCTTCATCTGGCACAAAGAAGCCGAATTGGGCGATGTTGACTTTGTCATCGTTCCAGGTGGGTTTTCGTACGGGGATTATTTGCGCAGTGGCGCTATAGCCCGGTTTTCACCCATTATGAAGGATGTGGTCAGATTCGCCAACAGCGGCGGACTGGTAATGGGCATCTGCAATGGCTTTCAAATCCTGTGCGAATCTGGGCTCCTGCCTGGTGCACTTATGCGGAATGAATCGCTTCGCTTCGTGTGCAAGAATGTGCACCTCAAGACCGAGAGTCTGGACAGCCCCTTTACGCAAGGACTGACTTCAGGAGAAGTATTACGGGTACCGGTTGCACATGGTGAAGGAAACTACTTTGCCTCAGACGACATCTTGGATCAATTGGAAGATCAAGGTCGAGTAGCCTTTAGGTACTGTAACGAAAATGGGCAGGTCACGAAGGAGTCAAATCCAAATGGCGCCTCGCGCAACATTGCTGGTATCCTGAACGAAGGCCGCAATGTGTTGGGAATGATGCCACACCCTGAGCGATGTGCAGAAGCCATCCTCGGTCGTCCTGATGGAGCTCGGATTTTCACGTCTATTGTAGATGCCTTAAGCGTAGGAGCCTGAACGTACTTAGTTGATATGACAAAGCCGCACCATTGCTGATGCGGCTTTGCCTACAAGTCGTCAAGTTGAGCCGAGGCGTTATCAGCCAATCACTGCCTTCATGTACTCGCGGCGCATCTTCGTGATGGCTGATACCGAGATACCTTTCGGACATACTGCTTCGCACTCCGTGTGATTTGAGCAGTCTCCGAAGCCTTCCTGTTCCATCTGATCAACCATTGCGATGGCGCGCGATTTGCGCTCTGGATCGCCTTGGGGAAGCAGGGATAGCTGCGCGATTTTTGCGGCCGTAAACAGAGATGCAGAAGCATTCGGACAAGCAGCCACGCAGGCTCCACATCCGATACAAGCCGCAAAATCCATTGCCAGATCAGCATCTGCTTTCGCGATAGGCAGCGAGTTAGCGTCCTGCGCTGCTCCAGTGTTCGCTGAAATGTACCCGCCAGCCGCAATGATGCGGTCAAAAGACGTACGATCCACAACGAGATCCTTGATAATCGGGAAGCCTTCGGCACGCCACGGCTCGATAACGATTGAATCGCCATCCTTATAGTGACGCATATGCAACTGGCAGCAAGCTGTCCGCTGCTGCGGGCCGTGAGCCTGTCCATCAATTACAACGCCACAGGATCCGCAGATACCTTCGCGACAGTCGTGATCGAATTCAACAGGCTCTTTGCCTTCCTTGATCAACTGTTCGTTGAGTACGTCAAGAAGCTCCAGGAAAGACATATGAGGATTGGCTTCCGGCACCACGTAGGTTTCGAAACCACCTTTGGCCTTGGGGCCTGCCTGACGCCAGACTTTGAGCGTAATGTTCATGCTGTTTGCCATAACAATTCGAAGCTGTCGTCTTATTTGTAGCTGCGGGTGGTGAGCTGGACGTTGTCAAAGTCCAGCTTTTCTTTGTGTAGTTGATGACCATTTTCACCAAATTCCCAAGCGGAAACATGGGTAAAACCGTCATCATCTCGGCGTGCTTCTCCTTCAGGAGTCTGATGTTCTTCTCGGAAGTGGCCGCCACACGATTCTTCTCGTTCAAGCGCATCTCTGGCCATCAATTCCCCTAATTCGAGGAAGTCAGCGACGCGCAAAGCGAACTCCAAGTTCTTGTTGAACGTGGTTGGTTCACCTGGCACGAGAACGTTTTGCCAGAAATCTTCTCGAAGAGCTGTAATATCGTTGATCGCCTTTTTCAATCCGTCTGTGGTGCGGGACATGCCGACTTCGTCCCACATAATGCGGCCAAGTTCACGATGGTATTCCGTAACTGTTTTCGTGCCTTTGATCGAAAGTACTTTCTCGATTCTAGACTTGGCACTCTGTTCTGCTTCCGCAAACTCAGCTTCTAAACCAGTCAGTTTGTCAAAACTGTTGCTCGCGATGTAGTTGCCGAGCGTATACGGGATGACAAAGTAGCCATCAGCCAAGCCCTGCATCAGAGCTGAAGCACCTAGGCGATTGGCTCCGTGGTCGGAGAAGTTGGCTTCGCCAAGAACAAAAAGCCCGGGCACGTTTGATTGCAATTCGTAATCAACCCAAAGACCACCCATGGTATAGTGGACGGCTGGGAAGATGCGCATCGGCATTTTATAGGGGTCATCGCCCGTGATGCGCTCATACATTTCGAAAAGATTACCGTAGCGTGCTTCAATCACATCTCGTCCGAGACGTTTGATTGAATCGGCAAAGTCTAAATAAACGGCCAGCTTAGTTTCTCCAACACCACGCCCTTCATCCGTAGCTAATTTGGCATTTCTCGACGCAACATCACGAGGCACGAGATTACCAAAGCTTGGATAGCGGCGTTCCAGATAGTAGTCCCGCTCGTCTTCCGGGATATCAAGCGGCTTGCGCGTGTCGCCAACTTGTTTTGGTACCCAAACGCGGCCATCATTTCGAAGACTTTCTGACATAAGAGTCAGCTTAGACTGATAGTCCCCGGAAACGGGAATACAGGTTGGATGGATCTGCGTGAAGCATGGGTTGGCGAAGTAAGCGCCTCGCTTGTGGCAACGCCAGGCAGCTGCCACGTTCGAGTTCTTAGCATTCGTCGATAGGTAATAGACGTTACCGTAGCCACCCGTACAGAGTAATACAGCGTCCGCAAAGTGACGCTCGTACTCACCTGTAACCAGGTTACGCGTGATAATTCCTCGGGCTTTTCCGTCCACCACGACTAGGTCAAGCATCTCTTGGCGCGCAAACATCTCAATGTTGCCTTTGCCAATCTGCCGGCTCATGGCCTGGTAGGCGCCCAACAGTAGCTGCTGTCCAGTTTGCCCACGAGCATAAAACGTCCTTGAGACTTGGGCTCCACCAAATGAGCGGTTGTCGAGCAATCCACCATATTCACGAGCGAAAGGCACGCCTTGCGCGACGCATTGGTCAATGATGTTGTTCGATACCTGTGCTAGACGATGAACGTTGGCCTCGCGGCTGCGGTAGTCGCCGCCTTTGATGGTATCGTAGAACAAGCGCCAGACGGTATCCCCGTCATTTGGATAGTTCTTAGCTGCATTAATTCCACCCTGCGCAGCAATTGAGTGCGCCCGACGGGGGGAGTCCTGAATGCAAAAGCTCTTGACGTGGTAACCGAGCTCAGCCAAGGTGGCAGCAGCGGAGCCGCCAGCAAGGCCCGTACCCACAACGAGCACAGTGTGCTTCCGTTTGTTGGCCGGGTTGACCAGTTTGATACCGTTTTTATACGTGTCCCATTTGTCCTTCAGTGGACCTGCGGGAATCTTCGGATCGAGAACGGTTGACATGGTGTGTGTCGGGATGATGTCGGAACAGAGAAAACGGGATGGGTCACAAGGATCAGATCCAGCCGAGGTAAAGGGCTAGGGGCATTGCAATGAAGCCAAGTCCGATGCCAAGACCTAGTAGGCCACCAATCGTGTAGACAGCAGGGGTGATGGAAGGTCGCATGGCGCCAAGTGACTGCAATGCGCTCCAAACTCCGTGTCGTAAGTGAACGACCAATAGAAGCATGATGGCTGTGTAACCCAATGTGTACCAGGTAGTCGCAAATTTTTCCCGAACGAGAAGGGCCAAGTTGCGCATTTCCACGCCATCGATTACTGTCATGTAGGCGGGGTCACCATTGCCGGGGCCTCCCGGTCCAAACTTGAAAGAGATCAGGTGAAAAACCGTGAAAACAAGCAGGATGATTCCCGTAATAGCCATACTTCTAGAGCTGGACGACTGTAAGCTCGGGCTGCCAGCGCTACGATACATATCGTACCCTTGAGGGCGGGCTTTCCTTTTTCCAATCCAGATGCGGACACCTGTAATGGCATGAAACAGGAAGAAAAGCACTAGGCCAGCTTCAACAGCGTAAAGGAGTGGACCTAGGCTGGCCAGAAAATGGGCATACTCGTTGTAGGCGTCATCGCCCGAAAACATCGAGAGGTTTCCGATCATGTGCATCAGCACAAAAATGACCAGGCCCAATCCCGTAATTCCCGTTACGAATTTTTTACCGACGGGAGAACGCAATACATTTGATAAGCTCATGTCTGCAGCGGATGCCGAAAGGGTTTGTCGGGCTTGATACCGGATTCCCGTAGACGCTTGCACGCCAGCGGATTTCCAGAACTGTCGCCTAAAGTACGGAACAAGGAACTGGAAGGCTCCCAGGATTTGCCTCACACCCTGTACATTTAACGAAGGTTACACGGAACGACTCCATAACAGGGTATGAAGTCGTTCAACGGACGGAGGAACAGGCAAGTAACGGTAAAAAAACGTTCAGCGACCGGTTGAAAGACTCCTGGGCCCGGAGTACGCTGCCCGTGGTCTGATCAATCTATTATCTGACCATTGCTCCATAAGATGGGCTGTCCAGCCGGTTACCCGAGACATGGCAAAAATGGGAGTAAAGAGATCCATCGGTATGCCTAGGGTACCGTAAACGGAGGCTGAAAAGAAGTCCACGTTTGGATACAGCCCTTTTTCCGTTTCCATCACGTCCATCAACGTTAGGCTCATGTCGAACCATTTTTTCTCTCCACGCTCTTCGGCCAATTTGCCGGACATCTCTCGAAGAATAGCGGCCCGGGGATCCAGGGTCTTATAAACTCTGTGTCCAAATCCCATGATCCGCTCTTTTTGCTGCAATCTGTCAAGAACCCAGCTTCGTGGGTCCATCCCTGATCGATCAATTTCGGCTAGCATCTGCATCACCCTGAGGTTCGCACCTCCGTGGAGCGAGCCCTTGAGCGCACCGATAGCACCCGATATGGCCGAGTAAACATCGGACAAGGTTGCGCCGATAACGCGAGCGGCAAATGTTGACGCATTAAGTCCATGTTCTGCATGCAGTACGAGGCAAGCATCGAAAATCCTTACAGCTGCTTCCCCAGGCTCCTTACCATCGAGTTGATACAGGAAATTGGCCGCAGTCGATGCGCCTTTCAAGGGGGTCAGTGGTTGATGACCATTTCTAAGACGGTTGAAGGCGGCAATCAGCATGGGCATGCGCGCAGTGAGCCGAACAGCCTTGCGATAGTTAGCCTCAGCCGATGCGTCGTCCGCCTGGGTATCAAAATGCGCCATGGCAGACACACCAGTGCGCAAAACAGCCATAGGATCGGCATCTTCAGGTGTCATCGACATGACATCCAGAATCATCGGAGGCAAAACCCGCTCGGACTGTAGCATCCGATCCAGACGAAGAAGCTCATCTGGCTCAGGAAGGGTGGTGTTCCACAGTAACCAGGCTACTTCTTCGAATGAACAATGTCTAGCCAAGTCGTCAATGTCATACCCCCGATAAATCAACTCTCCTTTCTGGCCGTCGATATCACAAATTGCTGTTTCTAAGGCTATGACGCCCTCAAGGCCTCGAGAAGATGAGGATGGCTTTGGATCTAAACTCATGGAAAATGTCAGGGTGAACCAGTGTCGAAGGATATCGAACGTAATGTGTCTGCTAATATACTCAGCGTGCCTCGATGTGGGATCATTTTGGCCCCGCAGCAATTTACCGACACGACATTGTATCCCGGCGGTCGATTTATGTCGAATCGTCGGAAGAATAGCCCGACAGGGTTCAAAGCACTTCTCCATTGATGCCAGCCGTTCTGCGCACTTCCATGCCAGTCTCCACACTGTACCTCCTAGCCCTTGTTTGGGCAGCAGGATATGCAGCTGTGCGAGAGACCTGGCGGCGCGTCCTTTCGGTGGCTGGACGAGGCTCTGAACCACTAACGGATCTGAGCGAGTCATCTGACGGAACCGAATTCGGTCCAAAAGAGGGCTCCACCCACACTACTCACGTTTATTCGCTATCAAGGACGGCCGGCCGGTATTCGGCGCCGTTGGTGAGGAGACTCCGTGGCCGCAGAATCATCGCATCTGATCTTGCCCGAAAGGCAGTTCTGACAGCAAGCGGCCTGGATATTGCCCCATTGATCTCCCCTCGGCCCTGTCTTCAACGGGATATGCCGTCCGCGAGCGACACCAATTCATGTCGAAAGAAATTATTGTCAACAAGGGTAAGCAGACCCGCATCGCCATCGTTGAGGATGGCGAACTCGCGGAACTGTTTATCGAGAACCAGGAGCACGAACGCACGATCGGCAACATCTTCCTGGGCCGCATCAGGCGGGTCATGCCGAGCATCCAGGCTGCGTTCGTAGACATCGGCCAGAAGCAGGACGCATTTCTCCACTTCTCCGATCTTATTGAAAATGTTGAATCTTGGATCCATTACGTCCAAGAGCAAACGCCTGTTATCGGGGAGTTTAAGGGGGATTATACCGCCAAACCCGCAGGTAAAAAGCGCCGTCGTCCTCAAGGCCAGAACGATCGTAGCTCACGTGATCGAGGCGATCATCACAACGTCGCCGACGAAAAGAGCAAGGATCGCCGCAAATCAGCCATGCGTAGACAGCATGGTCATCATGAGGCCAAAGGGCACGATGACGACCAGCAGGAAGGATCTTCATTCGATCCTACGCTGATCCTTAAGAAGGATATGCCGATCCTCGTCAAGATCAGCAAGGAGCCTATCGCCAACAAAGGAAGCAGAATTACGACAGATATTTCGTTGGCAGGGCGATTCTTGGTGCTCGTTCCAATGGCCAATTATGTGGCCGTTTCGAAAAAAATTATGTCGTTCAAAGAACGACGCAGGTTGCGCGCACTAGCCAGAAGCCTCCTTCCTGAGGGGTTTGGAGTAATCGTTCGTACGGTTGCGGACGGGCGTAGCGCAAAAGCTCTAGACACTGATCTGAATCTGCTTATCAGCAAGTGGAAGAAGATCGAAGAGAATTTGGACGGCCGACCTAAGTCGCCTATCGTAATCCACGAAGATGTCAACATGGTGTCATCCATCATGCGCGATCTCTTTACCGAGGATTACGACAGGATCCTGATCGATGATCAGAAGCTGTACCGCAATATCAAGGGATATGTACAGGCCATCGCACCGGACATGGTGGCAGACGTCAAACTTGACACTTCCGGTCATTCTGTTTTTGAGGAGGTCGGTATCAAAGATTCCGTTGAAGAAGCATTCGAGTCGAGAGTTAACCTGCCATCGGGCGGTTATTTGTTCATTGAGCAGACGGAGGCCATGCACGTCGTTGATGTGAACTCTGGCCGCGCCGGGCGAGGACTTTCTCAGGAGGAGAGCTCGCTGCGGGTGAACATAGAGGCAGCAAAAATCATCTGTAAGCAGGTGCGTTTGCGAGACCTTGGCGGCATTATCGTCGTCGATTTCATTGACATGCGCCATGAAAGCAACCGCCGGAAGCTGTACGAAACCCTCAAGCGCGAATTCCGTGCTGATCGTGCAGTGACTAAGGTTCTTCCGATGAGTGATTTTGGTCTGGTACAGATAACCCGTCAGAGACTTCGCCCAAGCATTACTACGACATTTTCCTTGCCGGATGAGGCAGGACAATTAGGAGATGGCTCAATGGCCGGCAGGTCCGGAGCGCAGAAGCGGAATCTGACGAGGGAAGAGCCTATGGTTCGTATCGATCCAAAAGATCTTGTCAAAAAGATCGAGGGTTGGATTTCGCGATATCGGGATGCTGGTCATTCCGCCCGAGTGAGATTGAAAGTTCATCCGTTTACGGCATCGTTCCTGAGCGGACGTTTTCCTAGTCGGGCCTTTCGCTGGCGCTTACGGTTTGGCGTCAAAGTCCAAATCGATTCAGATCCAGATGTAGATCCGTTGACTTTCCGATTCTTTGATGGTAAAACAGGTCGTGAGATCTCCATCTTGCCAGAGCGTAAAGATCGCAAAGACAAGCCAACGACTCGTGGTGACGAGAAGAAACGCGCCAGTGAGGAGAAATCTGAAACGAGTTCGCAGAAGCCTTCTAGATCCTCCGGTAGAGGAAACCGTCGTAATGATGAAGGTGATTCATCAAGCGACGGAGATGGTCGGGGATCGTCCAGAGGCCGAGGCAGAGGCAGAGGTCGTGGCGGTGCTTCCCGATCTCAGGACGGTGATGCCTCAGGCGAGTCAAGAAGCCGAGGACGCCGCTCTGGCCGTGATGACGGAGACAAAAATTTAGATTCTACTGAATCAGGCGGATCATCAGGTCGAAGTGGATCCTCCAGTCGTGGGCGTGGACGTGGAGGCTCTTCCTCCCGCAATAATGATGCTCGCGGTGAAGACAACGGCGGACGTAGTCAGTCCTCGCGTGATGATAACCGCGGTGGACGCGGACGTTCATCGTCCCGGAGCGACGATTCTCGCAGAGATGATTCTCGCAGAGATGATTCTCGGGGGACTGATGCTCGCGGTGAAGACAACGGCGGACGTAATCAATCCTCGCGTGATGATAACCGCGGTGGACGCGGACGTGCATCCGAGAGTGCACGACCAGAATCACCATCAATGGCTTCGTCAGACGCCAGATCAGACACTAGGTCAGACGCTAGGTCAGACGCAGGTTCTAAGCCAGAGAAGCCAACCAAACGAGACCCCAAACCGGATAATGACGGCGGCGAAAAGGCAGCGCCAAAGGCAACGCCAAAAGCAGCTTCAAAGGCAACACCAAAGGCAGCTTCAAAAGCAGCGCCAAAAGCAGCTTCAAAAGCTGCGTCTAAAGCAGCTTCAAAACCAGAGCCGAAGCCTACGTCAGAATCGGCACCCGAGCCAACAGCCTCGAATCGTTTCATGAAAATCGATTTGCGTACAGAAAAGGGATCGTGACGTGCCTTGTACTTCTCGAGCAGGAATGGCAGATTTCGGTTGCTCCGAAACTGTAGCTCCATTAGATCAAGCCGTAATGCGAATCATTCTGTTTTTGTTGGCAATCGTAATCATGCCGCTCAGCGTCCAGGCCCAATATGGGTATGGGAATGGTAGAACACCTGCGCGATCAGCAGGTGTAGCGGTGTCAATGATGGACTTTTCCTTTCAGCCAGATCAAGGTGCGGATCTTAGTTTTTCGTTCACCGAACCAGCTTTTGGTCTCTTTTATAGTCGCCAAGGGTTAGTTGTAAGACTAGTTCGGGGGACGTCCCTTCAAGCCGATGGCGAGAAGTTGGTCCTCCAGGACGTAGCTTTCGCCGTGTGGGGGTCTTTTCGTCCCTTTGACGTACTTCGGGAGGGTCCGATAGATCTGTATTTCCCTGTTGGTCTTGATAGTGACTACCGGAAGATGTCCAAACGAGGTGGGGAAGTGGATGCTGATGTTTTCGAAGTGACCGTTATGGCTCTTGCAGCAGGTGCCGGTCTAGCTTTGCCAGTTGGTGAAAGCGATCTATCTATGCGTGCCACCCCATTCTTTGGGATAGCTTCCCGCTCTTTTGGAGGCGACGTTGGGTCTTCCGCTGGTTGGACCACTACTATTGAGTGGGCGCTGGAAGAAGTACGTGGTCGCTTGGGCATCTATGCTAGCTGGGAATACAGATGGCAACAATGGATTCTGAATGCCGACTCCGTGTTTTTTGAGTCGGATGTAGACAATGTTGAATATCGTAGTATGGCACACAGTTTCCACGTCGGTTTGACGTTCTGACGTTGCTATGATGAGGGTTTATTGAGCTGAAAACAAGTATTTTGAAGGCATGAAAACGCCACAGATCGTCAAGGAATTAGAAGAGGCCGTCGAACAGCTCGGCGTACGTGTTCGCCGAGAAAAGGGTAATTTTCGAGGAGGATTCTGCATGCGTAACGACGAAGAGTTCCTGATGCTCAATAGGGTTCACCCTCCTGAAATACACATTGCCATTCTGGCTGAAGCTATGCGATCGCTGGATGTAGACACCGTGTACTTAAAACCGGCTGTCCGGCAGGCTCTTGAAGACGCATGGGCTCGTAAGGATGTGGTCGATATCCAGGCTGAGGATGGCGACTGACTCCAACAGAAAAGTTCGCGTCCGTTTGCTCGGTACGGGTACTTCTACCGGCGTTCCGGTTCTGAACTGCACGTGCGACGTATGCACTTCGACAGATCATCGGGACAAGCGTCTTCGATGCGCAGCTTTCATAGAAGTGGCCGGCGTAAACCTGCTCATCGACATTGGCCCCGATTTCAGGCAGCAAGCTTTCCGAGAGCAAATTGGACACATCGACAGTGTCTTGATCACACATCATCATTTTGATCATGTGGTCGGTATGGATGACCTTCGACCCTTCATCTTTCATAATCGTACCCCCATACCCATTTTTGCTGAGCGGACATCAGCCGATGCGCTAAGGAATATGTTTGGGTACATCTTTCGCGACGGGTCCTATCCAGGCGTCCCGAAGTTGGAAATGCATGATGTTCGGGGGCCTTTTGCTGTACAAAGTAGAGAGGATGATTCTCTATCCGTAAAGGTAATTCCGATACCGGTTGTCCATGGATCCTTAGATATTCTCGGTTATCGAATTGGAAATTTTGCGTACCTCACGGACGTGTCGAGCATCCCTAATGCCAGCTATGCCTTGCTGGAAGGGCTAGATATACTGGTTCTGGACGCACTTAGAGATCGTCCGCACCCAATGCATTTGACGATAGAACGAGCCATGGAAGTCGCGGGGCGTATCGGTGCTAGCCAAACATGGTTCACTCACATGTCTCATGAGATTCTCCATACAGACTTCCTTGCACGTATGCCTGAGAATATGGCCCCTGCCTATGACGGGTTAGTGCTTGAGGCTGGATACTGAACGATGATGTTCAGGAGAGAACGGCGCGTACCCCTTCGATTACTCGGTCAACTTCGTCTTCTGAGTTGAAAACGTGCAAGGACACTCGGATGGCATTTAAATCAACTTCAGTCACGATTCTGAGGCGCAGTTTGTGCTCTGATCCAAGTCGGCGATTGACCTCCTGGAAGTCTCTTTCCAAGGGGCGGAAGGTCAGGATGGAGCCATGCAGATTATCTTTTTCAGGCGTGAGGATTTCAAGCGCTGGAATGCTCTCCAGTCCATCACGAAGTCGCGCAACTAGATCAAGACCCCGCTGCCTGACTCTGTCCATCACTATGGCGGACATGAAGTCACAGGCAGACCGGACTGCAGCCACTAACGGTGCATTGCGCGTGCCACTTTCGTGGCGACGGGCTGTCGGAATCAAGACGAACGTATCAGGAAGTGAGAATCCGGCATCAGAGTACGCACCAACCTCCGTCGGCACGACGTCGGCCAGTCGCTCCTCCTTGATGTAAAGCACGCCCGTTCCATGAGGAGCGCCCAGCCATTTATGACCGCTTGTGGCATACGAGTCGCATCCAATGTCATGGAGATCGAAAGGGACCATTCCTGCCGATTGGGCGCCATCGATATGGAACCAGCATCCACGATCTTGCGCGAGTTTGGCAATGTCATCCACGGGCAGTAGGATGCCGGTGGGGGCTGTCACATGGCTGACTTGGATGACGCGCGTTCGATCGCTCACCAGGTCTTCTATTCGGGTCAAGATCTCCCCTTCAGATCCGCCCGTTGGATCAAAAACCCTTACCACGACACCTAACTCGTTGAGTTGGTTGAGCCACGGAATGGCTCCACCGGGATGGGCATGCGAATCAATAATGATCTCATCGCCTCGCTTCAATCGCAATCCTGAAGCAATAATCGCATTGCCTTCCGTCGCGTTGCGGGTAAACGCTATTTCCTCTTCGCTAGCTCCGAAAAATGACGCGACAGGGGCGCGGGACTCTTCAATGATTCGATGTCCCGTTTCGGACATGGTCTGCAGTTCAGTGGTCAGGTCGCGGAATCGGCTCAGAACAGGTTCAGGCGATGGCCCAAGGCCACCCGTGTTCAAGTACGTCCTCGATGGCGAAAGGTGATACTGTGCTTGGATTGACACCCAGTCATCGACCCGCAAAGGGGCGGCGGCCTGACTGGAGCCCGAGGACAAACTGCTCCCCGCAGGCAGGCCAGCCAGTGCCACGCTGGACAGACCAAGTGCAGTCTGCTTTAGAAAACCCCGTCTGCCTGAACTGGCGTCACTCATTATCCACCAGTTCAAAACCCATTGTTTTTCCCTTTTTCAAAGCGGGTACCCCTTCCTCTAACCACACTGGCGCAGGCGCATCGATCAGGTAGTGGTCGAAGAATTGCTGCATGCGGATCTGCCAGTCACGACGGGCATCGAGATCCGATAGGCCATGACCTTCGCCGTTGTAATTTAGCATCCAGACTGGCTGGCCTAGACGACGAAGCGCAACGAAGAACTCAATACCCTGGTACCATGGCACAGCACCATCGTCATCGTTGTGCATCATGAGCACAGGCGTTTTGACTTTGTCTGCCTGGAAAAGTGGTGAGTTGTGAATGTAGCGCTGCTGCGCATTCCAAAGCGTTCCTCCGATCCGGCTTTGCGTCCGTTCGTACTGGAACATGCGGCTCATTCCCGAGGCCCAGCGGATGCCGCCATAGGCCGACGTCATGTTGGAAACAGGGGCACCAGCTTCTGCTGCCACGAACAAATTAGTCTGCGTAACCATGTAAGCGATTTGGTATCCACCCCAACTATGGCCTTGGACTCCAATCCGGGTGCGATCCACGAATTCTTGGTCAATGAGCGAGGTTATGCCGGGCATGATGGCGTTCATTGCGCTTTCGCCTGGATATCCCACTTTATAGGGAATGTCTGGGACAAACAAGAGATATCCTCTACTGACATAGAAGGAGTAGTTGATACTTGAGCCTCCAGCAGACGGAGCAATATGTCTGTGTAGTCCAGTGGAGCTCTTCTCGTAGAAGTAAACCATCATTGGATACTGGTTAGACGCATCAAAACCATCGGGCTTGTACAGAATGCCCTTCAGTGGCTCACCGTCCAAGGATGTCCATTCAACTAATTCAGACGTGCCCCAAGAGAAATCAGCTTGCTGCGGGTTCGCATCCGAGAGTCGAGTCCAGTCTTTCATGTCCATGTCTGTGACTTGTAAGTCAGGAAACTCACGGAAGCTGCTTCGGGCAGCGAGCACGACATCAGCATCTTCGGCTTTTTTGTAAATGCGATACTGGTTGGCAGACATAAGGACAGGTTCAGCATCACCACGTCGTGGGTCGACCTCCCAATATCCACCGTCCATGGAGTCCATATTTAGTGCTCTTAGTAGCCAGTCATCACTGGAAGGCAATGCTGGTTCATCAAAATCGATATTTTGATACCTGAGCTGGGTTGAGGTCGCACGTCCGGCACCTTCGCTCACGTTTCTCAGATCGCCTTCGAAAGAGCGAGCAAGCAGGTCGTACTTGTCATACATCACAAACTCAGCATCGTCCTCCGTCCAGCCCGCCGAACCATACGAACCAGCCCCGTACGGCCAATCATGTAATTCATTGACCAAAGAATGCTCACTGCCTTCGGACATCACCTTCGATTCCATCGTTGCGGTATCGAGCGCCATCCACTCTCCGATGTCCCTGTCCCACCACGTCACGTAACCACCCTCGGGAGACAGCCGCGGCGTGTCTTGGACGGCTGTCAAGAATTGTGAGCGTTCTCCCGTGGCGGTGTTGATTACCCAGGCATCTTGATAGCCGGGGGAGTCCCAGGAAATTTCCTGCCGGTACGCCATGTTGGACCGTCCAAGGGCGATCTCGCCATCTCCTTTCGACGATAGAGAGATGTCTGGAATGTCTTCCGTAGCTAATTGAACAATGCTGCCATCCTCAAGGTGAATTACCGCTTGGTAGCTGCGGTCGCGTTCCCGGTTTAGTTGAACGAGCTGCATAGGCTGCAGGAGAGGGTCCTTCCAGTTCCAGATGTCAACGTTGACTTTTTCCTCATCCAGGATGTCATCATCCTCTGGGTCAGGATCCGGACGCGGGGCACTACCGAAATAGAGACGTTTTCCTGAGTCGGAGAATGATGGTGTCTGGTTTTCGCTCACCCACCAGCCTGGAGGCATGCCAGCAGAACCTTCTTGAGCGATGACTTGAGCAGACGTCTTATCACCAGCATATACCGACCAAGATGGTTGATCAGCTAAAAAATCTCCTTGATTCGTCAGAAAGGCCATCTGAAGACCATCCTCAGATAAGGCTAGGCGGGCGTAATTCCCTTCTCCTATTAGGGCCGTGGTTTCTGCTAGGGTAGCGCCTGTTAGCGCGTAGACGCCGTCATCTGTACCCTCCTCGCTCTCGCGGATAAACACGACCGCGTTTCCGTCTGGCTCGATCAGAAAGTCGGTGACGTGATGCAGTTCAATCGTTGTTTCCGAATCAAGATGACGCGCGTAGGCCACGACACCCTTTTTCTTATCCGGCTTGTCATCTTCTTCAGCGTCTTCCTCCTCTTCTTTTTCCTCCGGTTCTTGTGAAGGCTCTTCGCTCACTTCCGTGGAGTCTGTTTTTTCCATGGCCTTGCTAGCCTCCTCGTTCAGCTTCCAGAATGCAAGGGCCCTGTCCTCGTCCGATACGCCGAATGACTGAACATGTGCAATTCTTTCAATGCTTCCATCGAACAGATCCAAAATCCCTAGGGAATCGGTCGGCATGTCCTTTTTAGGAACATCGTCTAGTTTCTTCTGCCTGACGGAATCGGCCTCGGGAACGATTCTAAACATCACAAACCGGCCATTTCCACTGAAGGCGGGGTCCTGACCACGATGGATAGTATGCGTTGTTTTACCATCAATCGAGCGAATATGAAGTATTCCATCGCCGCGCGCAGGTGCTTGCACCCACGCTACCCACGTCCCGGTATCGGTCATTTCGACATCCTGGATGGTCATCCAGCGGTTGACATCATCGTGGTCGAGGGCGCGCTTTGCCTGGCCGTTGGCCGTGATGGGAAGCAAGAGGGCGGTGAGAAGCACCAGATGGTGGAATCGTCTGAGCATGGTCCAAGAGATATTGGTTTAGCAGGAGTTGTAACATTTTAATACATTCGAGACCAACCCGCGACTCCATTTCACGCAAATAAGCAATTTGATTCCCGTGGGGTTGCCAGAACCAACATTATACCCGCCATGCTAAAAAAATATTTGGTGCACTCGGCGTTGTGCTTGCACTCGTTGTGATGTTTGCACTCTACAAAATGTCTGAGGGAGCTGATCGCTTTTCGCAGACTTGGCCGATGGACGTTGAGCTTGTAAGCGTTCAATCGGACTCAGCCTCACTCGAACTTGGTCGTTTTATCGCCGAGTCCCACGGATGTCAGGGGTGTCATACGGCTGACTTCAGCGGTCAGATCATGGCTGATGCGCCTCCCTTCTTGATGGTTGCACCTAACCTTACTTCGGGCGCCGGCGGTTCAGGTGCGACATTTTCCGACGAAGATTGGGTACGTGCTATTTGAGAAGGTGTCCGCCCGGACGGTAGAGGGCTGATGATTATGCCTTCAGAGGCTTACTACTTCCTGAATGATGAGGAAACGGGCGCTTTGGTGGCCTATCTCAAAAGCCTGCCTGCCGTCGATAATGAATTACCTGCCTTTGAATTGAGACCATTAGGCAAGTTGATAATGGGAATGGATGAAAACATGTCTGCAGCACCTGCAATGATGCCAGATCGGGAACGGATTACAGGCGTCGAGCGGGGTCCCACCGCTGAATGGGGGCACTACCGAGCCAGCGTTGTCTGCATGGTTTGCCATGGAGGCAACCTGCAAGGTGCGCTACCGTCAGATAATGGCTTAGGAAGACCCAATAAGGGCGATTTCAAGGATTAGTGCACAACGAGTTCTGCAATAGTTCTGCAGTTCTCTGGCGCAATTATACAGTGCTGTTCTCAATAAGTAAAAGAAGTCGTATGATGAACCGCCCCACACAGCAATGTCAGTACCGACTTATGAAGGTCACCAAACTAAAACAACTAGCGCTTGAGTTCGTCGTGATATTTCTTGGCGTAAGCGCTTCATTTGGAGTTACTAGCTTTTCTCAGATGCGATTCGAAAAGGCGGAAGAAAATCGACTTCTAAAAGCACTAGCCACTGAAATCGAGACAATCAGAGTATACGAGGCGAGGGCCTCACGAGACGTTTTAGATGACATCGCGATCTATTCTGAACTTCTGAAATCAGACGGCATGTCAGATGGGGCCTTAGGGGCTGTCACTTCCAGCAAGACACGGATAGAATTCAGTTTATTCAACAACAGCTTGTTCAGTCCGCCAACCGAGACGTACACAACGCTCATCGCCAGTGATGGACTGAAGTACATCAGATCAAATACCTTGAAGACGGCCTTGACGAACCTACATATCCGAAGTCAAAGTCGTGTTACGGCAGGCCTCGCTGAAGAGCGGCTTCTCAAGTCTACTCTTTTAAACGAATTCCTTTCAAAACATCCTTCTTTTCTCATTCAGGCAAGTGACCCAAACGTCAGCGTAGATGAGTATCTCGATACCCTCTCTCACGTCCTTCTGGAAAACCAAACTGTCAAAGCCGCTTTGGGAATGCAGCTTAATTATCTGAAGAGCAAAAAGGCTGCTTTACAGCTGTATGAACTCTCGCTCGATGACCTTGAGACTGCCCTGAAACGAACTCGCTCATAGATCGCCTCTCAATTCACTGAGCGGTACTCATCGACGGTAACGCTTCCATCCGTGCTTTTGGAGAGTTGATCAAGCAGCGATTGCATGTCAAAGAAGTCATGCTCTTTCGCAATCTTTCCGTCTCGCATGGTCACAATCGTCGTTCCTGAGAGGTCCAAATAGTTTCCCGTGGCGGGCATTCCAAAGAACTCGCCCGTGTGCCTTCCTTTGAAATTCCAATGCTTAACTAACTTGTCGCCCTGACCGAATGCATCAAGGATGTTCCATTCAATCTCTGTGAAGCCTGTTAAGTAATTGGCGTAATAGTCACGGCACGCATCAATACCAACTAAATCACCCTCAGACGTTACAATAACTACGTCTTCGGTAAAATTGTCGGCATTTACAACTGAAGTATCGCCGTCCTTCAGAAATTTGTCCCATACTCCCGTGTACATCTCAAGGTCACGCTCAAGTTGTACAGCAGCTAGTTCCATCTCACTTTTCTCTGATGAACAGCCTGGAAGTGCGAACAGACAAATGATTGTGATAACTGATAATATTCTCATGGTGATTTTTTTGGTTTAAGATCTGGAAGGAAGGGAGGCCTGGAGCGCTGGCAAGCCTTCTCAAATGGTTTTCCTAGATTGTTTTGTTACCTGGCTACTCCTGAGCAACTTCTTCATTATACCCAGCTGCTTCTGACCCAATATGCATGGCAATCTGCTGCTCAAAGTAGCTAACGAAGGCAGGATCGTAACCACCACGAAATTTATTCCACGTCGCTATGCCAATATTGGTGATGTAAGGGTCATATCCTATCCGCGTTAGTGCCCGCTCTTCTATCAAGCCTTCGTCCACCTGATACCAAATGTTTTCGACACGCCTAAAGCCAGATAAAAGGCTCATTTCAAGTACAATGCGCTCCTCAGAACTCAAATCCTCAATTCGTTCATTCTCGAAAAGTTTAATCCATGCCCTTGCAAGTTCATCATCCGTTGCAATTGCAAGATAGAGAGCATTGACATTATCCGCGATTGCCTGATTAGTTTGACCATGAACCGCCTTGGTGTTCTGATGAAGCTCGACGGCAACGAAGACAAGCGACAGAATTATTGAAGAGATACCTATGAACTCCAAGACCAGTCGCGGTGATGCTTTTGCTGTTTTGTCCATTGTGATGGGAAGTAGACTGCCGAGTGGTAAGAAGCAGGATGGGTTAACGGAAGGTAAGCATATTAGAAATATCGATCTGGTTGGTAATACGCGAAGGGTAGCGGCAGAGCGCCGATAAACAGAAGGGCGATACTTACCCTTAGCGCAGTGCGGAAGGACTTGTGTTCTTGTGGTGGTTCTATGCTTGTCACTGTGGCCGTGTTATCCGCTCATTTTATCAATGAGCTCGCTGTCGATTCATTTCAATGTTTTCAACCTTTTTACACCCCCTATACACCCTCCAAAGACCAATCATCCTAGTACAATTACGGTGCTCGCACTCTAGAACAAGTTTGGAGTGTTAGCTGCTACCAGGGTAGCATGGATTAGGTACAAGATCATGCGTGCGAGCGTGCAGAGGCAAGACCGTCTGCATTGAACTTGACCGTGTGGTAGCCTGCTACCTTCATGTCTCCTACTTGCTGGCCGTTTCGCGCTTTCACTTTTGTGTGGCGTTTCCGAATCCACTCTTAGCCATCTTGTACTCCTATCTGTTTCTGCGGAAATACTCTTTGGTATCACGGGGTTTGCTCGCCGCTTCGCGCGCCGCCAAGTAACCCCCTAATATCCTTTAACAGGCGGGTTATCAGGCCCATCCAAAACATGGTTGCCGACGATAACATGGCCCCCAGCATATATAAAAGGGGCGCCAGCCAGTAGAAATCTTCACTGCCACCAGCAAGGCCTCCCACAAGGAAAATGAGTCAGAAAAAGGCAACAACAGCGAAAAGAAAGCCAAAAAAGAACATGGCAATTACCTCCCAAGCATTTCATAGTCTGGCTCGTCAATACGCCCCTTCTTTATTCAGAACCTACAGCAGCGATTTCACGGCCCCGCCGTCCACTACTAGGGCAACACCTGTAATGAAGGTGGCTCGGTTACTCAAGAGGAACGCGGAGGCCGATGCGAATTCTTCCTCCGTGCCAATCCGTTTGAGGGCGCTGTTCGCAGCCCAGCCGGCTTCTATCTCTTCGATCGCTCTTCCCGTTTGGGCATTCAAAGATTCGCTTAAGTGGCTGAGGCGGTCGGTTCGGGTATAACCCGGCAGAATGGTATTTACTGTGATGCCCACTGCACCAACTTCCTCTGATAGGCTTTTTGCGAAACCCTGCACGCCGGCTCGCGAAACATTGGACAGATACAGGGAGGGGATAGGTTGCTTGGCGGAAAGAGAGGTAATCATCAATATAGAGGCATGATCGCCGCGCTCGCGAGCCCGTTTGAGGGCAGGCAGTCCATGCCGACTCAGATTGATCGTACTCATTAGGTTCAATTCGATGGCATCTCGCCATGCATCCGACGATAGATCATCAATTTGACCCGTAGGAGGGCCTCCTGCGTTGGTAACCAACAGATTGAGATGGCCGAATGTGGATTCCGCTTTGTCGAGGGCCGAGATGATTTGAGATTCCTGTGTCACATCACAGGCAATGGCTAGTACCTGATCAGGCGCAACATTGGTCTCTGAAAGTAACCAGTCACGCGCCATATCGACCCGACCTTGAGATCTGGAACAGATTGCGACGCGGCACCCTTCCATCAGTAATTGCTTTGCAATGGCGCGGCCCAGACCGCTACTGGCACCGGCCACAAATGCTGCACTTTGGTTCAATCCGAGATCCATGAAATTTCCCTCCTCAGGGGTGTCTTAGCCGATTATTCGTTTGTCTAAAACGGCTTTTGAGCGCAATTTTACGTGAAATCGGCTCTATATACGTAATCGAGCAGCAGGATGCGAAAAAGAGAAGTAACGGTAGAAAGGACTCGAGTCAAAACGCAGTTGGCACCAGCGGCCATTGGCCCCTATAGCCAAGGCGTCCTTGTAGGCAACACGCTGTATTGCTCGGGTCAAATATCTATTGACCCCAAGACGGGTCATATGATCACGGACTCCATTGAATCCGAGACAGAGAAGGTGCTCGAAAACCTTGAAGGTGTGCTCACCGCCTCTGGAATGAACCTCGATCATGTCGTGTCTTGCCGGGTCTATATGACCGATATCAACGACTACGCGCAAATCAACGAGATATATGGTCGCTTCTTCGGCGCCAATGCTCCGGCCCGTGAAGCCGTTCAAGTCAGTGCGCTGCCGCGCGGAGCACGTGTTGAGATATCCTGCGTGGCCGTTAAATAGGTAGGGACTTAATAGTTCAGTAGTGTATGAACCCGGGCATCTGCAGGTAATTTGCTGCGTCCATTGAGGAAGCCCAGTTCGATCAGGAACGAAAAACCGGCAAGGGGTCCTTCGGCGAACTCAACCAATCGATGCGTGGCAGCGGCAGTTCCACCAGTGGCAATCACGTCATCATGGATAAGCACCCTGTCCTTGGGACCGACTGCGTCGATGTGCATTTCAATAGTGTCTGAGCCATATTCGAGATCATACGTCTCACGAATCGTGGTAAAAGGGAGCTTGCCTTGTTTGCGCACAGGAATGAATCCAGCATCCAGCTCATCGGCGAGCATGGCGCCCAGAATGAAGCCACGGGATTCGATCCCGATGACTTTGGTGATTCCTTTGTCCTTCCATTCTCGTGCCAGTTCATCCACGGCAAACCGCAGAAGACGAGCATCGGCCAGAACGGGCGTGATATCCTTAAATTGAATGCCCGGTTTTGGGAAGTCAGGGACGGTGCGGATCGTAGAAGTAAGGAGTTCCAGCATGACGTTTGAGTGTCAGAGTGCCGGGATACCTAGTCGTTTGACACGCTCAAATGAAGTCCCCGGTCGTATTCGGATTTGTAGTCGCGTATGGCACGAAATATAGCACTCGCTAGGTAGGCTTGCCCGTCTTCACTGCGCATAAATGCGGCTTCAGACGGGTTTGATAGGAATCCCAATTCTACCAGGATGGAAGGCATCGAGGCGCCATAAAGGACGTAAAAACCAGCTTGTTTGACACCACGACTATTTCGGCCTGCACGATTTTCAAACTGCTCTTCAACCGATTGCGCCAAGAACTGGCTTTGACGCATGTACGAGCTCTGGGCCAACGCTTGCATGACACTATTCATGGCATCGTATTCAACGTAGACATCTTGGTTTTCCTCAAACTGGATTACCTCGTTTTCGCGTTCCATAACGCGTTGTGCTGCATCAGTTTTGTGCATGCCCAGGAAAAAAGTCTCAGTTCCCTTCGCACGCCTGTCTGTAGCCGAATTGGCATGGATAGAAACGAAGAGTTTGCCGCCGGCTTGGTTGGCAATATGACCGCGATTTTCGAGTGGGATAAATCGGTCATCAGATCGAGTGTAAACCACATTGAGGCCAAGATTTTCCCTGAGATAGCTACCTAGCATTAAGGCTACGTTCAGTACGACATCTTTCTCACGCGTACCATCCCTGGAGACAGCACCATGGTCCTTGCCTCCGTGGCCGGCATCAATGACAATCGTGTCAAGTGTCCAACGTGCGCCATCTGCGTCAGCTGTGGGACGCGGTAGTTCAGATGAAGCACTCCCAACCGCTGTAGGTGTTGGTACTACCTGAGTTACTGAACGGACTGGAGGAGAAGAAGAGAGGCTGATCAGAAGATCATTACTGTCCCGATCTCGATAAGCTGATGCTGTTATTGGGAAGCTACTTGGCTCGAGTCGGATAACAACATCTCGATTTTTTTCATCCACACGATAGGAGCGGATCAAGCCATCCGGTATGTCTAGCACACGTCGCTTGTAGATAGAGGTGCGAAACAGCGTGATTTCAATCGAGCCATCCTCACGATATGCCGGGACGCTGTGTGCTGCCAAGGCGGAATTGAGATGAAGTCGCATCACGACTCCATTGCCGTCTGCTCGCTGAGTGAACGAAATACGTTCAAGACGCGGACTTTCGTCAAGTCGATTTTCAGCTGCTAGATACTCACTTTCATACTTCTCAGTCACCTCGGCCGCCTCAGCCAGAGGTGGGGAGAGCAAGAAAACCATCGTCAAAAAGAGGACGGTACTCGTGCGAGAAGCCAAGATGCGGTATAACAGGTGTGTGTCCATGTCCAAAATGTATGCAAGGGAAATGCCAGATTTATGCAAAACCCTAATATATCCTCCTATGGGATGGGAATAGATTTGTTTCCGGCCAAAAGGTCCCTTTACTGAACCATTTATAGGGTAAAAAAAGGGCGGGCGGGGGCTTCAAGCCCCCGCCCGCCCGGGCTAACCGTGATATCAGCGGAAAATCATGCGGCCTTGGCCGGAAGGTTTTTCCGATGTAATCCCGTTGCAGCCGTCCGGCTACCGGGGTGTTGACCCTCCCTGCGTCTCCACTCCAGTTGTCGGAATATCACCTATTACCATTCGTACCGACTGCCTTTACCCAGCAGTTCATTTCGCCTTTTTTCGATAATCTCAGATCTATCGCCTTGACGCTGGCCAAGCTTTTCTTCCATATCCGTCAATTGCTCTCGGAGCTTGTCCACCCGAGCCTGTTGAGCCTCTAGTTTGGCGTCAAATATTTTGGTAAGAACGGCACTTAACTCTGATTCAAGCTCAGTATCATCGCCGTCAGTTTGCCGAATTTTGCGAGCCAGTTCGCGCGACTGCTGTTCTAATTCCATGACCTCTGAGCCCCACGCTCGTTCTGAGGTATCCATAAGGGGGGCAGCCATTTCGAATCGGGCCATGCGGCGCCCCATGTTTTCAGCAGCCGATGCCTCAGCCCGAGCACTCAGCTCGAATACTCGTTTGAAGTCATCGTCGTCAAAGAACTCTAGGTTTTCATTGCTACGGCGATTCATGAAGCCGTCCGCATTCGCTTTGCCTTCAATGATGAACTCCTTATTTCCGTTATCTCTAAAGCGGAAGGCGCGACTGCGTGGTTTTTTGAATTCTTCATCGTTGGACATCCAGATCATTTTCTCAATGATCTCCTTATCCTCCCGCTTGAACAGCACAGAAGAGTCAGGATCATCAAGTTCAGCGACTTCTTCGCCATTCAGATAGACTTTGCCATCTTTGATTTCGATGATGGTCTGTTTGCTTTCGTTTTCGACAACGTTCTGCGCCTGTAGCGGAAGTGTAAAAGCGATCAGGACGAGCAAAGTCAACAAATAGCGTCCTGTTTGGAAGATGATTTTCATGGTAGGTCTGAAGATGGGTGAAGTGGATTCACAGATAAAGATGCTGAAAGGGGGTTACCAGCGGTGCTGTTCGAGCAAGTCCTTGACTCTGCTCTCGATGATATCAGCTTTTAGCGCTTCCCGTTCTTCGAGCCGTGCTGTTAGTTTGGAAAGTTGCTGAGAAAGCTGTTCGATCTCATGTTGTCGGTTTTCTTGCTTCAGTTCAAAAATTTCGGTCAGGACATTGCGTAACTCGGAGGTGAGCTTTTCACGACCTGCCTCTTGCTCTTCCTGGCGGATTCGCATAGCGAGTTGGTGAGTTCGAGCTTCCATTTCCCGCTCACGCATGAGTTCTTGATAGAGGAATTGGTTGGAGTCGCGGACTTCGCTCAGATAGGACTCGTATTGAACCCTCGGGAAGGCGCGAGCAATTCGCGCTGTGTTTTCTGCTTCAACAACCATCCTGCGAGCCAATTCGTTGGATTCAGGCGCTATTTGCTGAAGTTCAATTGTGAGTTTGTCGAATTCAGCGGCACGTTCATTGAGCTCCGCCACGTAGGAGTCCATCATGTGAACCCCGCCCGTCACAGTTCGGACTTCAAATCCGGGTACAACGTCCGGAGTTTGATAGAGACGAATATTGCCTCCTTTGTCATCCGATGAGAAGAAGACCATCGATCCCTGCCGACTGGTAGCATCCTCATCTGCTTCTTCGAATCGACCGTCGGCGTAGGTGAACGCCAATCCGTTGATCTCAATCACTGCATCTTCGTTGGTCCAGAAGGTGACGTTAGTGTCCTCATCCAGTTCGCGCAGTCCCTTGGGAAGATCGCTGTTCGGGACTTCCTTGCCGTTGACATACACGTTGCCATTTTCAATGGTAATCTTCTGTGTTACAGAGCGTAATTGAAAGTCTTGGCTTAGTGCCGTCGTAGTGGGCACAACAAGAAGTAGAGCCCAAAGGCACGTCAGTAGAAGTTTTTTCATGGTGTAATTCCCTCAGATCCATCCAGTTGGAATGGAATATCCTCGTCTATTTGTTGGAGCCAACCATCTGTAAGCCACGTCCGCGTGATCCAGAAAGCGATTCTAGCGGAACAGCCTGTTCACCCCAGTCAAGTGGGTTATCAGGGCTCATGTTTTCGATGCGGCGATGCATGTCAAGTATGGGGGAGGAGTCGTCCCAGGCCAGTCGGGAGGCAGCGGCTGACGCAGGCGTCACTCGCTGGGACGGAGGAATGAATCGATAAAGCGATTCGGCTGGAACGAGATCAGACGCTCTGTCAGCCATTGCTGGCTGTTCTATGGTGCCACTCGTACTGCTTATGCTGAACCATCCGATGGCTACGCCAAAGATGACGGCGGCCGCGATACTCAGCGCAGGAAGAAGGACTTTCCTTAGTCGGTACAGCGGAGCTACTGCTGGTCGGTCCTTTCGTTGTCCTGATTCAGGCAGTCCTTCCCCAGAAACGGCTGCTGCCAGAATCCGGTCAATGGATGCCTGATCAGGGCGCTCAGGTTTGAGGTGATCAAGCCTAAACTTGACTTCACTCAACTCGCTGTATTCATGGCGTAGCTCGTCATCCCGAAGCAGCGACCTTAGCTCTTCCGCTTCGGAAGCCTCTTCATAGAGATGTAGCAGTATGTCTTTTTTGCCATTTTGCATGACGATTCTCTTTCCGATGTCGATTGTTACTGGTTCACTTCCAAGGATTCGCTGATCTTCGATTCTTCCATCATTCGGCGAAGGTTGATTAGCGCATAGCGCATCCGACCCAATGCTGTGTTGATAGAGCAATCCGTCAGTTCTGCGATCTCCCGAAAGGTGAGATCCGATTCGTGCCGAAGTAGCAGCACTTCCTTCTGTTCAGGGGGAAGTTGATCGATACAGGCCCGAAGTACATCCGCCTCTTCCTCTGATTCCACGAGATAATCTGCCGTCGGTGCGTCATCAGGTAGTCGGTCCCACCAAGGTGTGTCCTCCTCACCGTCCGCCGGTCCGATATCTTGCCACTTCTTGCGCGCCCGAAGATGATCAAGCGCTGCGTTCCTTGCAATGCGAAGTACCCAGCCCAAGAATTTTCCTTGACGGGTGTACGAGCCACGGTCTCGGTTCAGCGCCGAAATCACTTTCAGGAAGGTCTCCTGAAACAGATCATTAGCGACTTCCCGGTCCCGAACCATGCCCTTGAGGTATCCAAAGACCCTCTCTTGATGCCGGTTGACCAATGTGCGGAAAGCTGCCTGATCGGCCTCTTCCACATATCGAGCAACCAGTATTTCGTCGGCGGGATGCATGCGTGGTAGTCAGTTTACAGAGAACGATGGGCTGCAAGAAGCGGCCCATCAGGCGTTGCATCAGGATAACGCAACAAGTCCAGCCATTATTGTGCGAGCGAATAAAACCCGCTCCATCTGGCTGCTTCTCTTTTCCGAGACGGCAAAAAAACCCAAAGGATGCACTTGGCAACCGAAATTGACCGTCAAGGAATCTTCAGCCTTACCGAATAGACTATCGGAAGATTTTGAGGGTCTGTCCTATGCGGATCGTGTTAGACCGCAGACTATTCCACTCCTTGATACTGGCGACCGAAACGCCGTACTGCTGAGCAATTTCGATCAGTGTATCGCCACGGCGAACGGTGTGATCAGTTGGTCCACCTTGCGCGCTGTAAATGGTCAGGCGCTGATCTACACGGATGTTAGAGCCACGTAGGTTATTCCACTGACGAAGCTGTGACACCTTTACGTTGTAGGTATCAGCGATTTCGCTCAGCGTATCCCCACGGCGAACTCGGTGAGTTACGGGTCCAGCCGTAGCAGCGGGCGCACTTCGGCCATCGGTGTATATCGTAAGTCGTTGCCCGACATTTATCCTGGATCCAGAAATGCTGTTCCAGCTACGTAGATTTGACAGGGAGACGTTGTGCTTCGATGCTATCCCCCCAAGGGTATCCCCTCGACGAACCGAGTAATCGATACGAGTGTCAGTCTTTGGCGTCTGGGTTGTAGACGGACCTGAAGAGGTGCCAGAGGACTGTTGGCTGACCGTCCGGATAGGCGTGGATTCTGCAGGTGTTTCAGTCGCCTCGTTCGATGCCACAACCTGTTGCTCCATCCGGATAGGCCGATTCAAACGGCGCCGGTACTGCACCTGGGTAGAGGCGGCATCAGCGAAATTAATATCTGGAATGGCGTTCGAGTAATCTGCAATCGGAACGACAATCCGCTGACCAATCCGAATATTGGTAGAGCGTAGTCCGTTTTTTTGCATGATCATGGATACGGAAACGCCGAATTGAGAGCCTATGCCGCTCAGCGTATCTCCCCGTTTGACGATGTATTCGCCGGAAGGCCGACGAGCAGATGGAGGAAGTGCTTCGAATGCAGCTACGAATCCGTCATAAGATCCAATAGGTATACGCAGGTAGAATGCACCTACTGTTGGTGGTAGCGTATCCCTTCTCAGGTTCGGGTTCAAGGCCTTGATCGTTGCCACGTCTGTGCTGGCCATTGTAGCCACGTCGTCTAGGCTCAACATCCCAGTGACCGGAACCACATGGTAGGTGTACTCTGGTCCCGGTGCTATCCGTTCGATACCGTACGACTCTGGGTTCGACGCGATGAGGGACGTCGCGATGTAGGTTGGGATGTAGTTGCGGGTTTCTCTGGGCAGATATGGATAGATATCCCAATAGGTCGGATTGGTCTTTCCAGAACTACGAATAGCTCGCTTAATGCATCTAGGGCTACAGTTGTACCCAGCCATCGCAATCTGCCAGTCCTCGTCGTACATCTTATAGAGGTCTTTGAGATGTTTGGCTGCTGCACGAGTAGCCAACTCGGGATCCATACGGTCATCGACCCATGCATTCACATTCAAGTCGTAATACCGCCCCGTTGCTGCAATGAATTGCCACATTCCGTTTGCTGCTGCCCAACTACGAGCGCGCGGATTCAACCCCGACTCGATCATAGCCAGGTATTTCAATTCATCCGGAACGCCCTCTTCCTCAAAAATCTGTTCGATCATCGGGAAGTAGGTCTCAGCGCGGCTCAACCATGCTTGAAGTGACTCTCGACGTTCTCTAAGTAAGAACTGCATACTCGATTCGACGAGTCGGTTCATGGTCATGGGATACTCCGTCCCAACCGGCTGTAACCCCGATGGAGCTACGTCTTCAAGTAACGGATCCTGAACCGGATCGAGCGACGCAAAAAGCTCTTTTCTGAGTTCGTAGATATCACCGTTGGCTGTGAAAAGAGTATCTGACGGTCCGTATACCCGCTCATACTCATCAACCAGCGTCCGGTATACCTGCGTAAAGCGAGGGTCTTCAGCGATGTATGGTTTCTGAACAAGTTGTCCCAATTCGGTCATCGCCAAGTCTAGGACGGTTGTAGCCGCATCTTCATCTTCCCGCGCCATGGCAGCCATCATGTCCGCCTGGTAGTTATAGATCACAGAAAGTCTCTCGAGGAACTGCGTGTTTGTAACCGTATCTGGACTAGCTGATGCGATCGCAAAAGAACGCAGCTGGGAAGGCGGGATGTGCTGCGGGGGTAGAGCTTCAATCCGGACCGACTCGTTAGGTCGATCTTGAGCAAGGGCCGCTGGGACCGAAAATTGGCAAACCAGGGCGGCAAGTAGGAGTAAGCGCACGGCGAATGGGCCTCGACCCAGACAATGGTCACTAAGGGATCAATAACGGAGTTCTCCCGCTACCTGGGCTGGGAGCAACAACATAAAAACGCTATAACCATGAATTATATGCGTTTACGATAGTTCCTACAACAAGGGGGACAAATATTGGCCCAGCGCAATAACGCACTTAGCTTTCGAAGGAGCCCAAATGTTCGACGTTAAAGCGGAATATTTCCATGCTTCCTTGGTGGATTCTTAGCCACCTTGTTCCGCAGCATCTCCAGTCCACGAATCAGTCTCGTCCGAGTTGCGGAAGGTTCGATGACATCATCGACATATCCGTATTCCGCCGCTACATAAGGATTGGCAAACCGTTCCTTGTACTCTTCGATGATACGATCCTCTTCTGCCTGTGGGTCGTCAGCCGCTTCGATTTGTCGTCGGTAGATGATCTCGACAGCGCCTTTGGGTCCCATGACGGCTATTTCTGCCGTTGGCCACGCCAAATTCAGATCACCTCGGATATGCTTCGAGTTCATCACGTCGTAGGCGCCGCCATAGGCTTTCCGAGTGATGATGGTAATCTTGGGTACGGTGGCCTCACAGAATGCATAAAGCAGCTTGGCACCGTTTCGGATTATGCCTCCCCACTCCTGTTCCGTTCCCGGCATGAATCCAGGGACATCCTCGAATACGACGAGTGGAATGTTAAATGCGTCACAGAAACGCACAAAACGAGCGCCTTTAACAGAGGAGTCAATATCTAATACACCTGCTAATACTGAAGGATTATTGGCCACAATACCAACACTAGACCCATTCATACGGGCAAAGCCAACAATGATATTTGGAGCAAAATCAGTGTGTATCTCAAAGAAATGGCCGTCATCAACGATGCGTTCGATCACTTCGCGCATTTCGTAGGGTTTGTGCGGATTGGACGGAACCAGCGTGTCCAATTCTAGATCGGCGCGATCCACCGGGTCATTGGTCGGTCTAATTGGAGCAGGCTCCTCACAATTGAGGGGCAAGTAGGACACAACTTCCCGAATTCCGAGCAGGCATTCCGCTTCACTGTTAAATGCCCGGTGGGCTACACCACTTTTCGAAGCATGCGTATCGGCTCCGCCAAGATCCTCGAAGGAGACGTCTTCTTGCGTGACAGTCTTGACCACGTTGGGTCCGGTCACAAACATGTAGCTGGACGAGCGCACCATGAACACAAAGTCTGTGATGGCCGGAGAATAGACAGCACCACCCGCGCAAGGACCTAGAATTGCCGATATCTGCGGCACAACTCCGGAGGCCATGGTGTTCTGAAGAAAGATATCAGCATAACCGCCCAAGGACACCACGCCTTCTTGGATTCGTGCGCCTCCTGAATCATTCAGACCGATGACGGGCGCACCGTTTTCAAGTGCCAATGTCATGATCTTGACGATCTTATCCGCGTGAGCCTGTCCAAGAGATCCTCCGAAAACGGTGAAATCCTGGCTGTACACATAAACTAGTCTGCCATCGATCTTTCCGTATCCGGTTACGACTCCATCTCCGTAAGGACGGTTGTTCTCAAGGCCAAAGTCCCGGTTTTGGTGGCGTACGAACATCCCCAACTCTTCAAATGAGCCATCGTCAAGCAAGATCTCAATGCGTTCACGTGCGGTCAACTTGCCTTTTTCATGCTGACGGGCGAGTCGTTCTGGCCCTCCACCTTGACGCGCTTCTTCCCGTCGTCGGTTAAGGTCGTCGATCAGATCCTCGTTAGAGCGCATAATGGGATGTGGATGGAAGAGTTGAGAGAAATAGAATCAGGTAGCTGTCCCGGAATATCGGGCTTCTACAGCGTTCGTGAAATCAACAGCAACGTCGGAATAAATATCGACTTTATGGGGCCGAAAAACTCGGTCTGCAATGATGCTTGACGCTGTTGTCCAGTCCGGCGCTTCGGCCAGGTCATCCATGACGTTCATGAACTCCTGTTCGTTTCCTTCGAATAAGTCTCTGATATAGCGATCAGTTCGTCTGGAAGCCGTACCCAGAACAACGTGTTTGGACTCCAGCTTCTGGGCCTTGTTGGGCTCGTCGACACGGGGTGCGTCTGTTCGCTTAAACTGTTTCCAGAGGGGTTCGCCAGCCGAGATGGTAGGATCTACTTCTTGGCGGACTCCTGACTTCGGTACACTAGTGCCTTCCGAGGCCTGGCCGCCTTCTGATCGTCCTATGCCCTTGGATGAGGGTTGCTGAAATCGTTTCCACAGGGGAATTGATCGATTGTCTGCAGGGCCATTGGCCGGAGCACTTGATGTCGGAGCCGGATCACTAAGAGCCAGCGCGTCCCGAATCAAACGTTCGAGCGACGTCATCGTGATCATGTCAGCCTGATGTTTTTTGGCTGCTTTCGAAATAGCGTCAGAAAGGTCTGATTTGCGCTTTTCGTCGAAAAAACGAGTAGCTAGCGCAATGGGTAGACCAGGTGGGTCAATGCCAGCGAAACCTATAATCTGGGAGAGTGGCAGCAGGAGCTCCATCCACTGGTCAGCATCATGGGAGGCTGTCATTTCGGAATCTAAATGCAGCATGGCCGTTTCGAATTCCGACCGGCTTACATCATGTTGTCCTTTTCTGGTCAGCCATGCATCGACAGCTTTCCCTAGGTAGGGATAGTCGTAGAAATACCCAGTTTTGCGACGGAGATCAATCGCAGGGGTGCTTTCAGATCCAGTTAGAGCCACAAAGCGGGCCATTGTAGTAGCCGGAGCGACCAGATATTCAAGTACTTGTTCGCACGCCTGACTAACAGCTCGGTCCCATTCTTCAGCCGGAAAGCGGGCAACCCCAGAAAAGGCCTGCACTGTTTGCTCCATGACAGCCGCATACTCCATATCGGTTTCATCAAACCACGGAGAGGAGCGATGAAGCAACCCACGCGCTTCGAGAGTGGCCCTACGATCGAGCGTAGAGAGTAGGAAATGCCGTATGCCGGCAGGAATCGTACTTCGCTCGAGGGAGGATCTGGAATGCGTCTGACCAGAAGGGTGGAGGGTACAGACAGCGGATGTCAGTTTTCGAAGCATCTGCTCCTTCATAGGGATTCCCGGGTAAGCGGGCAGATTGGAACGGGCTTGTTTAGAGGGAGGTATGCCTCATACGCAGATTCCGCAAGGAGGTTTGAAGCCTTCTGCTGAGTCACTTCGTATTTACCGGTCCAATCCGAGAAGATTGATAGAGAGAAACTTGGGGTATTTGTACCAGCTCAACTAGTGACCAAGGTGCCCACTGTGCAAATCATGTGAATGCAATTGAAGAGGGAATAATGCGGCTCTATCAAGCGTCCAAAAGCGCGACGGATCACCAGTAAAATGCAAGATGTGATCTCGAACGTTCTTCGATTTGATTTAAGGTGCCCGAAAGAGGGTCGATAACTCTACCGAGACGGATACTGATTCATCCGGGATTTGTCTCAAGGCGGTTTGTCCTGAGGAGAGCTCGACCCTGTAAGGTCGGGCTCTCCTTTTTTTGTGCGAAAAAGGTTTTCGCACCCACTAATTCCGATATACGATGTTTAGCAGTAATTCAGGTCAGTTTTTTCTACTGATTGTGTGCACCTTTCTTGTGGTCATGCCAGCTCGTGCCCAAGATGACGTCCCAGAAACACTCAATGTGTTTCTGGATTGCGGCCGATCGTGTGATTTCGACTATGTGCGACGGACTATTCCCTATGTGAACTATGTCAGGGATCGTGTTGGATCGGATGTACACGTTTTGATTACCAATCAAGGTACCGGGTCAGGCGGACGCAATTACGAGCTCAAGTTTCTCGGGCAGGGAGCATTGTCATCGATGGTCGAGGAAATGATGTATGCGACGTCTTCAACTGATACAGATGCAGAGCGGCGAGCAGGATTGACCGAAGCCATTGCTCGAGGGCTCGTACGCTTTCTGTTAACGACAGAAGTAGGCCAGCGAATTCAGATAACGGTCCCTGTAGTGGAGCAATCATCTCTTCCGGAAACTGAAGAGATTATCGACGACCCATGGAATTTTTGGGTATTCAATGTTCGTATGACCGGATCGATGGAAGGGCAAGAAGCCGAGCGCCAAACGCAGGTTGAAACTCGCGTATCAGCAGACCGCGTAACGGAAGAGTGGAAGTTTGGTCTCTCAGGGCGCTTCGACTATGAGGAGAATGAATTCGATTTATCCTCGGGTACAGTCCGTTCAATTAACCGGAACGGCAATGTTTATGGCCAATTGATCAAAAGCCTCGGAGCACATTGGTCGGCGGGTATGACCACTTACTCGAATACATCTTCGTCAAACAACACGGATCTCTCTATGTCGATTTCCCCGACTGTAGAGTTTGCATTTTTTCCGTACTCACAGACCTCTACTCGGGATTTTCGGGCTCGTTATGAAGTCAACATTCGTCGCAATCAGTACGAAGAGTTGACGGTCTACAACAAAATGGATCAAGTACTGGTGCAAAACCAGTTGATGATTTTCTCCAATTTCCGTCAGCCCTGGGGTTCGGCACGGGCCAGCATATCATTGGAATCCTATGTGACAGACTTTGAGGAATCCTTGTTCGATCTGTACAACATTAGGTTCAGGACAGAATTTGACATTCGCGTGGCTCGAGGCCTTTCTCTCACTACGGATGTAGAGCTGTCATCCGTCCACGATCAGATCTGGTTGCCTGCACAGCAGTCCAACGACGAAGACGTGCTTTTGGGTAACAAAAACCTCCCAACCAGTTTCGAATACGAAGTTAGTCTTGGGTTTTCGTACCGGTTTGGATCGATCTACAACAACGTGGTTAACCCACGATTCGGCTATAATTATTAGGGTCTAAAGCCTGGGCTTTGCTAGTCATCGGGCCCATGGATGTAAGGATCTATCCTACCGCATCATCGGCATTCGCCCTGTAAACTAGGGGCATTGAAAGTCGTACGATATATCAGGAATCACAAAAGAGCAGATTCTTCCCATTCTGGGGCGGCCCCAGGACTCGATTCCACAAGGCCGAGGTTTCTGATGACCGATAAAGAGTCTGCTTGGTGCTGATGGGGCCGACGCGCGCAACGCGCCGGCCCCTCGGGTTATCTGGGGGTTTTGTGCAACTTGGTGGCGGGGTATGTCGATTTTTCTCGCACATCCGCACTCTACATAGCTATCTTCGTCGCGCAAACCTCAGTCCGAATCGAGTTCATGAGCACCAAAAAACGACTAGGAGTCGGCTTCATCGGAAGCGGATTCATTACCAAATTCCACATCTTGTCCTGGAAAGCGGTCCGGGATTCTGACATTCTCGGTGTCTGGAGTCCGAATACGGGCAATGCTGAAGAAGCCGCTGCCTATGCCCGGTCGCTCAATGTCGGGGAGGCAAAGGCATATGGCTCAATCACCGATATGATTGCAGATCCAGCCATTGATTGTCTTTGGATTTGTGGCCCGAATCATAAGCGGGTCGAGAACATGGAGGAGATCGTTGACGCTCTCAAGCGAGGCGTCGGAGAACTCGTTGGCATCGCATGTGAGAAGCCACTGGCGAGAAATGTGGCAGAGGCCCGACGTGTTGTTGAGTTGATCGAGCAAACCGATCTTTTGCACGGATATCTCGAGGATCAAGTTTTTTCACCGAGCCTCGTTCGAGGCCGGGACATCGCTTGGAAAAGGGGAGCAGCACTCAGCGGCAGGCCTTACTTAGCGCGTGCTGCTGAAGAACATTCTGGACCTCACGCTCCTTGGTTTTGGAATGGAGAGCAGCAAGGGGGAGGGGTACTCAACGACATGATGTGCCACAGCGTTGAAGTGGCTCGATTCCTACTGACACGACCGGGTGCCTCAAGGGATTCGATCACCCCAGTGTCTATCAACTGTCAGATTGCTTCACTCAAATGGAGCCGCCCTGAATATGCAGAATTGCTTCGGAAGCGGTTTGGGACTCAGATAGATTACACCCGCAAACCAGCAGAAGACTTCGCCCGTGCGACCATCGAATATATTGACGATCAAGGCCATCCACTGATCGCAGAGGTCACGACAAGCTGGAGCTATGTTGGTCCAGGCCTGCGACTCTCTTCCGAACTTCTGGGTCCTGAGTACTCCCTGCGGGTGAACTCTCTCGATGCAGGAGGTACGGTATTTCTGAGCCGCAACGTGACCGGGTCAGCTGGGGAAGACCTAGTAGAAAAACAGAATGCGGAATCTGGAGATATGCCCTTTGTTGGCAACGAAGCCGCTGAATATGGCTACGAAGACGAAAATAGGTACATGATCCGCTGCTTTTTGGAAGGCAAGCAGCCGGCTGAAAATTTCCACGATGGTCTGGAGGTTACAGAGCTATTGATGGCGGCGTACATGAGCGCCGAATCGGGGTGCCGTGTAATGTGGAAGCCAGATAATCTGGAGTCATTCATTCCGGCTGTGGCGCGTGGAGAGTGGAACCCAAACGCGAAATAGGCGAGCGGCTGAAAGCAAGTGATGCCTTGCGTGCCTCTTGAAAGCAGGTAGATTCCGTTTTGGGCCGTATGTTGGAAGGGTATAATTTTTTTCCAATTCTTCGGGTCCCATGCTAGCATTTCTACGCTTTCGCGTCGCCATTTTGGCTGCCTTTTTCCTGATTATTTCTCCGGCCCTGCTTTCGGCCCAGCAATTAGACATGGATTTTTTCGATGCCATGCAACCTCGTAGCATCGGACCAGCTGGTATGAGTGGTCGGGTGACGGCGATTGATGCCGTACATGCTGACCCAGATGTGATCTATATCGGAACGGCTTCAGGTGGTGTATGGAAGTCCACATCAGGCGGTATCGACTGGACACCCATTTTTGACGAAGAGCCAGCGCACTCGATTGGCGCCGTAGCTATCTACCAACCTAATCCGGACAATATTTGGGTCGGAGCGGGCGAAGGCAATCCGCGCAATAGCCAATCGGCAGGCAATGGTCTGTATCGATCTATTGATGGGGGACGAACCTGGGCTCATCTGGGGCTGGAAGAGTCCCGAAATATCCACCGTATCGTGCTCGACCCGACCAACCCTGATGTCGCCTTGATAGGCGTGCAAGGACCCGCTTGGGGGGAGACAGAGCAGCGCGGTGTTTTCCGCACTACGGATGGCGGAAAGACACTTGAAAAGGTGCTGTATGTGAATCCTAAGACCGGAATTGGGGACATGGTTGCGGACCCCTCGAATCCAGATCACATATTGGCTGCCATGTGGGAGTTTCGTCGCTGGCCTTGGTTTTTCTATTCAGGTGGTGAAGGGTCCGGACTATACGAGACGTGGGATGGTGGTCTAAATTGGACAGAGATCACGCATGAAGACGGTCTTCCCGAAGGCGAGTTGGGCCGTATGGGCTTGGCTTTTGCGCACAATGAATCCAACGTGGTGTATGCGCTCGTAGAGGCAAAGAAAAACGGACTCTATCGCTCTGATAACGGCGGCGATTCGTGGCGTCTGGTAAACGAGGAAAACGGGGTGAATGGCCGACCGTTCTACTATGCTGACATCTACACGGACCCTGAAAACGAAAACCGGCTCTATAAGATCGAGACGTACATCTACGCCTCGGAAGACGGCGGAAAATCATTCGATCAGTGGCAGCCCGGTTACTCAGCAAACGGTGTGCACCCAGACCACCACGCATTTTGGGTCTCGGCCTACGATCCTGATTTCATTATCGAAGGAAATGATGGTGGTATGTCCATCACAAGAGACAAGGGTAAGACCTGGCGATTCGTTGAAAACCTTCCGGTAGCCCAGTTTTACCACATTAATGTAGACAACGAACTTCCGTACAACGTGATGGGCGGTATGCAGGACAACGGGTCTTGGGTGGGACCAGCCTACGCATGGAAGTCTGGCGGCATCCGCAATCACCTTTGGCAAGAAGTAGCCTTTGGTGACGGATTTGATGTGTCTCCCGACCCGGACGATGCACGCTTCGGCTATGCGATGAGTCAGGGTGGCAGCCTTAGCCGGTATGACAAGGAAACAGGCAATAGTTCATTCATCAAGCCACTTCATCCGGATCCAAATGTCTTCCTTCGCTTCAACTGGAATTCGGCATTCGCTCAAGACCCGTTCGATAACAACACGATCTATTACGGATCGCAATTCGTGCACAAATCAGAGAACAAAGGACAGAGCTGGGATGTGATTTCCCCGGATCTGACAACGAATGACCCTGAGAAGCAGAAACAAGAGATTTCAGGCGGACTCACCTACGACGCCACCCAAGCCGAAAATCACACCACTATTGTGTCGATTGCTGTAAGCCCCGTTGAAGAGGGCATTCTGTGGGCTGGTACGGATGATGGCAACGTTCAGCTGAGCCGGGATGGCGGCGGCTCGTGGACCAATGTTGGCTCTCGATTGCCAGAGGTAGCCGAAAAATCGTGGGTGACCCAGATTAAAGCCTCTACTTATAACGCGGCCGAAGCCGTGGTCGTCATCGATGATCATCGCCAGAACAATTGGGAGCCCTACGTCTATCGGACGCGTGACTGGGGGCGTTCGTGGGAGCGAATGGTCAATTCGAATGATGTCTATGGATTCGTACTCTCATTCATTCAGGATCCCGTCGAACCACGGTTGATGTTTATTGGTACGGAGTTCGGGCTATACGTCTCGGTCGATGAAGGCAGCAACTGGACGAAATGGACGGCTGGGTATCCAACGGCCTCCACGATGGACCTAGCGATTCAAGAACGCGAGGCTGATCTGGTGATCGGCACGTTCGGGCGCAGCGCATGGGTGCTCGATGATATCCGTCCGCTTCGAGAACTCGCCCGGGAAGGGGTGTCTCTCCTCGAGAAAGCGGTTCATGTATATCCGACACCAACAGCCTACCAGGCCTCGAACATTCAAGCAGCCGGCACCCGATTTCGCGCCGATGCAATTTTTGCCGGTGAGAACCGTCCGGGAGGGGCGCGCATCACATACTCCATTGATCCGGAAGCTTGGACGTCGGTTGGTTCATCAGATGAAGACGCTGATGCGAGCTCGACAGCGAAAGCACCCGATAAGGTGACCATCGAAATTATGGAAGGGGACGAAGTGATTCGAACGTTCAATGGTCCAGCGAAAGAGGGAATGAACCGGGCCATCTGGTCAATGAATCGCAAAGGTGTGCGCGGTCCCAGCCGAATAGCTCCATGTCCGAATGCCTCGGAACCTAGCGGTCCGCAGGTGTTGCCGGGGACATACGGCGTTCGTGTCATCTATGGAGCGGACACGACAATGACAACTATTGCAGTCGAACCGGATCCGCGCTACGAAAAGGACATGAATGCCCTTAGGGCTCGTCATGCACTGTATCGCGAGTACGAGTCTATGGTAGAAACGGCTGCCTCCATGATGGATCGCGTGCGAGAGGCCAAAGATCTCGTTTCCCGCGTGAACAGCAATCTAGGCGAGCGCGACGATGACGAGGCCAACGAGTTGAAAAAGCAGGGTAAAGTTGTCACAGACTCGCTTGATGCGTTTCAGGACATGTACTTCGGCGAACAAGGCAAGCAGGGAATCTATCGTCCGCCATCAACCATCAGCAACAAAATTAGCGGCGCCGGGCGGTATCTACTCTCTTCAGATCGGACGCCAAATACGCCCGAGGACTGGTCGATGTCTGCCGGACGGCTTGCCCTCGAAGACATGCTCGGGCAAGTCAATGCGTTCATTGCCACCGAATGGGCAAACTACATGGAAAGCGTCCGCGCTTCCGATGCCTTCCGGATTGACGATCTGGCACCAATCGAGAAAAAGTAGGCCTTAATGCTCAATTCACGGTTCTTTAGAGTCTATCTCTTGCCGGGTTTCGTATTTCAATCGATCATCATCGGTGGGGGATACGGAACCGGTAGGGAATTAGTAGAATGGTTTATGAGCCAAGGGCCGCTTGGTGGCCTACTCGGAATGCTGGTAGCCACAGTAGTCATGGCAGTCGTGCTCGCATTCACGTTCGAGTTAGGCAGACGGTTTAAGGCGTTTGACTATCGAACCTTTATGCAAGGTTTGTTGGGTCCTGCATGGTGGCTTTTTGAGATTATCTATTTGGCCATGCTGGTGTTGATCATTTCCGTTATGGGATCGGCCGCAGGTGAGTTGCTAGAAACGATGCTCGGTTGGCCGCAGATTACGGGAATCATCATTCTGATCGCGGCAGTGGGCTGGATGGCACTCAACGGAAACGACTTGATTGAACGTGTCTTTTCGGTTTGGTCCGTCGTCCTATACGGGACCTTCGCAGTGGTTATTGTAACATCTATTGTTACATTTGGAAAGGAGATATTTGGCCATTTTGAGGATTTATCGGCAGGTTCTGGCTGGATTATGAGTGGTATTAAGTATGCTGGTTACAATGTTGGCTTAGCTCCTGCCATGTTTTTCGTTCTGCGCCACCACACCACACAAAAGGAAGCTATGGGCGCAGGGCTTCTTGCCGGTATGATCGGTATGATTCCTGCATCTTTCGTCTTCATCGGGATGTTGGGTGTATACCCTGAGGTACTGCAGGAATCCATTCCGGTAGACTATCTGCTGCAAGCCATGGATATGGCCTGGCTGCGCATTGTTTTTCAAATCGTTCTGTTTGGAACACTCATCGAAACGGGGGTCGGAGTGATCCACGGATTTAACGAGCGCATCGCAGGTGTCTATCATGAGAAAGGAAAGGACATGCCTTCCGGTCTTCGGGCAGGCGTAGCAACTGTCCTGCTCATTATGGCCATTTTCCTCGCGGATGCGATAGGCATCGTAGATCTGATTGCCAAAGGGTACGGTACCCTTACGTGGGCCTATTGGGCTGTATTTCTGCTCCCAGTATTAGTCGTGGGCATCAAAAAAGTCTTTTTCAGTACTACCGAGTGATGTTCGTCTACCCTGACCGATCCACGCACTACGTGAAGTCATGTTGGATTTGCTGGATTCCGTGAACATGACAATCGATCCAACGTACACCCGCGCTTTCCAAACCCACTCATTCTCAAGCCGAAATGAAAGCGCTTTTTTCTTTTTTGCTGGTAGGTATTCTCTTCACCGCTGGCTGCGCCAGCGATGACTCCTCCAATGTAGAGGCAGAGGCATCCTACGTAGCTGACCTCATCATCACCGACACGGTGGAAGGTGACGGTCCCATCGTAGAAGCAGGCAATATTGCCGTTGTGCACTACACACTGTGGCTTTATAACGCAGATGCTGAAGGTGGACGGGGAGAACGACTACAGTCTTCTAAAGACTCCGGTACTCCATTCCCATTCAACGTTGGTCAAGGCCGCGTTATTCAAGGGTGGGATCAAGGCGTCCCCGGAATGAAAGTCGGTGGCACCCGCGTCTTGGTGATTCCGTATCGCCTCGCGTACGGTGAAACCGCCCGTCCGGGCATTCCCGCTAAGTCAGACCTTATTTTCGAAATCGATCTACTGGAAATACAATAATCATGGACAACGGACTCATTATTGACGACCTCGTTACTGGAGACGGCGCAGAAGCTGTATCTGGTAAAATGATTGAGGTGCACTACACAGGCTGGCTCTTCGACGCTGACGCTGCTGACAAGAAAGGAACTAAGTTCGACAGCTCTGTCGACCGAGGGGAAACCTTTTCTTTTCAGCTAGGCGGTGGCCGGGTCATCCAAGGCTGGGATCAGGGATTTGCAGGCATGAAGATCGGTGGTCTTCGCAGGCTCACCATTCCATCAGAAATGGGATACGGAGCTCGTGGCGCAGGTAATGTAATTCCTCCGCACGCCACCCTAGTATTCGATGTGGAATTGATTGGCGTAGGCTGAGCAGCCCGTTTACGGTTGCCAGTCTTGAGGCAGCATGTCGGCCATCCGAAAGAACGTCCAGAAACCCAATTCTTGTGTTGCAGGAGTTGTTGATGGCAGCATCACGCCTGAGGCGTCTACGAACGCCGTGTAATCAGGTAACTGTATGTAGGTTTGGTTCTGCATGGCAAGTACTTCGGATAGGGCAGAAACTGGCCAATGCCTCTCAATGAAGCGTGGCCATCTGGCATCGCCTCCGTCCCCGAAATATTCGACCCAGATCCATCCTGCCCAATCCAACTTCCAAGTATTAGGACGTTCGTCCTCGTAAAGGATGGGCTGAGGTTCGCCGTAGATGCCTTTAAGATCAGATTCTTTGATCGGGGAGTGATCTTCCATGGCACCAGGACCGCCCACAAAATAGGCTGCCCACTCTTCGTCTTTAAGTCTTCCGTCAATGACCGACTTAAGGAAGTGACGGCGGGATCCTTCGTATGTAGTCTCCCGGTTTTTACTCCACTGCTTTTCCTCCTTCGCTTTTTCAGCTACTATCGGAATAAAGTGGGCATATCCACCCCAGCCGAATCCAACCTGATTGCCTCCAAGCTGGAAGTCGTGAATACGGATGTGATAGCCAAGAGCAGGATTAATGAATTCAAACGGCGCCACTGACCACACGGAGATGACGTTGTTTGCTTCGTCTCGTTCAATGCGCAAAACATCCGGGTTTACGAGTTCGATATCGCTAGCAAACCGTGTCTGGGAAAAAGCGGTGGTTTCGAAGAAGTCTAAATCATCCTCACTAGGTGCACTTCCTTCTGCATCAGGCGCTGGTGACAGCGGAAATGTCAAGCCTGAGGAATTGGTACGATCGACGGTATAAGCTGCAGGTATCTTCCCATCTGCGACGGCAACGACCTCAAACATGAATTGTGGAGGACTGTCCAACTCAAACATCCCAGTTGCATCCGTAGTGGTGGATAAGGTCGTGTTAGCAATGAACACAGTAGCTCCTACAAATGGATCACCCGTAGTGCTATCAGTCACAGTACCAGTGACACTTTGAGCAGCGGCTGGCAATGCCAAGAAAACGACCAAAAGGAAAGAAAGTAGGCCTACGGTGCGTTTCATGGCAGGAGTCTCTTTGTTGAGTCAGAGCAGTCGTAAGAAGGTCCAAGGATTCGTTCGACAACGTAAGAAGAGGCGGTCGAATCAATAATCATAATGAACTGGCTTCCTTGTTCAAAAACAAGGGGAGACAACCGACCATTATGTGCGGGAATCCCTGACTGCCGAGGATCAGGTACGTAGGCTCGATCAGGTACGTAAGCTAAATGTGCCTTCGTCTTTACCTCCCATGAGGTAGGCAAGCAAGGCTCTTGAAAAGAGCACGATTCCGAACATCTCCATGCCTTCTTCCACGAGGGTTGTCATGTTGTAGGCCAAGGAGTCGGAATCCAGCGGTTCTCCGAGCAATTCCATGATGACCGCACCGCCCACATACACAGCGCCTGCGAGAAAAAAGTCGCGGAAAGAGCGTTTGGGAAGGGATCGGAGGAATGGAATGAAGTAGACACCCACAACGACGGCGATAACAAGTCCGCCCCAGGCCCAAGAAGGCTCGATGACAGAGTTGACCGTTTCATGCAAAACTGCTACTTCATCGATCGATAGGAAACAGAATCCAACAAAAAGGACCGTCCATCGGAACGTCATATCATCTTCCAATCGGCGCTTTTCTTTGACAATGATGCCGAGAATGAGGGTGGCGATCAGAAGATTAAATCCGGAAAACCATGTGGGCAGATTGTGCTCCTCGTTCACGTCGAAAAGCTGCATGAAGTACCAACCCACCTCCGATACCTGGTAATGGTAAATCATGATGGTGCCATGCATGAATAAAAGCCATGCGGTGATCCACGTGAGAAAGCGGATCAGCCGACGCCGATTGAATGTGATGTCGAACACGGTCCTGTGGGTTGGGTGGTCGGATTTCTTAAGGTATCGACGATGGCTGAAAAAACGTAATGGGACAACTGATGTTGAAATGAGGTAGCGCATTTGGACATCACCTATTAGCTTTGAGACCGTTTCCTCCCACCAACGCTTTATAATCCATGCGTCGTTCATTCGCTGCCATCGCAGCCCTGGCCTTTGTGGTTTTTGCTTCAGATTTGAAGGCTCAAACCATTGATCCATCACTTTACGAAGGCCTTGACTACCGGCTGGTCGGCCCATACCGAGGTGGCCGTTCCGCAGCTGTAACCGGCGTCCACGGCAAACCAAACTTGTTTTATATGGGCGCTACCGGCGGCGGTGTCTGGCGCACCAAGGATGGTGGTCAGTCTTGGGAGAACATATCTGACGGCTTTTTTGGCGGGTCTGTCGGAGCCGTCGCTGTATCGGAGTGGGACAACAACGTGATATATGTCGGTGGTGGTGAAAAGACCATTCGAGGCAACGTTTCTCACGGATATGGCATGTGGAAATCCGTTGACGCGGGTAAAACATGGAAGCACATTGGGCTCGAGGGATCAAGGCATATCGCCCGTGTGCGCATTCATCCAAAGAATCCCGACGTTGTTTATGCGGCTGTCATGGGGCATCTATTTGGCCCGAGTGACGAGCGCGGAGTTTATCGATCAACAGACGGCGGAGAATCGTGGGAGCGCATCCACCATGTTTCTGACGAGTCTGGTGCCGTAGATCTGCTAATGGATCCTTCCAATCCGCGGATCCTCTATGCGTCCATGTGGGAATTCAATCGGAGCCCCTATTCGATGTCGTCAGGCGGAGAAAATTCCGGTCTGTGGAAATCAACGGACGGAGGAGATAACTGGACCGAGTTGACCAATCAGGACAACGGACTTCCTGGAGGTACGCTCGGTATTATCGGTGTGACCGTCTCCCCTGTGAACCCGGATCGTGTGTGGGCGATCGTTGAGCACGACGACGGTGGCGTTTTCCGCAGCGAGAACGGCGGTGAATCCTGGGAGCGAATTAACGAAGACCGCAATCTGCGCCAGCGCGCATGGTACTATACACGCATCTACGCGGGTACCCAGGACGAGGATGAGGTGTGGGTCCTAAATGTTGGCCTATGGCACTCGAAGGATGGCGGTAGTGAATACGAGCGGGTACGAACGCCTCACGGGGACCATCATGATTTCTGGATTGATCCAGATAACGCGGATCGAATCATCGTCGGCGACGATGGTGGAGCCCAGGTGACATATAACCGCGGTGAGACCTGGTCCACATACCATAATCAGCCGACAGCGCAGTTCTATCGCGTGCACACGGACAATAACTTCCCCTACCGCATTTACGGTGGTCAGCAGGACAACTCGACCGTCCGAATTTTGCATACATCAACTGGCCAAAATGAGCGCGAATGGGAATCCACCGCAGGTGGAGAGAGCGCATGGTTGGCCTCGCACCCTGACGATCCAGATATCGTCTATGGTGGATCCTATGGCGGTTCATTTTCAGTGATGAATCACAGAACCGAGCAGTCTCGTTCTATCAATGTGTGGCCGGACAACCCCATGGGGCATGGCGCTGAAGGATTCAAATACCGCTTCCAGTGGAATTTCCCCATCATCATCAGCCGTCACAATTCTGATGCCGTGATCGCGACGAGTCAGCACGTGCATCGCTCAACCAATATGGGTCAGACGTGGGAGATGATTTCTCCTGACTTGACGCGCAATGACCCAACCACACTTGGCCCCTCTGGCGGTCCGATTACGAAGGACAACACGGCCGTTGAGTACTACGCAACCATATTCACCTTAGCAGAAGGAGCAGAAGAAGGCGTGATATGGACGGGATCGGATGATGGACTCATCTACCTTACTCGTGACGATGGTGCCACTTGGACGAACGTTACCCCGCCCCAGCGCATTTTCCCTGAATGGATGATGGTCAACGATATGATCGTGGACCCACGCAATCCGGGCGGCCTCTATGTGGCGGGTACTCGATACAAAATGGACGATTTTGAGCCCTACCTCTATAAGACGTCGGACTATGGCGCCACGTGGACCAAAATCACAGACGGCATTGATCCACTTCACTTTACCCGCGCGATTGAAGTTGATCCGGAGCGGGAAGGTCTTCTATATGCGGGCACAGAAACAGGGATGTACATCTCCTTTGATGATGGCGCTTCCTGGCAGACCTTCCAGCAGAATCTGCCCATCGTTCCCATCACAGATCTGGAATGGCGAGATCATGACCTCGTCGTGGCCACGCAAGGACGAGCCTTCTGGATCTTGGAAGATTTGATGCCCCTCCATCATCTAGAGAATTCTGATTTGGATGTTTCCTTCACGTTCCACAATCCGTATCCCATCACGTTGGGTGCAGAAAATTCAGTTCGTCTGCGGTATTGGCTCAAAGGAGAGCACGAAGATGAGGACATGACGCTCAGAATTCTGGAGGAAAACGGAGACATCATTACATCATTCGAGGGTGAGGACGTCCCATCTGATGCAGGCATTAATCAGTTCAATTGGAATATGCGCTATGAGGATGCAGAGTCGTTCGATGGCTTGGTTATGTGGGCCGGGTCTGTGACGGGGCCGAGGGCTGTGCCTGGAGCGTATCGTGCCCGTTTAATCGTAGATGGGGATTCAAGCGATGTGCAGTTCCAGATCAATCCGGACCCTCGTTCAGAAACACCACTGACAGGTTTGGAGGAACAGTTTGACTTCCTACTTGCGGTGCGTGATAAATTGAGTGAGACTCACGAAGCCATCAAGCAAATCCGCTCGCTCCGGGATCAGGTAAACGATGTGCTTGAGCGTATTCCAGAGGATCATCCAGAAGCCGATACGATCAACGGATTCGCGGACCACATGCTTGAAGGAATGAAAGAGGTCGAAGAGGCACTTTATCAGACGAAAAACCGCTCGGGACAGGATCCTCTTAACTACCCAATCCGGCTAAACAACAAGCTGGCGGCTGTTGGAGGAGTGGCTTCGCGCGGTTATTTCCCACCGACGGATCAGGCGTATCAGGTGCGTGACGAGCTGGTGCAGCAGATTGACGAGTGGCTCAAAAAGCTGGCTGATATAACTAGCTATCAAATGAGCGACTTTGAGGACATGGTTCAGTCCGTGCGCCTGCCGATTATCAAGTTGGATAGTTGACCTTGTTTTGGGCGCTGGCTTTACCGCCCGTCGTCTACATCTGCATTCGGCAGCGCGTCTCTTAGACGCGCTGCCCCTTCGGCTGAGACGGCCGTCTGCCATAGGTAGACGACCGTCAATATTTTGAGGCCTGCCAATTCACATCCGATGAGGGCGAGGTCTCGGAACCGCACCAGGAATCGATATTCAGTGATTGCCACAATGTGTGTGTCGATCAGGGCAAGAACCTTTATGTTTGTTAGTGGAATGCGAACCAGACCTATCCAATCCGACTTGAACGTGTTTAATAACTCGATTTTGGTTGCCTGCCGCTCTGGGCGTCTTCTTGGAGTGTTTTTTTCGTTTTGGATGATTGCTGGATGCGGTGTACCCGATCGTCCGATCGAAACGATCGCGCAAAACTCGGATGGAGACGTCCAGCCTGTTCAGGGGTATGTCATTATGGGTGCAGAGATCTGGACATTCCAGGCCTGTGGTGAGGATGTTGTCCACTGGCTGCGAGGGGACCTCGGTCAGGTCAACCGGATGTACAGCGAAACGACCCAAGGCCAAGATCCTTACACCGAGCGCTTCGCATCTCTTTTTTTGACGTCGCCCAGTCCGGTCGGGGACGGTTTTCAGGCCGACTACGATTCGGTAGTAGAGGTCAAAGGGGTTAATTACTGGCCCTTCGAAGGCTTTGGTTGTGACTATCAGTGGGACGCATTCATGGTCCGAGCCATGGGCAATGAACCGTTCTGGATGGCAACACTGGCTGAAGACGGTCTGTCGATCCGGCGACCGATGCAAGAAGAAGTGGTCATTCCGGTAGGCAAAGATGGCCTGGCGTGGGAAAGCGAAGACGGCTCGATTCGACTTGAGCTAGCAAACGAGTTGTGTCAGGATAGTATGTCGGGCACTTGGCACGCCTTTGGGGTCGTTTTGGATGTCGATGGACTGACCTTGACCGGATGCGGCCTTCGCGGCGGACTTTGACGGCAGAAAGAGTGATGCGCGAACCCCAAGAACACGAATTTACCTGTCCGTATTGCTGGGAGACCATTTCAATGGTTCTTGAGCCAACGTCGGACACGCAAGCCTATATCGAAGACTGCGAGGTATGCTGCAATCCTATCGAAATCCGTTTTCGGGGAGAAGGCGGTGAGCTTGTCGAGTTCGATGCGCAACCAATTGAGCAGTAGTTGAGGGAATCAGTCGAATTACCGATCTGTATATCACGAGAATTGGAATAAAGTCGTGTCAAAAGCGTAACGTGTGTGGTGAGCCACACCGCTGGCTGTTTTCGAGGCTCCAATCCCTGCGGGGAATAACAACTATTCTATGAGCGACGTTGATTCACCAAAGATCACCAAGAAAGAGCTAGGACTCTTCGATGTGTTTACTCTCGCTACGGGAGCCACGATCAGTTTCGGGTTCTTCCTGCTGCCAGGAGTAGCGGCCGTTATGGGCGGTTCGGTATTGCCATTGGCGTATATCGTCGCAGCTATTGTTTTGCTTCCAGGCCTTTTGTCCAAAATTGAATTGGCTACAGCCATGCCTCGTTCAGGAGGCGTTTACTTTTTTTTGGATCGTTCCATGGGGCCACTATGGGGGACCATGACTGGGTTTGGAACCTGGTTTTCACTCATCCTGAAGACATCCTTCGCCCTCATCGGCGGGGGAGCATATCTCGGTATTTTCTTTCCGGAATTGCCGCTTGAACCGGTCGCTGCAGGGTTAGCTATCCTATTTGGTGCTATCAATCTTTTTGGTGCTAAGAAGACGGGACAAGCCCAGGCATTTTTGGTAGTCGGACTCCTTCTTCTTGTTGCTTGGTTTTCTGGCTATGGGGCATTCAATATGAATGTCGGCTACTTATCGGGCTTGATGACAACAGATTCAGGCTCACTGATCACCACATCAGGCTTTGTGATTGTCAGCTACATGGGTCTGACGAAGGTCGCGGGGGTTGCGGGAGAGGTTAAGGACCCAGAGCGAAATCTTCCGCTCGGCATGTTATTGGCCTATTTCGTCACGATCCTTGCCTACGTGCTTGGTAGTGTGGTGATGATTGGAATCGTCGGCCCAGAGCGTTTAGCCGCAAACGGTGGTGACTTGACACCTGCTGCTACGGCTGCTGCTGAGTTGATTGGACGGCCCGGAGCCATCTTGATGGCTGTTGCAGCCATCCTCGGTATTTTTTCGGTAGCAAACGCAGGCATTCTTAGCGCTTCTCGATATCCGATGGCAATGGCTAAAGACAAAATGCTGCCTGATTCAATCGGCAAAGTCAATGACAAGACCGGCACACCGGTATTATCCGTCTTTCTGACCGTTGTCACGATTCTTGTCTTCGTTCTGGTCCTGAACCCGATGAAGATCGCTAAGCTAGCATCAGCCTTTCAATTATTGATGTTTGCTATGAGCACCATGGCTGTCATCGTGATGCGCGAAGCCCGGCTGGATTCGTATGATCCTGGCTTCAAAAGTCCACTGTATCCCTGGATGCACATTGTGGGCATCCTTGTAGGCATCTGGCTGATTTTTCAGATGGGGTGGTTAGCCATTGGGTTCACAGCTGGGATTCTTTGGTTTGGAGCGATGTGGTACAAGTACTACGCCAGTGAACGAGTGGAACGTAGTGGCGCGATCTTCAATTTGTTTGAGCGATTAGGACGAAGCAGCGATGACGGTCTCGATCGTGAGCTGCGAGGGATCCTCAAGGAAAAAGGCCTTCGCAATGACGATCCATTCGACGAGATCATCGCGCGCAGTTTTGTCATTGATGTACAAGGCAGTACGTCCTTTGAAGACGTAGTAGAACAGGCTGCAGCCTGGCTGTCTCACCGAGTTCCAATGACCTCGCACGCTATCTCCCGGAAATTCCTTGAAGGTACTAGAGTTGGTGCTACGCCGGTCACGCGTGGTGTTGCGTTACCTCATTTGAGTATTGATGATGGACTTCGGGCGCCAGAAATGGTAATTGTTCGCGCCAATAGTGGTATCAAGTTGGCTGCTCCAGATTTGGAGCTGAGTCCAGACAAGGACGAATCTGTCGTTACAGCGATATTTTTTCTTATAAGCCCAAAAAACAATCCGGGTCAGCACTTGCGCATTCTTGCGCAAATTGCTCGCCGTGTTGATGCCGATACCTTCCCGGAAGATTGGACGTATGCCGACGGAGAACAAGGGCTGAAAGAAGCCTTGCTGATGGATGAGCACTTCATCTATCTGGTGCTATCGACAGATACAAAGACGAAAGATCTCATTGGAAAATCGCTTAGGGAAGTCCATCTGCCGGCGGGTAACTTGATACCGATCATTCGCAGGGGAGAAAGCAATATTATCCCCCGTGGAGATACCATTTTGGAGGACGGTGATCGCATGACGGTGATAGGTGAACCGGACGTGCTTAAGAAATTAAAGCAGCAGTATACCGGCTGATCTGCCTGAAAATCCTATTCTGAGCGCACGATCAGAATCGTGATACACGAATCCAGGTGTCAGAGCGCGCCCAAGAGGCATCGAAAGCAGCGTTCACATCGTCTTCCGTCTGCCCCATCATATCAAGCGCTGCACGCAGCCCCAAAAGAGACCACCCGTTGTTCGGGTGATCCTCCAATTCTGCCCGGTACACCTCGGTGGCTTCACCGGCGTTTTCAGCGTTAAGCAACGCAGCGCCGAGCCAATGACGGGCAGCAAAAGGCAGTGGCTCTGGCTCGTCGTAAATCAGCTGGGCCTCATGCGAGACGTGCAGATGGGCAAAATGGGGATATTGATCGAGGTGTTCGACTGACTTTAGATTAACAGACTGTGAATGCTGACGGATTGTGGATAACTGGTGCCCATTAGGTTAGTAATCGCCTTTCCAAACCGAAATTGCCCCCGTATTATCCCGGTCGCCCATTCAGTTCCGTCCTCGGGCTTTATCTCCAATCCGAACCGGATCGTGTGTGCGTTCAAGAGGTTGCGGAAGGATCAGTTCGATAGTTTAACCTAGCGAGTTTCCCACTACGTTTTGTTGAATCGATTCGTCGTTTTGTGTTCACTGGCATTTCTCCTCTCGCAGGGCGAAACAGAAGCGGTGTATGCACAGGCTTTGTACGAAGAAGCAGTCGTAGACGTCGGGAATGTGGGTGTCACTATCACGAATGCTGGGTTTTTCGGGAAAGCTAACGTTCGAAGCAACCCGACTGGACCTCCTTCCTTTGAGTATCCGCTGAATTCGGGCATCGAGCATTTGTTTGAGTCTGGTCTGTGGGTTGGAGCTGTTAGATCAGACGGTGTCATTACGGTAAGAACGGCGGCCGTCACAACCGGCGGAGGCTATTCGCCTGGCGCAGCTGGATACGAAGTGGCGCAGTCATCGACCATATTCAGCCGATCATCGCTTCCCACATCTGATGCGTTCACGAGGCAAGCTATTAGTCACCTCGACCTTCTCTCTGCGTTTGAGGATACGTCGGCCGTGCTTCCTGGCACATCGCTTCCTATGCCAGATCCCGGCGGACGACTCGGCATGAAAGTCGAAGTCCAGTCCCACGCCTGGAATTTCCCATTTACGGAATCCTTTGTCATTCTCAACTTCGACATCATCAATATCTCTCAGTCTGCTTGGGATGATGTCTATGTAGGAATGTATCACGACCTCGTGGTGCGAAACATCAATACTACGAATGACACCGGCGGCAACTTCTTTAATAAAGGCGGACTCGGATTCATCGATAGCTTAACAACGAGCTACGCATTTAATGCAGGCGGAGTCGAGGAAACCGCCAATACTTATGGATCCATTGCGGTTCTAGGGGCAGAGTGGAGAGATTCATCCACCGGTAGAACGCGCTTTTTTCATCCTGCGGTGGCGGATGAGTATATCAGTCAAGGTTTGGTGCCACCTGCTGTAAACCCACGCTGGTGGTTGTTTGGCGGAGGCACTGATGATCAGAGTCGTCCAACGACCGATGAAGAACGATATCGGAGAATGGCTACACCGTTCCCAAACCCCGCCTTGTACGTCACTGATGGAGAATTTGAAGCCGCTCACGAAGCGTGGTACGATCGCCTTCGTACCGATGGTCAGCGCTCAACAGGTAACTGGATTGGGTTGACTCCTCTTGGACCATTCCCTTCAGTGGCTGCAGGAGATACACTTTCGGTGACCTTCGCCTTGGTTGCAGCGTTGAAGCCCGAGGAGTTTCAGGGACAGGCCGGCAAGCCCATCGACACGCCCGAAGCACAGGCGCTGCTTGCCAATAATGTTGGTTGGGCACGTCGCACGTACGCGGGCGAAGACAACAATTTTAACGGTCGCTTAGACGCCGAAGAGGATGTAAATGGAAACGGAGTGCTGGATCGGTACCTGATTCCAGAGCCTCCGGCATCTCCTGGTGTCCGAGTAGAGTTTGAGCGCGATGCCGATGGTGAATCGGTTGTTGCCATGTATTGGGACCGCACGGCTGAGCTGTCAAGGGACCCAGTAACAGGGAAGCAGGATTTTGAAGGGTATCGCGTGTATCGAAGCAATCCTGGCGATGATCGCGCAGGCAACATTCTCGATGCAGCCACTCTGATCGCCCAGTATGACAAAGTGGGCAACCGTACTGGATTCAACAATGGGTTTGATGCCGTGCGCTTGGATGAACCTCGGTTTTTCTCCGCGGATACGAGCGCCTATTGGTACCGGTTTGAAGCGAGAGACCTGAAAAGAGGGTGGCAGTATCTATTTACGGTAACGGCCATCGATGAAGGGGATCCAGATGCTGGCCTCACCTCGTTTGAATCATCCAGAGTGGCCAACGCCGTCCGCGTTTTCCCTGGAACACCACCTTCTGATTCAGGGGACGATCTGGAAGTCGGTGTATATCCGAATCCATACCGTGTAAATGCTGCGTGGGACGGCGGAACCTCCCGCACCCGAAAACTGAATTTTTTCAACTTACCTAGTAGAGCCGAAATCCGGATCTACTCATTGGCAGGCGAAATCGTCAAGACGCTCCACCACGAGTCCGATTCTTACAAAGGAGACACTCGCTGGTACGACGATTTTAGCGCCGAGAATCGCATCCTCTCCGGAGGAGAACATTCTTGGGACCTGCTTTCCGAAAATGGGCTGAGCCTTGCAGGTGGACTGTACTTGTTCACTGTCAAGGACCTCAATTCCTCTCGTGTCCAACGGGGAAAATTTGTCATTATCAAGTAGAACGAACCACCAACAATCCATCGAGGATATCATGCTACGATACGTTACCACATTGTGTGCCTTTGCGCTCCTTCTGGTTGGCACGGCTGCTGCGCAGACCGTTACAACGGTTGCTGAGATCAACGCCATTCCACAGGGTCAAATTGACCAGCTCAATACTCTGGGAGACGCGGTCACCACAGGAGATTTGAATAGCTGTGGCAGTCTTATATATAACAGCCTATGCGGTGAAGCCGTAAAGATTACGGTTGTTGTTATGTCAGACCCACTCAACTCAGGCCTCGCCAGTGTCAACTCGGAAGGCCGCCCAGGACGCGTTCACATCTTTGTTCGCGACGTTGCGACCGACACCACAGGTCCAGAAGGTCAAGGAATCCAAGTCGTTGACGGCGGAAACCTTGGTATCGTCGGGTTGGTCATTGGTGATGTTGTAGAGATCACAGGAACGGTTGGGCCTTTTAATACAACCATGCAGGTCTCGCCAACGGAAGCGCCAGTTGTTATCGGGTCACGTGATCCAGCAACTGATCCGATTTTTGATCCGATCATGGTAACCACTTCTGACCTCAACGCAGATGTTGGTGCGGACGGTGCTATTCGTGTCAACTGGGACAATCTTGGCAACCTTCGCGGCAACTATGTTCGCTTTGAAGGCGCTTCTGCGTTGACCAGAACATCTGGATCTCGCGTTGACTGGAACTGGACGTCAGATGCTGGCGCATCATCAGTTTCCATGTATGACACGTCAACACGCTATCGCAACGATCGCAACGACTACCCAATCAATTTCAATACGCGTACAGATGATTATGTAGCCCCGACGCCTGGAGCTACCGTTAATGTCCAAGGATTTGTGACATTCAACGGCGGAACCTCTTCTGATCCGTTTGGACTGGCTGTTCCTAATGGTGTTGCTCTGGCTGTCAACCCAATGGAAGATGCTGATGTAGACATTTCTGCATCACCTCCAGCTGTGAACAATGTCTCGCTTGCTGATGGAATTCCTTCCTCCCAAGCACCAGTTACGATCACGGCGGAAGTTGTCGCTGATCCAGCACGTTCCTTGACAGGAGCCAATCTGGTATTCACGACGACGAGCAATGCGACGGAAACGACGGTTGCCGGTGCGGCAGGTGCGGACAACGTGTGGTCATTTGAAATCTCCTCTGGTTTGACAGATGGCGACTTTGCGGATTACCGCATCGAAGCCACGGACGATACCGGTGCGACGACGGTTTCTTCTGGCTTCTCGTTCCGCGTTTTGGACGGTGGTATCCAGAGAATATCGCACATCCAGCAAACAGCTGACGGACAGCCTGGTGATTCACCATTTGTAGGTCAGACGATTGCCATGGATATCACGGCGACTGTCACGTTGAGTGCTGAATCAGGTAATTTGGCGCTTCAGGATGGCACAGAGCCTTGGTCTGGTATTTCTCTGGAAAGTGTGAGTGGTGGTAGCAACGAGCCAGCAGGATTGGTCGACCTCCGCCCGGGCGATGTTATCAACGTAACAAGTGCTCGGATCGAAGAAGACTTTGGACTCACGAAATTCGACGAAGATAACATGTCGTTCACAGTCGTATCGACGGGTGGCGCTACCTTGGATCCAATTGTAGTCCCAACCGACGTCCTGCAGGACCGCGCTATTGCAGAAGCACATGAAGGCATGTTCCTTCGCATCGAAGACGCAGTTGTCACGGCAACAAATGCTGACGACCCAAGCGGTCCGTTTGGGGAATTCGAGCTTTCCAGTGACGGAACATCTGGCAATGCCCTCCGCGTAGACGATGCTTCGTCATTGCTCTCATACACGGGCAATGATCCAGGCACTGTGTTTGCAACGGGCGAGCGTCTCGAGTTCGTTCAGGGGATCCTTTGGTACTCCTTCAGCAATTTCAAGCTGGTACCACAGTCATTCGATGATATCGGAGCGGTTACCAACACTTCAACCGAGGATGGCGAAGTGCCAAACGCTTTCACGTTGCACCAGAACTATCCGAACCCGTTCAACCCAAGCACGAGCATCAGCTTTGATATGGCACAGACTGCCGACGTCACGCTGGCTGTCTATGACGTCCTCGGGCGGAATGTGGCAACGCTTGTCAATGGTCAGATGGCCTCTGGTCGTCACACGGTAACGTTTGACGCTTCGAGCTTGACGAGTGGCGTGTACATGTACCGGATCTCCAACGGATCCAGCACAATGACGCGCACAATGCTTCTGATGAAGTAGGCCCTTTTTGAAACGGAGTCTTTGGGGGCGCGGCTGCGCCGCGCCCCCAAAGAAACCCCGTTTTCTGCAGCCTTTGTGCTGCGGAAAAACGTAATACCTCCCGCTTGGGTGCTGAAAAGCAACTACTTCGCCTCGCGAAGGACTGATAGCAAATGAACCACCTCCTCAACATCCGTCACCTCCCTATCCTGCTGCTCACGCTGCTGGTGTTCGGGTGTGATTCCGGTTTTTCGGGAGATGAGTTCGAAAACAGACCTCCTGACACGCAGCTAAGCGTGCGGGATGAGTCCCTGTTGGACAACCTGACGGGCGATGACAGACTCGTTAGCACAGTTCGGATTTCGTGGACGGGCGACGACCCAGACGGCTTTGTAAAAGGCTACGAAGTCCGATTTTTCGATACGGCCGACAACGCTGCACTAGCTGATTGGTCGTTCACCGAATCCACTGATTCCTTGTTTCTCCTGCCGATCCGTCAGGGGGAGCGAATTTCAGATGTTGTATTTGAAGTGCGCGCTGTGGATGATGCCGACTTGGCCGATCCAACGCCAGCCCGCACGATATACCCGATCCAGAATTCTCCTCCAGAGATCAGGATCAGCCCATTCGATCTACCACCTGACACCACGTTTAATGTGATGTCCATTGGTTGGGTAGCCGATGACCCAGATGGGTCTCTCAATTTGGCACGTATTGATGTGAGCTTTAATGACTCACTGAACTTTGTGGCGCTGCCTCCCGATGTCAATTTTGCGACGTTTGTCCTTCCCCAGACAAATCCGGGATCAACA
>Ga0115566_10000091_pt1 | contig 71603 bp, 65 predicted proteins | sample COGITO_mtgs_1204_3_FD_87173 | JGI IMG/M metagenome (GOLD analysis project Ga0115566, IMG submission 87173) | Pelagic marine microbial communities from North Sea - COGITO_mtgs_120405 | ecosystem: Environmental > Aquatic > Marine > Epipelagic | place: Germany:Helgoland, sampling site Kabeltonne...
CCCAGACAAACTCGCATAGGACGATCAGCGGAATGTGGGCATGGTGTTCGGCACTGAGGTGGTTCTCGATGAGTTCGCTGGCCAACGCTGCCTGCCGCTCGTCGTCCTGCACGACATGGCGAACCAGAACATTCGTGTCAATGCCCACCATGGGCAGAAGCTCCTCTGGCGATGGCTTCGTTCATCTCCTTCATGGTCACGGGAGTGCTCGGCTTGGGGAGGAGGCCGCGAAGCTTTGAAGCTGGCTGACGAAGAGGGACTATTTCGATCAGGCCATCTTCTCTGACAATGCAATCAACCCGGTCACCTGTGCGTAGCCCACACTGCTCACGAACAGGCTTCGGCAGTGTCAATTGGCCTTTGGATGTCAATGTTGCAATCATTCGTCCGCACCTCTTGGTATCTTACTTTTAGCATTTAAGTAAGATTGCATATAGGCACGTAAGAATCAAGCGGATGTAGAAAATCTATGTAGCAGGCGATATCCGTCTTGGCGCGCTGCGGGAGCCATCTTGGTTCTTATTCGCGGATACCGCCGGCATCCACCAGCTGTTGAAGCTGCTCCTGGAGGGACTTCGCAACCTCTGGGTGGGCTGCGATCACGTTCTTGGCCTCGCCGGGGTCAGCCTTGAGATTGTAGAGCTGGCCAGCAGAAGGCTTAGCATTCTGCTTCTTATTCTTCTTCTGGGACTTTTTCCCTTGGATGTACTTCCAGTCACCGCGGCGCAAGGCCAGACCTTTGGCCTCTTCGATCATAAAGGGAAGGCCGGTCTTGCTCTCACCAAGAAAGCTGGCCAGCAGCTCACGGCTATCGCGCGCTTCATCGGGGCCAAGTTCGACATCGAGAAGTTTGGCGAAGGACGCCAGCAGGTCGATCTGACTGACGAGGGCGTCGGAGATCCCGGGCTTAATGCGGGCGGGCCAGCGCACGATCAAGGGCACCCGCGTGCCGCCTTCGTAGATCTGGTACTTGCCACCACGATAGATGCCGGAGCCGTCGTGCCCGTGGTCGGTTTCTTTGCTGGAGGTCTTGGTGACTGTGCCATCCCGATAGCCATCGTCGTAGACGGGGCCGTTGTCGCTGGAAAAGATGACAATGGTGTTCTCGGTCAGGTTGTGCTCTTCGAGAGTCTTCATGATTTCGCCGGTGGACCAGTCGAACTGGACCATGGCATCGCCGCGATGGCCGAGCTCGGTCTTGCCGATGAACCGTGGATGTGGGACCCGCGGCACATGGATATCCTGCGACGAGAAGAACAGAAAGAAGGGCTTCTCCTTGTTCGCGGCAATGTAGCTGCGCATCTGCTTCACATACTCGTCGGCCATGGTCTCGTCATTCCAGAGAGCGGATTTGCCACCAGACATGTAGCCGATTCTGCCAATGCCATTGATGACGCTGTTGTTGTGCCCATGGCTGCTCTGGTAGTAGGTCATCGCCTCGCGATTGGTTTTGCCATCAGGGTAGATGGTGCTGCGCGGATCAGGTGAGGTCTTGCGAATGAAGATGGGATCGTTTGGATCGTGGTTTACGACGCGGTGATTCTCGAGATATACGCAGGGCACGCGGTCGTTGGTACTCGGCAGCAGAAAACAATAGTCGAAGCCCACTTCGAGCGGGCCCGGTTTGACCTCGCCATTCCAATCCACGGGCGTCCCTTTCTGGCCAATGCCGAGGTGCCACTTACCGATCACCGCAGTCGCGTAGTCCGCCTTGCCGAACAGCTTCGGCAGGGTCATGGCGCCCAGGGGGATGGTGAGTGGGGCGTTGGGGCCGAGAACGCGCACGCCGTGGCGGAATGCATGTACGCCAGTAAGTAGCGAAAAACGCGAGGGCGTACAGGTCGCTGCAGAGCAATGCCCATCGGTGAAGCGCAGGCCACCGGCCGCGAGTCTATCGATATTCGGTGTTGGAATCAGTTCGGAGCCATAGGCACCGACGTCCGCATAGCCGACATCATCGCCATAGATGATAACCACGTTGGGCTGGACTGCGAAGGCGGATGCGGCGAGGAGAAGCAGGAATATCAAAAGGTGAGGCATGGGGCAAGACTCTGGATGATGAGTGGGAGTCGCTCTTACTTACCCTAACCCGCGTGACTGTCACTCGACTAGCCCTCCGGGCGACGAGGAGAGGAGAGTATTTTACAGGAAGCTCGGGTAGGTAGGAAGAATGATGCCTGGGACTTCTGGCCGCCCGCCGGCATATGTGCGCCGGCGGAACGGGGTCGAGCCGCGGGATTCGGCTGTAGAGACGCCGTAGTTTGACGCCCTAAAATGGCATTAATCCCATCGAGCGCCACATTGAGCCTACCGCTTGAAATCTTGCCGACGCACTCTGTTGGCTGGCCGCGAGTTGGTCGCCGCTGAAGACACCGCGGGCGAGGTAGTAGCCGTCGCGTTCAAAGTCTGTGCGAATGGTCCCTGGGTTCATACTGGTTTTGCTCCCATGGTAAGGATGAGTTCGCCGCCGGCGGTGATTTCATCGTATTGTAACTGCCAACGGTCCAGCGGCTGACCATTGAGGACGGCTGACTGGATGTAGATGTTGTCGTCGTTGTTGTTCTCGGCGACGATGGTGAAGCTGCTTCCTGTGTGGTAGTCCGGGTGGAGCCGCAGAGTCGCACGCGAGACGACGGGGCTGGTGAGTTCGTAGGTGCCGTCGCCAGGGCAGACGGGGTGCAGGCCAATCGCAGCCAGGACGTACCAAGCGGACATTTGGCCGACGTCTTCGTTGCCGTTGAGGCCAAAGATGCCGGTGCCGTAGAAGCTCTTCGCTGCCCAACGCGACCATTTCTGAGTCAGCGCTGGCTTGCCGATGCGGTTGAACAAGAAGGGCAGGCTGTGGACGGGTTCGTTGGGGTGATTGTAGTAGTCGGTCCAGTTTGCCCCGGCCGGTGTTTTCTCGAACAGCTCGGTCAAGGTGGCGAGATAGCGTTCTGCGCCCATGAGGTTGACCAGCCCGTCGGTGTCATGCGGGACGAAGAAGGTCTGCTGGAGTGAGTTACTCTCGACGCAGCCGCTGCCGTGCATTTGCAGCTTGCCGACCCAGGGTAGCCAGTTGCCGTGTTCGTCCTTGGGCCGCATGAGGCCGACTTCGGGGTCGAAGAGGTTTTTGTAGTTGGCGGTGCGACTGCGGAACAGCGTGGCATCCTCGTGCTTGCCAAGGGCCTCGGCGAAGACGGCCATGCACCAGTCGGCATAGCAGTTTTCGAGGGTCATGGAGATGTTGCCGGGAACGTAGCCGAGTTCGTTGTATTCGGCCGAGCCCTTGCGGGTGGTGTTGGGGCCGAGGGCGGTTTGCCGGCAGACGGCGTAGGCGCGCTCGACGTCATAGTTGCGAATGCCTTTGATGTAGGCATCGACGATGACTACGATCGCGGGATCGCCGAGCATGCAGCCGGTGTAGCAACCGAGCAGTTCCCAGCAGGGCAGACCGCCACCGCGGCTCTCGGCGACTTCGATGAGTGAACAGATGGTGTCGTTGACGGTGTCGGGCGCAGCCAGAGTCAGCCAGGGAAACTGCGAGCGAAAGACGTCCCAGCCGCTGAAGATGGTCCGCCGGGTAAAACTGGTGCTGCGCTTACTGCCGCCGTCTGGCGTCGGATAGCTGCCATCGGCATCGGCGAAGTAACGCGGGTCGCACAGCGTGCGGTATTGCGCAGTCCGCAAAATGGTGCGCTGCTCGTCGCTGGCGGTGACATCGGCAAGGGCGCCGACTGCGTGGTTCCAGGCAGCCTTGCCGTCGGCGCGGACGCAGTCGAAATCCCAGTGTGCGAGTTCGGCGGCCAGGTTGTCACGCGCCCCGTCGATGCTGACGTAGGAAATGCCGGCTTTGACCAGCAGTGGCTCGGTGACGCCCTCGGGCCACTCTGCGTAGTAGCCGATGTGCTCGCCGCGGTGCTCGCCGGATTCTGGGAACGGCTCGATAGTGGCATTGCGGATGGCTTCGATATAGGCCGGAGTTTTCCATTGGGCATACATGCGCTCGGGCCATTCGCCGCGCCAGACCTCGGGGACGACGACAGACCAGACACCAGAGCGCTCGATGGGCTGGCTGAATTGCAGCGAGAAGTAGACGGTGTAAGCAAGCGGGGTGTTGCCGCCACGCCAGCCACCGCCCTCGGGCCCACAGCGCATCCACCCTTCCAGTGTTTGGTTATCGACCTGCCGCACATATTGCTCGAGACTGCGCCCACCGACACGGCGGGCTAGATCGAGCTGAATGCGGGCGCGGCTGTCAGCCGGAAAGGCAAAGCGCAGGATGCCAGCGCGGTTGGTGCAGGTGGCTTCGGCGTGCACTTGGTTTTCCAGAGCAACGGCATAGTAGCCAGCTTCGGCTGTCTCGTCGTCGGCATTGAAGCGACTGCGGTAGGTCTCGTCTAGGATCTCATTGGGCAGGCCGCCGTAGGTGTAGAGCGGGCCGGTGGTCGGGGTGACCAGCAGGTTTCCGAGGTCGCCATAGGCGCCGATGCCGCTCATGTGGGTGAAGCTGAAGCCTTCGATCGAGTCGTGGCCGGCGGAGTAGCCGGAGCCGTTGTCACCGCCGGTGATGGTGTCGGGTCCGAGTTGGACGAGGCCCGAGGGCAGCCAAGCGCCGGGATAGGTCTTGCCCAGTCCGGCCCAGGTCGATTCGTGCTCGGTGATAGCCCCGATCATGGGGTCGATAAAATCTGCTGTGCTTTTGGGCATTCTAATGTTCTCCTGAACTGCTGACATCAAAGTTACTAAAAGTGGCCCAATATGGGGTGTCATCGTCGCCTGAGGTGGCAAAAAAGCCAACGTCCTGGGTGTTAGCCGCGGCCAGCACCTTGTGGGAGGCCATCTGAATCCAGGTCGTGCCGTCGTCGCTCCGGGACCCGAAAATCCGCTTGCCCCGCTTTTCGAGCTTGAGCCAGATCGGAAAGGTTAGCTCTTTTTGGGCAACCTCGCGGATGCTATCGACAGAGCCGTTCTGGTCCGAATCCCAGAGGAACATGTAGCGCCACTTGGGCGAGAGTAGGATCGAGACATAGCCCGGCGAGACACCCGGCTTGGTGATGTCATTCCGGACCATGAGCCCGGCCTTGACATCGGGATTGCTGAGCTCCAGCGAATCGACCCGCACGACAGCCTCAAAGTCTCCCGTCACCTGCTCACGAAAGATCGCGCCGTAGGCATCTCGGTGCTTCCAGGTGTCGGATTGATTGGCCCGGATGATGAACCGATCGTCCGCCTGAAACATGCCAGCCTTGGTGTTGGTGAAGGCCAGATTGGGGGCCTTTATTGGTTCTCCGATCAAGACTGTGGCAGGCGCGAGGTCGCCAATCGTCAGCTTGTACTCGCCCGATTTAGCGAAGCGGTGCGAGAACCGCACGACAGCAGTCGCCCCGCCAAGCCCAGCCGGAACGCGGATGTCTTTGGTGGCGACGACGGTCCCGTCGATCTGCAGTGTCGCAGCAACGGTTCCGGTGGTGCTTCCCAAATTGGTGATGGTGGCACTGGCGCGAACGGCCTGTCCAGCGTAGCCAAAGGCATCGGCCTCGAGTTCGCGAAAGGCGAAGGTCGGCGGTCGGGCTGTGATCTGTACGCTCGCAGCCTGGTCACCGACCTGCACGGTGTGGTCGCCGATCTCGAAACGGTGAGTGCGAAATTCCACCGTTTCCGTCTTTCCCGGCTGCACCTGGATCCGCTTGGTTTCGGTAGGCTCACCGTCGACCAGAAAGGCCACCTTGGTAGTCCCCGCTCTTTCACCGGTATTGGTGACCGTGGCTCGGACGCTGAAGGTCTTGTTGGCGGCGACTTTCGCGGGCATCTTGAGGGGAGAAACCTGAAACTGCGGACGGCGCCGGACGACGGTGCGCTTGGCCACCTGCAGCTCACTCTGCAGCAGAATATCCTGGGACGATGGCCCGAGTATGACGGTGAAGGTGCCCGGTTCGACGACGCGGTCACCCTCGGCATTCACCACGCTCAGCTGCTCTGCGGTCACTGCAAAAGCAACGGTTTGCCGCTCACCGGCCGCCAGTTGTAGCTGCCGAGATTCGAGGAGCTTACGGTCCGCGAGGTAGAGTTTTACGATTGCCAAAGCCGCGGTCGGGCCAAGGTTTTGCACCGCAGCCTGGACAGTAAAACGCAAGTCGACTTGTTGGGTGACCACGAGGTCGCTGTAGGAAAAGGCACCGGGCGCGAGCGCCAGCATGCCGCGATTTCCGGGCGTGTCGACGATGGATGCCAGATCGACGTAGCCTGCCCGGTCGGCGCTGATGTGCGCCGCGGGCATGACGAAGCCAAGCAGGTCCCAGTCCAGCTTTTTGCGGGCATCGCTTTCGTAGGTGTAGCGCTTGATCGCCCCATCCAGATCGGCATGACTCTCGTGCTCGGCAGGCAGCGGATTGGCGTACGGCTCGGTTCGGGACAGGGCGTAGGGATCTGTGCTGACCAGCGTGCGCCCGGTCGGCTGCTCGCTAATCACGAATAGCGGGACGGCATGGCGGACAGGCTCGTTGTAGACCCGGCAGGCTGGCTGCGCCTGGATCTGCACCTCGCGCGTTAAGCTGACCGTGCCGTCGGCCAGCACGGTGCGGTACAGTGCCTGGGACGTGGCATCCTGCTCGGGCTGGTTCAGGTCCCCCCAGCCAGCCTTAGCTGCGTACTTCGCAGCGTTGCGGCTGACGTCTGCGAAGGTGCCGACCATCAGGTAGTAGCGGTTCCAGAAGCTCTCGCCCTTGGCTAGATTCGAGTCACCGCCGAGGCCGGGATTGCTGGCCATGACGATGTAGTCACGCGCACCGCCAGCGCCAGCGGTTCCGACGCAGACGCTGGCGACGCGGGTGCCATGGGCAAAGCCAAACGCCTGGCTGTTCGGATCATCCTTCGCAGCGGCCGCACCAAGCCAGCCGTCGGTCTGGTCGACGGTCAAGTACGAGCCGCCGCCAAACTGCCGGTGGCTGTTGTTGAACGTGTAGGAGCCGTCGATGTTGGACCAGAAGATGTTAGGATAGGTGGAGTGACGGACACCGCCCCATGGGGTGCCATTATAGCCGTATTCGAAATCGCCAAAATTATAGATGACATTGGATACTTCCAAGACGCCATCGCCGAGATAGCGGTACCGCGAGTAGTAGAGGATCTTGTGGGGAAAGATCGTTGGCTGGGTTGAGGACTGGCCCCAGTTAATGATGGCGTACGAGTGATCTGTGTCATCGTACCAGCTGGCGAGTTTGGGGCAAAAGAACATCTCATAGGGCTCATCACTGGCAGCGCCGTACTTGTTGCTGCAGCCGGAGCCGTGGACAAATCCCTGGCCGACGCTGTTGGTCGCGTTTGACTGCGCAGGATCGTGCTCGTAGATCGCCTCTAGGAGCCTCTGGACGTCCGGGCAGTGCATGGTGGCTTGCCAGACCTCGTCCATCCATGGGGCTGCCTGTGGCGGAATCGCCTCTCCCCAAGGGCCTCGCCAGGAGTACAACTGGCCGCCAGCGCCGATGCCAATCTCCCAGTTCTTCTTGCCGGCATCGTCGGAGTGCCTGAGCAGGACATTGAAGACGTCCTTCTCAGACACGTATTGGTACCAATCCTTCTCGTAGAGCGTCCAGAACGCCGGATCCCGATCCGCGGGGAGTGGGCCGTTATAGAGTGCGAATGCCTCCGTTCCTGCTGGTTCGGGGAGATGTGCCGCGCCGCTGAAGACGCCGTCGAAGAAGCTGCTGTCCATTTTACTGTCCTTTTCGTTGGCGGGTGCAGATAGCGACAGTGCTGTGTGAATCAGGCATAAGAGCCACGCTGAGGGCTTAGGGATGAGCAGTCCGGGGCGTAGAAAAGGGCGAAGGCGAACCCGGTTGGAGGTCCCAAATTCGGACATGGTGCCAGCAAGGTCGCACAGTGCGACTCCATGTGTAGGTAATCCGTTCACAGCTTTAGATGTGCCACGCTGCAACGGCCATCCTGCATGGGACACAACCGAAGTTGTGAACGTCCAAAGTTCGACGTCCTCCTGTGCAGAGTGGCAGTTTCGCTTCGCCGCCGCGTTCTCTGCGGGGCTGCCCGGACGTTAACCGCCCTGTCAGCAGAAGGCACTATGCTCATTGAGTGGTGAATTTAATTTCTGAGATCTGCACGGAGTTTGCGGCCCCCGCATCGCGGACTGCGGTGATTTTCAAGCGGTAAAACCGGTAGGTTGCGGGGCTGGTGCAGGTGAAGTCACGGGTTTGCTGGCGAGCAGACCACCGTTCCCAAGTTCTGGTGTCCAGAGTGGTCCAGGTTTTGCCGTCGTTGGAGCCCAGCAACTGCCAGCTGGCCGGATCGCGTTCCGGCCCGTCCGCGCCAGAGGTAATGGCGTAGCCAGTCACCAATGTCGGGATCTGACAGTCGTATTGAATCCAGCTGCCTTGTGGAGAGAAGTCGAGCCACTTGGTCGTGAGATCGCCATCAAACGCCTGCTTCGCGGTCTGATTGGGCGGATTGTTGCCCCGGGCCGTCGCGTTTTCACGGTCGTCGCCCGACCACTTGTCACACACAAACTGATTGAGCACAGGCAGCTTGGCTTCGGCAACGTCGAGGCTTCGGATCGCGTGCCGTAGATTGCGCATGGCTACCGCGTACGTTGTCTCGTCGACCGGCGTGGCGACGACGGCCTGGGCAAAGCGAATTTCCTTGGCCAGAGCGGCGGTATCCAGGCCGGATTCCCTTCCCTGTTTCTGGGCCGAGACCCCGGTTTTGATCAGCGAGGTCAGCCCAGGGCGGTAGGCAAAGCCGTCGGTGATTAGCTCGACGCCGGTGCCTTCTTTGCCACCTGGCCCCTGATACGGTGGCACCCATTCGGAGTTCACTTGATAGCCGTTTTCGTCGCGCAGGTAGAACACGCCGTGAGTCATGCCCGGAGGCGCAATGGCGCTCGCCACGTCGCCCTGAACCGACGCCGGGGCCTCGAACCACTCCTCGTAGCCACTATGGTCTCTGAGGAAGTCGCAGCCATTCGTGGTGAAGACCAGCTTCGCATCAACAATCCTGGCCTTGCCGGCCCCCGAATCGACCTGGACCTCGATGCGGGCACCGTCGGCGCGGCGCTGGAGGACGGTCGGCACTTTGTCGTTGTGCGGCAAGCTTCGGTCAGGCGTGTGCGCGTTTCGGTAAGGGAGGTCTGCGTCATGCTTCGCCAACCAGGTCTTGAGCTCGGTGAGCAGTTCATTGCGCTTCTTTGGCTGCTCGGTGGCTAGATTGGTGCTCTCTCCCAGGTCGGCGACCGTGCCATTGTCATGATAGAGCCGGAACAGCTGAACCCGCGGTCGTGATACGTCCATCCCGATCGCGTGGTAGAGCAGCAGCTTCCAGCCGCCTTTGCGAATCACACTCGAGGACGGTAGTGGGCTTGGGTAATGGAAGAAGATGCTCTCTCGCGCCGTGCCATCGGCAAAACGGGCTGCACCGTCTTGGCCGAGTATCACCGGCAGGACATTGCAGCCATCGAGAGCGAGATTGGGCGCGGGTGCTGTCCCAGCCATGGCGAGGTAGGTGGGAAACATGTCGATAAGGTTGATCGGCGTCTCGCTGACACTGCTTGCCGCGATGCCCGGCCCTTGGATGATGAACGGGATCCGCAGCCCGCCCTCGTAGACCCGCAGCTTCCCGCCCCGTAGTGGCGTGTTGTCCGTGATTCGTTCGCGCTCGCCCTGCCGCTTTCCGCTTGCCACCGGCGAGGCTTCCAGGCCGCCGTTGTCTGAGCTGAGCATCACATAGGTATTGGCAATTAGCTTATGCCCCGGATTGCGCGGGTCGTCCGTCTGCTCGAGATACGTCAGCAACTTGCCTACCTGCCAGTCGAGGCTGTCGAGCATCGCAGCATAATAGGGATTGGCCTGACGCGGCGGATTGGCCTCTGCCACTAGGCCCGGATCGTCTGGGAATGGGATGCCCATCTTCTTGCAGTAGTAGGCCAGGCGCTTGCCGTCTCGTGTCGAAAATGGCCCATGCACGAACGAGGGGCAGAAGTTCAGAAAGAATGGCTTTCCCTCGTCCTTGGCCTTGGCTAACCAGCGCAGCGTAAGGTCCGTGACGCCATCGAAGGGGCGATCGTCATCTGCCGGGTCCGTCCGAAAGGGATCATCGGTAGCGACTGTGGCAAAGCCCTCATGGCGCGGCTTGAGCGGTGTCCAGAGGCCATTCCAATAGTACCTGCGGCTGGCCGCTTCGCGCCACAGCTCGGCGTCATTGTACGGCGTACCAGGACGGCCCTGCCAACTGAAATCAAAGCCATAGGCAACCGGTCCGGGGTAGCCATTGCTGCGTCCGCCCAGATGCCATTTCTGAATGTGTGCCGTTGTATAGCCGGCTTTCTTCAACTCTCTTGGGAGCGACGGCCCCTCAAGCGGCAGCCGGCTGGGGTAGAACGGCTCGCCGTAGGCATGCACCGCGTGAAACGGCCGCGCCAAGCGTCCGCCCATGACATGCAGCACCCCATTGTGCGGGCCATACTGCCCCGAGATGTACGCGGCCCTCGACGGCGCACAGGTCGGCGCGGGGGAGTAGGCCTGCATAAACCGCTTGCCGTTGCGCGCAAGCCGATCCATATGCGGCGTTTCGTAGATTGATTCCTCGCCGCGCACCGCCCGGTAATAGGCGGCCACATCTACCCAGCCCAAGTCATCCGTCAGAATGTGCACAATGTTCGGTTTGGGGGCCGCGTGTGTGGCGATTGGTAGGGAAAGAAGTACCAGCACAAACAGCGCCACGATTCGGATTCGGTCCATCATTATTGATTCCATTTGGGGCCTGTCGAAGCCAAATACGATATGGCTCGAACAGGCGGATACAAGGATCGGATTGAATCAAATAAGTGAAGATTATATATCATTCTGAACGTAATAGTGATACGGTACAGGATGGCGATTCAACGACAGAAATCAATTCTTCTGGTGGCAGAATGGGCAGATGCCAGGTTCCAGCGCAGCGTAGCCCAATACGCTCGCGCGGCGGAGTGGCATCTGAACCTGGACTGCGTCTACAGTCATGAACTGCCTTGGGGCTGGCAAGGCGACGGCTGCATTGCCATGGCTGGTAGTCCCGAGATCCTTCGCTTCATTGAGTCGTTGCAAGTCCCGGTTGTCGACATTACAGAACAATTCGACAACGAGATCCCGCGAATCCATGAAGACAACCAGGCGATCGGTGCGCTCGCTGCCCGCTACTTTCTCGACATCGGCTTTGCCCACTTCGCCTACTATCGGACTGATGCCTACAATGTCGCGACTGCTCGCGAGACCAGCTTTGCGCGGGAGGTCGAAGACGCCGGCTTCACCGTCACTGGGCTTTTTCCAAAGCCAGCAAACGCGCCCAAAGCCTGGGCGCAACGCAAGGCGTGGCTGAGGCAGCAGCTGACGGAGTTGCCGAAGCCGCTGGCGGTATTCTGCACGGATGACCGTCTGGCCGTGAGCCTGGTCGAGGCTTGCTTTGATTGCGGTATCCGCGTTCCCGACGAAGTCGCCGTACTGGGGGTTGGTGATCTGGAGATTGCCTGCGAATGCTCGGCGGTGCCGATATCCAGCGTGCGCATCGACTATCAGGCTCTGGGCTACCAAGCCGCCGAGCTGCTGGATGGCCTGATGCGTGGCGACCCGCCGCCGGAATCGGCACTGCTGCCGCCGTCAGGCATCGAAGAACGCCGCAGTACCTACACCCTGGCCGTAGAAGATCCTGTGGGCCGGGAGGCGGTGCGCTTCATCCTCGATCATTTCAGTGAGCCCATCGGCGTCTCACAGATGACCGAGGCACTGGGCATCACCCGGCGTCAGCTGACGAGCGCAACCCAACGCGCCTTGGGCGTGCCTCCTGCCCGCTTGCTTGAGAACATCCGGCTGGAACGTGCCTGTGAAACTCTGCTCGCCACCGATGACACCGTCGACGGCATTGCCCGCCGAACCGGCCTAGGCACTGCGTTGCGACTGCAGCGCATCTTCCAGCGCCGCCTGGGCACTTCCCCCGGCGTCTGGCGCAAAGCCAACCGGCCGTTGGGGTAATCGATACGGCCCTGACGCAGCCGGGAGGGTTGAAACTGAATGAGGGCAACGTAGGGTAGGTGCTCCTAGTCAGAGATGATTGCTAGTGTGGTGAATCACAAGTTCGTCGGAAAACCCGAGGGTTTTTCGGCGCTCCACCGCACTGGTGACAGCTCGCCGATGGCCCAGCATCGACTCGTGTCTACCAGCACACCGGAGCAGCCAAAATGCCTCTCCCATTGACCCACGAACTAATGACCCACCACACTGGCGGAGTTGGGTCGATGCGTTTTTACCTTGTTGCCCTGTTGTTCACAATCGCCTGCCAGGCGGAAATCCAGAGCCGAGCGGTCGCCTATGAGCATGAAGGTACCAGTCTGAGTGGGCATCTGGCCTGGGATGACAGCGTCGTTGGGATGCGACCTGGGATTCTGGTAGTTCACGAGTGGTGGGGGCTGAACGACTACGCCTGCGAGCGAGCCGAACAACTGGCAGCGCAAGGCTATGTTGCCTTTGCTCTGGATATGTATGGCGCGGACCAAGAAGGCAAGCGCAAGGTCTCAGCGCATCCAGCCGACGCACGCATCTGGGTTGGCGATGCTGGCCCAAGATCCGCTGTGCGATCCGGCGAGAGTGGCAGCAATCGGCTACTGCTTCGGTGGGTCGACTGTCATGCAACTGGCCTATTCCGGGGCCGAGCTCAAAGGCGTGGTCAGCTTTCATGGCTCGCTGCCGTTGCCCAAAGACCAGGATGCTGCCTGAATCAAGGCGAGTGTGCTGGTCTGCCACGGCGCAGCCGACCCGATGGTTTCGATGGAGACAGCCCAGGAGTTCGAAGCCGCGCTTGCGGCCAGCAAGGTCGACTTACAGCCGTATATCTGTAGTGGCGCTAAGCACGGCTTCACCAACCCCGCGGCCGATCGTGCGGGAATCGGGGGCGTCGGTTACAATCGCTTGGCAGACGAACGATCCTGGGCAGCTATGCTACGATTCTTCGAAGAGACGCTGCACTGATCCGCAGCCTGGCTCTCTGCGTACGCCACGGTTCCTACCGCGACAGGCTGGAAGCCACGCCCTAAGGTTCCCCCTACGGCGATTGACGCATGGCGTCGCCAAGTTCTCTGAGCTGGTCGAAATGTTCTGGATACAGGTTTCCGGTATCATCCAGTCCCGCGTCCCAAGTCATGACCCCGCCACTGTCGGTCACTAGTTTCGTGTAGCCGACGACCAACTCTGTGGGAAACCGGGATGGGCGCCCGCCCCAATGCTCGCCGAGATGGGTGAGGATGTGGTACTGAATGCCGCCGCCAACGAAGCGTGAGATAGGCAGTAGCGCCCCGCCAGTGCGCCGCGTGCCGACTGGCAGCAAATGTCCGACTTCACCAGCGGTGTAGTCTTCATGCTCACTGTGCGCGATGATCGGCGTCTCCAATCCACCATTGAATGCCAGCAGCGCTTTGGGGTTACCGGCGCGGAAGGCAGCTGCGAAGCTCTTGTCGTTTGGCGCGTCGGCATGGCGGTAGATCTGCTCAGGCCAATAGCAGCCATCGACCCACCAGCCATGGACTTGATCGCCAAAGCGCTCTGACCAGTCTCGAATACAGGGCTGCCACAGCTTCATGAATTCGACGCCGCGGCGCCCTTCACGCAGGCGGTTTCCTTCGATGTCCCAGCCCAGCGTCTGCCCGCCCAGCTGCATGAACTTTCGTGCGGCGGCTGGATCTCCCGCTGGGCCTTCGCTGGCGAGGTAGAGCATCAGCCGAATTCCATGCGGCGCCAGCGCCGTGGCGATATCGCTGACCAAGTCGCGGCGTGAGCAATGGCTTTGCTCATAGCCGACGACGGCGTCATAGGTCGGGTTAGGCGCGCAATAATAGCCGCTGCATTGACCCAGCGTGATGAAATAGTACGGCGTGCCAATCTCGACCAGTTGTTGCACGAGCAAGTCGACATCAAAGGCATCGACCCGGGCGTTGTATTCGTCGGGCGATGCGGCCCCTTTGCACCAGTGGGTAAACACCCCCCAGCCAGCTTCATGAAACCAATCTGAATTCATAGCACGTGTACTTCCAAAGGTTTTGAGGCGACAGTCGCCAAACGCTACCCGAGCCCGCCTTGCACTGCAAGCAATTCCACAGCCTACCGGATCGGCCCCCCTCTCGACCACGGGCGCAATCTTGCCGCTGGGAGCGCAGGCGTCCCGCCGTCTCCATTCCCGAACGAGGCCTTCAAAGCCAACCACTGATCAACACCGATGGACGCTGATTTTCATTTTGGACCTTATTGCTTGTTGCGAGACTGGGAGCGCCGGATACATCCGGCAAAAGAGTCTGCTACTTACTCGGTTGCAGGGTAAAGAATGCCAGATACATCCGGCGCTCCCAGTCTCGCAACAAGCTAGGCATCGGAGCGGTTTTGCTTGGGGTCAAAGCAGTCGCGGAGGCCGTCGCCGAGGGCGTTGAGCCCGAGCAGGGTGGCGGCCATGGCCAGACAGGGGAACAGCAGCAGCCAGAGGTTGTCGCCGCCGGAGCCAAAGGCGTCCACGCCTTGCTTGACGAGAGCGCCCCAGCTGTCGAGAGCCTGCCCATTGTATTGTACGGAAAGCCCGATGAACGAGAGAAAGCTCTCTTCGAGGATCACGGCCGGTACGGTTAGTGTGGCGTAGACGATAACCGGGCCAATGGCATTGGGCAAGAGATGCTGGAAAATGATGGACGGCGTCCGGGCACCGCTGATCTTGGCGGCAACGACAAAGTCCATCTCTTTGAGGCCGAGGACCTGGCCGCGGACAATGCGCGACATGGTAAGCCACTGGACTGCCCCAAGGGCAATGAATAGCATGATCAGGCTGCGGCTGAAGATGACCATCAAGAGAATGACGATGAACATGAACGGGACGGCGTAAAGGATGTCGACAGCGCTCATCATGGTGCGATCGATGCGCCCCCCAAAGTAGCCGGCAGTAGCCCCATAGCAGACGCCGATGAGCAGGCTGACGGCGGTGGCTACGATGCCGACCATGATCGAGACTCGCCCGCCAAAGAGGACGCGGGCCAGGAGGTCTCGGCCTTTCTCATCGGTTCCAAGCGTGTGCCTGACCGTGCGGGTGGTGCCATCGAGCTCGACGCCTTCGATGGCATCGCCAAACAGAGTCAGGGAGTCCACGGTGGTGTCGCCTTGCTGAATGCGGGTGACAAGGCCGTTGGTAAGTTCGATGGTGCAGGCGCTGTGCACGGGCGGCAGGCCGAGCTCGAACTCGAGGACTCGCTTGTCTGGGGCGAAGACGCCGGGCGGTGGGAGCTCGCCTGCCTGGAGGGTGACTTGGGGCAGAGTGCGCCGACTGCCGTCTTCGGCGATGGCTATGGCGGTGCGGTCGGCATCGCCGAGGAGGAGCGAGTCGGTGCGCTGAGCGCCCTGCATAAGCACGATGCTGCGCACTTTGCCACGGCGAAGGCTGGCGCGATAGCGCTCGGTCCGCGCTTCAATAGTGTTTAGTTTGATGGTTGCGGAGTTCGCAAACTCTGGCGGGCCGGTGGGGGCCTTGCCGATGAGAAAGCGGTTCTCAGCGTTGCAGAGCGGGTGCTCGGAACCGGGAGGAAGGGCACCGAGCCAGGCGCGCTGCAGGAAGGGATCATGCGGGACGAACCACGGGCCAATGCCGACGGCCAGCATCATGATCATGACCAGGCTGCCACCAATCGTCGCAAGACGATTGGCGAGCAACCTGCGCACAGTCGCACGCCACGGGGCCTCGCCAATCATGGGCGAGAGCCCCGCTCATGACGCACAGTCATGATCAGCCGCCCAGGAGGGCTGCCAACTCGTCTACTTGATCGAGCTTCTCCTGAAGCTCGCCACGGCGCTCGCGCTCGCGGGCGACGACGGATTCCGGAGCGCGGCTGACGAAGTTCTCGTTGCCGAGCTTCTTGGTGATGCCGGTGATGCCCTTGACAAGTTCGCCGCGTTGCTTGTCTAGTCTGGCCTTCTCTTCTTCGAGGTCGATGACGCCTTCGAGCGGCAGATAGATGAGGCAGCCTTGGCCGACGGCTGAGGGCATCAGGCCTTCTGGCTCGAAGTCAGGATCAATGCTGACGCTGGCGGCGTTCAGCAAGGTGCGCAGAGAGTCCGGATCGGCCGCGAGCAGTTCGCCGGTAGCCGTGTCGGTAGGCTTGACGAAGTAAGGAACGCGCTTGGCAAACGGAATGTTGTAGGTGGCACGCAGGTTCCGACCAGCGCGAACGAGGTCAAACTTATGGCTGACGAGCTCTTCGGTTGCGGAGTCCACACCAAGCCGGACGCAGGTTTCGGCGCTGAGCGGCTCGGGCCAGGTGCTAAGCATAATCGAGTCGTCTTCGGCGACGAAGCCGAGGGCATGGTAAAGCTCTTCGGTGAGGAAGGGGATGACCGGGTGCATGACCCGTAGGATCCGACTGAGGGCAAAGTCGAAGACGCGCAGGGCCGTGGCTTTGGCGGCTTCATCGTCGCCGTAGAATGCGGCCTTCGCTGATTCGACGTACCAATCACAGAACTCGTTCCAGACGAACTCGTAGAGGTCGAGGGCGTAGGCGTGGAAGTCGAAGGTCTCGAGGTTCTTGGTGGCGCTGGTGATGGCGTGGTTGAGCCGGGCCAGCATCCAACGATCGTCGGGACGGAGATCGGCGACGCTGAGGCCATCGAGCGATTGCCAGTTCTCGGCCAGTGGGCCCTGAATGCTCCGAAAGCGGGTAGCGTTCCAGAGCTTGTTGGCAAAGTTGCGGCCAATTTCGCAGCGCTTGTTGCTGTAACGGAGGTCTTGGCCAACGGGGGCGATGTAGATGATGGCGTAGCGAAGCGCGTCGGCACCGTACTCGGCGATCACGTCGACCGGGTCGGGGGAGTTGCCGAGGCTTTTGGACAGCTTGCGGCCCTTCTCGTCCCGAATGATGGAGGTGAAGTAGACGTCTTTGAACGGGATCTCTTGCTTGAACTCGAGCCCGGCCATAATCATGCGGGCAACCCAGAAGAAGATGATGTCTGGCCCAGTGACCAGGGTGGCGGTGGGGTAGAACTTCGCGAGGTCCGCACTTTCTTCCGGCCAATCGTGAACGGAAAATGGCCAGAGCCAGGAGCTGAACCAGGTGTCGAGCACGTCTGGGTCCTGGGTGAGCGCTGTAGATTCGCATTGCTCGCAGGCCGTGGGGGTGTCCTTGGCCACATTAATGTGTGAGCAGCTAGCGCAGTGGTAGGCCGGAATGCGGTGGCCCCACCAAAGCTGGCGGCTGATGCACCAGTCGCGGATGTTCTCGAGCCAGTGACGGTAGGTCTTGACGTGGCGCTCGGGATGGAAGCTGATGCTCCCGTCCTCGACGGCCTCGAGTGCGGGCTTGGCGAGGGATTCCATGCGCACGAACCACTGCTGGGAAAGGCGCGGCTCGACGGGGACATCGCCGCGCTCGGAAAAGCCGACTTCATGGTCGTGCTGCTCGACCAGGACGAGGTGGCCGCTGGCTTCGAGCTCGGCGACGACGGCCTTGCGGGCGGCCTCGCGGGTGAGGCCACGAAAGCGCTCCGGCACGTGGTCATTCATCGAGGCGTCATCGTTCATGATGTCGATCGTCTCGAGGTCATGTCGCTGGCCCATTTCGTAGTCATTCGGGTCATGCGCGGGCGTGACTTTTACGGCGCCGGTGCCGAATTCCGGCTTAACGTAGTCGTCAGCAAATACGGGGATCTCACGATCGACAATTGGCAGGATAACGCCATGGCCGACGAGGTCGGTGTAGCGCTCGTCTTCCGGATGTATGGCGATGCCGGTGTCGCCCAGCATGGTCTCGGGCCGAGTGGTGGCGACGATGACAGATCCCTGGCCATCGACCCGGTCATAGCGGATGTGCCAGAGCTTGCCGGGTGCGTTTTTGAAGATGACTTCTTCGTCGGAGAGGGCGGTGTGCGAGACCGGACACCAGTTAATCATCCGGGTGCCTTGGTAGATCAGGCCCTTGTGATAGAGCTGGATAAAGACGTCGCGGACGGCTTCGGAGAGCTTGTCGTCCAGGGTAAAGCGCTCGCGTGTCCAGTCGCAGCCGCAACCGAGGGTGCGTAGCTGGCGAATAATGGTGCCGCCGTATTGGTCCTTCCAGTCCCAGACGCGCTCGAGAAACTTCTCGCGGCCAAGGTCGTGGCGGGTGACGCCCTCTGTCTCGCGGAGGACGCGTTCGACTTTGGCTTGGGTGGCAATGCCGGCATGATCGGTGCCGGGAATCCAACAGGTGTTCTTGCCGCGCATCTTCTCGAAGCGGATAAGGATGTCCTGGAGGGTGTTATTAAGGACGTGCCCCAAATGCAGGACGCCGGTGACGTTCGGCGGCGGGATTACGATGGTATAGGGCTCGCGCTCGTCGTCGCTGTCTGCGTGAAAATAGCCGCGCGCTTCCCACTCGGGGTACCAGCGCTCTTCGGCCGTGGCGGGCTCATAGGCCTTGGCCATTTCGGGCGTTGTCATCGGAGATCTCCAAATCTGCAAAAAAGGAAACAGGTACGATACGGCTGTGCCAGTGGCCGGTCAATGCTTGGCGGCAGCTCAGGCCGCGGAATCACCCGAGTCCGCGGAATCTTCTTGCCTTTTCGCCTCATTCTTCGCCTCGTCATCGGCGTCGGTCAGGCAGAAGCGAGCAACCATGAGAACCACGAGCATGACGCCAGCAATGCCGGCCAGCAGGTGTCTAGGACCGAATGGCAGCCCATCATACAGGGCAGCTGGCGCGGCGAATGCCGCACAGGGCCAGATCAGAAAAAGTAGAAGGAGTCGATACAAAGAGCGGGCCATCGTGTAAAGTCTGCACAGACAAACTTGGACCATATCACAGTCTATGAACTTTCGCGACCAAATTCGACACGCCTTACAGGCAGGGCCGCCGTTGCTGGCGCTGGCCACGCAAGAAGAAGACCGGGCCCTGGCGGCATTGAAAGCCGCGCTGGATGGCGAAGCGTACACGGTCTGGAACTGCCTGACAGGCTTTTCGCCGGAGACGAGGGATCCGATCGCGGCGCTGGTGCATACACGGCGTTTGGAAAACCGAGTGGTCGTGTTCAAGGATCTGCACGCTCACTTCCAGCTCCCGGGGGTGATTCGGGCGCTGCGCGACCTCTACTATGAGGGGCTTGCGTCAAACAAGTTGGTGGTGTTGATCGGGAAGCTGGGGGAGGTGCCGACCGATTTGAGCGAGGAGCTGGCGGTCATTCAGCCGAAGCCGCCGGACGGGAGCGAGCTGTTGGCAGTGTTGGCAGGTGCGCACCCGACGCGAGCCTTGCCGGTGGCGTTGCACGAGACGGTGTTGCTCGCGTTGCGCGGGCTGTCGGTGACCCAGGCTGGGCAGGTGATCCGCCGCGTGCTGGCGAGCGAAGGAGAGTTCGATGAACAGCGGGTGCTGCGGGAGATTTTTGCCGCGAAAGAAGCGCTTATTGGCCAGTTGGGCTACTTGCAGTTTGTGCCGCCGCAGGGAGAGCTCAGCGGCGTCGGCGGCTTGGGCAACCTGACGGATTGGATCGAGAAGCGAAGCGGGCTGTTTTGCCAGACGTCCGTGGATGCCGGGCTGCCAATTCCGCGAGGGATTCTGATGATGGGCGTCAGCGGCTGTGGCAAGAGTCTGGTGGCCAAGGTGGTGGCGTCGACTTGGAAGCTGCCGTTGTTTCGGCTGGATATGAACGTGATCTACTCCGGCGCCTGCGGCTCGCCCGAGGCTGCGTTTCACACGGCCTTGCAGACCATCGAGTCGGTCGCACCTGCGGTGCTGTGGATTGATGAGCTGGAGAATGGCCTGGGCTCGCGTGAGGGAGGCGGGCTGGATCAATCGCATTTGTTCTCGGCGTTCCTGACTTGGATGCAGGAGAAACCGCCCCTGATTTTTGTCGCCGCCACCGCGAATCGCATTGAGATGCTGCCGGCGGAGATTCTGCGAAAGGGGCGATTTGATCAGGTCTTTTTCTGCGATCTGCCAGCTGGGCAGGATCGTGAGGCAATTTTTCGGATTCATCTGCAAGCGCACGGGGCGAGTCCAGAGGACTTCGACTTGGAGCATCTGGTCACGGCGACCGATGGTTGGACAGGCGCAGAGATCGAAGAGGCAGTGCGGGCAGCGCGGATTGACGCGCAGGTGACGGATCGCGCAATGACGCTGCGTGATATCGGCCGGCACATCCGGACGATGGTTCCGCTGTCGGAGACGATGAGTGAGCAGATTAAGGCGCTACGGAATTGGGCCTTTGGCCGCGCGACCCTGGCGTCTTCCAACAAACGGCGATAGGCAGCAATGCAATGATTCGACGGATTCTACCACTTTTTCTACTGACTTTTCTTTGTGGTGCAGACGACACTCCGACGGTGTTGGCGGACACGGTGATTACGGCATCACGGAGCGCGCAATCCGAGCAGGAGACGCCCTACGCTACGTCAGCCTTACAGGCGGAAGAGATGCAGCTGGAGCGAGCAGTTCGCACGGTTCCAGAAGCACTGAAGGCAGAAACGGGCGTCATGATCCAGAAGACGGGGCATGGCCAGGGATCGCCGTATATCCGTGGCTTTACCAGTCAGCGTACCTTGTTCATGATCGACGGCGTGCGGCTGAACAATTCGGTCTTTCGCGATGGCCCGAATCAGTACTGGAATACGGTGGATGCTCTTTCGCTGGCACGGCTCGAATTGGTGCGTGGGCCAGCCGCGGTGCTGTATGGCAGTGACGCCGTGGGAGGCACGGTCCAGGCCGTGACCCGCGGGCAGGACCAACTCGCCCCGGACGAGGATTGGCAACGGCGGCTCTACGTGCGCTATGCGTCGGCCGAGGATTCTCTGGTCTTGCGTGGCGACTCGATCGCTGCATTGTCCGACCGCGTGACGCTGACGCTGGGGTACACACTCAAGGAGTTTGGCGATCTGGAGGGCGGGCGAGACGTTGGCACGCAGCAAAAGACCGGATACGATGAGCGCGACTGGGATGCCAAGGTAGAGCTGGCGCTTTCTGACAATGTGGCGCTCACGGTGGCACATCAAACGGTGCGGATTGACGATGCTTGGCGAACCCACAAGACGGTGTACGGGACTACTTGGCGCGGGCTGTCGGTGGGCTCCGAGCTACGGCGAGTCCTCGATCAGGAGCGGTCCCTCAGCTACCTGCAGCTGGCAGTAGACGATGGACCCGGATTCGTGGACGAATTGCATGCTGGCGTGTCGCTACAGCGACAGTTGGAGGATCGCGACCGGCTGAGGACCGGAGATCGTCATGACCAGCAAGGGTTCGAGGTGCAAACGCTGGGCGGCTTTGTGACGCTCCATACAGCGACTGCCGTCGGAGACCTGACCTACGGCGTTGAGGCGTATCATGACGAGGTGAGCTCGTTCAAACGCAAACTGGATGCGGCAGGAACGGTCACAGGCACGTCGATCCAAGGCCCGGTCGCCGATGACGCGACCTACGACACGGTCGGCCTGCATCTGCAGGACAGGATCGCCCTGAATGAGCGCTGGAGCCTGACGCTAGGGGCCCGCTACGAACGATCCGAAGCAGATGCCCATGCGGTGGAGGACCCGAACTCCGGGGAGAAGATTCAGATCGCCGATAGCTGGTCGGATGTGGTCGGCAGCGCCAGGCTTCAGGTGGCGCTGCGGGAAGATCGCAGCTGGATTGCGTATGGCGGAATCTCGCAAGGCTTTCGCTCGCCGAACCTATCCGATTTGACGCGATTGGATTCGGCGCGGACCGATGAGATTGAGACGCCTTCGCCTAACTTGGATCCTGAGCACTACACTTCTTTTGAGCTTGGGGTGAAGGCAGAAACCGAGCGCTATTCGCTGCAGCTGGCGTGCTTTTACACAGGCATAGACGGGATGATCGTGCGGACGCCTACGGGCCAGATTGTAGACGGTGACTTCGAGGTGACCAAGCGCAATGCCGGAGATGGTCAGGTGCACGGCGTGGAATTTGACGGCGCCGTGGACCTGGCTGAGAAATGGTCTGTATTTGGTGCGGTGACGTGGTTAGACGGAGACGTGGAGAGCTATCCGACCAGCGACGCGGCCGCGCAACGAGAATATTTGGACCGGCTGATGCCATTGACCGGGCGGCTGGGCGTGCGCTGGGAGGCGCGTGACAACTGGTGGATCAGTGTGGTCGGCACGGCTGCGGCCGACGCGGATCGGCTTTCGACCCGCGATCGCGGTGACACGAGCCGTATTCCGCCCGGAGGAACACCGGGATATGCAGTCCTGGACCTGCGGGCTGCCTGGGAGGCGACGGAGCACCTGACGATTACCGCTGCGGTCGAGAATCTCGAAGATCTAGACTACCGCGTCCATGGCTCGGGGCTCAATGAGTCGGGCCGCAATTTGGTCCTGGCTGCAGAGTTGAAGTTTTAACGCAAAGCCAAAATTGGTTGCAACCTGCGCCAATATTTCGTATACTGAACGCAGAAGGTGGAGCGGCATATGCAGGTTGTTCTTTGTTCGGAAAATAGTGATGATATCGAGTATTGGCAGGAGTATTGCGTCCGGCTTCCTGAGGTGACGATCCATGGCGGGGACATTCTGGATCTGCAGGTAGACGCGATCGTGCTGCCGACAAATGGCTTCGCGCTGGTGCCCGAAGACCGTGATGTGGTGATCGAGACGGCGTTTGGCAATGAAGTGATGTCGCACCTGCGCATGGACATCTCGCATAATCATTTTGGCGAGCTGCCCGTCGGACAGGCTACGATCGTGTCTAGCGGTGTGGAGCAGGTTCGGTTTCTGATTGCAGCGCCGGTTGTGCGATGTCCGCAGGCAGCACCGGGTGACTGTTTAGGGGCTATCTAGCCATGCGAGCCGTCTTGCTGCTACTGAAATATGGCGATTTCGAGGGGAGGGGACAGCCCGTCCCGCTCAAGCAGCTGGTGCGTAAAATTGCGGTGCCGGCGTTTGTTACGGCACAAGATCAGCTGTCAGCTGGGTCAGCTGCGGTGCAGTTCCGGCAGGCTGTCGAGGACGTCCTGCATGTCTCTCCTGACCTGCCCTTGAATTCCCGCGAGGCATGGCAGCGCCAAACAGGGAGGTTCATCGACCAATGAGGGCCTTGGTGCAGCGCGTGCGATCCGGGCGTGTGACAGTAGACGGCGGGTGCATCGGCGAGATCGGTCACGGAATGGTGATCCTGCTGGGAGTTCGCGACGGCGACACGCGCGAGGAAGCGAAACTGATCGCTGAAAAATGCGCGAACCTGCGAATCTTCGCGGACGCCGACGGGCGTTTTGACCGATCGCTCGCGGACGTGGCAGGCGCGGCGTTGGTGGTCTCGCAGTTTACGCTCTATGGGGACTGCCGGAAGGGCCGCAGACCGAATTTTACGCGGGCGGCTCGACCGGAAATAGCCGAACCGATCTACGAGTACTTCGTCGAAGTTTTACAAGGCTTGGGATTTCGAGTGGAAACTGGCCGCTTTGGAGCCATGATGGGAGTGGAGATCAGGAACGACGGCCCAGTGACCGTCATGGTGGAAAGCAAGGACGGATGAGATGGCCTTAAGAGCAGACCCGGCGCTTCAGCCCCAGCAATTACAGTCAATGGTGCGGACCGCGCTTGCCGAAGACATCGGCGAGGGCGATGCCACTACGCTCGCAATCGCCCCCAAGGGGGTGGTGGTAAATGCGCGACTAGTGGCGCGAGAACGCTGCGTCGTGGCCGGGCTGCAGATTGTAGAAGCGGTCCTCTCAGAAACCAGTAGCAATGCCGCCCTTTCTATTCACGTCGAGGACGGCGAGGTCTGCGAGGCGGATCAGTGCCTGGCGGAAATCTCAGGCGAAGCCCGTGGGATTCTTACAGCGGAACGGACGCTGCTGAACTATTTGCAGCGGCTGAGCGGGATCGCGACCATGACGTCGCACTATGTGGCGGCGGTGCGCGGCACCAGTGCGAGAATTCTCGACACGCGCAAGACCACTCCCGGCTGGCGCCATCTTGAGAAGTACGCCGTCCGAGCTGGCGGCGGGGAAAATCACCGCTTTGGCCTCTACGATCGCATCATGATCAAAGACAACCACCGTCTGATTGCCGCGCTGGAAGGGCCCGGCGGGATCACCCGCGCCGTCAAAGCCTGCAGGCGCCAATACCCGATCCTAGAGGTGGAGGTAGAAGCTGACTCGCTGGACGAGGTCAAAGAGGCGTTAGAGGTCCAGGCAGATTACGTCCTGCTGGATAACATGACTTGTCAGCAAATGCGCAAGGCGCACGAGCTTCGCAAAGAGATTTACCAGCAGTGCCTGCTCGAGGCCAGCGGTGGCATTACCTTGGGCCGCGTCCCGGAGGTAGCGGTCACCGGTGTGGACTACATCTCGGCCGGCGCACTCACACACTCATCTCCCGCGATCGATATAGGTCTGGATTTCTGCATGCCTGTGCAGTCAGCCTGACCCATTTTCTACGCGGTCGGAAGGTAATTCAGTAGAAGTGCGTGCAGTTTTGCGTTGCCGAGCGTCCTCCAGATAGAGGGCTTTGATGTGAACGCGCGTGGGTAGGCAAAAATGAGAAAAGCATCGTATCGATTGGCTGCACTGGTCATGAGCGTTGGACTGTTGATTACCGTGATGTTGACCGCAATGGTCGGCTTCAACATGTATTTCCGCAACACGGTCTCGCTCCAAGAGCGGGCTTCCAGTCTGCTCATCTTCACCTTTCTGAGCGTCGTCGTGTTTCTCTTCAGCATCGTCGGCATCTCCATGATTCAGCGCGCCCTGCGTAAGGCCGCCGCGCCCCCGAGAAAACCACGTCCTGACTTTCCCTTCAGCCAGCAAGATGCGTCCGCCTGGATGGTCTCGATCATCCCGGCCGTCGAGAAGGTTTCTGGGCGGAGCTTTTCGACCTATCCGACGGTGAAGCTGGTTGATTGGCTGGAGGTCGGAGCCCTACTCGCGGATGAGCTGGGAACTGGCTGCGAAAAGTGCAGCGATGCATTGACCAATCATCTGCTGGAACTCACCGCCATGCAGTCTTCCTTACGCATGATGCCCTACGTGATCGGCAAATACGGGATTCGTACGGGCGAGATCTACCTGTTGCCAGAGAATTCAGACCGTCTGCTCGAAGAGGCAGGCCTGGACAGCTCGCATCTGGATGACGTCATCCGCCTCACTCTCGCGCATGAGTTGGTCCACGCGCTCCAGGATCAAGAAACTGGCCTCGCTGAGCGCCTGGCAGGGCAGCGTGATCCGATGGCACCGTTCAATGTGGTGATCGAAGGACAAGCCATGGTGCTGCAGGCAGAGGTTGCTCGTGAACTGGGGCTCTGTGAGATCGAGGCCCGTCTCGCGGCTTTGCTCGAAGGGCGAGCTGCGCCCAAGTCAGGCGACGCCAAACGCATGGCGGATGTCTACCGTGCTGGGAAGGAGATCATGCGTGGCGCGATGCAGGATGGCGGCGCTGAAGCGATGTGGGATCTCATTGAGACCCCGCCCGCCTCCGTTTAACGCGGTTCCCGATCTGGGTTTGGATGTGGCATTTGGCCACGGCCTGCTAAGGTAGGGCTACTCTTTCTTCTAGCCGGATTTTTGAATCGATGGCGAAGTCCTCTGCAGGTAAGCCTGCGTCACCTACCGTAGACTCGACGGCGACCGTCGTGGCCGTGTACATCGCCCTGATCACGCTGACACTGGCCGTGTTCTGGCCGGTGCACAGCTTCGAGTTTGTCGCTTTCGACGACGTCGATTACATCGTTGAGAACGCACAGGTGCAGGCCGGCCTGACCGGCACCGGGATTCGCTGGGCCTTTACCGCGTTTCACTCCTCGAACTACCATCCGCTTACCTGGCTGGCGCACATGGTTGACTGCGCCCTGTTCGGGCTTAATGCTGGCGGGCATCACCTCAGCAACCTGCTGATGCATATCCTGGCCAGCTGTCTGTTATTGCGCGTCCTGCATCTCGCCACGCGTCAGCTTTGGCCCTCGTTACTGGTCGCGACACTGTTCGCGATTCATCCCCTGCACGTCGAGTCCGTCGCCTGGGTATCGGAACGCAAGGACACGCTGAGCACAGTCCTCTGGATGCTGACGTTATGGCTGTACGTGCGGTATGCCCGGAAGCCTGGAACCCTGCGCTATCTTGCCGTCGCGGGCTGTCTACTCCTAGGCTTGCTCGCCAAGCAAATGCTGGTCACCGTCCCGTGTGTACTGCTGCTGATGGACATCTGGCCGCTGAAGCGAGTGTCGCTGTCGCAGGGCCGGTCGGCACTGCCGGAGTTTCGGCGCTTGGCGATCGAGAAGCTGCCCTTGCTGGGCCTGGCGATCGTGTTTTGTGCGTTGGTCGTGATCGCCCAAGGCGAGGCGGTGGCAAGTACCGATGTGATTCCGCTCAGCCACCGCTTCACCAATGCAATCGTGGCCTACGTAGGGTATCTCTGGCATACCATCGCCCCGATCGGGCTGATCTATTACTATCCGCACCCCTTAGCCTCGCTGTCGATGCTCAAGATCATTGGCGCGGCCGGACTGCTGATCGCCGTATCCTACGGAGCCGTGCGTTGCGGAGTTCGCAAACCGTATCTTGTGGTTGGCTGGCTCTGGTACGTGGGCACGTTGGTGCCAGTGATCGGGATCGTGCAGGTGGGGGCGCAGGCGATGGCTGATCGCTATACCTATGTCCCGCTCATCGGCGTGTTTATCGCGCTCGCATGGGGCCTTCGCGATTGTGTCGAATCGCGGCCTAAGCTGCGGGGCGCAGTCGGTGCGATCTCCGCAGTTGCCGTGGCTGTTTTGGCGCTGCTCGCCCACCGCCAAGTGGGGACCTGGCGTAACACCAATACGTTGGCCGCGCATGCGCTTCAATACTCGCCTACCAACCACATGGTTCACGAAATGCTGGGCAGGCATCTGTTTCTGCGCGGGGAAGGCGAAAAGGCCATCGGCCACTTGGTGGAGTCGATCAAGCATGCCCCCGACTGGGCTAAGTCCCGCGCCGCACTTGGAGCTGCGTATCTGAAAGACAATCGCTTAGAAGAGGCGCTCCCGCACCTTGAGCGCGCGGTCGCCTTGAACCAGAATCTGCCGGAAGCGCAGTACAACCTGGGCCTGGCTCTCAAGCGCTCGGGGAGGCTGGAAGCTGCGGAGTCCGCACTCGCTCGTGCCGTAGAACTGGAGCCCGCGCATGCCGAGGCCACCCTGGAGCTGGCAGGCCTTACGGCTGCCAGCGGCAACCAAGCCGAAGCCAGCAGACTCTACGACAGAGCCCTGGCTCTGAAGCCGGGATGGGTAAACGTGTATGTGAACCAAGGGCAGGCCTTCGCCAAGGCAGGGAAGCTGTCCGAGGCAATGCCCCTGTTTGCCAAGGCGCTGGAACTCCAGCCGGACCTGATCCCCGCCCGCCAGAACCTCGCTCGGGCGTTGCGCGAGTCTGGGAAGTTGGAGCGTGCTCTTAACGAGTATCGGATCATCCTGAAGCAGGCGCCCGACCATGCCGTTGCGCTCAGGGGGATCGCGAGCTGTCTGACGGATCTGGGGCGGCCCGACGAGGCCCTGGATCATCTGGCGCAGGCCGAGATCAGCATAGCAGTGCCGATCTATCGAGCGATCGTAGCGGAGAGCCTGCAGGCCAAGGCCTATGCGGCGGCCTTGCCCGCGCTTCGCCAACTCACGGTTGCGGACTCCGCAAACCCGAGAGTGCACCGTGAGTACGCCTTCTGCTTGACGCAGATGGGCGATTTACCTGGTGCCAGCGAGGCGTTTCGGGCCGCGCTGGCTTTGGCACCAGACGCCAATACGTACACCAACCTTGGCAACATCTGGGCTAGGCAAAAGGAATGGGCCAAGGCGGTCGACTGCTTCGAGCGAGCGCTGAAGATTGATCCGTCGCACCAGGCGGCAGCCGGGAGTTTGAAACGCGTGCAAGAGATCGAAGGTGCACATCGATGAAGGTGCAGCTTCAGTGACAGACCGCGAAAGACATGCTGTGGTTGGTGCTGTCGTTTTTCGGGGGATCAGCCTTGAAGCCATGCGTCACTGTGGCTGGCAAGAAGCGAGCGAAATAGCTCGCCTAGCAGCTGGCCGAGGCCCTCGGCTTTGAGTTAGCCTGAGGCCCCAGCCTCCCTGGGAAAGCGATGTCAGTGGTCTTTGGCGCCCTCGTAGAGGGCATATTCGACCGAGTCGACCAAGGCTTCCCAAGATGCCTCGATAATGTTCTCGCTGACACCGACTGTGCCCCAGTTGCGCTTACCATCGCTGGACTCAATCAGTACCCGCGTGCGGGCTGCGGTCCCAGTCTCGCCTTCGACAATGCGTACCTTGAAGTCGCGTAGCTGCACGTCTGCGACCTGCGGGTAAAAGCGCATGAGGGCCTTGCGCAGTGCCTGATCCAACGCGTTCACCGGACCGTCGCCTTCTGCAGCAGAGAGCTCTGTCTCCCCGTTCACAATCACCTTCACGGTGGCTTCGCTGAGGCATGGCTCGTCATGGCCGCGCTTTTCGACGATCACACGATAGCCGTCGAGTTTGAAGAACGGCGTATGGGTCTCGAGAATCTTCTGCATCAACACCTGAAAGGATGCGCCGGCTGCCTCGAACTCGTAGCCTTGGTTCTCGAGCTTCTTCAGCTCGGCGAGAATTGCCTTCACTTCAGGACTCTTTGCCTCGAGCTTGATGTTGTGCTCTTCGGCCTTCATCAGCACGCTCGCGCCGCCGGACAGGTCGGAGACGAGAACGCGCCGGCGATTGCCAACCTGCTCTGGCTCGATGTGCTCGTAGGACTTGGAGACCTTCTTGACGGCGTCCACGTGAATGCCGCCCTTGTGGGCAAAGGCTGTGGCCCCGACGTAGGGCAGGCGAATGTTCGGCTGCATGTTCGCCAGGTCGGTGACGAAGTCGCTGGTCTCTTTCAACAGCGCCAGGCGGCCGTCGGGAAGACAGCGCCTGCCCATCTTCAGCTCTAGATTCGGGATCACGGAGCAGAGGTCGGCATTGCCGCAGCGCTCGCCGATGCCGTTGATCGTGCCCTGGATGTGCACGGCTCCAGACTCGATTGCAGCGATCGAGTTGGCAACGCCGCAGCCGCTGTCGTTGTGCGTGTGGATGCCTACTTCTACACCTTCGGGCAAGCGCCTGCGCACTTCAGTCACGATCTGGGTGACGCGACTCGGCAAGCTGCCGCCATTGGTGTCGCAAAGCACGATGCAGTGGGCACCGGAGTTTGCGGCCGCCAGGATGGTCGACATCGTGTAGTCAGCATTCTCTTCGTAGCCGTCGAAGAAGTGCTCGGCGTCGTAGATGACCTCGCGGCCCTGATCACGCAGGTACTGGCAGGAGTCGCCGATGAGCGTGAGGTTCACGTCTGGGTCCACGCGCAGGACGTAGTTCACGTGTAGCAGCGAGCTCTTGCCAACGATCGTTACTGCCGGTGACTCGGCCTGCAGCAGCAGCTTGATGTTGTAGTCGTCCTCGACGCTGTTGGTGGCACGTCGGGTGCTGCCGAACGCTGCGATCTTCGCATGTTCGAACGTCAGCCCGCGGACATCCTCGAAGAAGCCCATGTCTTTGGGGTTCGAGCCTGGCCAGCCGCCTTCGATGTAGCTGACGCCGAAGCTGTCGAGCATCCGGGCGATGCGGACTTTGTCGATCTTTGAGAAGGAAACCCCTTCTGCTTGTGCGCCGTCGCGTAGGGTCGTGTCGTAAATTTTTATGGTGTTGGACATCACACTATCTCCTTGCCTGATTCTGTGCAGGCTTCAGCGCGGAAAGCGCTCACATGTCTTCGATACGAAAATGAACCGGTGGTGCGGTCACCGCGGCCAGATCAGAAATCTGCTCCAGCGTCTCGGTGACCAGGCCTTCGCGGGCCGGATGGGTCATGAAAACGATCGGCACACTTGGGCCGGACGTCTGGTGCTGGATGACCTCTGCCAGTCCAATACCTGCTTTGCCAAACGCGGCCGTTAACTGGGCCATCACGTTCGGCTGATCCTCCGCATGTACGCGCACGTAGTGGCGTGTGACGATGTCGGCGGCTGGGGGGAGACTGACACTGTCGTTGTAGGGACAGAATGGCGGGGTCCGGCGTGCCGTGCCGTTAGCCAGGTTCAGGCCTACATCGACAAGATCTGCGATCACCGCACTGGCGGTCGCATCGCGTCCGGCACCAGCACCGTAGAACATGGTGTCGCCCACGGCGTCGCCAGTCACGAAGACCGCGTTGTACACTTCCATCACGCCGCCGATCATCGACTTAATCGGCACCAGCGTTGGCTGTACGCGAATCTGCAGGCCGTCCTTATCTTGCTTGATGATGCCCAGTAGCTTGATGCGATACCCCGCTTCTAAGGCGATGCTGATGTCATCGGTGGTGACATCGCGAATCCCCTGCTTGGCAATCGAATCCATGCCCAGCCACTTGCCGCAGGCCAGCGAGCCCAGCACGCAGGCTTTGTGGGCGGTGTCATCGCCATCCACATCCAGCGATGGCTCGGCCTCAGCAAAGCCAAGCGCCTGCGCCTCGCTCAGAATCTGGTCGAACGGTGCGCCTTCGCGCTCCATACGGGTGAGAATGTAGTTACAAGTGCCATTCAGAATTCCGTAAGCGGCGGTGACGTTGTTCGCCACCAGCCCTTCGCGAAATGCCTTGATGATTGGGATGCCGCCGCCAACACTTGCCTCGTAATAGACATCGACGTGATTGGCACTTGCCGCTGCAAAAATTTCATCGCCATGATAGGCGAGCAACGCTTTGTTAGCCGTCACGACGGGCTTACCCGCGTTCAATGCAGCAAGCACAAAGGTGAGCGCGATCCCGGTCCCACCGACGAGTTCGACGACCACGTCGACATCATCGCCATGCAGCACATCGTTCGCATCCGTCGTCAGTACGCCCTCCGGCAAAGACACCCCACGATCCGTGGTAATGTCGAGATCAGCAATGCGGGTAGTGGTCAGGGTAATGCCGGTTCTGGCGGCGATTAGTTCGCCGTTATCCTGAATCCATTTTACCATCCCAGTGCCGATGGTACCAAATCCCAACAAGCCGACGCGGATCTCTTTCATGATGTGCCCCATAGTTTCTCAGGCGATTGTGTAGCCTGCCAGCACAGGAAAATCCCGTGATTCTGGCGCAGAACTGGGTACGCTACACCGGGGCGCAGACTTGTCAGGAATCTTCCGCTTCGTTCGTCTTTCTCGCGATCTGTTGGCTCACTTCAGACGATCGACGCTAGAGTTGCGGAGTTCGCAAACCTTGGAATAGATCATGCTCGCAGTTCTCTCTCCCGCCAAGTCTCTCGACTTCGCACCGCTCGAAGGGCGCACCACGGATCCAGACTTCTTGGCCGACACGGGTGCGCTCCACACAGTCATGCGCACCTTCGACGGCCCCGGTCTACAAAGCTTGATGGGGATCAGCGAAAAGCTGGGTGCCTTGAACGAAGAGCGCTACACCACGTTTGAGATCCCGCAGCCAGACATGGCTAAGGCCGCAGCGTATGCTTTCGCAGGGGATGTCTATGATGGCCTGGAGGCGGTGAGTCTGGCCGAAGACGAACTGGCCTATGCGCAGGACCATCTGCGGATCTTGTCTGGTCTTTACGGGCTGTTGCGGCCACTGGACCGCATCCAGCCACATCGCCTGGAGATGGGCACCAAGCTTGAGAATCCACGCGGCAAGAACCTCTACGAATTCTGGGGCAGCAAGCCCACCGAGGCACTGAATGCCGCGCTGGCAGCGAGCGAATCAAAGATCCTGCTGAACTTGGCCTCGAACGAGTACTTTCGGGCCGTGAAGCGCAAGCTGGTCTGCGCCACGATCATCGAGCCGCAGTTTCGCGAGCACCGCGACGGCAAGCTGAAGATGATTAGCTTCTTTGCCAAGCGAGCGCGTGGCACGATGGCCCGGTACATGGTGCAGCGGCGCGTTAGCACTGAGGCCGAGCTGTTGGCCTTTGCCGAGGACGGCTATGTGTATGATGCGGTGGGTTCCACACCCGGGAAACCGCTTTTTGTGCGCAAATCGGAGGCCACATAATGTTCACTCTGCATAAGCAAGACAGCGAGAGCGCTGCTCGTACCGGAACGGTCGAGACCACTCGCGGATCCATTCAAACGCCTATCTTTATGCCAGTCGGCACCCGGGCCACGGTGAAAGCTATCTCCGTGCCCGAGTTGCATGACATCAAGGCGCAGATCATTCTGGGCAACACCTATCACCTGAACCTGCGGCCCGGTACCGAGATTATCGAACAAGCTGGCGGCCTGCACAAGTTCATGGGCTGGGATCGTCCGATCTTGACCGACAGTGGTGGCTTTCAGGTGTTCTCCCTGTCGAAGCTGCGCCAGGTAACCGACAACGGCGTGACCTTTCGCTCGCACATCGATGGCTCCAAGCTGTTCATTGGCCCGAAGGAGTCGATGGCCATTCAACGGATCCTGGGATCTGATATCGCGATGGCGTTCGATGAATGCCCGCCATTGCCCGGCACGACCCCTGAGATCGAGTCAGCGGTGAAGCGGACTATTGCCTGGGCAAAGCTTTGCCTGGAGCAACCGAAGGCAGAGGGTCAGCAGCGATTCGGCATTGTTCAGGGTGGGCTAAATTGCGATCTCCGAAAACATTGCGCGCAGGAGCTGGTGAAGATGCCGTTCGATGGCTATGCCGTGGGTGGCCTGAGTGTCGGCGAGACGCAGGACGAAATGTACGATGTCTTAGACGGGACCGTCCCCCACCTGCCGACCGACAAAGCGCGCTACCTTATGGGGGTCGGCACCCCGCCGCAGTTGGTCGAAGCAGTCGCCCGCGGGATCGACATGTTCGATTGCGTGCTACCGACCCGCGTCGGCCGCAACGGTTCGGCGTACACCCCACACGGCATGCTGCAGGTGAAGGGGGCAAAGATGAAGGCGGACTTCAGCCCGATCCAAGCGGATTGCGCGTGCTACACCTGTCAAAACCACACCCGTGCCTACGTGCGTCATCTGGTAAACGTGGACGAGATCCTCGGCCTTCGGTTGTTGACCGTACACAACCTCCACTTCTACCTGGACCTGATGCGCCAGATTCGCGAGCACATCACGGCTGGCACATTCGGTGCGTTCCGTGCGGAGTTCGCAGCCAACTATCGACCGCCCCAGCGCGGCTGATCCCACTGGAAACCACAGCGGACGAGTTACTGTATCCCTTTCTTCTCACCCGAATCCTGGAGCTGTTATGGCCACTCTTGTTACCAACCCCGCACCTGATTTCACCGCTACCGCCGTCATGGCTGATGGGTCCTTTGACGAGGCCTTCACCCTTTCCAGCCAAAAGGGAAAGTACGTGGTGCTTTTCTTCTATCCGCTCGACTTCACCTTCGTCTGTCCGAGCGAGATCATCGCTTTCGACCGCAAGCTGAGCGAGTTCAAGAGCCGTGGCTGCGAAGTGATCGGCGTGTCTGTCGACTCCCATTTCACGCATTTCGCGTGGCGCGAGACCGCACCGGAAGCTGGCGGCATTGGCCGAGTTGGCTATCCGCTGGTGGCAGATCTCAGCAAACAGATTGCCCGCGACTACGGCATCCTGTTGAACGAAAGTGTTGCCTTGCGCGGTCTGTTTCTGATCGACAAGGAAGGCGTTGTGCGCCACTCGACCATCAATGATCTGCCAATCGGGCGGAACATTGACGAGGCGGTCCGCACCTTGGACGCGTTGATCTTCCATGAGACCCATGGTGATGTCTGTCCCGCTGACTGGAAGGACGGCGACGACGCGATGACTCCATCCGCCGAAGGTGTTGCGAGCTACCTCGCCAGCCACTGACGGTAAGCCGGGGCAGCCCGGTTCCGGGCTGCCCTGAGTGGGGGTCAAATCATTCGCCCCCAGTTGGGCTTAGAGATCAAGCGCAGGACCGACATGCAGGTTGCCTCGACCGTTCCACTTTCCTCTGGAAAGCTGCAGGCAACAATCCCGTATTCTACAGCTTGGAAGGAAGGGAAAGACAGACAGGATCCAATTATTTTTTTTCCAATTCACGGTGCAGCATAGGGGTTCCGCAAGGTCGTCGGCGTGCGCCCCCCGATCGAAATCAACCGTCACCCCAAAATCTCACGACGCAGGTTGGCAAGTAGGTCCGCTGCAGGAATCGCAGTGACGTCATCACCGACGGTTCTAGCGCGTCGCTCGCGCACCGGGCCTATGTAAATGCTTTCGAATTACCGGAGAGAGGGGAAGTTGCCACCGTCTGGCTAGGCCTCACTGAAACTCGTAGGTGGCACCAACCGCGTTAAGAGAACACCCCGATAAAGGCGACCACCCCGCTGATGAAAAGGCCATAGTTGAGTACGGTTCGTGCCGGCGCATGTCCTGGATAGACCTGCACCGAAATATGGCTGGCTGAAAGAAAGCGTTTTGTCTTGTGACGCGAAGGCGGTTATGATACCGGCTTCGCGTGGAATGCCCCTATCGTCTAGACGGCCTAGGACGCCAGGTTCTCATCCTGGTAACACCGGTTCGAATCCGGTTGGGGGTACCACCTTCTCGCAATTCAGCGGGCATTGCGGAGTTCGCAATGCGCGCTAGAGCGGCGGCTGGCTGAAGTGCCTCGCGAAGCATTGTGACCCGCTTGATCGTCACTTGCCAATATCGTGGGTCCTGCCACTCGTCTCCGAATACGAGCTCGTACTCGGCCTAGTTGCAAAGGTCGCCACGGATCTGGTCGCTGAAGAGTACCTGCTGGCCGTCTTGGTAGCAGCTTAGTACCCCGTTCGTATAGCTGACCACCACATGCCGATGCGTGCCCGCTTTCAGCGTGCCAAAAGTGACTTCTGGTTCGGCGCCATTGTCGCCGGTGTGCGGAGTTCGCAACCGGAGCACGAGGTTGTCTCCAGATTGCCCGAGGGTGACGTTGCGGTGGTAGGCATCACGCGACAGAGTGACGATTCGGGCGAGCCCCGATTGATTCAGGGTATCGGGTGTGAAGATGCACTCAAGTGTCAGCTCATGCGTGAGTTGCAATGCCTCAGACAAGGTGTGGCCAGCGCCGGGCGCGTTCATGGCCCCATTGGCGAGGATCATCTTGCCGTCCTTGATGGTGGCGGCGCCGCGCGGCATCAGCGACGGGGAGCCGGCCGGCCAGGCGAATAGCGGAGCAGTCGGGTCAGGGGGCACGCCTCTTCTCCAGACAGGCTGAGGCACTTGAGGTTGCCGCTGATGTCGCGCAGGAAAATGCGGCCGTTGGCAAAGGTGAGGTGCGGCCAAACACGGCTGTTCAGGACTTTACGCTGGGTCTGAAAGGATGAGTGGTCGATCCGGGGCGCGCGTTGCGGACTCCGCAATCGAGAGGTCGCCGCCGTTAGCCCAGAGCAGCAGGCGGCCATCGGCTGTGGCAATGCAGAGCTTTGTTGGCCCAGTAGACGTGTTCGTCGTGAACCAAGGGGCTGCAGACGCCGGATGCCTGGCGCATACGCCAGACCTCGGTAACGGTGCCATCGAGCTGGATTGCGAACATCGCACAAGCGCGCTGATTGTAGCGGCTGGTGATGATGACACGGCTCCGCAATACGACAGGAGTGGGGATGTCGTTCAAGTAGTCCGTAAGCCACGGTATGTGCGCGACTTGCTCGCCTGCGTGTTCGGGGTCGAGGCGGGTGAGGCAGAGCCCAAGGGCGGTGAAGAGTGCTAGACAGGGGACGCCGTCGATGGCTATCGGGGCCAGGCCGCCAGAGTGCCCAGCGGGATCACGGTTCTGTGATGCCCAAACTTGGGCACCGGTGCGTTTATCGATGGCGATTAGATTTCCATGGTCTGGAGCATTGACTTCGACGATAAGCCAATCTAGGTGGACGAGGGGTGCGCTGGTGTAGCCGTAGTCGCGCCCGCCCTTGCGTGCGGGTGACGCGGGGCCGCTGTGGGACGGCGAAGGCGTCGTGGAGGTTGGTGCGCCAGACTACGGTGACGTCTTCGGCTGTGTGAAGACAGTGAAGTTCACCGTCGCAGGAGAGGGGGTAGAGAAAGCGTGTCTCTGGGTCAAACTCTGGGGCGGAGTTGGGCCCCTCATTGGTGGTTTGGTCGCCGACGACGTGACGGCCAAATCTTGGGCTTGGGTAGGCGAATTCCCAAAGCCGGGCCCCGGTTTCCGCGTCAGTGGCTCGGATGGTGTCGGTGCCGTTGCGCCAGCCGAGCGTCTAGACGACACCGCCAGCGATGATGGGCGCAGACGAGCCGCTGCCTACGAATTGCTGCCAGAGGTGTAGGTCTGGCAGGGCTGGGTGTTCAGCCCAGTTGCTCGAGTCGGACTGGTTCCGTCGCGATCTGGACCGCGCCAGTGTGGCCAATCTGCGCCCAGCAGCAGAATCGGCAGAAGCAGAAATGCGCAGTGACTGCGCATGAGTTACAGGCCGCGGCCAGAGGCACGGGGCTGGGCGGGGGGCTTCTCGGGCACGGTCTGTGGGGCGATCTTGCTGGACGGCGAGGAGCGGTACCAATGGCTTCTGTGGAAGTAGGGATGGGTGTGCGGATGGCTGTGATCGTGGTAGACGTCGCAATGCATGCAGTGTACGTGCCTGTCGCCGCTGGCGGCGGCATTGTGGCGGCAGCCGCAGAGACATGCGGCAAGTAAGAGGACAAGGGTAAACGCCGTAACTCTCATGGAGACTCCTTCGGTTCTGATGGCTAGGAAGCCTGTCAGGCTTCTGGTAGAATGTGATTCCTCGCCCCGGCAAATGCAAATTTCCGTATCAATCGGTGTTGCGTTCGAGTACAGGTGGAGATACGATTGGTGAGTTCCAGCTATCGGAAGTAACCTACTGATGAATAATGCACAACGTGCGCAATTACTCGAACGCGGCTATGTCGTGATTGATGATATTGTCGAGTCACAGACACTCAATAAGGTCCGAAACGAGCTCCACGCTGTTGTGGATAAGACGATTTCGGCCATGCATGCTGAGGGCAAACTGCCGTCTGCCTTCAAGGACGCTGGTTTCGACTATCAGCTGGCGAAGGTCGCCGAGCACGACACTGCGCTGGCACGGGAGGTGATCTCCCGCATTCACGGTGACGGGGGAGAAGGCGGACACATGGGCCCGGGCATTTTCCAGCTGATTACGCATGAGACGCTTATGGAGCATATTGAGGATCTGGTGGGGCCTGAGATTATTGGCTCGAGCGTCTATCGGATCCGGCCCAAGGCTCCCGGGTTGGAGCGTGGTGCGGTGCCGTGGCACCAAGATAGCGGGTATTTTCTTGCACATTGCGATCGCACACTGGTGGTGACCTGCTGGATTCCGTTAGTGGATGCCACGGTAGAGAACGGCTGTCTGTATGTGATGCCGAATGCGCACGGGGATATTCTGCGTCACCACACCGAGGGGCCTGGCGGGTACCTGATCATTGAGGACGAGGATCTTCCGACGGGCAAGCCGATCCCCCTACCGATGCCAACTGGTAGCGTGTTATTTATGACCAATTTGACGCCCCATTGCTCGTATCTGAACCACTCGGATCAGGTCCGCTGGAGTGTGGATCTGCGCTATCAGGATGCAACGGTGCCCAACAATGTAGGAGGCCTACCGTCTGAGATTAACTGGGATGACCCGAACATTCAGGTAGCCTGCTATCCGCCAGAGGCTGACTTTGTGTTGCGGAGTCCGCAACACCCGGAACGAGAGGTGCGGACTTGGCAGCAGCTGCATGCGATTCGACAGGCATATTTTGAAGATAGGAAGCAGCACTCGGCTCAGGTCATTCATCGCGGCCGTTGGACAACGCGCTCCTCACGCTGACCATTGGCGAGACGGTTGGAGCCGGGCGACTCCGGGATAGTCTCATGATATTGAGGCGATTTCGGTTATAGTAGCGGGGTAGAAAGCGCGGGATAATCCAGGAGTAGGTAGATCTATGCTCGGTCGAAAGTTTAAGAACCGGTGGGCATCCGCTGGCTTTACGTTGATCGAAATGCTGATGGTGGGCGCGCTCGTCGCGAACATACCGCAGGGGAACTTTGGCCAGGCGAAGCAGAGAGCGCTGCAGACAACTTGCGTAAATAACCTGTCGAATATTGGCAAGTTGATCGCGATGGAGGGCCAGTTTCCGAAGGCGGCGTTTTACCCAAAGGACCCCCGCGAGAGTAAGGACAGCATTCGTAAGATTTTGGGCGGCGGCGACAAGCAGTGGGTGTGTCCTTCGATGCCGGAAGCGCTAGCACGCCGTGGCCTCACGTTCGTGTATAACGATTCGCTGGCCGGGCAGGTAGACCCGCGAAAGCCGTCGAAGAAGTGGGTCTTGATCGAGATGAGCTGCGTCTCGCAGTTTACCGAAGCGCCGCACCCGTTGGGCTATAACGTGTTGTTTGCCGACGGGCACGTGATCACCACGCATAGGCTGCCCGCCAAGATCCAGGCCGCCTGGAACCCAGAGCAGTGAACCCCCAGCGGCCATTCCGGCGCGAGCGCGGTCAGGCAGTCATTGAACTGCTGATTGCGATGATCGCACTATTGGTGGCACTGGCGGCAATTCTGCAAATTTCCGTGACCGGGCATGAATCAATTCGCAACATGGCCGAAGCCCGAGGGGATGCAGATAGCAATGCCAAGAATGATGTGGGGGCCTTCACAGGCGGGACGATCGGAACCTGGGAGGATGGCGACGATGCCCTTCGCTATACCGCGGATGATGAAGGTACGGCGCCGGTTTTCTATGGGCTGGAAGACTATGAAGCTGAACTGACCGGTGGGTTCGATGTGACAAGTCTGGATGCCTTGGGCTTTTACGATGAACTGTCCCCGCAGCTGATCCCCTCTTCGATCGGGCTGTCTGCAGTGATGTACGAAGGTGAAGCATCGCGGACCGTAGAGATTGAGCCTGCCTTGCGGTCGCTTCTGTTTATGACTGTGGACGAGATCCAGCTGAACGACAAAATCTACATGCCGGGCTTTTCCGTGAATCAGTTCTAATGAAGCTGCAGCTGAGGCAAAAGTGCTCCGATTGTGGCCAGACGATCACTGAGTATGTGCTCATGCTCGGACTTACGCTCGGCGTGCTCGTGATCAGCGTCCTGTTTTTGGGGGTCTTTCAGGAGTGGGCGTGGCGGATTCTGCAGCTGATCGGCATGGAATATCCGTGAGTTGGCCGGCGAATTCATACGAATTGTGTAAGATACTCAGTATCTACGTGTAAGGATCAATAGTAGGAACGCTATAGTCAGGAGGTACTCATGAAGCGGTATCAGCGTAGAAAAAAGCAGCAGAACTGCGGTCAGGCGATCGTAGAGTATGTGTTGATCATCGCCATTGTTGTCGTAGCCGCTGTGGCTATTCTCGGCATTTTTAGCGATACCGTGCGCACGAAGATCGCTGGAATTGTTAAGGTTTTTGATCCGGATGCGGATGTCTCGTCGGTAGACACTACATCTCAGGAGATCATGGAAGACCTCGACGAGACCGGTGTTGACGGTGGTACGCCGTAGCCAGAGCGGACGCCGGGGAAAGATTAAGCCCAGCCAGCGCCATAAGGGGCAGGCTATTGTCGAATCAGTGATCGCCTTCATGGTGATTTTGCTGATCTTCTTTACCCTGACCCAGCTGATGCTGCTGGCTTCCGCCCAGTTTATCGCGGATCATAGTGCGTTCGTTGCGGGCAGATCACATGTGGTCGGATTCGATCATGACGTGGTGCAGCGGGCCAAGGAAGTCGGTTCAATCGGGCTGGCTGGGCACGTAACGAATCCACCAGCGCTGGAGGGTCTGTCCACGCTTGAGCTGGGCGCAATCGAGCCGGTGCTGATCGGGGAGTTTATCCAAGAGTCTGGTTATATCCTGCGCTACGAGCATTGGCATTTGGTGGATCTAACCCTCCCGGCTAATGAAGATGAGATCGTCGAAACCTTCCAGGTAAACGTGCGCAATTACCCCGTCGATCTGCCGATGAGTGACGCATTTATGGGCGATACGATCGACTTGCGGGGATCTGCAAAATTGTTCAATCACGCCGCCCTGTACTTGGAGTAGCCCCATGCGGTTTTGCCAACGCCAGCGGGACCGAGGGCAAGTTCTGATCTTTGCGGTGATCGTTGCGACGATCCTGCTGTTCATGGCGTTTTTTCTTTTTGACCTGCAGTCTATGGTCCGCCTGCGCGCGCGGAGCCAGCACGGCGTGGATGCGGCGGTCCTTTCTGCCGCTGCCTGGCAGGGCCGATCGCTCAATACAATCGGCGAGCTGAATCTGCTGAAGGCCTCGCTAAAGCTGATCACGGACGTGGATCCTACGGCTGATGACTCGCTGGAAGGACTGCTAGAGTCGGTACAGTTACTCTCCGATATGCAGGTGCGCATCAGCTACGCAGGGCCAATGATCGGTGTCGCCACGGCGCAGCAGGCCGCCAAGAACAACGGGCTGCGTACGACCGAAACCTTTACTGGGCATTGGCGGACCCACTTCGACGAGTACATCGCGCCGGGAGGCGTCTACGAGGCGACCTACCCGCCCTATCAGGGGTATGATTGGCTACCGAGCTACCAGACGATGCTGGAGCAGGCCATAGCGAATGGCGTGGCCTGCCAGTTTGTGAACAATCGCTATCTGTCGGGCCTGCCCCAGTTGATTGGAAACGGATCGGACTTTCTGATGGATGTCGGCTTTTACAGTGCCGTCCATTCGAATCACTACTGCTGGTTTTATCGCCGCGGTATTTCCTACAGCGACAGATATGACTTTAGCTTAATCGAGCTAGATCAGAATCTTGATGACTACTTTCCGGGCAGCGAGTTTCTGCCGCTGTATGTCAGGTTTGCAGCGTCCGCACCGCACATCGAATCGAACGCAATGCTGCTAGATCGCGGGTTCGACCTGCTTGACTCTGAGCAGGAGGGTTATGATCAGATCACATGGGGGTTGTTTGAGGACAATGTGGCTGGCAAGGCTTGGGATGATACGGGGGACTATAACTTCGTGAATTCTTTTCTTCGTTCGGATTTCAAAGAGAGCTACACGTACGGCGGCGCAGCAGCCCGCGCGATTCTGCAGGCCAAGCCCTCGCTGATTCTCGGCAGTCCCAGCTGGCGTTATGGCGAAGAAACCGCAGACGATGCGGACACCCTTGGCGACGCGCTCTCGTTTTCTGAAGAGGAGATTCAGGGCGGATCATTCGAGAGCTACGGCGAGCGCCTGAGTGCGGCCGAGGAGCGGATGCGCTCTCTGTCTGAAGCAGAAATGGTGAAGACATCGGCCGCAGCAAAGGCCTTTGGCCACCTGGATGAGACCACGCCTCCTCACGCGGCTGGCGTGGTGTTGCCAGTCTTCACCGACGTTCGCCTGATCCCGGCCTCGCTGATCAAGGCCAACAGCACGGACCGTAATCCCGAGTTCATGATGTTCCTCATTGAGTATTTCGGGCACCCCTCCTACCCTGCGGTCCCGTCAGACATCCGGGAACGGTACGCCTATTTCATCAGCGCAATTGAGCGGTTTGACGACAACGCTTCTGGTTTTCGAACCGGGTGGCTTACTTTTGACGCGTGGCGCGCTAGCTGGATGGCAGGGCCAGATGGTGTGCCTGGGAATGCCGACGACCGCCAAGACCCGTGCCACGTTTCGGGCGGAGGCGGCGGCGGCGGCGGAGGCGGATCCAGTCCTGGCCCACCGATTTTGCACTAATGCGTCTTCTGCTGCCATGCCTAGCCCTGGTGCTATCCTGCTCAGGCGACGTCTATACCCTGCGGTCTGGCACGGGCTCCGGGAGCTTGCTGGAGAGTCTGGATGCGCGTGAAATACTCCGTGACACGATCGAAATGAACGGGGTGCAAGGCGAGCTCGCGGTCCATCACACCACGCTCTGCTGGGAGGAGGTGCGTGCACAAGTAAAACGCCTCCTTGGCTGCCCGGTGCTGGAGCGCAATCGGAACTCGTTGCTGATTGAGGATCGCCACGGGAAACAACTGACGCGGCACTATCTGTTCGCAACCTCGGCCGACAAGCACCCAATCATCTTCTCGATCACCGCACCCGAAAGAATTCTCACGGCCAAAGTGCATGAGTGGCCTGACGCTTTTCCCCGCCCCACAGCCGCCCACCCCAAGCACGTGATGCATCTAACCAAGCGGCAGGTGGACTTAGCGATCTTTACCACGCCATCCCAGCAGCAGACTGCCGCCCGCGGTTATGATGCCCAGTTGTCTCTCGACGGCTGGCAGCGTCTCGATAAGGCTGCCATTGGTACTGGAGCGGTATATCTGAAAGAGCGCCCGACACGGATCCTCCTCTTTTCCACTCTTGTTAACGACCAGGGCGGCACCACTGCTGCAATATTCATGAAACATGGAGATACGATGGAGACGATCAATGAGTGACCCCAACACAGACAGCATTGCCCGGGGGGTGAGCTTCCTCAGCTTCCTTGCTGCAGTAATTTCCTTGGCCGGAATTGGCTGGATCATCTATGATTCTCAGCAACGGCACCAGGAATCACAGGCCGCGATTGCCGCGCTCTCGGAGGACTTAGCGGCCTCCCGTAAAGAGGTCGCAGACCTGCGCAAGTCTATGGACGAACTCGAGGCCCTGACCGGTCAGCTGTTTGAAAGCACCCAGGATAGTATGGCCAGAGCCGCGGTGATTGACCGAGAGCGCCTTGATGCCTCCAGCCTTCCCGATGGCCTCTACACCCTGACCAAGACCGTCGAGCTGCGCTATCCGCGCCGCAGTGGGACCTACACCGAAAAGTTCAACATCGTGCACGCCAAGCAGTCCTATGGAGAAATTAACGACCGCAAGTCCGTGAATATTGGCTTTGCCTACGTGCTGGGCTTTCGCGCCCCGCAGTTCTATCTGGACTTCAATGGTGACAATGCGATCGATGTCAAGGTGATGCACGACGTCGTCCACGCTCTGCCCATGGGCTCCCACCTTTCCCAGACTCTGAACGAGTTCAACTCCCAAGTGATCTACAACACATTTTTGAGGAACTACGAGGAGGCGGACTACACCAGCATCAAGGATGTGGACAAGAAGGCCGAGGGCACGGCCAGAGCGCTGTGGAAAGTGGTGAATGACACCTTGATCCCCAGCTGGCTTTCTCACTGAGCTGCCAGCTATGGTCGCTTAGTTGCCCCGATCCCGTTCCCCTCTTCCTTTGCCGGCCCGTGCCCGTGCCCCAGAGCACGACGTCCTGGACATCCACACCGCTGCCGTCGATTCCGTCGTCAGCCACGACCCTCTCCACGGTGGCTCCCCTCGTTCTCACGCGGGCGGTGAAAGAAGCTACCGGACACGGGTAAAGGGTAAAGGGCAGGGGGAAAGGGCTACGCTTTGCTCGACCTTCTGGCGCCGCCTGGCGCGCGGCGCGTGCGCATTAGAGGTTGCACGAGAAGGGCTTTGCCGGTAGACTATAGGCTTGTACCGCAAAGCGTCCCTTCGGAGAAACCTATGGCTGGGCTGATTGACCAGATTGAGATTGCCAACACGCAACAACCGCACTGCGCAACAGTCCTGTTGCTGGATACCTCGCATTCGATGACGGTCGGTGGTCGCATTGACCAGCTGAACGAGGGGATCGCACTTTTTCATAGCGAGGTCTGTGAGGATGAATTAGCCCGCAAGCGCGTGGACCTCGCTACCGTAACCTTCGGTGAGCGCGTTGAGATTAACCAGCCCTTTACGCCGATCGAGCAGTTTCAGCCGCAACCATTGCGAGCCCGGGGCCGCACCCCCATGGGAGCCGCGATTCGGCAGGCGATCGATATGGTGCAGGAGCGAAAAATCCACTACAAGACGCTCGGCGTAGACTACTACCGGCCTTGGATTTTTATGTTGACCGACGGTGAGCCTACCGACATGCGCGAGGGCTCAGAGGCCTGGAACGAAACTGTGCAGTTAATTCACAGTGGTGAGGAAGACAGCAAATTCCTCTTCTTCGCCGTTGGCGTGGGGGATGCGAACATGGATGTACTGCACGCCCTTTCCCCGGCGAGCCGCCCTCCACTGCTGCTGATGGAGAACAAGTTCCGCAGCATGTTTCAGTGGCTCTCCAAGAGCCAGACGCGCGTGTCATCGTCGCGACCTGGCGATCACGTGGAGCTCGATGACCCCACGACGGGGGCAACGGCGTGGGCGCGAATCGAAACCTAAGCCGGTCTGCCCTGATGTCCCATACCTTGCCTAATGGCTTTGGCTCTTCCGTCGTCGGTGCGCTGCATGAGCGTGACGGTTTGCCGTGCCAGGATGCCTATGCCATGATCCGCGTTGAGCCTGATACGCTGGTCGTGGCCGTTGCTGATGGGCTCGGAAGCGCCCGACACTCTGCGCATGGATCGGGTACCGCTGCGCGGATTGCTGCCGAGTCTGTAGCCGCAGGGCTGCGATCTGGGATCAATGCCGATCCCAGCGAATTGGCCGAAGCTGGAATTGTCTCCGCTCGTCTGCAGCTTGAGCAGGAAGCCGAGGCGCTGGGTTGCGAACTTCGCGATTTAGGGACAACTCTTATCGTCGCAATTGCAGTCAAGCAGATGCTGGTGGCTGCTCAGATTGGCGATGGTGCTGTGGTCGCAAACCAGCCGCAAGGCGCGGGACTGGTCATGCCGCCCACCGAGAACGAGTACACGAATGAGGTGGACCCCCTGACCATGAATGACTGGCATGGGCAGATTCGGGTGAGCGCTCTGTGGCCGGAATGCAATGCCTTCGCCGTCTTCACAGACGGCTGCCAGCGCGCTGCACTCCAACGAGCCAACGGTGACTGGCGAGCATTTCCAGGATTTTTTCGACCATTATTCTCGTTCGCACGTACAGTTGCTGCCCCTGAAGACGGTGAGATTGCGCTCCGTGAGCTCTTGGAATCAGACAAAGTCTGTGCCAACTGTGACGACGATAAGACGCTGGTGATAGGAGTTCTTAATGCCTGAGACGATGACATTATACACATCGAACGGCACCGCCGTAGCACTCACGTCCCTGGGGAAGGAAGGCGGTGAAGGAGCTATTTACTCCTGCAATGACCGCACGGACCAATGCGCTAAGATCTTTCATAGCCGTCGCATCACCGCAGAACTGCACCAGAAGCTGCAGGTCATGGCGGAAAATCCGCCAAATGATCCCATGCAGCCGCGCCATCATTCCATTGCGTGGCCCGAGGAATTGCTCTACCGGGATCGTGGCGGGCAGGATTTCTGTGGCTACCTCATGCCCTACCTGGATGAACGCTTTCGCGAAGCGCACCTTTATTACGATACGCAGGACCGCGTGCGACAGTTCGCCGGCAGCTTTACCTGGGAGCACCTGCTCTGTGCCGCTTGGAATCTGGCAAGCGCTATCGCCGCTCTCCACGAGAAGGGGCATTGCGTCGGAGATTTGCGCGAGAAAAACATCCTGATTGCGCCTGACTCGCTGATTACTCTCATTGACTGTGACTCGTTTCAGATTCTCGACAACCAGAGCGGGACCATCTACTTCTCGCGGGTTGGCTCTCCTGAGTACTTGCCACCGCAGCTGCAGCGTACCTCCTTTCACGATCAGGACCATGATCGTTATTACTCCGATCTATTTTCGCTCGGCGTGCTGGTATTCCGCTTCCTGATGCAAGGCTTTCACCCCTTTCAGAGCCGTGGTGCCGCTGTGGAGAATGCGCCGAGCACCGAGGCCAAGATTCAGCTCGGCCTCTACCCCTACGAACTTGGCACAGATCCCAAATACGCCGGGCGGCTCTACCCGCCCGCATACGCGCCGCCGTACGCGGCGATGCCATCACCACTGCGCGAGCTGGCCAAACGCTGCTTTATGGACGGGCTCCATAACGAGCGCAACCGCCCGACCGCTCGTGAATGGTACGATGTCCTCGGTAAGGAGTCTACGCGTTGCCAGACCTGCGCCAAGAGTGAAGATCACATTTTTAGCGACGAGCTGGCCGAATGTCCTTGGTGTGCGATCAGTGAGCGTGGACTCGACGACCCTTTTGCCAAAGAGGCCCCCAAACCAGCCCCCGCTCCTGCGAAGCAGACCCACCTTGGCACACAGCAGCAGTTGCGCGCGGCAACCGCAGCGCCTATGCCGCCGCCATCATCGGGTGCCCCGGGTATGGAGGCGACTGTAGGCAAGCTTATCTACCACGGCTTATGGGCCTCCGTCATTGTCACCGCCATTTCATCCATGTTTATCAGTATCGTAATCTGGGTTCCCTTAATGGGGGTCTGCTTTGCCCTGGCAGCGGTATTCTCGCTAATGGGAGGGGGCGGAAAGTTCGGCGTGCAGGCCGTGTGCTCCATCATTCTGCCGCTGCTCCTGGGCCTGGGATTCAATCAACGCCCAGAGGACAAATCCGAGGGGCGGGTACAACTTCTGCCCACCTCCGGCAAGCCAAAGGTCATGGACGTCATGGACCAAGGATCCGCCCGAATTCGCGCGGATCGCGAGCAAGCGATTGTAGACCGTCAGCTTCCCCGCGACCTTACCGCCTACGTCGAAGCCGCCAGTGAGGTCTACATGGGCATGGTCCAGGAGCGGAGACGCCTCGCCGTACAGATCGCCAAGGATGAGTTCGAAAAAAGCAGGCGGGCAAACAAAGGAATCTTGGACCTCCAAGAGCGCATTCGCGAGCTTGAGCCACATCTTGTCCTTCTCTGGGATCAAGCAGCAGCGGACTTTGATCAGCAACGCGTGACTGTCACAAACCCGCTAGTTCTAGATGCAAAGGCGCGTCAGCTGGAAGTCGTGGCCTTCTACCTCTATGAGTATCTCGAAAAAGAACTTGAAGAATCGGTTCGCACCGGGGGCCTCCAGCGTCAGGAGACCCAGCAAAAGCTAAGGCGGACCCAGCGCGCCGCTGAATGGGCCGCCGTTTATGTCGAGCGCCACAGTGCCCGGCTCAAAGCGGAGCTAGAGACGATCCGGCGCCAGAGCGGAGGCGAAAGCGAGGAGTCTGTGCTCAAGGAAGAAGAGTTGCTCCTGCTGATGAATCTCGGAGTGCGCACGCTCAGGCATCACAACCGGCCAAGCTTTCAGGCGCTTGTGCCCGGCGGGACGTTCATTTGGACACGATCCATTGCCAATGACCCCCAGAACCTGAAGATCGACATTGCCAAGCCCGTCGCAGACATCAACGGCGTCTACCTCCAGTCTCAGGAAGACAGCGCTCTGCGTGCTGTTCACGCGCAGAATGGCTACCTGCTCTGGGACATTAAGCAGGAAGTCGTGCGTGATATGCAGGCATATCTGCGCTCAGCCGGTCTGCTCTTCCAAGACGCTTCTCGTGTGTTTAAAGTCGACCCTCGCACCGGCCGAAACAGCTGGCGCCTGCCACTGCCTAGCTCGTCTGACAGCGACCGCATTGGCATTGGTACGCGCTATCTCGTCATTGCGACCAACAGCCGCTCACTGCAGATCGCAAACGCCGCAGACGGCACCGGAGTCGCCCGCATCTCCGTCCCCAAGGACATCATCGACATCCACGTCAGTGAAGACGAATCGCGGGTCTTTGTCGCCAGCCGAGCCACAGTCGCTGCCTATTCCCTTTCGCCCCAGCCGGTCATGCTCTGGGAGCGGCACCTGTTTCACAACACCCACATTCCTGACGGCTCCATCTATCGCAAGTCACTCAGCGAGCGGGCGGGCCGGTTGATCCTGATTCTCAACGAGAGCTCCAAAGGCCGCCATGAGGCGCGCATTCACTGCTTGAGCGGCTCCACTGGCGAGGAGCTCTGGCCCGCGCGCGATGGCCTCAAACCCATGGAGGAGGTACGCGTAGAGCAGACCACATTTGGCATGTTGATCCAGCTAGACCGGTCGATTCGGATGATGGACGTCACCACCGGAAACACCATCTGGGAGTGTCCTTTCGACCAGGCGATTGCGGATCTCGCAGTGGGCGACCAAATCGTAGTAGTTGCGACGCGCCGGTTGAACTGCATAACCCTAGCTGGCGGGCAACCGCTGTGGCAGATCGAGGAGGATGGCCTGGTGCATATCGAAGAGTACGCGAGCCTGTTCCACCCGGGCTACGTCGTTCCTGAGAAGCAGCTGCAGTTTCCCATGTACATGAACGCTCATGGCAAGAAGCTTAGCCGCCCGGACATCACTGTGGCATCTCGTCCAAGCATTGACGGCAAGATCTGCCAGCCTGCCGTGATCAACAATCGCGTCTATTTCTACAATGCCCGCGAGATGCTCTACTGCATCTGGGCCGGAGACCTGTCCAACATCAGCTTTAACGCCGCCGCCACACCCGCCGCACAACCCGCACAACCGGCACAACAGACTCCGCATGCCCCTGCGCCTCCTGTACACCACTCTGTCGTCCCCTAATCAGGCCGAGGATATCGCGCGTAGCCTGCTCGACGCGCGGCTGATCGCCTGCGCCAACATCATCCCGGCCGTGCGTTCGCTCTACCGCTGGCAGGACGAGATTCAGGATGACAGCGAGGTCATCCTTTTGCTAAAGACCACGACCGATTGTCTTGATGCCGTCCGGGCGCAGATTCTTGCGCTACATCCTTATGATTCCCCCTGCCTCGTGGAAATAGACGCCTCCGTCCTGCACCCGCCCTTTGCCGCCTGGCTGAAAGACTCTGTCTCCCAACCTTGAGCCAACGGGATCTCTCGTCAACCAACTACCTCCGGGAAAGGGAGCCCCCTGAAGGTGGGGCCGCGGGCGGCTCGCCACAGTCTTTGCGTCGTGGAAGGGTAGTGGTCCAACTGGTATCCCGAAAGGATAATCGAACGTAGCCGGTGGTCAAATCACCCGAACGGATTGGAAAACGAGTTAGCCCTGGAAGGGCGAGAGAAGGTGCTGCGTTGGCCACGCATTTCGGCGACGCATCCGGGGCTGGGATCGGTGGTGGTTGGGGACCGATGGTTGCACCACGGGCTACGTTATTTACTCCCTCCGGGAAAGGGAGATGGCCAGGAACTTATGAGCGAAAGCCAAGACTGAGTACCCCGCCTCCCGCTTTGCTCTTGTCGCGATAGCTGAATCACGATCGAGTCAAAATGGACAGGCCGGATCGCCGCGTTAAGCGAGTAATCTTGCCTGCATCATTTCCTTTTTCTTCCGTCCTGTAACTGACTTAAGTGGGAGCGCCGCAACTTGCGATCTCCGCAATCGTAACAGAGACAGAATACAAGAGTCGAGTCACTACGGAGGTAGCAGGATGAACGGTCAGTGGAGAATATGGGCGATGCTATTTGGCTTGGCTGCAATGCTCTGGGTACGCACTCGGAAGAACCGCGCTTGGGCCCCATAAGTCGCGTGTGCATTGGCCCTTGTGACGCTCGGCCTAGCGGGTACCCAACTCTATCACGCAACCACGCCCGGCGGCACACACAACTCTAGCTTCCAATTCTATCATCGGGCCTCATACTCACAGCTGGGGCCTAAACTGCAGAGCTATTTCCGAGACGGCGAATTGCAATCATCATGCTTGGCCGGGAGTATGGCCAGTCGCATTGGAATGAAACCACCTTGAGCTCCCGTAGGCAAGGCATTGGGGACCAAGCAGAGGCCGTCGCTGTGGAATCAGTGCCTGCTTCGCTCGAAGAGCACTACTTATGTCTTTCGGATGACCACATCCTGGCGGTCGCCAATCAGCCCCACGTCATTGTCTTCTGCCTGCCCTTGCCCGAGGCCCCTCGAGAACTGGCATACCTGACCGAAGGTGTTGGGCCAGATGGTGGCCTCAAGCTCATTCTCCCGCTTTCGCCGGTCCTCAGTCTCGGCAACCTGTTGGCAGTCGGATAGATCGACAGCGCTCTGTGTCACAAGCCGGGCTTCCAGTATCAGCTCAATGCCTTGATTCCTGCTGGCCATGCCACAGACTTTACCGAGGCGTTTCTCATTGTGCACCCAGACAATGTCAGGGACATCGCGACTGAGCGGCCATCTCTGCTCTCGCCCCTCACAATCGACCAGACCTTCCTCGAGCAACTGAGAGCGGAGTCAGAATAGTCCAATTGCGGCCAGCTGGTGTTTCCTCTATGTTCTCTCAAGGCAGTTCACCGCCCCCACCATGGATCGGCTCGAGCTGGCCCAGAAACCCTGTGACGCGATCCCACTGTCAGCCTAAATCAAGGGCGAGAGCCGCCACGCGCCTTAGCACCGTCTGACTCCAAAGATCGTTCACAGACGCCCTAGCCGAGCCTATCCGCCTGCCCGAGTTACTTGGTTAGCCGCTCAGCTACTCGGTGGGCCAGTTTTAACCGGCCCCACGGCAGGCGCCACGCGGGGCGGGAGCGCGCCTAATGGGCAGGACTCGGTGACTTGATGACTTGGTGACGCTCGATAACATCATGACTGGGCTGACGCCGTGGCTACGACTGCTGGTCGGGAGTCATGGCGTTCCCAAACCAACAGGTCCCATTCGATCACGCCGCAAGGCGTCAGTGCTCAACTGAGCTGCGCTAAGTCCTCGTCGCTAAGCCGCAAGTCGGCCGCGGCCAGATTCTCATCGAGCTGCTCGACTGTGCTCGCGGAGTACAATGGGATCACTGGCGCTGGGCGCTGTTGCAGCCAAGCGAGTACGACCTGACCCGGTGTCACCCCGTGTGCTTTTGCGATCTTCGCAAGCACCGTCAGGCGCCCTTGGTTCTCCGGGGTCTTGTACGGCTTCGGAATCGCTCGGTCGGGGCGCTGATAGGCCCCTTTCAATAAGGGCGAGTAGGCGACGCGGGTCACGCCGATTGCGGACTCCGCATCATCATGTTCCTCGTTGGCTGGTGGCCAGGGGTGGTAGCTGCGACCGCGGACTGGGCGCAGATACGTGTACTTGCTCTGGTGCGCGCAGAGTGCCTCTCCGGCACGGTCAGCCACCAACGCCAGGCGCCACGCCGCGAAGTTACTGATACCAAGGTGCAGAATCTTCCCCTCGCTGCGCAGCTGCTGCAAGGCGCCGAGCCACTCCGCGATCGGCACCTCGCGGTCATCTAGATGCGCGTAATACAAATCTATGTGCGAAGTTCGTAATCGTTTAAGGCTCGCTTCGCACTGCGCGCGAATCCACTCGGGGCGCAGCCCTTGGGGAATCCCCGGCGTGTCAGCGGAAGGTTTACAGCCAAAGCCAACCTTGGTGGCCAGCACCACGTTGTCCCGCTCTTGGTTCTCGGCAAGCCAGCTTCCGACCCTGCCCTCGCTATCGCCTGCACGCCCATCTTGGACCCACCCCGCATAGACATTAGCCGTGTCTAGGAAGGTGCCCCCAGCATCGCGAAAACGCGTCAGCAACGCGGCAGCGTGCGGCGCAGTTCCGAAATACATGGTGCCGAGACAGTGCGCGCTGACCTTTGGACCGGTGATCCCTAATTGAAGTGATTGCATCACGATCGCGACAAACTCCGGCATTTGTACTTGATATCTTGTTCCCGTAACAAACATTAGCCGCTTTCGTAACACACTGCGCATTGTAGGCCTATGAAACCTTTCCTCTTCTGTTTTTTCTTGATCTCCTTGCTGGGATCAGTAGCCGTGGCGAGTACGCCAACCTTGACCGCAGCCGACATCGATGCGGAGATTTCTGCCGCTGAGCGCCAAGTCGAGCAACTGCGCGCGCAATTCACCAACGCTCTGAACCAGGAAGGCGCAACGATCGAGAAACTGCTCGAGCCGGGAGCGGATGGCAAAGCCATCGCTGCCGAGTTGGACCAAATTCGGGCGCGAGCAGACAAACTGCAGGAAGGCTTACGTCTGGCAGAGAAGAATGTCGCCGAAGTGAAGAAGGGGCGCAAGAAGCGAATTGCCTCGGCCTTGGAGCTCGAACGACGCAAGGCAGATGCCAAAGCCCGCGCGGAAACTGAGCGGCTCGAGCAGGTTCAAGCACAGCGCAAACGTGAGGAAGCAATCGCCAAGTCTCGGCGCATGAAGCAGGAAGAAGCGGTGCGCGCAAACACCAAACGCCACAACACCAAGATCTCAGACAAGGCACTTCGCGAGGCCGCGATCAAGAAACGGGTCCATGAGCTTCAGCAGGCTGCTCAAGCCAAGGCGGAGAAAGCCGCAGCCAAGCGCCGCGGCAAGGCCAAAAAGGAAGTGGCTAAGGTGGGTAAGGTTCGTAAGAAAGTCGACGCACAGCGCGATGCCCGTGAGGCAGAGCGCGCGGCCAAGCGTAAGCAAAAGGAAGATGTAAAAACAGCCAATGAAATGCGCAAGGATGCGGAGGCACAGATGAGTCGTCAGAACTCATCCGCCGCGAAGGTTGCGGCTCAGAAGCTTCGGGAAGCAGAAGCCAGCATGAAAGCTGGCGAGCAAAAGGCCCCGGAGAAAAAGAAGAGTTTCTGGAAACTCTGGTAGCCCTGCGGGCATGTTCTCAGTGGTCTAAGCGCTTCGAACGTTGTCTGGCCTTCGCCAGATCAGGACGCTTTCTGAAAGGCAAGTCCCGCCTCAGCAGATACTGAGTGGAACAGTAGCCCTCGAGCAGAATCATGCGGAGTCGTGATGCCCCTTCGTAGGCGCTCTCCCCGGCGGAAGTCGTCGCCCGAAGATCATCGTGCTGAGCTTTCGGCATCACCCGCGGCAGATGAATCGGCTCAGACACAATCACCGCGGTTTCGAACCGGTGCAATGCCATCGCTCAGAGTCGAGCTCGACGTATAGATTCTCCGCGGGCACGCCGTGATTGTGCAACCACCGAGCTGCGGTCTCGGCACAGGTGTACGGCTCATCCGGCGTGTGGTCCCCTGTCGTAATCATGGCTTTGACTAGCCCTTGATCGTAGAGGCTTTTCGCGTACTTGACCCGACGCTCGAAATCCGGCGTGAGCTTCCCCTTTCGGGTTGCCGCTCCCAAGACGATGACGCAGTCGCTGACGACAGGAGGAGCCGGCACGTAAAAGTGCCTGCGGAGACACCAGTAGGCCGATGTTGCGATCAGCATGCTCGCCGAGACTAGGATCAACCAGCCATGGCAAAATACCCGCTTGCATCGCATGCGCCCTACTCAGTGGGTGTTTGAAGAATCAGCTCGTGCTGCTCCACGTACTCAGCCAGCGGTTGCCCGGTAAAGTCCACGTGCCCATCCAGAAAAAGTACATTTACCCCTGCTCCGTGGCTGCCCGGGACATCGTGGGCGATGATCACCTTTCCTGGAAACTCCACGTCCATTTCCACGCCAACTCCCGCATAAACGTACCCCTGCTTACTTCTCGGGCAGGTCACCGCTCCGCCATCCAAGTAGGGCTTTAAGCTGCTGAGGTCCCTGGGCAGCGTGGAATTGTTATCCAACGCAAACATCTGTACAGCCACGCCAAGTTGCTTTAGGTGTCCCTGGCAGACGGCTCGGCTCGAACTCTTGTCCGCTTGGCCTATCGCTGGCACAACGGTCGCTGCTACGATGCCAAACGGCACCATGGCGAGCCGCCCAACCGCAGCGGCGGCCAAATTCTGGTCGGCGATGACCGTACTCACGTAGAGGTCATCACGCACCTCGTTGATCCCGTACATCTGCGGAAAGGTTCCCCACGTAGCCATACTCTTCCCGACCATTCCCATGCCGCGCTTGCCCGCCTGTGATGCATAGACGGAAAAGATAATCTTCTTGTACTCCTTCCCAAATCGCTCGCTGAGAAATGAGAGCCCGACAGCAGGTGTCGGCGGTAGATGCGCTGCCAGCATCTGGAATTCCGGTGCCTCCTTCAGCCCTGGCTTGTCGCCTCGCTTCACGGCCAGAGCATTGGTCAGCAATGGTTCGTTTGAGGCAACGAACAGCAGACCGTTTCCGTAGGCAAAGGTAGGCTTCAGAGCAATGGGCAACGGCATTGGAAAGTTCACTGACCGTATCTCAAAGCCATCGACCGCTGACTTCTCGACCTTTGGCGCGTCCTTCAGGACTGTTTCCAGGTACTCAAAGATCGTGCCGTCCTCCACACTCAGCACGAGCATGAACTCGATAGCGGGAATCTCCATTTTTGGGGCGCCACGACCTGCCTTCCATTCGGTTACTTTCGATGCATCAATCGTCAGGCATATGCCCTGGTTAAGGTTTGCGGAGCGAACCATCGCCTCCACGTCGACCCCCTTCACTTTGAGATCCTTCATCGCCGTCTCGAAGCTCTCATTCTGCTCGGCAAGCAGCGGATTTTCCAGGATCTCAATCACCCAATCCCAGACCTTTCCGAGATCTGCGGTGCCAAAGGAAGCGACGACAGCATCCTGTGGCACGTAATCCAGCAAGTCCTGCGCCCTAGCATCCGGCGCCAGGCTCCACAGCCGCGAGGGCTCCGCATCCAAGTTGCGGGCGATGACATATCGGTGGCGAAAGAGCTCATCGACCTTCACGACACTTCCGCCAAACGCACCAAGATCGCGCAAGCCCATGTCCCCCACCACGTCCAGAGCCAGCTTGATGCCCCCCTCCACATCCTCGCGCATATCCTCTTGCTGCACAGTCATAGCCAATCCGAGGGAACTGACCGCCTCGGAGAAGGCCTCGTACCATTTTTCGGCGCTCATATACAGATAGAACTCACCACCTGGATCGAGCTCGTTGGTCACGCGTTGATACGGGGTTTCTGCCGTGCAGACCGAAGCAGCTACGATGAAACAGAGAAGAGAGAGATGGGCTAGGTGTCGCATGACGCGCTCCGCAAGGCAGTGGTTGTCTGGCCAATGTGGTCGATGTTCTACCAAAACGCTAGCTCCCGCCGTCAAATCCGCCCTGCTGATACAGGCTGCTACAGAGCGCTCCAACGCAGCGCCTTGACTGGCACGTGAAACCAGTGGTTGTCCGTGGGCAGGGCCACGCGAATCACACGCCCTGCCTCTGGGTCGGCAGCAGTCCACGCACCGTCCCCCAGATAAATCATGACGTGTACGCCATCTTGGGTGATAGCGAGGTCACCAGGTAGTAACTCAGCGCTCTCCTGCAGGGCAGCGACATTCTCTGCAGACGCCAGCGCGACCGTCAGCCCTCGATAGCCGTCCCGCAAGGCACGAGCAGTACAGTCATTCCACCAGAGTGATGCAGCGCTCCGGAGGCAGGTACCATTCACCGTCTGCATCCCGGTGAGAAACTGCCCGACAATGAACCCCTGCCGAGCCAGGCCAGAGCAATCGATGCCCAGCATATTTTCGCCGCCCCAGACGTAGCGGGCATGGCCGTGCAACTGCAGGGCGCTCAGATAATTGCGCCGCAAGGCCTCCTGATTCACGGTCCGCCCAGGCAAAGCCAGCAGCAGCAGACACACTGCGCCTAGACCAAGCAGGCCGAGCCTGAGCCGGCGCCGTTCCCAGCCAAGGTGCAGGAGAATCAAAAAGACCAGCACAGCGCCGGATAGAGTCAGCATTCGCGTAATTCCAGTCTGGACCGGAAACAACAGCAGCAGCACCCACAGCAGCACAGTCCAAGTCGCAAACTTCTTCACTCCGCGGCCTTCAGCCGAGCCGTCACTGGTTCGTGCTGGTTGGCGACATGGACCGTGAGATGCGCCGGAAGGAGCTCCTTGGCCATAGCCTCGACCAACGCAGGATCGTTACATTCATCACTAAGATGGGTGAAAATCACATGCTGCGTCTTGGCCGTTGCCGACTCCGCAACACAGGTCAGCGATGTCTGATTGTCGAGATGCCCGCGCTTGCTGCGGATTCGGTGAATCACCCGCGGTGGCCGCTTGCAGCGCTGCAGCAGATCGGGGTCGTAGTTCGACTCAAGTAGAATCACGTCAGCGCCACTGAGCTTGCGCGGCACCAGCTTCCCCAGATAGCCAAGGTCGGTGGCAAGCGCGACGGTAGCCCCATTACAGCCCAGGCGATAACCGACAGGATCTACCGCATCGTGACATACCGAGAAAGGGTCCACACGGAATGCTCCGATGGTGAACTCGACCCCATTCGGGAAAATGTGAACCTCGTTCGGTGCTTTCTTCAGAACGTGCAGCCTCTCAGCCGTGAGCGCGTTCATATACGCAGGCAACTCGTGTCGATCCGCGAAGACCCGCAAACCACGCACGTGGTCCTCGTGCTCGTGCGTAATGAGGATGCCAGTAATACCGGCTACCGCCAGATCTGCAGCTGTCAGGCGCCGCTCTGTCTCTTTGGCCGAGAAGCCGATGTCGACCAACAGCAACTGATCATCACAACGCAGCACGACAAGGTTTCCGGCGCTACCGCTACCGAGGACATGGACTTCGGTCTTCATAAGCGCTGGAGGCGATCAGCGAGCAGGCTGAAACGCGGGGTCACGCGGGCATTGTCAACAGCTTGTGCCAGCGCCTTTGGCGAGCCGATCAGGATCAGCAGACGTCTGGCTCGAGTCATGGCGGTGTACAGCAGCTTACGCCGTAACATCACATAGTGCGCCATCAAAATTGGCACGACCACCGCCGGAAACTCGCTACCCTGTGACTTGTGAATCGTGGTGGCATAGGCCAGTTGCAGTTGGTCAGCCTCCTCCCAGGCGTAGGTCGCCGCGTGACCTTCGTAGGAAACAGTCAGCTGCTTGAGTTCCGGGCGAACTTCGATGATGTGGCCGATGTCTCCGTTGAAGACGTGTAAATCATAATTGTTCGAACGCTGCATCACCTTATCTCCAAGTCGGAAGCGCGTTTCGCCGAAGGGCACAAAAATCTGCCCCTCTCGGTGCGGATTCAGTAACCCCTGCAAGTGCTGGTTGATCCGGCTGACGCCGACGTCTCCGCGGTTCATCGGACTCAGAACCTGAATGTCACGCTCGGCGACCATGCCGAAGCGCTGCGGAATCCGATCGCGCACCATGGTCCCGATCAAGGAAACCACTTGCTGCGGGTCTTCCTGTTCGACCCAATAGTAGTCGAGCAATTCCGGTCCCTCGACCGGGCGCGTGTAGGGAAGCTTCCCCTCATTGACGCGATGTGCGTTGCGCACGATCAGGCTTCCAGCCCCTTGCCGATAGACGCGCTTGAGCTCGGTTACGGCAAAGCGATCACAGCGGATCAGGTCGCGCAGCACGGAGCCGGGGCCAACCGATGGCAGCTGGTCGCGATCGCCGACCAGCACGACGTGAATCCCGGGGCTTATGGCTGCGAACAGCGCCACCGCTAACGGCAGGTCCAGCATCGAGACCTCGTCCACGATCAGCAAATCTGCGGGAAGGGGATTCTCGGCATTGTGCGAAAAGCCCATGATCTCGGGATCCCAGCGCAACAGGCGGTGGATGGTCTGCGCGTCCTTGCCGCTCGACTCTGCGAGGCGCTTGGCCGCGCGGCCGGTCGGTGCGCACAGACTGATGCGTAGCGACAGCTCTCTCGCCGCCTGTACGATGGTGCGAGTCACGGTGGTCTTGCCCACGCCTGGGCCACCCGTGATGATGGACAGGGAGTGAGAAAATGCTGCAGAGACCGCATCCTGTTGCTCCTCGTTCAGCCGCTGCCAGCTCTGTGACTCTACCCGGGGCGCTCCCCCCACGCCCTCAAGCTGCGGCCCAGGTAGAAAGCACCCCAGCATTCGTACCAGCGCCTGTTCCGCCTCATGGAGCCGGGCTGGAAAAACCAGTGGCTCGTCGCCGCCATCATCACTGACCACTGCAGCACCGTCCGCGACAGCTCGTTCAATCCCAAGCTGGACCTTGTCCTCACCGACCTCCAGCATGGCCGCGGCTCGCTCCTCAAGCAGGCTTATGGGCACGCACGTGTGCCCCTGCTGTTGTGCGAACTCCGCAAGAACGTGCGCGACACCAGCACCCAGCCGAAACGGATTGTCCGCCTCGATATCCAAGTGGCGCGCGACCACATCCGCCATACGAAACCCAATACCGCGGACATCCGCAGCCAGCCGATACGGATTCTCAGCGATGCGCGTGGGCGCCGCCTCGCCGTAGACCTTAATCACCCGATTTGCGTAAGCCTTGGACAGCCCGATCCCTTGGAGGTGGGAGAGCAACTCACGTTGGCCGCTCTGCGCATGCCACGCTTCCCGGATCTTGTGAATCTTGTTCTTCCCCAGACCGGGTACCTCCGAGAGGCGCCCGGAAAACTGATCGAGTACACGGAAGGTATCGGTCCCGAACTGGGCGACGATTCTCTCGGCCATCTTCGGGCCCACTCCAGGCAGGACACCGCCAGCCAAGTAGCGCTGCATTCCCTCGGTGGTCTGCGGTAGCACCACACGCAAGTCCGCCACGCGCAGTTGCTCGCCATAGGCGCGGTGTCTCTCTCGTTTCCCCCGTGCTGCCACGTGCTGCCCAACCTGCAAGTCGGCGACCGCACCAATCAACACATGTTCGGTGTCGTCCGAATCGACCACGCGCACGACCGCGTACTCGCCATCTTCGCTCGCATAGACCAGCGCGACCACTTCCCCGCGTACGCCGTGCTCCAGGGGAGATTCTGCGGCTTGGCTAAGCGGCAGCTCGCCCTGCTCATTCGGGGTCACGGAGTCCCCGGCCGCAGTTCCTGCCGCCAATAGGCATCAGTCAGGAAGGCGGCAAATCTCTCCGCGGGGTAGATCGTTTCGCCCAGCGTAAAGTCCAAAACCACCGGTGGCATGGCCTCGGCATCATAGCGCACTTCCAAGCGCTCCCAACGATATTTAAGGCCACCAGAGACCCTTACGTAGATTTCGGTCTCCTCACTCACTCTCTCCCAAGACACGTTGTCCAGCAAGTCGCCGTAGGCTGCCTCTAGGGTCATGCCCTCCTGGAAGCTGTGCGCCTGGATCTCCTCAACCGGCTTCCGGCAGCCAAGCAGGTACAGGCCGAGAGCTACGACTATCCAGATGCCGCGGGAATCTCTCATTGGGCACCCTCCGCAAGCTGTTTTGCCACGCGCTCGCGCAGTGCCGTGATCAACTCGGTACGGTAGGGCAGCTCCTTGAGCTTGGCATTGACCGCTTTTAAGTCGGTTTCGGCGGTCTCAATACCCCGCAGGACCGCCACGCTCATGTCTCCTGCGTTGAGTCTTGTCCGCAGCTTAGCAAGCTTTCCAGCCACCGTATTCGCCTGCAATGACAGTGCTTCTCGGAGTCGTTCTGTCTTCTGAAGCTGGGTCAACTCCTGGCTCGCCAGCGCCAGAACCGGCTGGCTCGGTAACGCACCTTTCAACGCAGCGGCTTCCTGGCTGCGTTCCTGAAGGTTCCGCTTGCTGAGCTCTCCAACTACCCCATCTACGAGCCATTGCAGCAGTGTGGTGGTCGTGGAGGAGGTGGCGGCGAACCCGAAGGCATCCACGCTGTGGTCTACCGCCCCCGAAATCTCTTTCCAAGAGCCATCCTTGAGACGACGTGCCAGTGACCTGAACGGAATAGCCTTCTCCTTCGGAGCCTTGCTCGCAAAGTACTGACAGAGCGTAGCACAGCCGTCCACATCGCCGGTACTCTTGGCGTAGTCGACCAGCAGTTGAAGCCGGCTGACCAGCGAACGGTCCGCCGCGGTTCCCGCCAGCGCTGCGAAAAGTACGAGTAAACAGCAATAGCGCCTCATGTGGAGCTTCGCGAGCCAATCTCGCGATCAATAAACAGCAGGTAGGCGATCACGATTGCACCCGCGATCAGCAACATCGCATAGATCGATGAAAGCCCCACGTAGGCCGCAGGGATCGGCTTATGGCTCGTGAGCGCATCGGCCATCCAGAACTGCTGCCAGTTCGGAATTACTGCGTGGAGAAACGTCATCACACTGTTGCGGATGACACCCACAGGCTTGGCCAGCATCGCCATCAACGGGCTGGGTGGTCGGGATGCCACGTCGGAGAAGAAGACGATGACCGCTCGGCCGATGCAGCAAAGCGAGACGAGCGCGAACCCCGCATGCACCTGCCAGCGCCTGCAATCCGCCCGCTTGCGACGATCATACCGCTTGAGAGCTGCCACCCAGGCCAGAATGAACAGGGGCAACGCAACCAATGGCCAGAAGTACAATGCATGGGCCAGTTCCACATCGGCCAGAGCCATGGATACGCCATACACGTGATCCGAGATCAGACCGAGAAAAAAGAACAGCAGGCAACAACTCACGTTGGTCGTCACCGAGAGCTGAGTGGACAGCGCGGTCGCGATGGAGCCCATGGCCAGAGCGGCTAGAGCGACCAGAATAATCGCATAGACCACGTCGATCGAGTGTCCGGTTGGGGGGCCGACATACCTTCCAGAGCTATACCGCGGCAACAACCCGGTAACAGCCATTCCCACGAACGTTGCCGCAAACGTGATTAAAGCCGCTGGCTTCGCGTAGGAAGTCTTGCGGCGGTAGTTGAACCAACCGGCAACCAGCTGCGCACCCAGATAGGCGGCGACCATGGAATAGAAGACTGTGAAATCGTAACGGTACTGGTCGACCGCGATCTGCAACGTGATCAGCAGCGCCATACCCGTAGTGCTGGCGAAAAGCAGCACGGCAGCAAGAATACCGATGAACTTAGCCAGCAGGAATTGGAACCAGCCTACGGGCTTAGAAAGAATGAGCAGCGCGGTGCCAGACTCGATCTCCAAGTTGATGGCCCGGTTAGCACAGAAGGCCGCGGCGATCCAGCTGCCGAGCAACACCACCGACAACCCGGCATCGGTCACCAGCTTTTCCTGAGCGCGAAACACGTACTGCGCCATGGGAGGCTGGAGATGGATAATCATCACGCAGCTGCAGAGCATGACAGAGTAAACCGGTTGGCGCAACGCCTCGGTAAAGGTCTGACGGGCGATGGAGAGCGTGGGTGACATTCAGGCGCGGGCCAAAGCCGTCCGTGTAGGAAGCAGAGCGGTTACTTGCTGTCCCAGAACATACGGCTGCGCTTGGCATTGCGATGCCGGTGGATGCGCGGGGATGGCCGATGTGCCGGAGAGACGCGACTCGCGGAAGGCAACGGTGGCGCATGCGCGTTGGCTTGATATGTCGGGCCTGTCTGCGGGGCCGGTGCAGCCTTCGCCGCAGCTTCGGCCTCCGCCTTGGCTTTGGCAGCAGCGGCATCAACAGCCTGAGCTTCCAGCTTTTTCCGCCGGTCGATCCATTCTTTTCCCTGGCGACCGTCACCGACGACGTATTCGCCAAAGATGGTGTGGTTTACCGGCGACACGATGCGCCCGTCAGCGTCGACTTGTTCGATCAGCACCAGGTAATCCAAATGGAGATTCTTCACCTGGAGCAGGTCCTCGGTGGAGGCTGCAATCTGGCCCCAGTCCTCGTTGTTGATGGCCCACGTCGGAATCTCGGCACCGATCAATTTGTCGTGAAAGGCCTGCGGGGCATACCGCTCGCTCCCTAAAAACAGAACTTTCTTGGGGCGCAGAAAGCGCACAAACTCGAGAAAGTCCCCATCATCGACTTCAAGCGACTGCCCGCTTGGCGGGACATAGTAGCAGCGATCATCTTCCGATCCCGTCGGCAACAGCAGCATCGGCTGTTCCAGGCGCTGCTGAATCAACTCAGCCAGCACGCGGGACTCGACGAAGTTTCCGGTCACCACCAAAGCCTCGATTCGCTTAGGCTTTTTCTTCCCAAGTTTTGGCAACCGCCAATTCGCAGCCGCGTTCGCAGCAAACATCATAAACACAAAAACTGAGAGGACTCGAAACATTTTCATAACCTTCACCTAAAATCTAACTGGTGCCTACTACCGAATAGGCGTATAGATACACGCCACGGAATAGCGGCAGAATGCTCGCCATGTATCGTATACTAAAGATCCCTTCGCCCATGTCAACGTTTGGTTATCCAAAACCTTCCCTGTCTGCGGAAAAAGTCTCGCTCCAGCCCTTTCTGTCACCGGCAGATCGCGTGCGGCGCGCGGCTATCTTCATGAGCGGCTCCGGCGCTAACGCGGAAGCAATTCTGCACGCCCTACAGGCAGACCCGCACCCGCAACTCGAGATTGTCGCGCTGGTCACAGACCGGCCGACACGCAGCCGCACCCATGAGATCGGCGCGGCTTTCGGCTTGCCGGTGATCGCTCAAGATATTTTTGAGTACTATCGCAGTCATGGCCAGCGACGCGTCACACTTGCCACGGCGGAAGGGTGCGAAATGCGCAACCGCTGGACCGACGCGCTGCGCGAACAACTCGTGCCGCTCGCGATCGACTTCGGCATTTTCGCCGGGTTTGTGCCGCTCTGCAATATTGCCGGAGACTTTCCGTGCCTGAACGTCCACCCCGGTGACCTCACCGTACTGCGTGACGCCCAACGCTACCTGGTAGGCCTGCATACCACGCCGATCGAACGCGCGATTCTCGCCGACCATGACGCGCTGCGCTCCAGCGTGATCATCGCCGAGCCGTTTACCGCTGGTGGGGACAACATGGATTCCGGCCCGTTGCTCGGGATCTCCGCGCCAGTTCCGGTGCACCTACAAGGCGCCGCGCTTTGCGAACTCCGCAAAATCTTCGAGGCCCGACCCGCCATTCGCCCTGCCAAAGGCTATGGTGACCAGTTGGAAGCCATTGCCGATGAGAACCTCGACCGGTTGAAACACGGCGGAGATCTCTTACTTTTCCCACGCGTTGTTGCGGAGTTCGCAGCAGATCGCTTTGCTCTGGACGAGTGCCAGGCCCTCCACTACGCGAGTGAGGGTACCTGGCGGCCTGTTCAAACCGTCGTCTATCACCAGGACGCCAAGCCACGTACCATTCCACGCTGAGGTAGCTATGTCCCGCACCGCCACAGAGTCCCGCACTACTGCGGAAACCAGTATCGAGATCAGCCTCAACCTCGATGGATCCGGAATTGCGAACATCGCAACCGGAATCCCATTTATGGACCACATGCTCACGTTATTCAGCCGCCATGGCTACTTCGACCTCTCCGTCAAAGCCGCGGGCGACTTGGAAATAGATGAGCACCACACCATGGAAGACCTCGGGCTGGTTCTGGGCACGGTCATTCGCCGGGCGCTAGGGGACAAGAAAGGGATTCGCCGCTATGGCTTCTTCCTGCTGCCAATGGACGAGACGCTCACTCGCGTCGTCTTGGACCTCTCAGGGCGCCCCTACTTGTCCTACCACGCCACTTGGCCGTCGGACTACATCAAAAGCATGAACGTGCGCCTCTTCTGTGAGTTCTTCCAGGCGCTGACCAATACTTTGGGCGTAAACCTACACATTGACGTGATTCGCGGCGAGGATGTCCACCATATCGCTGAGTCGATGTTCAAGGGTTTTGCTCGCGCGTTGGACGCAGCCACGCTCATTGACCCGCGCGAAATCGGTGTTCCTTCCACCAAGGGCTCGCTGAGCTAACAGCCTGACAGGGTGCAAGAACTGCGCCAAGACAGCCTAGCCTTGTCACGGAATCGAGATCGTTGTCGTTGTCAGCGAATGCGGTTGTCGTTGTCGTCACTCTATCCTTCCGGGACGCAACACGAATACGACATCCGCGACGCTGATACCGACGAAGATGAGAGGGAAGGAGACCCTTGGGCCCGTTCGTAGCGGCATTCACTATTCTGCGGCGCTACTCTTTCCTTTTCCGCCGGACGACCGGCTTGCGCCCCTGCGTGTTCTGGGAGAAAGTCGTCCGCCTGTAGTGCCTCCCCGAGAAACACGGGCACTGCCGCTTACGGCTCGGCTTGCTCAGGTGCAGCAGGCGCCAAAGCAGCCGACAGCGGCGATCGATGAAACAATAGTTGTGTCCCGATCCTGAACATCGTCTGGAAGCTAATCAAGCGCAGGGCGATTTCATCAAGATCCCGTTCCGAACTTCCTCTTCCTCTGCGATTTTCTCGGTCAATCCTGGGTCGAATTTGGCACTGAAGATCGACTTTCGCTCGCGCTTCTTTTCTTCCTTCTTGTCTGGCTTCTTCTCCTGAGGCTTGGGTTGGTCCTTGAGCTTTGGTTTCCGAGCCAAGGCGGCGGCTGCGGGCTCACGGTCGCTTTAGTAGTCCCGCCAGCGTTGCCACAGGCGCACTGCCGGATAGACCACCCCAATCAGACCAATCATTGCCAGCACAAGATAGACAGCAAAACTCTGATCATTCTTGACAGATATCGAGGCAAAAACGAGTCGAAACTCGACGCGATCCACCTTGTTATGTATCGCCATCCGAGAGGCGCTTGTAATCTGCAAAGCGAATAGCTCGTTGCTGCGCGAGCTCTCACCTCGAAGCTTTTTCCGACATTCGCTCTGCGATGATCACCACAACCAAAGGAATTGCCGCCGCGAGCGGATAGAGCTCCCGCCATTCAGGGCTGTGATACGGCATGCGCGCAGCGATCTCCAACTCCGAAAGCACCGGCAGCGGGAGCGGCGATGGCTCCGCGACTTGAACGATGCGCAAACCGGCAGCAGCGACCTGTGAGACCAATTCTCCAATTGGTTGCACGCGCGCTGCGATAAACGCATCACTTTCCTCACAGAACCGAACGTCCGCTGGCGGGTTGTAGTAGTCCCGTACGAACATGCCACTGCCCTCATCATCGATGTCGAGCCACTCTGCCGCGAACAGCGGATGGCCAGTGGTCAGGACCAAATGTCCGCCAGGTCGGAGCAGCGCAGCCATCGCCCCAATGACTTCTTCGGGAGCTTCCGCGAAGGGCAGGGCGTAGGTGCTGTGGACTAGGTCGAACGTGGGAGTAAGGGGAAACGGCAAGCGCTCCATACCCGCCTGCACCCAGCAGACTCGATCTGCCCCAGGCAACTCGCGGCCATGTTGCAGCTGGCGCCGTGAGACATCCAGAGCCGTACACCGCAAGCCCAGACTGGCAAGATAGATGCTGTTCTGCCCAGCTCCTGCGCCGATCTCAAGCGCTGTCTGACCGCCTTGTAGCGGAGGGAGCAGTCCTAATTCTTGGTCCCCGGGGAGCAGCGGCCCATAGTGAAAGTTGTCTGTGGCGATTCGGGTGACCGCCTGGTACTCATGGGACAAGGCGTCCCAGTATTGCTCGTTGGCTGCGGTCAATCGCCTGCTCTGCCACGCGGACGCTGCGGTCGATCTGGAGCACCTCCACCTCGGCGTGGTGGGCTACTACGGTCTCCGTCACTGCGACGAAAACCGCCTTTTCCACCGCCACCGCCACCGCCACTGCTGCTGCCACCACTGCTACCTCCGCGGTAGTCAGACCGGCCTTGTGGCCTAGAACCTCCGCGTTCGTCCCGTCGACTATCCCCACGATCATCCCGGCGACTGTCGCCGCGGTCATCTCGTCTAATGTTATCCCGGCGGTCGTCACGTCTATCATCTCGGCGATCACTCACGGGGCGGCGCGGTGGCGCTGCCTCTTCGCGCGCTTCCTTGCGCTGCTCGGCACAAATCCGGGTCAACTCCTGCGCCTCGTTCAACAGCTTAGGCAAGGCGCCCGTAGCCGATAGCCGGGCTTCAATGGCTAGCTCAAGCCAATACGCGGTCTCATCAGCAGCAGTCTCTGCTTGGCTGTAGCGCGATCCACGTTCGAAGCGATTGCGCATGGCGGCGCGTACATGGGCCCCGATGGCCGTACCGATCTGCAATAATTGCACACGAATCAATCGCGCTTGGTGAGAGTCGGGTAGCTTCTCCGCCTGACTCATTATGGCCAGGGCAAATGCCTTGGAACGTACGTCCAGTTGAAGATTGTCGTCATTCATGCTTAAAAATCCTTATGTGACTGACGCAGGGGTCAGGAATCAGGGAGCGTATCAGGCGCTGAACCTGCAGGCTCCATCAGCGGTCTTCGGTCTCATGCTCCCGCTCATCGCGCTTGATCAACATCGCCGCAGTGCGGGCCGAGATGTCAGTCGGGGTTGTGCGTAGCGTGGTCTTCTCGATGTAGGAGGTACGATCACGCAGCAGCTTTCTGGCAAACTGCTCCACCGAAACAGCGTGGAGCTTGGCCACTTTCGTGTAGTGGGCGTATTCTTCTCCGGGCACTTCTATGACAATCTGCTTCATGGGCCTGCGTTTCGTGTTTCAAGAACAGGGTTCAGCTGCGGAATTCAGCGCTCTGCGACTACTGTATCTGAAGCGCACGCCCGCGCGCTGCGAACTCCGCAAATTGGCTCGCACGCTACTCAGCGCCGTGATCAACGCGGGCTCAACCCGCCGTCTCTTCCTGCTGGGCCAGCACTCTCTGTTTTAGCATTTCCCGCAGTGTCTGCTCCAACCCTTCCGCTGACTGGGGACGATCATCCGGCTCACGGCAGACCATGGATGTGATCAACTCGACAAGGTCTGGCGAAACCGAGTCTAGTCCGGTGACTGAACGATGCAGGCGAAACTCACTGACATGCTGACGCAGCAGCGAGTTTGCCTCGCGAGCCGCAAAGTAGGTGGTGCCTACCAGCATCTGATACAGGACCATGCCGAGGCTGTAGATTTCGGCCTGAATACCCTCGCCATCTCCCATGAGCCGTTCCGGCGGCACGTAGACCGGCGAGGCCTCGATCACCTCGCCCAAATCACGCGCCGCGACAAAGCACGGGATGCACAACCCAAAGTCGAACAGCATGGGAAGGCCTTGTTCGTTAATCATCACATTGTCAGGCTTCACGTCGCGAAACAGGTAGTTGAGCGAGTGAATGTGGCGAATCGCACTGACCAGATCTGCGGCAATCGTCAGCGCCTCGATCTCATCAAGCCGACCGCGTCGCTCGATCCGCTTTGTCAGCGTTTCCCCACGGATGTACTCACTGGCCATATAGAACTCGTCCTGATGCCAGCCATGGCAGACTACATTGGCAATATTTGGGTGCCCGCTGAACCGCGTTGCCATCTGGGCTTCTCGCTGTAAAGAGTGACTCAACCGGCGTCGATTCTTGCCCCGCTGCGGCACCAGCTTGATCGCGTAGATTGAGCGACGATGAATCTCATGAAACGCCTTGTACACAACGCCCATCCCCCCGCCGCCAACGACTTGGAACAACCAAAACTCCGCGACTGGCGTCGGCACCAGCAGCACATTCCCGCAATCAGGACACGACACCATCTGCAACGGGTGCGTGTGCTGTAAGGACATCGCCAGCTCACAGTACGGGCACTCAAAAATCCCGTTGTGAAAGTTGTCAATGATCTCGGCGGGCGTGGGACCGGTAGCCATGGTGCGACTATCGCGTGCCTAATTCCTGGCGGATAAGCTCTGCGAGGTTCGCAAGCTCCGCCGGGTCAGCGGCGGCTGCGTTGGCAAAGTTAAGATCTGTCACCTCTTGAATCGGGACGAGGTGCAAGTGCGCGTGCGGCACTTCTAGGCCAGCCACCATCAGGCCGACCTTCCGACAGGGCACCCCCCTTTCTAGTGCCTGCGCCACAGGCCGCGCAAAAACCATAATCTCGCTCAGCAACTCATTCCCCATCTCGAAAAAGTGATCAATCTCAACTTTAGGAATGACGAGCGCGTGACCTCTGGCAATCGGCCGGACGTCTAGGAATGCGAGAAAGCGATCGTCCTCCGCAAGCCGATGGCAGGGAATCTCACCGTGAATGATGCGGCTGAAAATTGTGGTCATACAGCTTCCCTCGATTTGCTTGCGTTCTTCGATACGGTAGCTGATTCCACGGGGCTGCGCAAGGCAGAAGTCAGGGATGCCGCTTTTCCGGTTTGCGCACTTCGTCAGCGGCGCTATTCTGCATTGCAACCGCATACCGACCCACGGCCGCACGCAATGTCTGCATTTCTTGACGCCATACAGTCCCGCACCCTAATCTGCGACGGTGCGACGGGCTCGCTAATCTTCCGCAAAACCGGAAGACTTTCCGAGCAGAACCACGTCTATGAGTCCTTCAATGCCGATCAGCCCGACCTCCTACGGGATGTACACTGCGCCTATGTCGAAGCTGGCGTGGACTGTCTCACCACCAACACGTTCGGCGCCAATCCACGGGTCCTGCGGCGCTACGGCCTGGAGCATCGTACAGCTGAGTTCAACACCACCGGGGTCATCCTGGCCCGTGAAGCCTTTGCCCGCTACGACCGTCGAGGCTTCGTCTTGGGCTCCATCGGCCCCACCCCTTCGTCTGCCTGCACGAGTTCCAGACTCAAGCGGATCTACCACACCCAGGCTACCACCTTGGCAGATGCTGGCGTCGATGCCTTCCTACTCGAAACATTTGCCAATCTCGACATTCTCAGCGGGGTCATAGAGGTCCTCCAGGGCGTATCGACTGAGATTCCCATTATCGCCCAAGTCACATTGCGCATTCCCCATGGCCACGCAGAAGGCCATATCAAGGCCAAAGCTTTGCTGGATAAGATCGCATCCTCGGGCGTAGCGGTGGTGGGGGTCAACTGCTGTTCCCCGAGCGAAGTAGAGGGCTTCGTGATTGAACTTGCCGCGGAGCGCGACCGCCGGAAGCTGGACCTAAGCCTCTCGGCCATGCCCAATATCGGCACTCTCCAGGGGGAAGGAAACCGCCTGGTGAACCTCTCCAACCCAGAGTACATGGGCCGCCAGGCACGCACTCTCTGCGACCTAGGCGTTTCGTTGATCGGCGGCTGCTGCGAGGTCCACCCCGAGCACATTCGCGAAGTTCGCAACTATGTGCAATCGCGCCAACCTGGCGGGAGAGAGGCCTACCAAGCTGTAGTTTTTGCCGGTGGCCACAAGCCCGCGGGCCCCACTCGCAAACAAGAGAACGGCCCCTTCTCACGAAAGCTTTTCAACAACGAGTTTGTTGTCAGTGTCGAGCTGCTACCACCACGAGGCACAGCGCCCAAAACCGTCGACAGCAAGATCGCCTTTGTTTCCGAAATGGCCGAATCCGGCCTCGCAGATGCCATTGACATTACCGATGGCTCGCGCGGGATTCCCCTGATGCCACCCGGTGATTTCGCCATGCTATGCCGCCAGGGAATGGCAGATCCCAGTGCCCTCGAAATCATCCCGCACTTTACCTCGCGGGATCTGAACACGCTGGGTATTCAAAGCCGGCTCATCGGCTATCACTGGAACCACCTGCGCAATGTCCTCTTTATCACCGGCGATCCGCCTAAAATGGCACCAGACTACCCCGCCTCCACGGGCGTGTTTGATCTCGACAGCGTCGAACTCGCGCGTATGACTCATCTCGGGCTCAACGCCGGGCTAGATTTTGGCGGACGCCCCCTCTCGAAGCAATCCCTCCCCTGCCAGTTCACAATCGGGAGCGGCTTCGAGCCTGAAGCGGTTGACCTCGACGCTGAGGTCCAAAAACTCGAGCGTAAGATTGACGCCGGTGTCGACTACTTCATGACCCAACCTGCCTTTCATCGCGAACCGCTGGACGTGCTCACCCCCTACCGGGACAGAACCAAGGTCTTAGTGGGAGTTATGGTGCTAAGCAGCCTGGCGCAAGCACAGCGCATTGCCGCCGTCCCCGGCGTCGTCCTCCCCCGGCACATTTTGGACACGCTCGCCCAATACGACTCCGCCGAGGACCAAGCCAAGGCCGGGATGGACCTCGCGGTTGCCCAGGCCGCCTGGGTGCGCAGCAACGGCTGGGACGGCCTTTACATCATGGCACCCGGCAGTCACAAGAAGATCTTAGATATTTTGCGGAGTTCGCAAAGCTAGTCGAGAGCAGGAGGAGCCATAATGGCAGAGTTACGCGATGAAGTCTATCACCCAAAGGGTGAGTTCAATGGCAACATTGACTTCCTCCTGACCCCAGACACACCAATGGCTCCGGAAGAGATTCCGGACAGTGTCCCGGTCCTAGGCCCTAACGGCCGCTCCTTCGAAGTTCTTCGCTAAGGGCGCAAAGACGCTGCCTGCGCGCTGACTCTCTAGGCGGAGCCCCCTTTTCCGAGCAAGGCAACACCGTTGAGGTTTACCTGGGAGAGGCCCACGTCGGGTCGCTGACGCTCCGGCTCGAAGTCGGCGAAGAACAGCCAGCGGGAAATGCTGGCTGCAGCAATGCCATAATTGTGCTCGGCCTGACCTGCTGCGCTGCCCTACGCGCCTTCCTCCAATAGCTCAACTAGCTTCGCGGTCAGCGTCGGCGCGGCATAGTAGTCCAAGCGCCCCCAGATAGGACGCTCCCGCACACACTCCACCCGCAAGTGATCTCCCAGGCCCGTCCACGCCCTCGTAGCCTTGGCGGCCAGGACCACCGCCGTTATCGAGCCCTCCCCGTGCGCCGCCAATTGCTGCTCGAGACTCAAGCCCTCCAAGCCACGAGCCAGCTCTCCAGACACCCAGATGCCATCCAGGTCGACTGGCTCGCCAGCAGCCCACGCTCGGCGCAATTCCCGCTCACTTGTGCTGGCTTGACCGGCTCCTGCCATTTCCTTGATAAGCCTTCGACGGATCAACTCGCTCACCAATGCCCCGCCCTTAAGTAACGGGCTAATCAGGATCTTCCGCGCTGCCGGTAGCTCTAGCGCCAGATTGGCCCCTAAACGCAATCCCATCGCAACCTGTAAGTCTGCAGCGGACGAGCTGACCAACAGCTCCCACGCACGAGCTGCATCCGCCTGCCAATCCGCCAATGAGATTTCTCGCAGGTCACCAAAACTATCGCCTGTTCCAGCAAGGTCGATGTGCAGCACATCACACCCATTGCGCGCCAAGGTTCGTGCCAAGTGGCAGAGATAGCGATGGGTCGACCTCCGCTCTTCGCCGAATGCCGGCAACAACAGGATTGCCCGCTTTGCCGACTCCGCCCGATAGAAGCTGGCATACAGATCGCCGTCCGCTAGATAGCCTCGCTCAACCTCCACCGCACGCCCCCAGTAACCTCTGCGCATCTGCCCGGCTGGGAAGTGCATCGTCCGCCTCCCTGCTCGCCTTGACTGCCGCTGCTGCCGTCGCAAAACGCAAGGCTGCCCGAGTGTTCAGACCTTCCAACACAGCCACTGCGTAAGCGGCGTGGAACACGTCGCCGCATCCAGTAGTATCTCTTACCTCTGCTTGTATCGCACCAAGATGCTCGACGCGCTCCTGGCCACGATCCCAATACCAGCACCCGCTTGCGCCGTCCGTTACCGCGATCATCGCATGCTGCGAACTCCGCAACTCTCGAACCGCCTCTGCCGCGCTCCCCGCTCCGCTCCAGTCGCAGGCAAACTGCGCCGGCAGGATCAGATGATCAACCAGACCAATTAACTCCCCCAACTGCGATCCGACGCGGCGCTCGATATCGCCGAGAATGGGAACACCGGCGGCCTTCGCAATCTTCGCAGCGCGCACCATTCCGGGCACCCCAAAGTGATCCACCAGCAACATGCGCGAGCCTTGAATGATCTCTGCCGGTGGTTCGCCTAGCGCAGCCCCCCGTGCCTCCGGCACATCAGCCAGGATCGTTCGGGACCCCGTTACTGCATCCACCAGGATGACCGCGTGAACCGGTTGAGCCGTGGTCTCGCGTAGGGCGTGGGACACATCTACCCCCCCCGCCACTAGTGAAGCGAGCACATAGGCTGAGCGGTCTGACCGGTCCAGCGCCCCCGCATACGCACAACGTAGCCCCATCCCTGCAGCGGTAAGAAGCGCGCGCCCCGCAAGCCCACCACAGACACGCAAATGGCGGGTCATATAGGTCTTCGTGTCCGCAGCAGGGAAGTTCGGCAGGTAGGCAAGCTCGTCAACTGCTGTGGCACCGAGAGCGAGAAGGTCATATTTCACTGCAAGAACCGACAGATTGATTGAATCAAAATTCAGCATTATAGTCCGCCGTGCAAAATGCACGGCGTTGCACCAAGTGGGCTTGTGGCTCAGGGGCTCGAATGCCCTAAGATCCACCACTCAATACCCAGCAGCCGGCTCCGAAATCGACGCATCGGCAGGGCAAAAAAAGGTCCCACGCCGTGGGGACAGCGTAGGACCGGGGGGGAAAGAAAAAAGGCTGGCGACGTGCTACTCTCCCATGACATTGCGTCATAGTACCATCGCCGCTGTGGAGCTTAACGACCGTGTTCGGGATGGGAACGGGTGTGGCCTCCACGCTATGATCACCAGCCA
>Ga0115566_10000102_pt1 | contig 65260 bp, 48 predicted proteins | sample COGITO_mtgs_1204_3_FD_87173 | JGI IMG/M metagenome (GOLD analysis project Ga0115566, IMG submission 87173) | Pelagic marine microbial communities from North Sea - COGITO_mtgs_120405 | ecosystem: Environmental > Aquatic > Marine > Epipelagic | place: Germany:Helgoland, sampling site Kabeltonne...
ATGTGGACATTCGCTTTGATTCCACAAGTACGTTTTCGAAGGCCCGGCTCATCAATGAAATGGCAACGCGGGGCCCTGGGTTCGGCGACCGTCTGAGAAAATGGACGCCCTTCCTGAAGCCTCACGAATACCAACTTGTGCCGGAAGAGGTGCAGCGGGATGTGATCCGATTGCGTCGATTCTATGCAGAAAACGGATTCCCGGATGTGCAGATTACATATACACGGTCCCGTTTTGATAAGAGAGATAACGACATAGATCTCGTATTCGATATTCTGGAGGGGGACCCAGTTAGGGTTGATAGTGTCCTCTTTGAGAGGCCTGATGGATCACCATTTATTCTCGGAGCCCCACGAGATGCCCAGCTCAGAGATCAGATCACATTGAAAACGGGTGAGAGGTACTCACTGACCGAACAAGGACGAAGTCACGAACTCCTTTTGTCGTGGCTTAAGAACCGAGGGTTTGCGTTTGCTGTGATTGACGATTCCGTTTCGCTGGATACGCAGGCTCATACGGCGCGTCTTCACTACCACTTTTCAGAGGGTCCTGTAGCGTTTGTGGACAGTCTCCTGGTTGAGGGCAACACCCGGGTCAATGAGGAAATCATCACGCGAGAAATCCCACTCAAACCAGGGCAGCGGTTTTCACAGCGCCGCCTATCTGATGGACAGCGTGAACTGTTTTCTCTTGGCCTTTTCCGAACCGTACTTACCGATGTGCCGGATCAGACGGCGGATACGACCGTCACCGTGCGTATCCGGCTTCGCGAAGGTCGGCCACGGCTCGTTTCGTACGTAGCCGGATATGGCCGCCAGGATGGGGTATCGCTGCAAAGCGACTGGACCCACCGCAATTTCCTAGGTAAGGCACATACGGTTACCGCAGGTGGCATCGCCCGGACTGGATACAAGGCCATTACGACAGACAGGGTAGCCCCCCGGCTCTTTCGGGCTTCAGTAAGCCAGCGATGGCCATTCTGGATCAGCACTCGGCTTTCCTACGGTGCAACGTTTTTCTTGCAGTTCCAACGAGATCCAGAGCTGGGCGTCTCCACGGCGCCATTAGGAATCAACGAACGAGAAGCTGGGACCGAAGCCACCTTGGTGTACGAATTTATTCCGGGTCGCAGTATCTCTTTGCAGTACGGATGGAGCCGCGCGTTACAAAGTTTTGGGACGACAAGGATTGCTAGTAGTCAGGTTAGCCAGAGAGATGTATTCAACCGAGCATCTCTATCCTTGATCGGAATGCTGGGTAGGCTTGGAGACCCGCTCAGAAATCGCAGTGGTTTTGTGGTACGTCCATTCGTAGAAATCTCAGGCAGGTTTCTCGCTTCCGATATCAGTTATTTCAAGATGGGCTCTGAAGTGCAGATTTCGAGGCGCTTGACAGAGCGATTTGGATTGGCCCTTCGAGTGCAAGGCGGACGCCTATTCCCGTACGGGGGCAGCAAAGACCAGGGAGATTCCGTAACGGAGAATCGCTTTGACCAGATCCGATATTACCTCGGAGGGTCAAGTGACTTGCGCGGGTGGACGAGTCAGCTGGCAGGTGAGAAAATCGTCCGCCTCGATCAAGTCGATTCCGACACTACGTTCGTCTACGAAGCCATAGGTGGTCTAGCGAAAGTATCTGGCGATTTAGAGCTCAGAATGCCCTTTCCTGGTCTTGGCTCAAAGTGGGGGACAGCAGCCTTCATCGGGATGGGCCAAGTCTCTGATGGCGCGGTGGAAACCAAGCGCTTCAGATACGGCACAGGGGCCGGCATCCGATACGCGACACCGGTGGGGCTTCTTAGCCTTGATTTGGCCTACAAATTGAACCCGGATGATCAGGATCTGCGGCATGCTAGAGATGTGTACTACCTAGGCGCCGACGCCCCCGCCTCGAATGGCAGACGCTGGACCTTCCACCTCAGTATTGGACAAGCATTCTAGTCGGTGAGCAGTAACAAGCAACATATCGACCCCAAAGCGCTCCCACCGAACGATAAGCCCGGCCGCACCGAGTCTGGGCCGTCAACACCGGATCTGAGCGATACCACCGAGGCATCTCGCCCAACCCGCCGAAAACGGCGAATGGTTAAGATCGTCCTCGGAGTGACCCTGTTTGTCTTTTGGTGTATCGGAATGATCGCGTGGACAGACGTTGGCCGAGAGCGAGTCCGGAGAGTCACGGTGGATCAGGTCAATGCTCTTCTGACGGGTGCTCAAGTTGAAATCGATGGCATTGAGGGGAATCTGCTACATCGAGCTAGTCTGACAGGAATTCGGCTCGTGCGAAACGATGGAAAGGTGATGGCGTCGGTCGACTCCGCACGTGCGCAATACCGGCTCTGGCCTTTGATCATGTCTGGCCGGATTGAGCTTCCTGACATCCAGATCCGAGGACTAGCGCTGCAGCTTGAGCAGTACGCAGATAGCACATGGGATATTGGCTCCCTCCTGGTGCCTTCTGAGGAAAGTGGTACCACCATTCTCCATCTTGATAAGATCAGTCTACTGGATGCTTCCGTGGTGGCCTCCTTCTATTCTGATAGTGGGGATTCGACTTTCGTAATGAACCCCTTGTCTATTGCGGTATCAGACCTACACACAGATCCAATATTCAGGATGAATCTGGATTCTCTTTCGTCGAGCTTCACACCCCCGGGACAGAAGGAAGAAGTGCGCCTTCAAGCGCGTGGTCATGTTGAGCCCCATCGCATTTCAGACATCCTTGTTTCCCTAACATCTAAAAAAAGTGTCGTTTTGGGCGAAGGGGATCTGGATTTGGAGCGCTTAGAAGATGTTTTTGGTGGGTTTTACTCGGAGGCAGACAGCCTCTCGGCGCTCGAGGGTGAGACGCGGTTTTCGCTCTCTGCCGAGCCGCTGGATTTTGCTGATGTTGCCGCATTCATTCCAGGACTAGACCCTAACGGATCCTTGCGTTTGACGCTGAACATCGAGCAGCTCGAAGACCGAGCGACAGCAAAAGCCGCGCTTTCGATTCAGGATGCTGGAGACTTGACGCTGGAAGCGTCCGCTGGAAACATCGAAAGACGGAATGGCGGACGCAGCCTAGAGGTAATTTGGGCGCTGGATGCGATGGGTTTGCGTCCAGGAGTTTTGTGGGGCGATGATAATCTTACCGGTGGCCTTTCGTTCGTGAGTGAAGCGCGTCTCTCTGGCCCCTCCTCAGATCAGCTTTCTGGCTCCTTGACCGTCGATGCTGACTCCTTTCAGATCGATGAATGGCGTTTCGCCCCATCTCATTTGACCGTCACCAAAACATCGGGAGAAGCCGATGGCAAGATCACTCTGGGCGTTAATGGTGCAGATTTGCAGGCGCAGATTTCCGGGAGATGGCTGGATGATGACCCCTCGTGGGCACTGTCCGGATCTCTTTTGGGTGCGGACCTGGCCCAATTCCTGGAGGGCACGTCACTTCGTGGGGTACTGGGCGCAGATATTCAGCTTGCGGGTCGCGGAAGCTCGCCAGATGATATGACCTTCGATTCAGAGATTCTGATCAATACCTCACCCTTCGGCCGGGATTCGTTGAATGCAGGACAGATCGGGATGAGATATGACCGTGGCAACATCGCCTGGGAAACCAGTCTTTCGCGCGCTGATGGCACACTCATTGCTAACGGACAGGCGTCAGTGATCGGAGCTCAGTCATTGGATCTCTCGTCACTGAGGATAAATCGACTGGATGTTGCTGCATTGCTGAACCGCGAGGAGGTCTCCTCTGTCACCGCCTCCCTCACCGGGCAGGATCAGGCTTTCACATGGCCAGATGCTACGGGTTCAATGGAATTGGCGTTGGCTCCATCGACGTGGGGAACGGTCTCGATGCGCAGGACCAGTGCGAAGGCCTCGTGGCGCCGAGGCGTTATTGCCTTGACAATGGACGCAGAATTTGCGGACTCAGCATTCGTTTCGATCAAAGGAACCGTTACCCCACCAGCAGAGCAGCAGGCTCTAAAATTCACGCTGGAAACCTTCACGTGGGCCGACTTGGATCTAGCTGAGTTGCTGGATGACCCTTCGCTTGAATCATCGATCTCCGGGTCCATGACGGGTTCTGGACGAATGACGGATCTGGATGATATTTCGGCGACAGCGATGCTGGATATCAGTGGTACGATGTGGCCTACCCATGTGCCACTGGACGGTCATGTGGTGGTTGATGCTGGGAAGGAGGGTATCCGACTCAAGACACAGACTCGATTTCCTGAATCAGAATCGGATAGTGGAAATGAGGCATCCATTGCCCTAGATCTATTCATTACCAGTCTCGCAAAGGACGGTAGAATCGATTTGGAACGACTGGAATTGACGGCCCTGGACCCTGCCCGATTGTCCGGATCTGAACCCACGGGCGACGATCTCAATGGCAGTGGCAGCGGGTTTATTCTGTTCAAGAGTGTGACTCCAGACTCTGGAAGCATTGATATCGTCTTTGGCCCTTCTATTCTTGGAGGTGTTAATCTTTCATCTTCGAGGCTGACGAGTGCTCTCCAAGATTCAGTGGTTACAGCAAACATCACTATGACTTCTGATCCTGGAGAGCTGTCATTCGAGGCCACAACTAGGCCGTTCGATTCGCAACCTGGGTGGAGCGCCATTGGAGAGGCTCGTAGCATGGACCTGGCCGGACTTGCCGGGATGCGCGACACGCCATCAGACATCAACCTCGACTTCGCGCTCGATGGAACGGGCTTCAGCGCCGAGAAGGCTTCCATCGATGTTCGAATAGGAAGCAACTCTAGTATGGTCGATGCACTCCGAGTCGACTCGTTGATAGCAGACGTGAATTGGTCAAACGGCGTTCTACATATTGGCCAACTCACGGCAAACACGAACGTGGGTGACCTAACTGTGAGTGGCCCGATAAACGTTAGTCCTGACCGCTCGGACACCTATTCCGATCTGCGACTGACGGCCTATCTAACAGATATTAGCCCGCTTCAGAGGTTGGCTGGGTTTGATCGTCTGGCTTCGAGAGACGTGGCGCTCGATTGGCAACTGTTCGGTCCAGCAGGCGAGTTGAGCTCCGACGTTCTGGTTTCCGTGACTGACATCGCCTTGAATGACGTCCAGATTTCCTCTGTCGAGGCTACCGGCTCTTTCTCCCTCACCAGAGATTGGTTGCCAGACAAAACGACTGGGCGAGTTGATCTCGGGTTTGTTTCCCTTCCAACGCTCGGGATTCGAACAACCATGCTATTTATCCGGCAAAAGGGTGAGTTCTTCACGTTCACTGGAAGTGCCATGGTAGATGCGGGGACCAAGCTGGATTTCGCCACAACTGTGAATCCGCTTGCCGACCGGCCGTTCGCGACGCTATCTCAAATGACGCTCTATCTGGAGCAGACCAAATACCAACTGGTGCTTCCAGCCGGATTTTCTCTGTTTGAAGGCGTGGCGGTGGACAATTTCCAGCTGGCTTCTGAGGGTCAGTCGCTGCGGGTTGTAGGGGGATATAAAAAGTCCTCCGGATTTGCGCTGCGGGCGGATGTAGAAGCCTTTGAAATCGGGCCACTGGCACGGCTTGCAGCGTACCCAAATCTCGAAGGAGGGCTTTCAGGTAATTTGCGAATATCAGGCGCGCTAGAATACCCGGTTATTGATAGCCGGATGACACTCGATATGCGAGCAGGGACGCTACCGGTGGCTGTGATTGTCGCCGAAGTTCAATCGGTCGCGCAAGGCTTGTATCTGGATGCATCGGTCACATCCGAGGGTAGTGGGCCCATAAAGATTGAAGGCTTCCTACCTGTAAACCCAGATTTTACTGGAGATCAACGAGCGATTGAAGGGTACGAAGAGCAAGAGCTCAATCTGGACATCACCATGGAATCAGGCTCCATAAACTGGGTCCAATCGTTCCTTGACCCAGAAGTGGTTTCCGGGCTGCAGGGAATGGCCTCAGCGGCCATTTCTGTTGCAGGAACGGTGGAAGACCCGAATTTATCAGGTTTTCTGAATGTTGACAAGGCACGGTTCCGATTGCCTGAGCTTGGTGTTACGTACCGTCTCGACCGAATCCGTTCGACACTCTCTGGTGTGACCATGACGTTGCAGGAAGGACACCTGCGCTCCGGTGACGGCACGATGGATATCACTGGAACGATCGACTTCGCCTCGCTGGACAACAGTTCCTTCAATCTGGCCGCGACGTTAGATGAATTTCGAACAGTACAAAATAACGAGATTCACACAACGCTAAGTGGTGACATCAACTTGAGCGGAAGAACAACCCGTCCCGTCCTGACTGGGACGCTGCGCACTATAAACACATCGTACTGGGTGACAGAGGACGTAGGTGGTGACCTGAAACCGGTATCGCTTACGTTTGAAGATGAAGTCATGTTGGCCGAAAACTTTGGGTATCGCCCGGTAATTGCCGATACGCTGGCCGATGCGATGTATCGGGGCCTGGAAATGGATCTTAATCTGGTGCTCGAACGAGATACGTGGATCCGCCAACGGGTCAACCCAGAAATGGCTATCGAGCTATCAGGCCGGCTAGAAATCCGTAAACAACGTGGGCAGGAGGACTTCGAGATCTTCCGTAGCATCGAAGTGAATCCCGATCGAAGCACGATCAAGCAGTTTGGTCGCAAATTCCGCATCGCCGAAGGGTCCGTTTCGTTTAACGGTCCGCTCGAAGAGATGATGATGAATATGTCGGCGGAATACGAAGTCCAGTCCCGACTCAACCCAGGGCAACCTGAGGTCGTGATCACACTCACCATCAGTGGTCGACTCGATGATCTGGAATTAACGCTCAGTTCAGATCCACCTCTCGAAAACACGGATATCGTGTCGTACATCGCGACGGGGCGACCCGCTTCCGAGAGCTTGCAGTTCAGTCAGAACGCCATGAACAATCAGCGCCTTGTTGGTATCGCGGCAAGTCAGTTGGCTGGCGTTGTTGAAGGAATCGCAGCTGAAGGCCTTGGACTAGATGTGGTGGACATCCAACAGGATGGACTCAAGGGTACCCGCCTAACGGCGGGGAAGTACGTCTCGCCGCGTCTGTTCATTGGCGTCAGCCAGCCCATCTCGTTCGGCGGCAACACGAGCTCTTCCCTCGAACAATCGCGCGAACTCACGCTCGAATACAAGATCTTCGAAATGCTCCTGCTCCAGCTCCTGGCCGATGCTTCTACATCGTCCATCCGGATCAACTTCACTGGGCGGTATTCGTACTGAGACAGAGGGTAAGTATGGCTTTTGAGGACCGGATCCCCGATACTGGTATTCCTTCCTCTCTTCCCTTGCTTCCCTTGCTTCACATGTCAACTATTCGCCTTTGGTCTGCCCGCTTCAGCATCCTGATGCTGCCTGTTCTTGGCCTAGCATGTTCACCGGGGCTGCCGCCCCCTCCCCCAAACATCCTCGTCATCTCACTCGACGACATGAATGACTGGATCGGGGCGATGGGTGGGCATCCGCAGGCAATGACACCGAATCTGGATTCATTTTCCGAGTCTGCGGTCACTTTCCGACGCGCCTATACCGTTTCGCCTTCGTGCAATCCGTCGCGGACAGCCATGTTTACGGGCAAAGCACCTTGGGAAACGGGTTTGTATCACAATGGTCAGACATGGAGGCATGTAGTTGGCGACGAACAAACGATGCCTGAGTATTTCCGAGAAGCAGGCTACTGGGTGGCTGGAGCCGGTAAAATCTATCACGGCAATATGCCTGATTTCAAGGGCTGGGATGACTACTACCCATCGCTCGTCAACCATATGCCCGAGCACTGGCTTCCGGTACTGGACGAAGAGACTGGGGAAAAGAGATTCGCGCTGACTGACAACGAAATCCGCGAAGATGACCCAACCGGCGTCGAAATGACGATGACAGCCTTTCCTGGCATGTATGTCGCGTTTGATTTCGCCCCCCTCCCGGTTTCGACCGAAGAAACGGGCGACTATTCATCGGTGAATTGGATTTCTGAGCAGTTCGAGCGAGATCACGAGAAGCCATTTTTCTTGGCAGCAGGCATCTACCGGCCACATCTTCCCTGGTATGTACCACAAGAGTTCTTTGACAAGTACCCCATTGAAGACATTCAGCTTCCGGCATTGCTCGAAAACGACCTCGACGACGTCCCGGCCCAGGGGCAGCAAATAGCGCGTAATCGCTATCACGAGCAGGTGACCGGTCAAGGCCTCTGGAAAGAAGCCGTTCAGGGGTATTTAGCCTCCATTAATTACGCTGATGAGTTAGTAGGCAAGCTACTTGCCGACCTGGATGCAAGCCCGTACGCCGACAATACGATTGTCGTGATCTTCTCGGATCACGGATGGCAGCTCGGCGAGAAAGAACATTGGCGCAAATTTTCCCTGTGGGAGGATGTGCTCAATACGGTTTTGATGGTTCGTGTGCCTGAGGGTGTTGCGGGACTGCCGGCGGGGAATTATGCCGGAGGCGTGAGCGATCGGAATGTGTCGCTTATGGACGTATTCCCGATGCTGACTGAACTGACTGGCATTGTGCCGAAGCCCGGCGTTTCCGGTCGGAGTATAGTACCCCTGCTTGAGAATCCTGAAGCTGAATGGGATCACCCCGTCGTCTCCATCTTCGGCGAGGAGCACTATTCCGTAGTCGACGGCGACTGGCACTACATCCTGTATGGGGAAGGTGGCGAAGAGCTCTATAACCTAGCCGATGACCCACACGAGTGGAATAACCTCGCGAGCGACCCGGTCCATGCTGATCGAATGACCACGATGGCGGCAAGTATTCCAACGGAGCAGGCGTCTGCGATGAAAACGGAGCGCTTCCGCTGGGCGGACGTGCTGAGCGGCGAATATGACTTGTACAATCCTGAAGAATGACCCTACGTATCGCTGCCTCGGGTATAGTAGAGATAGACAGTTCAGTTTAGCTTCCCAACCGATTATTACTTCGTCTTCGTTTCCATGCGGCGCTCTTCCCTATTTCTGATTCTTTCCGTTTTGCTCATGAGCTGTTCTGCGACCTCAGACAATGCTAGCAACTCCTCTGCAGGTGGAGGAGAAGCAGCCATCACCTCCTCCATTTTTGGCTCGATGCCCGACGGCCGAGACGCCATGCTTTTTCGTTTGACGTCTCCATCGGGCATGATGATGGAGGTCACGAATTACGGAGGCATCATTACGCGATGGACGGCTCCGAATCGAGACGGCACCTATGATGATGTCGTCTTGGGGTATGACAATTTGGACGGATACCTCAAGGAAAACCCTTATTTCGGCGCCATCATCGGTCGGTACGGAAATAGAATCGGCGCGGGACGATTTGAATTGGATGGAGAGACGTACACGTTGGCAACGAATAACGATGCAAACCACCTTCACGGTGGTATTGTCGGGTTCGACAAGGTTCTTTGGGGCGCCGAGCCGTTTACAGAAGGCGAAACGGTAGGTATCGTATTCACGTATACATCTCCCAACGGCGAGGAAGGATATCCCGGAAATTTGTCTGTTATGGTCACATATCGAATGAGCCCGGACAACAAAGTTGAGTTCACGTACGAGGCCATGACCGACAAGGCGACGCCTGTGAACCTCACCCAGCACTCCTACTTCAACTTGGCTGGCACATCATCGGACTCCATTCTAGACCATGAGTTGATGATCATGGCGGACCACTTCACGCCCATTGATTCAGGCCTAATTCCAACAGGAGTCCTACAACCAGTTGTTGGCACACCGTTCGACTTTACCACGGCGACGGCCATCAGCTCACATATCGATGCAGACGATGAACAGATTGCCTTCGGCCTTGGGTATGACCACAATTGGGTGCTACGTGATGGCAGCGAAGAGATGAAACTGGCAGCTAGGATGTATGAACCAACAAGTGGTCGCATCATGGAAGTGCACACTCAGGAACCGGGCATACAGTTTTATGCAGGTAACTTCCTAGATGGTACCATTACCGGAAAGAGCGGTGCTGTGTACGAATACCGTTCTGGATTCTGTCTTGAGACTCAGCATTTCCCAGACTCACCGAACAAACCTGAATTCCCAACGACCATTCTTCGGCCGGGTGAGACCTATTCCACAATGACGACCTTTTCATTTTTGACAGACGGAATGGGCAGTTGACGCACGCATCAACATCTTCCTATCTGGTATCAGTCTTGGGCTGAAGCGGTTTGGACTCGTCTGAATACGTTTTCGGTGTAGTCATTGCGCTCGTAAACGACCCCGACAACGCCATCCTTCAATAGGTCAGCCGTCACATAGGCAGCGGAGCCTTCGAAGAGCGTTTCTGGTGCAGACCACGAAAAGCCATTGTCCACGCTAGTGCGAATAGATAGATTTTCTCGGTTGGAGGCATGGTTTGCATGTAGGAAAGCTAGGTGTCCCGGTTCTTCCAGTCGCACAATGGCGGCATTGCTGGCGGGATCAACAAGAGTAGAATCCGGACGAGATGTCCACGTTGCGCCTCGGTCATTACTGGTGTGAACCCATCGATGCCCAGCCTTTGCAACCCGTGAATTGACCATCCAAGTCCCGTCATCGAGCTCTACGATCTTTGATTCATCGCCCGGGATAAGTGGATGCTCAACTAATGACCAGTTCGCTCCAGCATTTTCACTTTTGAAGACGTGTACCCCACGTTGCAGGTTTACTAGGGTGTGGAGCAGCGTACCGTCTGCTGCCTGAATTCCTCGACCCGAGGTGATGAACATGAAATCATCGACCCACTCAGGTGGTGTCAGTTCATCCGTTATGTCTTTGGCCTCAGACCAAGACAGGCCTTCATCAGTGCTACTTTGAAGGTGGAAACGGTATTGCCTTGGAGCACTATCGTGGTCCATTACGTTGTAAATGAGGAATAGGCGGCCTGTTTCTCGGTCTAGAATGAACGAGGGATCGGAAGCAGCCACACCATCTGGGAGATCAGCAATACGAAGTATATCGGACCACGTTGTACCTCCGTCCTGGCTGCGCCGCATCACGATGTTGATATCACGGCTTCCCCTTAGGTCTGCACACGACGGAACACGTTCATCAATAGCTGCAAGAAGCGTATTGCTTGATGTTTGCACGAAGGCGGGTATGCGGTAGCACGCAACCGATCCATCTTCAGGCGTCGCAAACAGCACTATTTCGGTTTGAGGTCCAGCATCTAAGTTCTGCACGACAGGAGTTGTGCAGCCCAGCAGTACCACGGGCAAACCCGAAAAGAACAGACGTAATGTTGATGTCCAACTCATGGTTGAATGATTGAAGTGGAATGGTGGAATGGTGGAATGGTCGCGCGGGTTCGTGGTAAGCGTCTCTACTTAGCTCAATGACTCGCTGATCGCCCATATTTTACCTGATCGGATGATCTCCATGCCGGGCTTTTCTTCCAAGGCTTTCGCCACCATCGCTGCGGCTACGCGTTCCGCCGGAATTGTTTTCAGAGACTTCGGGAGCCAGGCCATAGCTCGTTGGGCCCATGCCTCTGACGGGCGGATATCACCTTCTCGGTGACCGCCAAGCACTGAAGGACGAAAAACCGAAGTCGAAGGGAAACGCATCATACGAATACGCTCTTCCAGGCGACCTTTCATTGCATTGTAGGGCACGCTGCTCTCCCAGTCTGCACCCATCGCAGATACTAGTGAGAAGTGTCTAGCGCCCATTGTCTTTAATCGCTCGGCATAATTCGACGGAAAACGCACATCGACATCTTCCATCGCATTCATCCCGCCTGCCTTTTTCTTGGTGGTGCCGATTGCACAGAAGACATGATCAATGCTTACTGGAAGCTCTAGATCAGCTGCTCCCTCTGCATCGAATGGTATTTCGAGGACTTTTTCGGACCTCACTTCTGTACTACGACGAACGGGTGCGATGATGTGCACATAATCTGGTGAATCGACGAGAATCTGAAGCACCCGACTACCAACGAGTCCGGTAGCACCAATAAGAAATGCGTTCATGCGTTGTCCTCCCCTATGTGCGCCGTCCTGCAGGATGCTTAAAAAAGGTCTGGATAGTCTATCATTAAGGCCTTGAAGTTATCCTGAGCCTGGACACCCCCAGCATAACGGGTAGATTCCGAACCGAACAGATTACCCGCTCTGACAGCTTTTTCAAGGTGCTTGAGGCGGTGCCAGGATGTAAGGAATCCAACGGCAAAGTTATCCCCCGCGCCTGTCGTTTCAAGCGCCTCCACAGAGCGTTCGGCAATTTCCATGGAAACGTTGGGCTGAAAAGCCCCAGCCCCTCGATTGCCTCGTTTTATTAGTATCGTGTCAGCTAGACGGTCGAAATAGCTGTCAAGTGGTGGATCCTTCAAGCCAAGATCTCCACACTCCTGCTCATTCAGAAAGAGGAAGTCGACGCGGCCCAGGGCGTCGAGAGCCTCAAGCGGATCAATGGGGTTTGGGCCTGGACCGGCGGGGTCGAGGGACAACGTGCAACCCATGCGTCGCAGGTTCTTGAATAGATCGGCCAGCGGTCCGTTCAGACCGGGTAGATAGGGATGGTAGCAGACGTGAACGTGTTTGGGTGGCGCCTCAAGCATTTTTGTCAAGGCATTCCATCCCGACTCCGGATTGGGCACGCTGACAAATCCTCTGTCTCCGTGCTTGGAGAAGGCCACGCTGAGTCCGGTTGATTCACTGCGGTCGTCCGCACAGTTCATCAATCTAAGGTTGGAGTCGCGCGCAGTATCTCTCAGATAATGTCCAAAAAGGTCATTACCGACATTTGCGTATAGATCCGTTTCCCATCCAACTTTTGCCAGACCGAGGGCTACGATGGCTGCGCTACCTCCCGGTTCTATCGCGTACTCGGGAGAAACGGTGTCATATCCGACCCTAGGAAGGCTTTCGACTTCCCCGAGGATGACATCGATGTTAAAATCCCCGATCACAACTAATTGTGGTGTCGGGTGGAGGGCCGTTGGTTGGGCTGTCACGATTCCCTGATAGACGGGTGGCAAACGGCAAAAAGAGGGGTATCCCACAGGATACGGACAATAGCATCACGCCACAAAACAGAAAACCCCGACCGGAGTAACCGATCGGGGTTTTGTGGGCAATATTGGACTCGAACCAATGACCCCCTGCTTGTAAGGCAGGTGCTCTAACCAACTGAGCTAATCGCCCGAATGCATCTCTACAAAACCAAGCAGCCATAAAAACGTTTTGTAGAGCCCGCAATATTACGCTGACTTTTAGTGAATGTCAACGCATATTGTTGAACTGAAACCATCTTGTCGTATCTTCACTATTCTGTGTTGTTATGGCGCGATCCCCCCGTTTCGCCTGCCAATTACCACCCAACACACGAGCTTGTCCGGAGCGTCGATTTCGCCCCCGGAATAGCAACAGAAATTAGATTCCTGGCCAGGAAGACCAACTTACAGAGCAATGAAACGCACGTATCAGCCAAGCCGCCGCAAGCGCGCCAACAAACACGGATTCCGATCCCGCATGGCGACCAAAAATGGTCGTCGGGTTCTCGCACGCCGTCGTTCGAAAGGAAGAAAGAACCTTACAGTTCACGACACACGTAGCGGAAAGTAATTCCCGATATGGACGGAGCCGATTCACTCTCCGGTCCGGGTTCTGACCGCCTAACGTTTCCGAGATCCCGTCACCTAAAGCGGAAACGACTGATCGAACCATTGTTCGACCGGTCCGATCCCTCGAGCAATAGCGTTCGGGTTGGGTGTGTCAGAATAGCGTATCGCTTTGTACCTACGTCAACGTTTGATGAGGCTTACCAAGTTGGTGTCGCTGTCGGTCGTAGCCGCGGTCATGCACCTCGGCGAAACAGAGTGAAGCGCATGATGCGCGAGGCAATCCGACATAATCAGATAGACCTGGAGCGATTGGCAGCAAGAAAGGGAGAGCGCCTCACGGCAATGTTTCTTTTCCAGGGTCGGGATGAAGGTTCTGACACTATTCTGAGAGACACTGTGCAGGTCATCCGAAAGTTAGAGCGGTCAGGAATGGCTACGGACGGGATCTAAGTGGAACTGCCGTCTGCATCCTCCGTACCGCAACGTCGCGCAATGACACATCGCGTCATCACCCTCATCCCACGAGAGGCCCGGATTGGATAGAAATGTCATCACAGCGACAGTGCTGATCGCCATTATCATGGTGGTCTGGCTGACATGGCTGGCCCCCCAACCCCCTGAACCTGGCACGGAATTACCCGTCGTCGGCGAGACTTCCGAGCTAGACAACTCATCTGATTTTGTTGAGCAAGGTGATCCTGAAATCGGTGCAGTGCAGGCTCTTGCAGCAGACGACAGCACGTTTGTTCGCGGTCTTACTGGGGATTCCCGAGAGATAACGATTGAAAACAGCCTCTATCGTGCTGTTCTGTCAACTCGTGGCGGGACGTTCACCTCATTTGAGCTTAAAGACTACAACGTCTCGGGCACGGACTATGCCGTCCAGCTGGTTGACACCACTAAAGGTGGTGCATTAGGCGTTTTATTCACCTCTCCAGGTAACCGGAATTACGACACGCGAGCGTTCCTTTTCGAAAGTGATGCCCGTGAAGGAACGATCACCGTGGGCGATGCACCGGTGACGGTGCGAATGAAAACGGCAGTTGGTGACGGGTCTATTGTTCTTGTTTATACGTTTCAGCCAGAGAGTTACGAAGTTGGATTAAGCATTGATCAGTCTAACGCTTCGGCGTTTTCTACAAGAGAGGGGTACGAGTTGGCCTGGAACGGAGGCGTTCCTTTCTCAGAACGAGATCATGAAACAGCAGCTCAGCGAACGGGAGCCTATGCTCGAAGCGGAGGGTCCGTAGAGGAGGTGATGCTTGCAAGCGACGCTTATGTTGAGCAATCATTACGTGGCGAGGTTGACTGGGTAGCGGTCAAGAACAAGTATTTCACTGTCGTGATGATGCCGCAGACTACTTCCCGTGGCGCTGAATTGATAGGAGAGCGTGTTGGCGAGGTCTCCGAAGCATATGGTCGGCACGATTACGTAGCCATGCTCCAGATGCCACCTGCGGCCGCTGAGCCCGATCAATTCACCCTGTATATGGGGCCAATGATTTATGGCAATCTCAATGATTACGACCTCGATCTCTACAACATGGTAGATTTTGGATGGGACTTCTTTGAGATCATTACCCGCCCTTTAGCTCGATTCGTTTTTATCCCGGCCTTTACCTACCTCGCAGCGATTATTCCCAGTTACGGGCTTGTAATCATCATTCTGGCGTTTTTGATCAAGCTGGTTCTATACCCACTGACAAAGACCTCCTTTAAGAGCATGGCCAAAATGCGTGAGCTACAGCCACGTATGGAGGTGATTAAGGAGAAGCACGCGGATAATCCGCAGAAGCAGCAGGAGGCGATGATGAAGATGTACAAGGAGACGGGGGTCAATCCGCTGGGCGGGTGTCTACCCATGCTCCTTCAGTACCCGGTCATTATCGCCTTGTGGCAGTTCCTCCCACAAGCAATTGAGTTACGCGGACAGGGTTTTCTGTGGGCCTCTGACCTTTCAGCACCAGATTTTATTATCGATCTACCCTTCGAAATACCGATGTATGGAGCTGGAGTGGCGGGTTTTACGCTGTTGATGGGAATATCGATGGTCTTCCAGATGAAGTTGTCGATGACGAATCAGTCAAATGCCCAGGCTAAGATCTTCACCTATGTTTTTCCGGTGATGATCTTCGTGATCTTCAATAAGTTGGCCGCTGGACTGAACCTGTATTATCTCTGCTATAATGTGTTAACTGCTGTACAGCAGAAGTTTATAAATAAGCAGGTCCACGATCATCCCGAGGAGATGAAGCCCGCAGCCAAAGAGAAAAAGAAGGCTACGGCATCAGCTAAGGACAAGAGCAAACGGGGTGCTATCACGGGCAAACGCAAGCCCCGTGGTTGATCTTCCAAGATGATGACAGCAACGGGAGATATCGCATCGGATACGATCGTCGCCCGGGCTACTCCTCGGGGGGCATCAGCGTTAAGTATTGTCCGGTTGTCTGGAGCCAACGCGATCCCGTTAGTTGATAGCGTTTTTAACGGTAAAGCTCTTTCCGAGCAGGCCTCCCACACGGCGCATGTAGGTTTTCTTTCTGGTGACGCAGGTCTAGTTGACCAAGTCGTGTGCACGCTTTTTCGCGCACCCAATACAGTAACAGGGGAAGATGTTGTAGAAATATCCTGTCATGGTGGCGATGTAGCATCTGATGCCGTACTGAGGCTAATGATAGCGCGAGGCGCCTTGCATGCCGCTCCTGGAGAGTTTACACAGAGGGCGTTCTTGAACGGCAAGATTGATCTTGCACAAGCTGAATCAATTGCGGAGTTGATCCACGCCCAGTCCGAACGAGCCTCAAGGGTATCACTATCCCACCTAAAGGGGCGCTATTCAGAAGAGCTTTCTTCGATTCGGCAAGATCTTTTGGATTTGCTGACGTTGATTGAGCTGGAATTAGATTTCAGTGAGGAAGACGTAGCCTTTGCAGACAGAAAACGTTTACAGGATTTGTTGGATGGAGCTCATTCGAAACTCGTATCCATGACGGGTTCTTTCAGGTTTGGAACGGCGCTGGCACAAGGGATACGTGTCGTCATCGTCGGAAAGCCTAATGCTGGAAAGTCTACGCTACTAAATGCCCTCCTGGGGTATGATCGGGCTATTGTAAGCGAGATACCAGGCACTACCCGCGATGAGATTGAAAGCCACGTGGAATATGACGGCGTACGTTATACGTTTGTCGATACGGCAGGCCGCAGAGAAACAGATAATGTTGTTGAAGCGGAAGGGGTTCGGCGTTCTCACGCAGCGGAAGCCTCGGCAGATCTACTCCTTGAGCTAATTGACGCATCTTCATTTGATGCAGGCGCAACGCACGGAACTAATTCGTCGGCAAAAGAAAGCGCCAACCGCCTACGAGTAGGTAACAAGAGTGATCAACTTTCTAGTCAGGATATTGATGTCGTTCTACCCTTTTATGATGTGTTGTTGTCAGCAAAGCAATTGGAGAAAGACACCGAGGCAGTTGAGAGTTTAATGAGGAGAATAGCGAAGCTTACCATAGGTGATACTGATATTGCTGAAGAGCATCAGGTGGTGACTAGCATGCGCCAACAATCTCATATTTTGGCGGCACTGAAAGCAGTTGAGAGAGCCAGAATGGCGATGGCAACCTCACTTTCTGGTGACATGTTATCATCGGATGTTAGGCTTGTTGTAGAGGAAATTGGCGCTATAACGGGCGAAGTGACGAACGAAGACATCCTGGATCAGATATTTTCCAGATTCTGCATCGGTAAATGACGGACAAGCAATAGTGACCAAATACGATTACGACATTATAGTAGTAGGTGGCGGGCACGCCGGAAGTGAAGCGGCGTCAGCGGCAGCACGCATGGGTGCAAAAACACTTCTTATAACCATGAGCTTGGAGGCTATCGGCCGTATGTCATGCAATCCTGCCATTGGCGGCATTGGCAAAGGTCAGATAGCTAGAGAGATTGATGCTTTAGGTGGGCTCATGGGCGTAGCCACAGATGAATCAGGCTTACAGTTTCGAATGCTCAATCGCAGCAAAGGTCCAGCTGTTTGGTCACCGAGAGCGCAGTGCGACCGTTTTATGTACGCTGCTAGTATTCGTCGACGCCTAGAAGCGCAACCTAATCTGTTTATGCGTTCGGACATGGCAGTTGATCTACTTGTGGAGGGAGATCGTATCGACGGGGTTATTACACAACTTGGCCAGACAATACGGGCAAGAGCTGTGATCCTTACGAGCGGCACATTCATGAACGGCCAGATCCACATCGGGGACCGATCCTATGGTGGCGGCCGAATGGGTGAAGGGGCCTCTACGGGGTTGACAGGCGCGCTTCATCGCCTTGGATTGGAGTCGGGAAGGCTTAAAACAGGTACGCCACCTCGCTTGGATGGGCGAACCATGAACTATGATGTTCTGGAGGAACAGAAAGGTGATGAAACACCCGTCCCGTTCAGCTACATGACAGATAAGCTTCCGTCAAAGCAGCTATGCTGCTGGCTAACCTGGACAAATGAAACAGTTCACGATCTCCTTCGAACGGGTTTCGATAAGAGCCCGATGTTTGTCGGCAGAATTCAGGGCACCGGCCCCCGGTATTGTCCCTCCATTGAAGATAAAATTGATCGATTCGCAGATAAAGATCGCCATCAGCTTTTCCTTGAGCCTGAGGGATGGAATACGGATGAGATCTATGTAAACGGTTTTTCGACAAGTCTGCCCGAAAATGTGCAGATGCAGGCTATTCGAATGGTACCAGGGCTGGAAAACGTTCATATGCTACGTCCTGGCTATGCAATCGAGTATGATTATTTCCCGCCCTATCAGCTTCGCTATTCACTTGAAACGAAGGCTGTTCGAGGACTCTTTTTTGCTGGACAGATTAACGGAACGACAGGTTATGAGGAGGCAGGTGCTCAAGGTCTGATTGCGGGGGCAAACGCAGCTAGATACGTTCATGAAGAGGAACCGCTCATATTAAAGAGATCGCAAGCGTATATCGGCGTCCTAATTGACGATTTGGTAGCCAAAGGCACAGATGAGCCGTACCGCATGTTTACGTCACGTGCCGAGCATCGGATGATGCTACGTCAAGACAATGCGGATGAGCGATTGACTGGTCTTGGACATGAACTAGGGCTTGTTAGTGATGAGCGCTTGCGCCGCATGGAAAGACGTCATGAAGCTCGTGTTTCGATGGCAGCAAGCGTAAACGGCACAAGTGTCACGCCTGAGGAGGTAAATCCTTGGCTAGAGTCGTTGGGTTGCGCGCCTGTTAAGCAGACGGACCGCATTGCAAAGATCGCCCTTCGACCAGAGGTTTCTTTATCCGAGCTACTGCATCAGACGGGAAAAGAGGACCTAGTAGAAACGGTAGAAGGCTTGGAAAGCGTTGTTGATATGGTAGAGATAGATCTCAAGTACGCGGGTTATATCCAGCGGGAAAACGAGCTTATTGCTAAAATGGAGCAGCTTGAGTCCCTGCGCTTACCTGATAACCTTGACTATGCAAAACTGACCAACATCACCATGGAAGCCAGAGAAAAGCTCGAACGTATTCGGCCGGAGAACCTGGGTCAGGCATCTAGGATCTCAGGCGTCTCACCGTCTGATGTCTCTGTATTGATGGTGATGATGAAGTCCGGAAAGTCGCCGAGAAAGGCGTAGTATGGCACAGTGTTTCACGTGAAACACGGGGAAAGCTCAAATCGCCTATAATCATGTTTCACGTGAAACATGAACCTGTTACAACTCTCTTTACCACACGCTGTAGATCATGTCTCGCTCATGAATTGGCCCTTTGACATACCTATTGACACGGCCAAGGAAGAAACATTACTCGCGTATGCTGATGAACTGCGCAGAGTCAATCGACAGTTCAATCTGGTTTCTAGGCGGGATGAAGAGTGGATTCTAATGCACCATGTAGGTCATTGCTTGGCGTTTGGTCTCCGTCCATTTATGGCTGGAACGTCAATTGTTGATTGGGGCTCTGGTGGGGGACTACCAGCCATTCCGATCTCAATTCTACAGCCAGATATTGCGGTCACGGCTGTAGACTCAAACAGCAAAAAAACACGCTCTATAGACCTTTTTTGCCGTCGACTGAAGGTTTCTAACTGTACGTCGTGGCACGGAAGAGCGGAGGAATACGCCGGATCTGCGCATTGTTCGGTATCTCGGGCAACGGCACCACTAACCGACTTATGGACATGGCACGAACGGATGGCCGCCCCCCCGAGGCAACATACCCCCTCTGATTCGACCGGTACAACATGGCCAGATGGCCTAGTTTGTCTTAAGGGAGGAGATCTGTCGGCGGAAGTAGGACAGTTGCAAATCGACTATCCTGGTGTCGAAATAGAAGACATACGACTCAAAGACTTTGCGAGCGGATCGTACTTTGCTACCAAATCTATTATCGTGGTTGTGAAACGACAGTGACGACGCAATAGGAGTCCTCTCAAGCTGATAGTGCAATAAACCTCTAGAAAATCGATTCGACTATGCCGAAGGTAGATAAAAATGGTACGCGTACTGAAAGGCTGTTCGCTACCATTCTGCTACTGCAGACGCGGCCCAACATGACGAGCCGTGACCTTGCAGAGCACTTTGAGGTCAGCAGGAGAACCATTTTCCGTGATCTCCGCGCTTTGTCTGAATCAGGGGTGCCGCTTACATATTCCGAAGGCGGTGGATACGAGATCTTGGAGGGGTATCAACTACCCCCGTTAATGTTTACGGCTCGAGAAGCTGCTACACTGTTAGTGGGCACTGAGTTCATGAAGCTTCAGTCAGATGCCTCCCTTCGCGAGGATGCTGGAGCAGTTAACCTCAAAATAACGTCTGTATTGCCGGCAGAAATCCGTGACTACGTAGACAGACTATCCGAAAACACAGTCCTCGATCCGTATTGGACACATGCTGTCCAATCAGAAGGAGTAGAGTCGGGCAAATGGTTCAAGCTCTCAGAAGCCGTTGCTCGGTCCCGAAAGGTGATCATGGAGTATTTCGTCACCAGTCGAAATGAATTGACGCAGCGAAGAGTAGATCCACTAGGCCTTGTCTACTACACGGACCACTGGAATCTGATAGCATTTGATCATCTCCGTGATGAGATACGCAACTTTAGACTCGACAGAATAGAAGAGATGTTCGTGCTCACTGAGCGTTTTGATCGGCCGGAAGGGTTCGAGTTACAAGCGTACCTCGAACAAGAAGGACACCGGTCCGATCCGGTCGATGTAGAATTGGCATTTTCTGCGGCAATCTATCCAAGAGTCAGAGCAGGAATCCCAGCACGAATTGAATCTGAAAATAGTCAGGGAGATCAGGTGACCGTTCGATTCCCATTCGAGAATATGGAGTATCTCGCAGGCTGGCTGCTCCGATTTGGGGCAGAGGTTCGGGTCACTGAACCCCAATCACTAGTTGATGCTCACCGTCGGGCGGCCGAAGAGATACTGAGCAATTACTGATTAGTAGTATTGCATTTATCGACGATTTCCACTATTCCTGTTACTCGTTGGGCCACAATGAGTTGCACGGCTCAAAAAGCTGTTTGGATCCTCGTCAGATTCGTCAAATAAGATCTAGCCTATTGAGTATGCGCACTTGTCGTGTCTGAGAGCACGCGTTTTGAGGCGGGTTTCAGTCAGGAATCTCGGGGGATACGGCCTCATTTGAGTGGCGTGTCCGCGCCAGGCGAAAGCAAGGTGGCGGAGGCAACTAGTCCTTGCAGTACGTCTCTCGCTTGTCCGAGACTAGCGACATCCTGAATAATCGCTCGCAAGGTTTTCGACCGGTTCTCCTTTAAGACATACCTGTTGTTCAGGGCGCCCAGTTGTTCGAGGAAGGAGTGGAAACGGTGTTCGAAAAACCAGGGGTCGTCTTCGGTTGTCGGAATGCTCAAGAAAAGTCGTCCATTTTTGTAGGTGACTTTCGTGAGTCGAAGAACCTGGGCCAGAATTTTAAGCTGGACCCCGATGATGAGATTTGATACTTCCACAGGGGATGGTCCAAAACGGTCGGCAAGTTCCTCCGCAACCACTTCAAGTTCTTCATTCGTAGCGCAGTCAGAAATCCTGCGATACAGATTCAAACGTTCTATGCGGTTGGAGAGATAGGTCTCTGGAATGAGTGCGTCTGCATCGACATCTACAACCGTTTCTGATCCTTTGGGGGTTTGAGGTTTATCAAAGACTCCAGCAAACTCATCCGACCGTAATTCTTGGACGGCCTCATCCAAAATCCTGTGGTAGGTCTCGAAGCCCACATCGGCGATGAAGCCACTTTGTTCGGCCCCAAGCATGTTGCCTGCTCCGCGAATATCCATATCGCGCATTGCAAGATGAAAGCCGCTGCCTAGGTCACTGAATTCTTCCACTGCCTGTAACCTCTGCTTGGATTCACGGGTAAGGCTGTGAATAGAGGGTACGAGCAGATAACAAAAGGCTTTCCGATCAGAGCGACCAACACGTCCACGAAGCTGATGCAATTCAGCGAGGCCAAAATGGTCGGCACGGTTGATGATAATCGTGTTTGCATTCGCAATATCGAGACCATTTTCGATGATATTTGTACTTACCAAAACATCGAACTCACCTTCCACGAATCCCATCATGATGCGTTCGAGATCAGGGCCTTTCATTTGGCCATGCGCAATCTGAATCCGGATGTCTGGAACGAGCATCCGGAGCATAGAGGAGACCTCCTTGATCGACTGCACACGGTTATGAATGAAGAAGACCTGCCCTCCTCTATTGATCTCGTAAAGAAGAGCATCTCGAATCAAGTCTTTGTCAAAGGCATGGATCTCAGTATTGATTGGCTGCCTGTTATCCGGAGCGGTAGCAATGATGGAGAGATCTCTTGCTCCCATGAGGGAAAACTGTAATGTGCGTGGAATCGGCGTTGCCGTAAGTGTCAGGGTATCCACATTTACCCGAAGTTGGCGCAGCTTCTCTTTCATTCCAACTCCAAAGCGCTGTTCTTCATCCACGATGAGGAGGCCGAGATCGTTGAACTCAACGTCTTTCGACATCAGGCGATGGGTACCAATAATAATATCAATCTTTCCCGCCTTGAGACCAGCAAGAGTTTCTTTCTGCTGAGCCACCGTCCTAAAGCGGGAAAGAACGCCCATTTTGATGGGGTAATTTGCTAGTCGTTTGCCAAAGGTTCGATAGTGTTGGGTTGCCAGAACAGTAGTTGGCACAAGGACCGCCACTTGTTTGCCATCTTGTGCAGCTTTGAAAGCTGCTCGGATGGCAATTTCTGTCTTCCCAAATCCCACATCGCCACAGACTAGTCGGTCCATAGGCTGGGGCAACTGCATGTCTTCCTTTACTGCTGCAGCGGTAGTTGCCTGATCTGGAGTATCCTCGAATTCAAAAGATGCCTCAAGCTCTCGCTGCCAAACCGTGTCCTCGGGGTAGGGGTGACCTTCGGATGATTTTCGCTTGGCATAGAGAGCAATTAGATCCCTGGCAATGTCTTTTACACGAGACTTCGTGCGCGATTTGGCCCGTTCCCACTGGCCACTTCCAAGCTTCGTCAACGTGGGCTGGTGCCCTTCCTTTCCCTTGTATTTATGCAGCTTATACAGCGCATTAACGTTCACATACAAGGTGTCGCCATTGAGGTAGTGCAGACGCACTGCCTCCTGCTTGCGCTCCCGCACCGTGATTTGCTCCATACCCGTAAACTTGCCAATACCAAAATCGATATGGACCACAAAATCACCGGGCGTCAGCTGGTGAAGCTCTCGCAAGCTCAGCCCACCGTATCGTTGCTTCTGCTTGCGAGCCGTAGGGCGATGATATCGACCGAAAATTTCGTGATCAGTATAAACCGCCATGTGACGATCGGGGAGCTCAAACCCGCGATGCAATGATTCCGTCTTTAGTCGAACACGACCTGCCTCTACATCCTCTTCCAGCAATTCCATCAGACGTGCTTCTTGACCGCGGTTGTCACAAAGAATGGTAGTCTCCATTCCCTTCTGATCATTTTCGAGCAGCCTGTTTCGAAGCAGTGCAATACGAGAAGAGAAACCAGGTTGGGGTTGAGCGCCCACTTGAATGGTCTCTTCTGAGGTGTCCTGGAACGTGCCGAAGTGGATGCAATCAAACGGCAAAAGAACTGACTGCAAGGACTCGGCTGAGAGAAATATCTCCTCAATCTCAGGTAGTCCACCTGTTGTGGTTTGATCTCCGGACAAGCCTTCGTCGTCATCATCAGGATCTTCGTCGTATCCGTCCGAAATATTTGGTGTGTCTGATCCTGAGATTGCTGCCTTTCGTTGGGCCTGACGTTCTTTGTAGAGCTCTTCAGCTGCTTCGATGGCAGCAGCTCCATCAAGCTGTACAATGAGAGTGTCTTCTGGAAGCAATACGCTCAAGGGTACACGAGCGCCAGCAACCACTACGCCAGCCTCAAGATTTGGGACGATACGTGCGCTGGTCCTTCGGCTAACTGATCGCTGCGTATGGATGTCGAATTCTCGGATGGAGTCAATCTCATCGCCAAAGAACTCGATGCGGACTGGGAAATTTCCGGTGTATGGAAAAACATCTAGGATGCCGCCCCTCAGAGCAAGATCTCCGGGAGCCTCTACAAATTCGGTACGGGTAAAGCCTTGCCCCACAAGTCGTTCAATAAGAACATCAGGGTCGATAATCATCCCGTTATCAATGTCGAACGACGCATCCCGGATTGAATCTGCCGGTGGTACTCGCTCGATAAATGAGGGGATACTACAAACCAGGATTCCCTGGAATCCATCTTTCAGCCGTTGCAAAATATCGCCCCGAGCCATGGTAGGAGCAGGGTCGGGCATATGCTCAGGATCAAAGGGCCGATTATCCGAAACAGGAAGGAGGAGCACACCGTCTTCCGTGCCTAAGATTTGCTGCAGGTCAGAGCATAAAAAGGCAGCCGAATCATCATCAGGAAGCAGGCACACGATGGGCCGCTTGGCGTGCGAGTGAACGGCGGCTGTCAAGAATGACGGCAGGGACCCCGCAGCGCCACGAACGGATACGCTTCTTCCAGCCCCCGTTTGAGAGCTGGAAAAGGAGGCCCAATCAATAAGCTGCTTTGTAAACGGTGCTGGTCGGATACCAGACTGAATCAGTTCCAGTGACAAAGTGACGACGGAAAAAAAGTCTGTGAACAAGAAAAGCCGCCGGGCATGCTTCTTGCGGAAGCATACATCGGACGGTGCGCGAAAAAGCAACCGGTACACGTAGAGAGCAACCTACTGGAGAGCAAATAGCGTACTGATCGGGCGGATATACGATAGATGACACCCTCGGGTCCGACCCGTAGCCATCCCGTTCAAAGATTCTTCGCCTGAGAATCAATCCGAGGATGTTGAGCCCACGTGGTATGTGCGGCCTTCGATGGCATGACGCACGAATCCAGACGCATTTACAAGACGTTTTTTTGCTGAAACGGCGTCCACATCTGCGAGGTGCATTACGAGAGCTGTTTTTACGTGACCGTCCGCCGCATGGAGCAAGGAAGTGGCTTGAGCATAGTCGACTCCGGTGACCGTCATGACGGTTCGCCGAGATCGCTCGACCAACTTGGCGTTGGTCATCTGTAAATCCACCATCATGTTCTCGTAGGTCTTTCCCATACGGATCATGGAGGCGGTCGTGAGCATGTTGAGGACCAGTTTCTGCGCTGTTCCGCTCTTCATGCGGGTAGATCCCATAATGACTTCAGGGCCCACCACAGGGCAGATGGCTACATCTACATCGATGGTAAAGGAGGCCCGAGGAGTGCAGGTAATGAACAACGTTTTGCAACCCAATTTCCTGGCGTGTTTTACGGCGCCAATTACGTACGGCGTGCGACGACTAGCGGCTATTCCGCATACCACATCGCCTGCTCGTACCCCTGCTTCATCGAGGGCAGAAGCCCCATTTTCTTCCAAATCTTCCGCTCCTTCCTGTGCTTGAAAAACGGCTGGAAGTCCTCCTGCAATAAGCCCCTGCACCATTTCAGGATCTGTGCCAAAGGTGGGAGGGCATTCCGATGCGTCAAGAATGCCGAGTCGTCCACTGGTTCCAGCACCCGCGTAGAAGAGCCTGCCACCACGCTGAAAGGCGGTCAAGATGATGTCCACAGCTTGTGTAATCCAAGGGAGCTGTGTCCCGACTGCTTCGGCCACCTTGCGGTCTTCCGAATTCATTATCTCCAGAATTTCCTGTACGGAGGCCATATCAATCGACATGGATGCTGGATTGCGCTGCTCTGTGGCTAGCGTTCGGAGCTCTTCGAAAAGGGCTGGAGGCGTGCTCATGGCGTGGTCTCGGGAATGATAGCCGTACTTTCACGGCCAGAAATTAGGATCGACTTCGAATGATTCGTACCGCTAGCTAAGGTGAACGAAGCAGTAGTGTCTGCGTTCATTTGAAAGATATCGAATTCGGGTACCTCCACCTGAATCGGTCGGCAGAACAAGTTGAACCGCTTGATTATAGATCGCATTCATATTCGGGGCTTACGGGCTCACAACGATTCAACCGTTACGTTCGATGCTGGCGTGAATGCTATCGTGGGTCCAAACGGGGTTGGCAAGACCAACATCCTAGAAGCCATCCACATGCTGTGTCTGTCCCGAAGTTTTTTGACGTCGAAAGACAACGTCATTTTGCGTAGGGGCAGTTCCTTGATGGAGATAGAGGGGCATTTTACAAAGGATGCCGGCGGCTCCCAGAAAGTGCGGCTAGCATTTGTGCCGGGTGAAGGCAAAAAGCTGTTTGTAGGCGGAAGCCCACTCGAGCGCATGACGGATTTGGTAGGCCGATTCCCGGTCGTGGTATTCTCGCCGGATGATCAGCGGTTGACGGCCGAAGGGCCCGAGTTCCGCCGTCGCTTCATGGACAATATCATTTCCCAGTCCAGTCCCGTCTATCTGGACAACCTACTTCGATACCGGCAGGTTCTGAAACAGCGAAATGAGCTGCTCCACGCAAGTCGTAGAGCACGGCGTACTCCTGATGAGATGGTTCTGGAATCGCTGACTCGAGAGCTAGTGATGCCGGGTGCCGCCATCATTGCAGACAGGATGGCCTTCATTGAAGCCTTTGCCAAGCATCTCGATGATGCCCACCAAAAAATCAGTGAGGTTGCTGAGAAACCAGGCATTGCATATGCCCCGTTCGGTCGTGCAGGAATCCCCGAAGCCGATATTGATTCAGAAGACGGATCCTTCCCGAAGGGCGGAATCACCATACCTAATGAGTCGCGTGAGCAGCGGGCGAGGCGAGAGAAACGCGTCTTTGAGCTGTACGCCGATCAGTTGGAGCGTAATCGTAGGCATGAAATCGCGCGGGGCATGACGCTTTACGGGCCCCATCGTCACGAATTGGATTTGACACTTGACGGCCATCCTGTTCGGCGTTTTGCCTCCCAGGGACAGCATCGGACGTATGGAATGGCCCTCAAGCTTGCGCAATACGATTACATGCAACATCGACGAGAGGAGCGTCCACTTCTCCTGCTTGATGATGTATTCGATAACCTTGATCCGGCCCGAATTGAAGCATTTCTGGCTATTTTAGGCTCGGATGCGATCGGCCAAAGTATCACGACGGCGGCCCGCAGGGAAATAGTCCACAACCATCTGGATCCTTCTGCTTGCAGAACCATTTTTGTAGCCAGAGGAGGAGAGGTTTTGGAAGACGAGACCTCCATCGAGAAGGTGCCTCCTAAGGCGACGGCGCCCAGGGAGGAGCCTGCCTCGCCATTGGCCGACAGCTTGACCAACGACTGATATTTCGACCTGCAAATGACTGATTCTATGAAACGCCTACTGATTCCGGTCCTTTTCGCGCTCTTCCTCAGCGGTTGCGCGGCGTCAACCAATCCAATTTCGGGTCGGCGAGCCTTCAATTATGCCTGGTCTCCGTCGGAGGAAATCCAGATTGGAACCGAGTCTGATAGCCAAATCATTGCTCAATACGGGCTATACGAGGATATCGAGGTAGCTGCCTATGTGGATTCCTTAGGCCAAGAGCTTGTCAATGTCAGTCATTTCCGCAGACCGGGAGTGGATGCAACGTTTGCCAATATGCCGTTTTATTTCCGGGTCCTAGATAGTCCGGTTGTCAACGCGTTTGCCCTTCCGGGGGGCTATATCTATGTGACCCGTGGTTTGCTGGCGCACCTAGAAAATGAAGCCCAATTGGCCGTCGTACTAGGACATGAAATCGGACATGTGGTCGGACGACATGGTTCGAAAGCTATGTGGCGACAGCAGTTCGGTACGGGTGCTCTGTTACTTGGAGCCATTGGTGGTCAGGCTGTTTTTGGTGGTAATGCGGCGGAAAACATCATGAACTTGGGCGGAACAGCTACCCAACTTCTTTTCCTGAGCTATGGAAGAGGTGCAGAATCAGAATCAGACCAACTAGGCGTCGAATACGCTGCTCTCTCAGGATATCAATCAGCCGAAGCAGCGGCCTTTTTTCGCTCGTTGAAACGCTTGAGCGACCAGTCCGGTCAAGAACTGCCCAGTCTTCTCTCTTCTCATCCAGATCCGGGCGATCGCGAATCCTACATGATCGAACGCTCTGCACGGTGGGCGGCTGAAGTACCCATGACCAAAGTTGGACAGTCCTCCTTTTTCCGTCATGTAGAGGGCCTCGTATTCGGGGAAGATCCACGACAAGGATATGTCGACGCCGGTGTCTTCTATCATCCACAGCTTGGCTTCAGTTTCCCGATCCCTACAGGCTTTCAGCTCTATAACATGCCAACCCAAGTGGTTATGATACCTGAGGACCAACAGGCCATTGTCCTAATGCAGCTAGAGACAAAACATGAACGCGCTCGGGATGCATCCGAAGCCTACGCCTCCCAAGAGGGAGTGCAGGTCGTTGAGAGTGGAATGGGTCAGGCAGGCGGGCTACCTATGCATTACCTCGTCGTGGACGCGAAAGATCAGGATGGACAAGAATTGAGGGTTCGGTATCAGTTTATCGAGCATGCGGGGTACGTTTTCGCCTTCACCGGCATGTCGCTACGGGCTCAGTACGGGACGTACGAAAACCTTTTTGGCCGTACGATGGCAGGATTCCGAAACGTGACGGATCCGGCTGTTCTTACTAAGCAACCCGACCGGGTTTCGTTTCAAACGAACTCTTCTGCAACCGTATTCAGCTCCCTCGTGAGTGGCGCACCTCTGCCCCAGGGCCTTTCCAAACTGGGTCTGGCAATTCTAAATCAGGTAGAGACTGAAGAGCGGGTCCAGGCAGGCTGGAAGTACAAAATTATCAAATAGCCCCTTCGCCCGGCGGAATGAGGGTAGCATCTCCTGCGACGCTCATTTTTTTGCCTAGGTACACGTACGTCTTCATCTTGATGTGACGGTACTTCTCAATTTTCTCCGCTACGCGAATTTCAACCGAGATCTCCGATCCAACCGGTACCGGTCGCAGGAATTTTGCGGAGATGTTGACAGCAACGCATCCAGGACCAGGGAAGTCTCTTCCTAAGGCCTTGGAAATGATCCCTAGCAGAAAAACCCCATGAACGATTGGCTTGCCGAATCGTGTCTTTGCAGCCGCTTCTTCGCTAATATGGATCGGGTTGTCATCTCCCGTTAGATCTGCAAAAAGCTGCACATCGGCCGCTGTAATCGTTCGCTTAATGACCAGTGATTGGCCGACTTCAAGCGCTTCGTAGGTGTTGGGATTGGTGTTCATTTTCCTGGATTCTAGGCGAGTAGCTGCTTCAGAAGGCAGATGCGATTTCATATCAGTCCTGCCGCTGAGCTCGTCAACCCAAACCTACGGCAACGCAAAGGTACGCTTTGGCGGATTGCCAGTGAAAAACGGACGGTACGCTTCTGTTCTGAAAGGTAATACGGTGCCTGATAGCAATGGCCGGCCCTTGGCAGGTAGTTGGCCTGCTACCGCTGCTGCCCTAATTCCAAGCCGTTGCGATGCCGAACATTCGCCGGGGATTCGGTGTTCGACTCGCAGTCAGGATCTGCAGGGTAAGTTTGAGTTGCCCTGCCTTTCCGTCTCCATTCTGCCTCCACCCCTCATCGCGACCGAGTCATGATGCATCGCCTTTTCCAGGGATTGCGCCCCTTCATCCGGGGAGTTGTCCGTCATCCGTTTTGGGTGGTTGGTATTGCTCTGATACTGTCATTATTAGGCGTGCAGCAGGCGGTAAACCTGCGCATAGACACGGATCTGGCCAATCTGATTCCACCGGAATATCCCAGTGCACAGGCTCTCGAGAGGCTTCGGGAGACGGTTGGTGGAGAGAGTGAAGCAGCTATTGCCATAGAAAGCCCCTCGTTCGATGCGAACCGATCATTTGCTGAAGCGCTCATACCCCAAGTCCTAGCCATCGTTGACCCAGAAACCGGAGAGCAGGCTTTCCAACGGGTTGAATACCGTAAGGACACCGAATTCCTGAAGGACAACGCGCTCTATTTCGCGACACCGGCTGAGCTTGATCTGGTAGAATCGTGGTTAGACGACAAAATCGTAGATGCCCGGCTCGATGCCAATCCCATGTTTTTTGATCTGGAGGATGACGAAGAAGAGGAAACTGATTCGGTTGCGGTGGAGCTTGAGGCCATTTACAACGAGATCGTTTCTCGCGAATATCCGATTTCCGAAGACAGTCTCACGATGGTCCTTCGCTTTTTCCCGGCAGAAGCGTCTTCCGACGTAGCGTTCATCCGCAATGCTTACGATGCGATGGATCGCGCGATCGCAGAAACAGATCCAGCTTCTTTCCATCCTCAGATGGAGACGGTTACTGCCGGTCGGCTGTATCGACAGATGACCGAAATCGAGACCATTCAAGAGGACGTATTGGATTCGTTCGGGTCAGGCGTGATGGCCGTTCTGCTTTTAGTGTTGCTTTATTTCGTCTATAAATCCTATTCCGCTAGAGTAGGGCGAACTTTTAACCTGCGTGTGTTGCTTGCCGAGCTAGCACGTGCGCCGGTGCTGGCGATTCTTGTTGGCTTGCCGCTTCTCATGAGTCTTTCTTGGACATTTGGTTTGGCTATGCTGACGTATGGTGAGCTTAACCTGATGACATCTACGTTGGGTCTTGTTCTTTTTGGACTAGGTATCGATTTCGGAATCCATTTCTATGCCCGGTACTCGGAAGAACGAGCAAGTGGGAAAACGGTGATCGACGCGGCCGAGGAGACATTTGCCAGTACAGGCCAAGCCATTACGATTGGGGCCCTGACAACTTCTCTTGCTCTTTTTGTGCTCGTAGTGGCTGATTTCAGGGGGTTCTCACAGTTTGGTTTCATTGCTGGTTCGGGAATCATATTTGCCTTGGCTGCGATGCTGATTGTGATGCCAGCATTGCTCTCTATCTTCGAACGATTCCGTCTCTTGAATTTGGCAGCTGGAACGATCCCCCGTGCGTCATCCGGAAGCAATACCCGTTTTCCAGCCGCTCGGCCCATCCTGGCAGGTAGTATTCTAACAGTGATTTTGGCGCTCGCCTTCTTACCCCGAGTAGGGTTCGAATATCGCTTTGGAGAACTCGAGCCGACCTACACAGAATATGAGGCTCGCCGCGATATTTTGCGGAAGGTGTACAACGATAAACGCCGGCGCAATCCAGCGTACGTTGTGGTGGACTCACCAGAAGAAATTGCGCCGATCACGGCCGAGCTGAATCGTCGCATTGAAGCGGATACACTTTCGCCAACCATCAATCGAGTTGAGTCCCTTCAAGATCGATTCCCGATGGAAGCCGAGGCCCAAGCCGAGCGCCTTGCCCGACTGGCTAGCATTCGCGAGCAGTTAGCTGACAAGTACTTGGTTCAGGACGAGTCCGAGGATATGGATCGGCTTCGACGGGCTGCTTCCACGAATCGGCCGCTAGACTTTGAAGAAGTTCCTGAGTTTCTCCGTAAGCAGTTCACGTCCAAATCTGGTGAACTGGGTAATTTCGTGATCATCTACCCGCTGCACAGTCTCTCCGATGGTCGAGAGTCCATGGCCTTTTCTGATGATGTGGGGACGATCACCACAGCGGATGGGACCGAGTATCACGCCGGTTCGACCTCTCTCGTTGCTGCCGATATGCTGAAACTGATGCGGGCAGAAGCCCCATGGATGGTGCTGGCGACGCTTCTGATTGTGGTCGTGCTGATGTTCATCAATTTCATGACCGTTCGTTGGGCGTTGCTTGCCTTGCTTCCACTTATGGTCGGATTGCTGTGGATGCTTCTCCTGGTGGAATTGTTTGGCGCCCGGCTCAACTTTTACAACCTGATCGTCTTACCTGCTGTTCTGGGCATTGGTAATGATGCTGGTGTGCACCTTGTTCATCGATATATGGAGCAAGGAAAAGGCTCAATCATGTCGGTCCTGCGCAGTACGGGTGAACATGTGGCCATGGGGTCACTCACAACCATGATGGGCTTTGCGGGACTGCTGCTCAGTTTCCACCCGGGCCTCGAGTCGATCGGTCTGCTGGCGGTTCTTGGAATAGGCGCGACCTTGGCTGCTGCATTACTCTTCCTCCCAGCGCTGCTGCAGGTTCTAGAAGGGCGTGACAAGAGCTAGCCATCCGGGGCGACAATCCTACGCATGAAGACTGGCCAAGCCGCGAGGATGAGGGGCGCTTCAGCCGACCCGAGTCTTCAGATTATTTAGATACTGCCGAGCAACGGCGTCCCAACCAAATGTGGAGGCAACGTGCTCGCGGGCGCTGAGCGATAAAGAAGCCAGGTCGGCTCGATTATTTGTCAGGCGTAGGATGCGATCGAGGTACCCCTGAACATCACCGGTTTCTACAAACCACCCGTTCTGGCCGTCGGTGATCACTTCTTTGATGCCTTCCAGACGGGCAGCGACGGTAGGTAGCCCGTTGATAGCGGCTTCGAGCATTACGATGCCAAATCCTTCCATATCTCCCGGAACGGGGATATTGGGCATGATAAACAGGTCCGCTCCTTGATAGAGATCCTTCAATTTCTTGTCTCCCAGCCGCCCCAGAAGACGTACGCGACCGCCTAGCTGGTTGGCATCGATCGCGGCCTGAATGGCCTCTCCTTCTGGACCATCTCCACCGAGCCAGTAATGTACATGGTCGGGTAGCTTCGGCATGACATGTTCGATAAACCACGCAAACCCTTTACGTTTCACCTGTCGCCCGACAGAGCAGAGGAGAATCGCGTCTTCGCCGAGATCAGCTCGAAAAGGTTGATTCGCGCGGGCTCCCGCCCGGGCGGTCGGAATCGGAAATCGATCGAGCTGCACACCGTTGTGGACCACGGAGCACTTTGATGGCGGGAGCCCGCGCTCCTGGCATGCTTCACTTGTGGGGCCGCTAACAGGCATCACCAGATCAAGCGCATCAAAGACGCGCGGAACGAAGTTCTGATACACCTTGACCGGCTTCGTCACATCTTGGCCGTGAACGATGGCCGCGGCCTTCACGCCGTGCTTTCGCAACTGTTTTTTCAATGGAACGGCCAAGGCCGCCGTTACCATACTAGAAAACAGGATGATATCTACTTCTCCTCTGCGGATCCGTCGGCGAAGGGTAATCCAGGTTCTGAGTAAGAACGGAACGGCAAGCACGTGAACCCACTTCCAGCTAGCCTCAAGAAAGAGAGCGTCGTATTCCAGTGAGCCCTCGTCTGCCTCGACACGTCGCACGGCAGCGTCAAGCTCCATCGCGACGCGCTGCATGCCCCCGACGTTTGTGAGCGGTTTGTCGGGAGGCGAGAAGGAGTGGGATACAAAAACAAGACGCAAGCTCATGAGGCAGCCCTTTCAGTCAGGACACGATCATAGAAGGCATTGATACGACCCAAAATGAGCCGCCAGCTGTAGGTTTCTGCCTCGGCGCGGGAGGCTATGCTCATGCGCCTTCGAAGATCAGCATCGCACACCAGTTGGCGAACTCGTTCGGTAAAGGCATCTACATCACGCGGAGGTGCCAGAAATCCGGTTTTACCGTCGAGAACCAAGGATCTGCTACCCGTGGCATCAGCACACACGGCAGGGACACCGCTGGCCATTGATTCTAGGGTTACGTTGCCGAACGTCTCCGTTTCTGAAGGAAACAGGAATACATCGGATGATGCGTAGGCGCGAGCGAGATCGAACCCTTTCAAGTGACCCAAGAACACGGCTCCACTGACCTCGTCTTCGATCATTGCCCGAGCGGGTCCCTCTCCAACAACCATGCATCTAACCGAGAGACCGTCTGCCTTGAGGCGATTCATCACATCAGCAAAAATGTCCAGGCCTTTTTCAACAACGAGACGAGACACGAAGCTGATCACTATGTCGTCATCGGCAAACCCTTGTTCACGACGCCATTGCATCGATCGCATTCCAGGTTCGAACAACTGGACATCAACTCCTCGCGGCCAGAGCTCGACTCCTTCGTGAATGCCGTGCTCAGCGAGCACATCCGCCATCGAGCGAGAGGGGACGTAGAGGTGCTCACACTTCGAATAAAACTTCCTCAGATAGGACCACATCATTCGTTCAGCCCAGGAAAGGCCATAATATTCGAGATAAGAACCAAAATGAGTGTGGTAGGAGGCCACGACAGGAATCTTCCTTATACGAGCATAAATGAGCGCCTCTAGGCCGAGTACATCGGGAGTGGCGATATGCACAAGTGTAGGTTTGAATCGATCTAGGATCTCAATCGCATTTGGCCCCATTCCCATGGAAACCCGGTATTCGGGTCGCCCTTGCATTGGGATTGAAGGGACCTCCGTCATCGTTCCAGCATGCTCGATAGGAGGGTTTTCGATGCTGGGCGCAAAAACATGAACAGGAACATCTCCTGCCTCCAGATAAGAGACTAAACGGTTCAAGGTGAGAGCCACCCCATCTACTACGTGGTTGTAGGCACCGGTAAACAAAGCAATTCGCTTGTCTACAGTAGGAACGTCCAAGTGCGATATGAGAGAGCGAGAATCAGGCATCGTGGTCGCTCTTAGTCGCCGATAGGTTGGTTTCCGTTTCACTGGAGGCAGGTTTGCCGACCGGCTTCTTCGGTCTCAAGCTCTGAGCACCACCCTCATCATCTGCATCAAGCATCCATGCACCCTGTGCATTTCGACGTGCATTCTGACTGCCAGATGCCAAGGAAAGCGGCACAAAGAATGAGAGGCCCAGAATGCGGTCCGATGCAATTCGGGTGAGCAGCATGGCTGCAATGGCCGTTTCAACACCAGCCAGCATCTCACTAGGCAATTCGAGTATCAAGGCGATAGCTACGAGATCCCGAGTCATGAGAAAGGGCAAACGATTAGTGACCGTCCAAATAGCCAGCATTGTCCCCCAAACAACGAAGGAAACATCCGGCAGCACCACCCACCACTGCAGGATCTGCAGAATGTATATCACAATAAATCGGCTAAAATGCGCAGCATAGAGCGCCAAGATCGTCTTCCCCGGGAGCTTAAATAGGGTATGCCTAAACTGATACCCCGCCAAGGCGATGACAGCAATAATGAGCAGCGATCCAAACAGTACGGCCCGATCTGTGTCCCCAAGGAGCAGATCCAATGGAAGGACATCGAAAAAAAGCAGGAAACCAACCAACAAGCCACTTGCCGTCAAGGCACCCATTGAGGAGGTGATCCCCATGTCGATCAGAATTCGCAGGACAGTGCTGCGCGCGATTCCCAATTTTTCCTTCACCCAGATCAGGAAGTATACTTCACCTGAGTAGCCCATAAGGTCCATATTTAGGACCTTCTTCCGAATGAAGACGGACAATAGGGCACTTCGCTTCGCGGGAAGGAAATGGCTGTAGATGATCGTCTCAAAAATGGGCAGCAGGAAGTACATTAGCACCACGATCACATAGAACCACGGCGTTCGCGGCATCTCGCTAAGGAGATTGCTCCACCCGATGCCTGAAAGCGATCGGAACAGGATTGCGACAACAGCTGCACCGAACAGGAAACGGACTGCCTTCATGAGGCGTTGTCCGGTTCGGGAAGCAGCAAAGCGCTCCAGGGTAGCTTTGGTGGACTGCAGGCGATTCAACCTGTTAATGTCCTCTGCTAATAATGAGGATAGACGCGATTCCTGTTTCTTCCGACGAAAAGACCCAGGATAACTCTCAATCTACAACGTTCCATTCCAATGAAGGGCAAATCACTGACGAAGAAAGCACGAACCGTCCTCCTGGCGGTTTTAGCGGTCTATGCCGTCACGGTGGCAACCCATCTGGGAGAGTTTTGGCCATTTAGCATCTATCCGATGTTTTCCCAAGGGGGCAATCCTTGGTCCAGGGCCCTGGTTCGAGAAATTCCAGATAGTGATTCTATTTCGTGGTCGCCCGTAGCGCTAGATGACATGCCAGGGTTGCCCTATGGCGTGGCAACAAACGGTGTAGACCCCATTGATCTCGCTAATTTCGTCTCGAAAACACAAACTTGGAGCACCGATAGGGTTGGAGCGCTTTCTCTGATGCTCCTCTCCAATCGGGAAGCTGATCCGATCAGACTACAGGTCTTTCGGGTTCAGGCTCGCCTGACCGAAAGCAACGATGTGGACATACAAGCGACGCCGTACGTCATTGTTGGAACGGGCATTGAGCCAGGAATTGGAAGCCTCAATCCGGTGCTCGTGCCATGAACTGGAATCTTTCTGACAATTTATTCGGGTTCGACGATCCGGACTCTCGGGGGCAGCGAATATTTCGGCGCGCCTTTGAGCTCTTTATCTGCTACGGTGTTCTTTCGTTGGCCTGGTATTGGGGGCTCTACACACTGCGCATTGGAGACGTTGTTCTTGAGCTTGGCCTTGCCAACTGGTTGGACATCTCATTCATGCATGGAAATTCGCTACCCATCTGGAATGCTGGCCTCATAACGGCGATGATCGTGGCCGGATTTTTCCGATTAGGAAAGTGGTGGTATTCGGTTGCGTTCGTATTGCTGCTCTTTCAGTACGCTGCGAGGTTCACACTGGGAGAAATTCCTCACAGTTCCAATCTAGTCGGGATGGGGCTGCTCGGGTTTGCCCTGGCGGAGTTGTTTTTTCCAGAGCGAACCAGCAAAGGCAGGTTCGCTCTGGGCTTTTCTTACTTCTTTATCGGGCTAGGCTACACGTCGGCGGCTATCTCAAAATTAGTAGCGCGAGGCATCACGTGGCCTGATGGACATAACCTATGGATGTGGATCAATGAGAAGGCGGTCGACGAAATCGCTCGCTCAGGTTTTGTTGAGCTGAACGTGCTTCAAGAACTGGCGCTGTCTAACTGGTGGATAGCGACGGCCTTTCTGGCCATTGGCCTGCTGACTGAAGCGTTCGCTTGGCTCATATGGTTCAAAAAAACCCGCATTCCCGTTGTCTGGGGGATTCTGGGTCTACACATCGGTATCTGGATTACGATGGACATCCTGTTCCAATTGTCAGTCATGGAACTCCTTTTGCTAGCCCTCCCTTGGGGCGCCTTCACCGACCGATTCTGGCCCGAGAAGGTTGTTGGTATAACGCAGAGCTAATCTACTCCTCACGTCGGTGTAGCTGCGTCAGTGATGTCTTTTGCGTCAGTGCTCTTGAATATCCCACACGCATGTGAATGCGCGAGATAGATTTCGAAGGCTGCCCGGGCTTCGTCTGAAATATTGAAGCGGGGATGTCCGAGCACGTTGCGACGAACAAATTTGTGCCATCCGTAGGCGAGAAGGTCTTTCGGCGTGTTGCGCATCCGGCGCAGAAAGTGGTCCTGCTCCCATAGGTTGCTGCCGTGGAAATAACGCAGGTGTAAATGCGCATCCTTCATAGGCAAAATGTGGTAGTTACGCGATCTCCAAACGTTTTTGTAGGTCGTATCTGAGGTTCGCCGAAGCTCAGGAAAACGGACCTCATCATCTCGTCGATGCAGAATCGTAGGGGGGACGCCTCCTTTTAGTAGGCCGTAAAACGGATGGTCAAAAAATGTTGGATCATCTACATGCATCAGTGTTGCATATAGGGTGACAGCATCCGCGCTTTCGCTGTCTAATGCGGTGGCTTGTCGTTCTAATCTATCCGGGGCAGACCAGTCATCATCATCCCACTGCGGCACCACCAGGTCTCCATTGACCATCTCAAGAGATAGGTTGCGAAGCTCTCCGATCGTCGTTTCCGGGTTATTTGGCATGTGTCGATAGACCACCTGACCATAGGGGAGATCGGATAAGAGAGACTCCATAGGCTCGTTCCCGTTGTCGAGAACGATGAGCTCACGGTTGGCCCAGGTTTGAGCGTTGTAAGATTTGATGGCTCGGCGACACAAAACGTGTCGGTCAGCGGTTACCATCACACAGCTTATGAGCGGTTGGTTCGACATGGGTGGCCAACGTGGCAGTTTCAGCAGAATTGTCTACTAACTTAGTCAACAAATTTGTGCCGGGAGTGAAAATGATGCGATCTGTGCCTTCTTGGTCGCTTTTTGCCCTTTGGCATGTGGATTGCAGTAAATCGCATAGGTACGTGTTGCTTCACCGCCTCTGAGAACGGCTTACCCTATATGATTCCCACCACCCCCAAATTCATTCGATTAACAACTCGTCATACCGGCACCCTCTCATGGCTGCTGGTCGTGGTGTTTATGCAGACCAGTATGATGCCGCCGGCACGCGCGCAAGCGCAGAGTTCGTCACCCGCTGAAAGGCCCGTGCCAGCTGACGGAATCTTGATTGACGATTTTGAATCCTATTCTAGTGGAAGTATTCCAGCTAAATGGCGCGCACTTTACAATGACCGATTAGTAGCCCTCACGCCCGAATTCATGAATGACCGTGAGTGGTTCGAAGCACGTCGCGAGAATGGGAATGGATATGTTCGGGCCTTTTCCAGCAGCGAAGCAGCCCATATCAACAAGGGAAATGGAGATGGATTTGATTGGGACACGCGCACCCATCCTGTCTTATCCTGGGATTGGCGGGCCATCGACCTCCCAGCCGGCGCACGCGAGGACGATGACTCCCGAAACGATTCGGGTGCTGGGGTCTACGTCTTGTTTTCGATTGATGGGCGATTCATCAAGCGTCCGAAGGCAATCAAATACGTCTACAGCTCCACATTACCCGTGGGCACAGTCGTGACGTATGGCAAACTCAAGGTGGTTGTTGTGTCGAGCGCTCGCAATGGTGCGGGAGATTGGGAGCACATTGAACGCAATGTTGTCGAGGACTATCGACGATTATTCGGAGATGAACCTCCTGCTGCGCCTCTCTATATCCGTCTCTGGTCTGATTCGGATAATATGGGAGTGATTTCCCGGGCTGACTTCGACAATGTCATGTTATTGACCGGGCGCTAGAGCCGACCAGTTTCAGAGTCCGAGAAGCGGCCGTAAGAATTGGCCCGTGTGGCTTGCCTCCACGGCAGCAACCTCCTCTGGGGTGCCCTGCGCTACGACGAATCCGCCACGAACTCCACCTTCTGGTCCCAGATCGATAAGATGATCGGCAGCTTTCATTACGTCGATGTTATGCTCGACCACGATTACAGAATGGCCCGCTTCGATGAGCGAATTGAAGGCATCGAGTAGCTTTCGAATATCATCGAAATGCAGACCAGTCGTCGGCTCATCGAATATGTAGAGTGTCCGGTCCCGATTCGTTTTGCTTAGATGGGATGCCAGTTTGATTCGCTGGGCCTCACCACCAGATAGCGTGTTCGATGGCTGTCCTAGGCTTATGTACCCAAGCCCGATATCGCGAAGAACCTGTAGCTTACGGAGCAGGGATTTTTCTCCTGCAAAGAATTCAGCGGCATCATCTACCGTCATATCCAATACCTGAGCGATGCTTTTGCCCTGGTAGTGAATCTCTAGTACATCCTGTTTGTAGCGTTTGCCCTTGCAGGCTTCACACTCCAGGTATAGGTCGGCCAAGAACTGCATCTCAATCTTTACAACGCCCTCTCCTTGGCACGTTTCACACCGACCGCCTGGAACGTTGAATGAGAAATAGCCTGGCTTATACCCTCTGATTCGGGCTTGATATGTTTCGGCAAACAACGACCGAATCGTATCAAACGCTTTCAGGTAGGTAGCCGGATTAGATCGGGGGCTTCGGCCGATGGGCGTCTGATCAACCATTTCGATCTGGTCGATGAGCTGATGGCCACGAATGGACGTATGCCGCCCCACTTTCGAATCACCCGAATGCGAGCCCTTTAGTTTGGCAAGGCTCTGGTAGAGCGTGTCATGGACAAGGGTAGACTTGCCCGATCCGCTAACCCCAGTAACGCATACCAACACACCGAGCGGGAAGGACACATCGAGTCGTTTCAAATTGTGCTGACGAGCACCCTCTACGCGAATAGCTAGCTTTGGCTCACTCGGGCGCCGAGAAGCCGGAACCTCAATCTGTTTTCGTCCACTCAGATACGCGCCAGTAAGCGAGGCTGGATCTTTCAGGATCTCAGAGAGCGGCCCGCGAGCAACGATTTCGCCGCCGTGACGACCAGCCCCGGGTCCCATATCCACGATGTAATCGGCGCGCTTCATCATCTCACCCTCATGCTCTACGACAATCACCGTGTTACCGATGTCGCGTAGGTGTTCGAGGATTTTGATAAGCCGATCCGTGTCTCTAGGATGGAGCCCGATCGAAGGCTCATCGAGAACATACATGCTGCCTACGAGGGATGAGCCCAAGGAGGTTGCCAGGTGAATACGTTGGCTTTCCCCACCAGAAAGAGTCTGACTCAGCCGATCAAGGGTCAAATAATCCAGACCGACTTCCACGAGATAACGGAGTCGTTTGCGCAGTTCTTCAACAACGCGGCCTGCAATAGCTGCTTCATGCTCCGAGAGGAATAAGTTTTCGAAGAATGTCCCTGCATCGGCCGTTGTCATTTCCCCGACCTGGCCAATGGAATGCCCGGCAACTTTTACATACCCAGCTTCCTTGCGAAGTCGGGACCCGCCACATTCATGACACAGTGAATAGCCACGAAAACGTGCATGGAAGATGCGGTAATGCATCTTGTAGTTATTCTTTTCCAGGTGCCGGAATAGACCGTTAATGCCTGAATAGTCCGCCTTGCCGTCCCAGACAATCTCGAGGGACTTTTTATCCAACTGACTGAGGGGAATGTCAATGTTGATACGCTCATCAGCTGCTACACGAATCAGATCCCTGAAATTCTTGCTCCAGGCCTCGCCGCGGAATGGAGCGATGGCACCCTGCCGGATGGACAATTCTGGATCTGGAATAACCAGCTCTGGATCAATACCTGCCGTGCGACCAAAGCCCTGGCATGTCGCACAGGCGCCAAGGGGGGAATTGAACGAAAAAAGGTGGGCAGTGGGCTCATCAAAGCGGATACCATCCTGTTCGAAGAAGCGAGAAAACTGATGACGGGTACCGTCTCCTGCTAGGATGGCGTAACAATAGCCTCCACCCTCTTCAAAGGCCTGCTCCACCGAGTCCGCTATGCGGGACTCGACAGCTTCATCGCCCGGGCGAGAGACGAGACGGTCAACAAGCACGAGTAGACGCTCACGCGCGATTCGAATGTCTGTCCCATCCGTTTCATTCAGGTCGATGACGGTTTCGGTCTTACCCTTTTTCGCCTGATTCTCTGTGGGAAGGGCCACTAGCCGAAAAAAACCGCGTTGCTTGAGGACTTTGACCTCCTGTTCCATGGGCGCCTTTCGGTGCATCGGGAACGGGAAACAAAGATAAAACCGAGTGCCTTCAGACAAATCTGCAAGTAACTCTCGAGCAACGGAACGCGGAGAGTCCTTTGTGACTTCAGTGCCGCTGACCGGGGAAATCGTCCGACCGATTCGGGCAAAAAGCAGCCGTAGGTGATCGTAGACTTCTGTCTGCGTGGCAACCGTCGATCGAGGGTTTTTTGACCCGGTTTTTTGTTCGATGGCAATGGCCGGTGCGAGCCCCGAAATCAAGTCTACATCGGGCTTGTCCATCCGCTCGAGAAACTGCCGGGCATAGGCGCTCAGGCTTTCCACGTAGCGCCGCTGGCCCTCAGCATAAATTGTATCAAAGGCGAGGGACGACTTGCCAGAGCCCGAGGGGCCTGTAAACACGACCAGCTTTCCACGAGGCAGGTCTACATCAACATTCTTGAGATTATGCTGCCGGGCCCCGCGGATTACAAGGGCGCGCTGTTTTGCTTTGGCCTTTTTCTGTGGGCTGGGTGTCGCTCCAGAGGTTGCCGGGACGGCTGAAGGGGCTGATTTGCTCTTGGCCTTGGCCACGTGTGTCGGGTGCGTCTAAGAGGGGAGGGGGAAATTCGGCGGGTCAAACTGGAATAACGCATCATTCAGTGTTTGGATGCCGAATACTGTTTCAAAATTCCAAGCTGGGTCCTCTAGCATTATCACGGAACAGCGAAGTCCCTGCTACGGTACGAGACGTCCCTATCTCCGGCGCATCCAGCTGTCGCTTTTCACTTTCCGTCTGCCATGACTTTTCTTAATCCGTTTCTGCTTCTCGGACTGGCAGCCGCTGCGATACCCCTGATTATCCACCTGTTCAATTTCAGGCGGCCGCGCAGGGTGAACTTCAGTTCATTAGCCTTTCTGCATGAACTCAAGAAGAGTACGATGCAGCGAGTGAGAATCAAGCAGTGGCTGCTGCTAGCCCTACGCACCTTGGCCATCGCAGCCTTGGTCCTTGCCTTTGCTCGTCCGACTTTGACGGGCCCGTTGGCAGGTCGCCTAGGCGGATCGGGACGTACGACCACGGCGCTTGTGCTAGACAATTCCACGTCGATGACTCTTCGCGATGGAAGCGGAGCGTATCTGGAGCAAGGACAGACCATTGTCGGGTCGTTTCTGTCTGAGTTTGAATCGGGCGATGAAGTTCTTTTGGCAACAACCCCAGCCTCATCGGAGCGAGCGGTCTTTCATCAAAACATGGCGTCTGCACAAGCAGCACTTGATGATGTTGCGACCGTGTCGGGTAATGAGAAGCTCACAGCAGCTATCTCTCGGGCTGGCGAACGGTTAGCTGATCGACCCACAATTAATCGAGATGTCTTCGTCATTTCTGACTTCCAACGAAGCATGCTCTCTGACTCGGCGAGGATTGACCTTCCAGAAGGGACTCGTGTGTTATTGGTGCCGGTTGGTACGGATGGGAGAGGCAATCTTGCCGTTTCCGACGTGCAGGTACGAAGTCAAATCATTTCAGAAGGCCAGCCGGTACAGTTCGAAGCCACGATAACGAATTACGGTTCGGACGACATTCGAGGCGTGGTTGCCTCACTTTTCCTCGATGGTCAGCGCATTGGACAGGCAACGGTTGACGTCCAAGCCGGAGCCAGGGCTTCTGCACGATTCGTAGCGGCACCAAGGTCCCGAGGTTGGCTGTCTGGACATGTAGAGATTGACGACAATCAGTACTTGTTCGATAATCGCCGACCGTTTGCTCTACATGTACCTCAAGAGCGAAAATTATTGATGATATCGGGATTGCAGGCGCAATCGTCCTATCTGAGTCTCGGCATTTCTAGTGACCTAGCCCGAAGTGGTGCACGATTCGTTACGGACGAAATCTTGGAGACGACGCTAGCCTCCACGTCACTGGGTTCCTACGATGCCGTCATTCTCAACGGAGTAGAAACCCTTTCTTCCGGTGAACGGGCCTCGCTCGAACAATATGTTCGCAATGGTGGCGGTCTTCTTGTTTTTGCCGGAGAAGACATGCAGGCCGCGGACTACAATGCGTTTTTTGAGGCCATTGGAGCCGGTCGATTACAGCGTGTGGAAGGGGAGCCAGGGGATGCCGTGATAGGTACAGTCAGCCGCGTGGATGTCGACCATCCTCTGTTTGAAGGCATGTTTGAACCGGGTGTAGACGGTCGTATTCCACAGCTTGAGCAGCCCGTCATATTTCGGAGTGCGATCTACGATCCAGGCGCTGGAAACGAACAAACTATTATCGGGATGAGCAGTGGGGCTCCCTTCCTGCAGGAAATGCGGGTCGATCAAGGGTCAGTGCTCTTCTACTCCGTCGAGGCCGGTGCTAGTTGGAGTGATATGCCAGTTCGGGGTCTGTTTATACCCCTCCTATATCGTTCATTGTATTACCTCTCAGCCACGGGTTCGGTCTCGGGCGAAGAAATGATTGCCGGGGGGTCGTTACAGCTCTTACTGCCTGACGTGTCCAGCGGGACGACGATTACTGTTCATGACGAGTCCGGGCTAGAGTTCATTCCTGATCAGCGCGATGTATTCGGGGGCGTTGTTCTGAACCTGTCAGGGTCATTTTTCCTCCCAGGATTGTATGACTTGATGGACCAAGACCGGATGGTCAGGCGAATCGCCGTTCAGGCACCCTCTGCAGAGTCCGATCTAGCCCTTGAAAGGCCGGAAGCGGTACGCGAACATTTTGCCTCTCTCACTGATGCCGAAGTGGGCATTATGGATGTGGCACTTTCGGGAGCTGTTCCACTGGAAGAACAGCTGAGGGCAGCCCGAACGGGTGTAGAACTTTGGAACGTCTTTTTGGGGCTTGCGTTGTTGTTTCTGGTCCTAGAGATGGTTGTTTCAAAACATTTCCGTCCTGAGGCTGCAAACTGATGCCTGCCCTGTTTGGATGGCCATCGTTTCGGTTAAACGGCCACTGGGTCTGATTCACTACGCCAATCTTCGTGATCAATACGCTTCACATCATTCTTGTGTTCTCCTTCGTCGCAGTGACCGCGGTGTTGCTGGGGATGACAATGGTGCAGCGATTTCGAATCAGAGGAATCCGACAGACGTGGCAGTCGAATCGGATTGGCAGCCTTCCTGTTTGGCCTTCGGTCTTCATGGGCATCGTATTGGTGTTCATGATCTACACCAGAAACACGGTCGCTCCAGTTGACCCGCTTGTGTTCGTTGGCTATTTCGCCGGTGGCATGTTGTGGTTTTCATCCGTCGCCTTGTCGACGGCGATTGTCGTTACTGAATATGGCATCATTCCCGAAGCTGGCCGCAATGATGAAGCTGTTGGGTGGGGTCAAATTTCAGACTATTTCGAAGTGGAAGATGGCAAGCGTATCCACTTCGCCTTCATGTATCAGGATTTTCTCGGCGAACGAAAACGCCTTGATCTTCTAGTACCCATTCAGGAAACGGAACGATTCCGCAGCCTGGTCCGCTCCAAGCTGGACGTGCAGATCGAAGGTTCGGTCGAACGCGTGATTCAGCGGAAAGCGCTCGAGAATTAATTAGAGCACGCCCATTTCCAACTCTTCTTCCTTCACGTCGTCTATTACAGAAACCAGCACTCGGGGTGGCGAAAGAGCCATTCTTGTTGGCGTCGTATTGTCTGGCACTAATCGCGAGGACGTAGATGACTCGATCCGCGAACTAGCATTACTCGCAGAAACAGCGGGCGCCACTGTTATTGAAACGGTCGTACCGTCCGTTCAGAAAATTAAGGTCTCGACGTTTGTTGGGACGGGAAAGCTGGAGGAAATTCGCCTTCTGGTTGAAGAGGAAGAGGCAGATTTGCTGATCTTCGACGAAGATCTTAGCAACGTTCAGTTGCGCAACATTGAAAAAGAGATCACCTGTAAGATTCTAGATCGTTCAGCGCTCATCCTAGATATTTTTGCTCGTAATGCCCGCACGGCAACGGCTATGACTCAGGTTGAACTGGCTCAGCTTGAATACATTCTACCGCGTCTGACCCGTGCCTGGACGCACCTCTCCCGGCAAAAAGGGGGAATCGGGATGCGTGGACCTGGGGAAACTCAGATAGAAACGGACCGCCGCTTGATTGGGACCCGAATTTCCCTGCTCAAAGAGCGCCTAGTAAAGATTGATCGCCAGCGTACGACGCAGCGAAAAGGTCGCTCGCAGTTCACCCGAATTTCCCTCGTTGGATATACCAATGCTGGAAAGTCCACGCTCATGAATGGCTTGGCAAATTCGGATGTCTTGGCGGAGAATAAGCTCTTTGCTACCCTTGATTCGACGACTCGACAAGTCGAACTGACGCCCGGACGAATGGTACTTCTGTCTGATACAGTCGGGTTCATTCGTAAGCTCCCTCATCGTTTGATTGAGAGCTTCAAGAGCACGCTTGATGAGGTCAGAGAATCGGATATTTTGCTCCACGTCCTAGATGCATCGCACCGAGGGTTTCGTGACCAAAAAAGCGTGGTACACAAAACGCTGGAAGAGATCCGGGTTGGTGATAAACCAACGTTGCTTGTGTTCAACAAGATCGATGCGCTGGAAGACGCCGAAGAGCTCTTCGACCTAAAGCAAGAATTTCCGGATGCGGCATTCGTTTCGGCGCTTCGAGGTATTGGCCTTTCTGACCTGACAGACAAGCTGACAGCTCTTATCGATTCCGGGTTTGACATTCACGATGTGCTTATCCCGGTTACTGACCAGAAGGCGATTGCGCACCTTCGTCGCATTGCAGATGTTCTGGACGAGTCGTACGCCTTTGCTAAGGCGCCCTATGAGGATGAGACACATGCCGTTGTGCAGCTTAAAATCCGGGTGGCACCGCGCTATTCGGATGATGTCTCTTCCCTGACCATGCGCTATCGTGACCTCAAGCTGTTGCCAGAAGAGCTTACGCATCCAGATGCCTAACATGTCCTACGGAAAGGCCGCAGACCACCAAAACCGTCCTTTTTCGATGGGGAATTTGGGTGAATCGTATACTATTCGGGGTATATGGTAGAAACGGCACAGGAATTGCATCGTCTAAAGAGAACAACACGACTAGACCGCGTCCGTCAAAAAGACGCAGTATCAAGATGACTGTAGCAACCCTCGTCAGCAATATTACGCCGCCTCTAAAGGCCGACGATACCGTGGAACATGCCCTCGGTCTGATGCTGGAACTACGTGTCCGCCATCTGCCTGTTGTGGACCCCGAAATGACGGTCATCGGCGTACTTTCCGAAGATGGCTTATTGGATGCACATTCGCCAGATCAAACGGTGGAATCGCTGCTCGCGGCCGAGCCTGTTAAGGTCACTTCCGGTACACACGTTTTTGACGTCACAAAAGTGATCATGGATCACGAGCTGACAACAATTCCTGTCGTGGATGAGGAAGGTCAGTATGTCGGCATCGTTCGCCGGCACGACCTGTTCGAACGCTTCGCACGCATGCTTGCGACCCAAGAATCGGGAGCTATTGTTGCCCTTGCTATAGACGAGAGGGACCTATCTCTAAGCAAGATCATCTATCTGATTGAACAGAACGATGTGAAAGTGCTTTCGCTGTCGACAGAGGCGCATGACGATGTCGTTGGTGTTACCATCAAACTGAATGTGCGAGATGCTACACGCATCCGTCATCTTCTCGAGCACAACGGCTACCAAGTCGTTGCGGCATTTGGTGAAGATGAGGACGAAGAGGATCTCTTGGGTCGAGTTCAGGAATTTATGCGATATCTCGAAGTTTGACCACGATGCCTAAACACGGGCAGTGCGAAACGCTGGCCCTTGGCTGATGGATTTGCTACCCCTCTTATGACCCGGTGGAAAACTCGATTTCCATTGGGTTTTTTCGTATTTTATGGGGATAGTTGCGTTCGCAAAAAACGCAGGATTTACGCAAAGACAACCCTTTCTCCCCAGGCCCCATTTCATGGCAGAACAGGATCCAAAGAAGCAATACGGTGCGTCCAACATTCAGGTCCTCGAAGGACTGGAAGCTGTACGCAAGCGCCCAGCTATGTATATCGGCGATGTCGGTGTACGCGGACTCCATCACCTCGTGTACGAGGTTGTTGACAACTCCATTGACGAGGCGCTCGCAGGCCATTGTGATGCCATCCAGGTAACAATCCACGAGGACAACTCCATTTCCGTTCGGGATAATGGTCGTGGTATCCCCGTGGACATGCACCCGACCGAAAAGCGGTCCGCTCTTGAAGTGGTTATGACCACGCTCCATGCCGGTGGTAAATTTGATAAGGACACCTACAAAGTGTCCGGTGGTCTCCACGGTGTGGGTGTATCCTGTGTGAATGCCCTTTCATCCAAACTGGAAGCCACGGTTTGGAAAAATGACGAAGTCTGGCACCAGGAATTTCAGTTTGGCGCGCCTCAGGGCTCGGTTAAAAAACTGCGCGATATGACATCGGACGAGTCCAGCGGAACGCTGGTTCGGTTCTGGCCTGATGACTCTATTTTCCAGTCAACTGAATACCGCTTCGATACCCTTGCCGACCGTCTTCGCGAGCTTGCTTACCTGAACAAGCAGGTATACATCGAGATCGAAGACAAGCGGGAAGATGGCCTGAAGGAAGAGTACCATTTTGAAGGTGGTATTGTTGAGTTCGTCGAGTATCTCGACGAGGCTCGTCAGCCAATCCACCAAGAAGTTATCTATATCGGCGACGAAGATGCCGATGTGCCTGTTGAACTGGCCATGCGCTACAACAACGGCTATACAGAAAACGTCCTTTCCTTCGTCAACAACATCAACACGCACGAAGGTGGAACGCACGTTTCTGGCTTTCGCCGTGCGCTTACCCGCACGCTGAAGAATCACGCCGACAAGAACAATCTGCTGAGAAATGCAAAGGTTGACCTATCAGGGGATGACTTCAGGGAAGGAATCACTGTGATCCTCTCAATCAAGGTGCAAGAGCCGCAGTTCGAAGGTCAGACAAAAACCAAGCTCGGCAACTCAGAAGTTCAGGGTGCGGTTGAGTCACTGGTGTCTGAAAAGCTATCAGAATGGCTTGAAGACCATCCGAAAGAGACCAAGATCATTGTCGATAAGGTGATTCTTGCTGCCCAGGCCCGACATGCTGCTCGTAGAGCACGTGAGTTGGTTCAGCGCAAGAATGCATTTTCAAGCGGTGGGCTTCCTGGCAAACTGGCTGATTGCTCGTCCCGCACCCCAGAAGAATGTGAGCTTTACCTGGTCGAGGGTGACTCAGCTGGCGGTAGCGCCAAGCAAGCACGGGATCGGCATTTCCAGGCTATTTTGCCACTACGTGGTAAGATTCTGAATGTCGAAAAAGCTCGTCTCGATAAGATTCTCGCTAACGAGGAGATCAAAAACATCGTTACGGCTCTTGGTACTGGACTGGGTGTCGGAGACTATGATTTTGATCCTGACAAGCTTCGATATCACAAGATCATCGTCATGACGGATGCTGACGTCGATGGTGCGCACATTCGGACCTTGTTGCTGACATTCCTGTTTCGGCAGATGCGCATTCTGGTTGAGAAGGGTTTTGTGTACGTTGCCCTGCCGCCTCTTTACAAGGCAAAACGCGGCAAGCAGGAAGAGTACTGCTGGACTGAAAAACAGCTACAGGAAGTCATCGAGCGGTTGGCTGGAGATTCCGGACAGAAGGTTGGTGTGCAGCGCTATAAAGGTTTGGGTGAAATGAACCCGGGTCAGCTCTGGGATACGACCATGGATCCGTCAACCCGTATGCTTCAGCAAGTAACCATCGATGATGCGGCAGCAGCTGATCGCATTTTTAGCACCCTAATGGGTGATGCGGTTGAGCCTCGACGCAAGTTCATCGAACGCAACGCCAAGTACGCAACGATCGACATTTGATGTGCCGTTCGGCCCAACGGCCAGAACGAAAACCGTCCCCGACCCTATGAAGGAGCGCCCGGAACCGGATCTGAGCATCGTCATCCCCGTCCTAGACGAGGAGGCCTCCATTCCGGAACTGTGTTCCCGAATCCGCAGCGTTTGTGACGGAGCTGGTTTCTCGTATGAGGTCTGGTTCGTCGACGATGGCTCGACCGATGAGACGTGGGACGTGATCGGGGCGATGCACGAGAAGGACCATCGAATCTGCGGTCTGCGATTTCGCCGTAATTACGGCAAGTCAGCTGCATTAGCCCTGGGATTTGAGCGGGCAACAGGTCGGTACGTCATTACAATGGACGGTGATCTTCAGGATGACCCCTCTGAGATTCCTGGACTGATCGCTCTCTTGGAGACTGGCTATGACTTGGTAAGTGGTTGGAAACGCCACCGTAAAGATCCGCTGTCCAAAACCATTCCGAGTCGCTTTTTTAATCTGGTCACGCGCCGGATGGCTGGCATTCCTCTGCATGATTTCAATTGCGGACTAAAAGTGTATCGCAGAGAGGTTGTGAAGTCCGTCAGGGTGTACGGCGAGATGCATCGTTACATCCCAATGTTGGCTGCATGGGAGGGATTTGATCGCATCACGGAAAAGGAAGTACAGCATCATCCCAGGGTGCACGGTAAGACCAAGTTTGGCCTAGAGCGTTATCTCAGGGGTTTTCTAGATTTGCTAAGTGTGATTTTCCTTACGCGGTTCGCCTCTCGGCCCATGTACTTTTTCGGCTCGCTAGGCACGCTGGCCTTCCTTGGTGGCTTCGTAATCAGCATGTGGATTTCTATCGACAAATTGGTATATGGCCACCCGATAGGCGATCGCCCTCTACTTTTGCTGGGAGTCATGTTGATCCTGGTTGGCGTGCAGATGTTCACAACCGGATTGATTGGTCAATTGATAGTCATTCCGCGCATGGAGCGTACGGATACGTTTCAAGTCACAGAGGTCCTCGAAAATGGCTCTAGCTTACCAGCCGCTTCCGATGCGTGATGGAGCTGATTCTGAAAGGGGCCTAGCCGGCGTGAGCACCCTCCCCCTGCGTGTTGGCGTCATCGGTCCCCACCCACCATATCGTGGTGGCATTGCACAGTTCACCGAGCAGTTCTCAAGAGCTCTTCTGAAGGCCGGCGTTCCCGTTGAGCGCGTGTCGTTCTATCGGCAATATCCAACCTTCTTGTTTCCAGGAAAGAGCCAGGAGATTCCGACGGGATCGTCAGTGGACTCATCACTCGAGTCTACGGTTGCAGGTCAGCTTCAGACGTCCCAGCCTAATCGATTATTGGATTCCATTAATCCATTTTCGTGGCGAAAGACGGCCGATCACTTGATTGATGCGCACGTGACGGACGTCTCTATCATGCACTGGATGCCATTTTTTGCTCTATCCCACGCATCTATTGCCCGCCGTTTGCGTCGATCGGGAGTTTGTGTAACAGCTATCGTGCACAATGCCAATCCTCATGAACGCCAACCATTTGCTGTTCCACCGACCCGTCTGTTCCTTAGTCAATGTGACCGCATTGTGGCCCTCTCTGAAACCGTAAAGCGCGACATTATTGCCATGGGAATTACCACGGCAGTTGATGTGCGTCCGCACCCGGTGTATGACCAGTTTGGTCCGATAATGGAGCGCGACGAAGCGCGTCGGCAAATTGGTCTTGCGCCATCAGAAGCATCCAAGCAGCCATTGCTCTTGTTCTTCGGAATGGTTCGCAGGTATAAAGGCCTTGACGTGCTGCTAGATGCAATGACTAGGATGACGGCAAAACCACTCTTGATGGTTGCAGGAGAATGGTATGAGGATCGCAAAAAAGCAGAATCATTCATTCAGGTGCATGGATTGTCGGATCGGGTCATGATTCGTGACACGTACATACCTGATGAAGAGGTGGCCACCTTGTTTTCGGCCGCCGACGCCGTCGTGCAGCCCTACCGAAGTGCCACTCAAAGTGGTGTAGTCCAGACAGCCTTCCACTTTGGCCGGCCCGTTGTCGTGACGGGCGTCGGCGGCCTACCAGAAATGGTACGCCACGGCGAAGATGGGTTGATTGTTGCGCCTGAAGATTCGCAGGCGCTGGCAGCAGCTCTTGATGACCTTTTGACTGGTAATACCTGTGTAAAATTGGCAGAAGGCGCTCTGCGCGCGCGGGAACGTCACAGCTGGTCTGCGTTTATCGAACCCTTCTTGAACTCCTCCTCTTGATTTAACGAATGGAATACGATCCAGTAAAAGATCGATTTGGTGACTTGGTGGCTGGCCGCCACGTACGAACCCGTGTCTTTTTTGGCTTGTTGCACCTGTTTTTTCTTCGGGCCTGGCATGTTCGCCGCACGCTCCGACGCGTCATCGGATCACGCACCTCCTCGCTGCGGATGCTTGATGCCGGTACAGGCTTCGGGCAGTTTGCATGGTGGATCGCAAAAAAATGGCCGAATGTCACAATCCATGCGGTGGATATCAAACAGGAATACCTCGACAGGGCATCGACCTTCTTCATGCACGAGGGATTTGCCGATCGGGCAATATTTGCCATCGATGACTTGACCGCGCTGCAGGCGGAAGGACCCTTCGACCTCATCCTCTCGGTAGATGTGATGGAGCATATCCTGGAAGATGTGACCGTATTCGAGCACTTCCACCGGGTGCTTCGTCCAGGAGGGCATGTAATTATCAACACGCCGTCCGATCAAGGTGGTTCGGATGCACACGGTGAGGGGGAGCAAAGCTTTATTGGCGAACATGTCCGAGACGGATATGGCCGAGATGAATTACGTGAAAAGCTGGAGCGTGCTGGGCTCAGTGTTGATGCCATTGACTTCGCCTACGGTCCGGCCGGTAGCATCGCGTGGCGTCTTTCCATCAAATGGCCCATGCAGCTCCTCAGCGCTTCTTTTGCATTCGTCGTCTTGCTTCCGTTTTACTACGCAGTGTTTTTGCTACCGGCTCTGCTACTCAATGCCATTGACGTTTCATCAAAAAACGACACGGGAACTGGGCTGATCGCGGTGGCGCATCGACCCTGATTGGTGTATTTTGGCCGGGCACCTCTGATGAGAAACACGTCAAACGACGTGCCCGGCTTAATCGCGGTCAAACGGGCCTCGATCCGATTCCCCGTAGGAATCCCCGTCCTTCCACTACCAACACGCCGGACCTGTGCAAACGAAGTACGTATTTGTGACCGGTGGCGTCACATCGTCACTCGGAAAAGGCATTATTTGTGCCTCCTTAGGCCGTCTTTTGGAAAATCGTGGACTTCGCGTCACGATTCAGAAATTCGACCCCTACATCAACGTTGATCCTGGAACGATGAACCCGTACGAGCACGGGGAAGTCTATGTCACAGACGATGGTGCTGAAACAGACCTCGATCTTGGCCACTATGAACGCTTTCTTGGCGTAGCCACTAGTCAGGCTAACAACGTTACCACGGGTCGTGTGTATCTGGAAGTGATCAAGAAGGAGCGCACGGGCGCCTACCTCGGTAAGACAGTTCAGGTGGTTCCTCATATCATCGACGAGATCAAGCACTGGATGCTGCAGCTCGGAGAAACGGGTGACTATGACGTTGTTATTACTGAGATCGGGGGTACAGTAGGGGATATCGAAGGGCAGCCATATCTCGAAGCCATCCGACAATTGCGCTATGAGCTTGGTAGTCGCAATACGCTGAACATCCACCTTACTCTCCTTCCGTACCTCGAAGCGGCGGGTGAGGTTAAGTCAAAGCCAAGCCAGCACTCGGTCAAGACGTTGCTTTCTTTCGGTCTGCAGCCTGATGTCTTGGTCTGCCGCACAGACCGGCCCATGACAGAAGATGTCAAACGTAAGCTCGCGCTTTTCTGCAACGTGGAGCAAAGAGCAGTTATCGCGTCCCAGGATGCAGAATCCATCTATGAAGTGCCCCTTCTCATGAAGGAGCAAGGGCTGGACGAAATCGCAGTCGAAAGACTCCACATGATGGAAGATTTCGAGGGTAGAGTGTTGGACGCTCCTGACATGGACGGGTGGGTACGATTTCTACGCCAGCTCAAGGAGCCACAGGGCAAGGTGCGGATTGCGTTAGTTGGTAAATACGTCGAGCACCAAGACGCCTATAAATCGATCAGTGAGAGTTTCATTCTGGCAGGCGCTGCGAACGGCGTTCAGGTTGAACTAGCAGAGATCCTCTCGGATGACCTTACGGCTGAGAATGTCGAAGAAAAACTGGCTGATGCGAATGGCGTGCTCGTGGCGCCTGGATTCGGTGATCGCGGCATTGAGGGAAAAATTCAAGCCGTCAAATATGCCCGAGAAAATGATATTCCGTTTTTCGGAATCTGCTTGGGCATGCAATGCTCGGTAATCGAGTTTGCCCGAAACGTATGTGGATGGGAAACAGCTAATTCCACCGAGTTCGACCCGGATACGAGGCATCCGGTCATTGATCTGATGGAAGAGCAGAAGAAAATCTCTGAGAAAGGTGGCACGATGCGTCTGGGCGCCTATACGTGCCAGCTGACCGAAGACTCTAAAGCGGCAGCCATCTATGGTCGAGCCAAGGTCAAGGAGCGTCATCGCCACCGCTACGAGCTCAATAATGTCCTACGCTACAAGCTAGCAGAGAGCGGCATGCACTTTACGGGCGTAAACCCCAAAAGGGACCTAGTCGAGATTGTTGAGCTGCCCGATAAGCGCTGGTTCATTGGCGTGCAATTCCACCCCGAATATCGTTCGACGGTCGGAAAACCGCATCCTCTCTTTAATTCCTTCGTCAGGGCGTCGGTCGAATACGCCAAGGAAATGGACAATATCACGCAGCCCAAGCCACCCCGGCGTGAGAAAAAAATACACTTGGCCTCAGCCAAGGTGTTGAAGTAGGACGGGGCTGGAGGTTCTCTCTTGTCAATTGGTATTGATATCCACCAATAGTGTGGATATGTGTGGATAACCCTGTCTTTGATCCACATTTGCTCCCCAAAACCTCCCCACCTCCTGCCACCTTTCCCCCTCTTAGCCCCAAAAACGCCCTCAGTGGCTTTAATCGAAGATTGTAGGGCAGTTTGAATGAGCGTTTTTGCTTGACTTTCGGTCTGAAAAACGTACATTACCGGTTATGTGGGGAAAAGTGGGGAGAATTCCCATATCTCCATTTCCAGCCAATCCTGGCAGATCAGCTACCAGGTTCGCATCTAGCGCACCCAGAAGTTGATTGAGAATACGGTATAGCAAGACCGATTGTACGGCTCACCACCCATTCATGGCACGTTTCAAGGGACAGGCAGAATACTCCGTCGATGCGAAAGGACGGGTCGCCATTCCGGCTAAGATGCGATCAGCATTGAATCCGGATGCCCAGGGGACGTTTACGCTGACGAAAGGGTTTGAAAAGTGCATTTATGCTTATCCCCAGGACCAGTGGAAGATTAAAGAAGATGAGTTCTCATCGCTGAATCTGAACAACCGAAATGCGCGCCACCTCGTCCGCATGATTCTCATGTGGGCCGAGGAAGTCTCGCTCGACGGTCAGGGCAGAATATCTCTACCAAAGTCGCTTTCCGACTATGCGGGTATCGGCGAAAAAGCACTCATCATTGGCGCCATGGATCGCATAGAGATATGGGACCAGGCGGCGTTTGAAGACTATTTGAACGAACAGACGATCGATCAGGAATCCTTGGCAGAACAGGTCATGGGCTCCTGATACGATTTAGCAGGGGGAGCTCTTCTATTTCGGAGAATCCCCACTACAAGGAAAACGATGTGAATGCGCGTGACGATTCGAGGCAGGTTCTGAAATACGCTTCGGGCTATCACGCGCCTGTTCTTTGGCATGCTGTTATTCAGGAACTCGTGACAGATCGCGATGGCCTCTATGTGGATGGTACTCTGGGCGGTGGTGGACACAGCGCAGCACTACTTGATGCACTCAGTCCGGCTGGCCGCGTTGTAGCCATTGATCGGGATGATGATGCGCTGGAGGAAGCGACTGTTCGGTTGGGCGTAGCCATTGGGGATGGGCGTCTGCAAATCGTCAAGGGCAACTTCTGTGATGCGCCGGATCTGCTCGCTGGACTTGGTTTGGGTAAGGTCAGTGGATTATTGCTTGATCTCGGTGTTTCATCCCATCAATTGGACGAAGGAGACCGCGGATTTAGTCATCGCTTTGAAGGCCCCCTTGACATGCGTATGGACCAAAGCGGTGGAGAAGACGCCTCGGATCTTATCAATCGCCTAGAGCCGAATGAACTGGCTCGTGTGTTGGGTCGCTATGGGGAGGAGCCTAAAGCTGGGCGTGTGGCCCGTGCTTTGGTTGCGGCGCGTCCACTACATACCACTGCGCAGGTGGCCGACATCGTACGCTCCGTTGCAAAATGGGGGCAGGAGTCGAAAACCTTGTCGCGTGTATTTCAGGGACTCCGTATCGCGGTTAACGAAGAATTGGATGCGCTCGACCGCATTCTTGAAGCGTCGACCGACTTGATAGCGGAAGGCGGCCGGTTGGCTGTCATCAGCTATCACTCACTGGAGGATCGTCGTGTGAAGCACTTTATGCGAAGCGGCAATCTTCGCGATGAAATCCAGAAAGATTTCTACGGTAACAAGTTGTCCCCGTGGAAGGAAACTACCCGCAAACCCATTCTCGCCGACGAACAAGAAATCGAGACCAATCCCCGTAGTCGTAGTGCGCGACTACGAGTTGCCGAGCGCCTGAAAGACAGTGACCCATCGCCTAATGCTCATCCAGATTATGGCACTTTCTAACAATAGGAAATCAACGTCTCCGTCCGGATCCCGGTCGAAGAAAGCCGTGCGCTTCGTAAAGAAAAGCACCTCTGACGAGTCACGTAAAAAAACATCGTCGAAAGTGACTAGGACCCGCACTACGAAGACAGCGGGTACCAAGGCAAAAAAGGCAACGAATCGGACGGCAGATAAGCGTAGCCGCACCACAAAGGCCAACGCTCCAGCACGAACTTCGATTGCCTCGAAGAACAGGGACCTAGAGGTGATGGGCTCGCCTTCTTGGAGGGATCTCTCGACATCGAACGCGACCCAATCTTCATCGCGGCCGGACGCGGACACATGGCTGGGTGCCATTTCAACAGCACGATTTGTGGTCATCATTTTGGCAGTAGCCACTCTCTTCACGCTGTACGTGGGGCACGTGTTCGCTACACAGGACCTACTGGCGGATGTGCAGGGCCTCAGAAACGACAGGTTGGCTCTCCAAATGACCTATGACAAGCTAGAAGGCGAATTTCATCATGCGACGGGACCCGAAAAGATTTTTTCGGCCGCTTCCGAGCTAGGACTCAAAGACAGACTTCACCAGGGTGACCCGGTGCTAATGCCTTAATCCATCCCAAAAGAGAAACGAAATCCACTTTTCACCTGAACAAAACCTGAGCCGCGAAATCACCGCATGGAGCTAAAAGACCAGATACTGGCACGCATGTACGTAGTGATCACCTTGATCTCACTGCTGCCCGTTCTTGTCGGGCTGCAATTGCTGCGCGTGTCCGCGATTGACGGCGATGATCTGCGAGAAATCGTTCAAGTGCAGTCAACTGAGTTGAGAACTATTCCGGCGCTGCGTGGCGAGATTTTCGATGCAACAGAACGCCCTCTAGTCGTCAACATAGAGCGGGTAGACATCGCCCTTGATCCGATGGAAAAAGGCTTCTCTGACCGAGAAACTGAATTTTACCAGCGATTGTCAAAAAAATCAGGTACGCCAGTATCGACATTGCGCTCGCGGGTCCGTAACCGAGCTAGCAAGCAATACATCATGTTAGCACGTGATGTCACCATGACGAGCGAAGACCTTCGTTGGTTTTCTTCGGTTCCAGGCGTTCTTCCCGAAGGATCTACGACAAGGCGCTACAACCATGGTAGTGCAGCTGCGCACGTACTCGGAGTTGCCGGGATCGATGCAGGCCAATCAGGCCTCGAGTTTGAATTCAACGAGGTTCTTCGCGGCACAGATGGGCAGCGGGTCATGCGCAAAGATCGCCAAAATCGTCTCAAACTCATTCCTGGTAGCGGAGAGCGTCCCCCTGTTCATGGAGAGTCTCTATATCTGACGATCGATTTGGTTCGGCAGTCCATTTTAGAAGAAGAACTTGAGCGTGGAGCGATTGAAGGGAAAGCCTCCTGGGCTGCAGCTGTCGCGCTGGACCCCAATACGGGTGAAATCATCGCCATGGCGAACTGGCCAACCTACGACCCCAACCGCGTGGGTTCGTATCCCATGGCGGCCCGGCGCAACCATGTCGTCGAAGACAAAATTGAGCCCGGTTCTGTCATTAAAGTCGTGCCAGCTGTGGCAGCTGTTGAGTCAGGCGCCATTGCTATGTCGGACTCCATTGATACAGGAGACGGAACGCTGCAGCAGGGACGATTTACGATCCGAGACATGCATCCTAACGGAACGATATCGTTTTCTGAAGTCATCATGCTGTCCAGCAACGTAGGGACAGCCATAGTAGCGGAAGACATGTCAGAAGCGATGATGTATCAGTATGCTCGTCAATTTGGGTTTAACCAGAAGACCGGAATCGAATTACCTGGCGAGGTCGATACCCGACTGAAGCAAACGAAGATGTGGGATGCAACGACGAAATCGGCCATGAGCCGTGGCTATGCAATTGAAGCATCTCCCCTGCAAGTAGCCCTGGCCTACGGCGCCCTCGCAAACGGAGGGTTGCTGATGAAACCCTATATCGTCCGTGAGCGACGAAATGCCGAGGGGTTTGTAACGTGGCGCGCGCAGCCAGATTCCGTGCGTAGGGTATTCTCGCGCGAAACCGCTGCGACACTGATGCCTGCCTTTGAATCTGTCGTCTCTGAAGATGGAACAGCGCCCCTTGCTCACGTGGAGGGTTTGCGGATTGCCGGCAAGACAGGAACGGCTCGCAAGGCGGGACCAAAAGGATATCTACCAGGAAAATACCGCGCCACGTTTGTTGGGTTTTGGCCTGTGGAGAATCCTCAAGTCGTTCTGGCCATCGTGATGGACGAACCAGGAAAAAGCATGTATGGCGGCATTGTGGCGGCTCCCGTCTTCCAGCGTGTGACCGAGCGATGGATGGCACGAATGCCTCAGCTGGCGGAATACGTTCAAATGGATGGAGAGCCGGACGAAGTAAATGAACCGGTGCTGGTTCCAGATGCGGCTGGTCAGCCAGTGCCAATTGCACGCAGACGCATGCTTGCCTCTGGCCTCAAAATGACGAATGCAAAAGATGATTTTCACACGGCAGTCTTGGTACAGGATCTGTCAGCCGGAACGGAAACGCTGCTTAGCGTGCCGGTCCGATTGACGGCTGAACCAGATACCGTGCAGACGATGCCTGACCTCGAAGGACTTTCTGCCCGGGAGGCTATGGCTTGGTTGAAGGCACTACATGTTGACGTGGTCATGAGTGGCCATGGAACCGTAGTGCGACAGTCGCCTGAGCCGGGAGCGGCTTTGGGTAACTCGGCGAGACTGACACTGAATTGACAACCTCATGAAACCCGGGAGCATAGAGCATCCCCACGATGACATTCAAATCGTGCATAGAACGGCTCGAGAGCAGCGGCTTGCTGCTCGAGGCCCATGCCCCACATTCGGTTAATATCGACCGTCTGACTAGTGATAGTCGGACGGTCGGGTCATCGGAATGCTTCGTCGCCCTTCGCGGCAGAAGTGTGGATGGCCACCTGTTCATTGACAAGGCTGTTTTAAACGGAGCTACTTCGATCGTGTGCGAGGCGGGGCCAGAATCTGGCATTCAAGAAATGGCAGACGGCCCCGCCTGGGCACGCGTGAAGGATTCACGGCGTGCCCTCGCTCAGCTCGCTTCGCTCGCACACGAGGATCCAGGCAAGAAGCTCACACTTATAGCGATTACAGGGACGAATGGTAAGACGACCATCGCCTCGGTTCTTAGAGATGTTTTGGAAAGCGCAGGCCTACGATGCGGCTTCATTGGGACGACAGGAATCCATGACGGAGTCCAAACTCTTCCCGCGACACACACCACGCCCGACCCGCTGGTATTGCATGCCGTCCTCTCCGCTATGGTGGAAAATGGGTGTACGCACTGCGTGATGGAGGCATCATCGCATGCCATCGACCAACACCGCTTTCGTCTATCGGACATAGATGTCGCTGTCTTTACGAATCTCACGCGCGATCATCTGGACTATCATGGTACAGAAGAGGCGTATTTGCAAGCCAAGAAAGGTCTCTTCGACGCACTATCCACGACGGCTCACGCAGTCGTGAATACGGATGATGCAAAAGCATTTACCATGATTGCCGACACCGCAGCAGAGGTCACAACGTTTGGTGCAATTGGGCAACCCGATGTGCACGTCACGATAGAGGCTAATGATGAGTCTGGTTTGCACTTGACTCTCGACGGCGACACCCGTCGCTATCTGCTCGCCGGAACCTACAACGCTTCGAATCTTGCGGCATCATTTGCAGCGGGACGCGCGCTTGGACTTGAGCGGGCATTCCTGCTCGAAACGCTAGCTGCACACCCACCAGTCCCAGGTCGGTTTGAACGCCTCACGTTTCAGAATGGACGGACTGTGATAGTGGATTATGCCCACACACCGGATGCGCTCGAAAACGTGTTGCTTGCATCGAGGGAAGCGCAAAAAGAAGGATCCTGGCTGTGGTGCATTTTTGGTTGCGGCGGGGATCGAGACACTGGAAAGAGACCATTAATGGGAGCTGTGGCTGAGCGGCGTGCTGATCGAGTCATCATCACCAGCGACAATCCACGCTCAGAAGATCCCGATGCAATTATGGACGATGTCCGATCAGGCTTCAGGCAGCCGGGGCGGGCAATCGGAATTACAGATCGACGAGAAGCTATTCGCTATGCGGCTCGACTTATGCGTCGAAATGACGTTCTGGTTCTAGCCGGCAAAGGACACGAAACCACGCAAGTTATTGGGGAAGAGGTTCTCCATTTCGATGATCGGGAAGAAGCTCGTAGCGCTTTCGGGCCAGAAGCAGCTTCTTCATCGCTCTCTCAAGACCGTTCCGCCACCCACGGCGCGGTGCACTGACACTCATGCTTTACTACCTCATACAATATCTCGAGTCGGTCTTCGAACCGCCCGGATTTCAGGTGATCGATTACATCACCGTGCGTGCAGCGCTTGCTGCTATCACGGCGCTATTGATCGCCCTGTTTGCCGGCCGCTCGATTATCCGCTGGCTGGGCCATAAGCAGCTCGGAGAGCAGGTACGGGAAGGAATTCATGCCGGCGTTGTGGATCATACCCACAAGCAGGGTACGCCTAGCATGGGTGGGCTTATCATTCTGATCTCGGTGCTTGGCGCGACCTTGCTCTGGGGAGCCGTGGCAGAAGTCTATGTTTGGCTGATCATGCTCGCTACAGCGTGGATGGGAGCGTTTGGATTCGCCGATGACTACATCAAAGTGGTTAAGCGAGATAAATCAGGCTTGCCAGCTCGCATCAAACTAATTGGTCAGATTTCGCTTGGTCTGCTGGTAGGGTCAGTCCTGTATTTCCATCCGCAGTTTAGTGATATCAGAACATTGACCTATTTGCCTTTCGTGGCAGACGAAACGCTCAATTACGATGTTCTGCGGCATTTTGTGGATGGTGTTGATTTGGGCTGGGTCATCTATATCCCTGTGGTCATTTTCATCCTGACGGCGCTTTCAAATGCAGTAAACCTAACGGACGGGTTAGACGGTTTGGCCGCGGGTGTGACGGGTATCGTAGCGGTGGGATTGACCGCGCTAGCCTATATCGCTGGTAACGCGATTTTCTCCGACTTCTTGAACGAGATGTTGCTTCCCGGTGCTGGTGAACTGACCGTCTTTGCCGCGGCGCTGGCCGCTTCCTGTTTTGGTTTCCTTTGGTACAACGGGTATCCCGCCACGGTATTCATGGGTGATACTGGCGCTCTTTCATTGGGCGCAGCCGTCGGAACATTGACATTGATGATCCACAAGGAGCTGCTGCTGCCGCTTCTGTGCGCTGTGTTCTTCTGGGAGACGCTTTCTGTCATCCTCCAGACGTCTTGGTTCAAATACACGCGCAAGCGGACCGGTGTCGGGAAACGACTATTCAAAATGGCGCCGATCCATCATCACTATGAGGCGAAGGGTTGGCACGAAGCCAAAATCGTGCTGCGATTCTGGCTCATTACAGCCATCACGGTGGTCGCCGCCTTACTAGTACTTCGAATACGATGATGACGGCAGCTATGCCACATATCGACCCTAAAACCGTTGCGGGGCAACGTGTTGCCGTTCTGGGTGCTGCCCGGAGTGGGCAGGCTGCTGCAGCGTTACTACGTCGCAACGGCGCAGAGGTGTTTGTTTCGGATGGTGGTTCCATTTCTGAAGAGGCAAAAAAATCCTTCCAAGGCGAGGGAATTGATTTCGAGTCGGGCAACCATTCGCCCCGCAGTTGGGAGGCCGATCTAGTGGTAACGAGTCCTGGTGTCCCTGATACGAGTCTCCCTATTCGTGAGGCGCAACAGGCTGGCGTGCCAGTGATTTCAGAAATCGAACTAGCGAGTTGGTTCTGTCGGGCAAAAACGCTTGCTATCACCGGTTCCAATGGCAAGACCACGACCGCTCATCTGCTGGGTCACATACTTCGGCAAGCAGGCCACGAAGTGTATGTCTGCGGAAACGTGGGACTACCCTTTTCGACGTGTGCTGATACGGCATCCGACACAGCAATGGTTGTACTCGAAGTATCCAGCTTCCAGCTTGACCATGTGGACACCTTCCGGCCGGAAGTAGCGGTGCTACTAAACATCACGCCGGATCACCTCGACCGATATGCTAACGATATCGATCGCTATGCGGCCAGCAAATTTCGCATTAGTGAGCAGCAGACGCAGGCCGACCATTTCATTTATTCCATGGACGATGAACGACTTGTTCGATCCGTCCGGGAGCGGGAGCAGACGGGACTTCCCGGGCCACGAGCCTTGGGGATCACTTTGTCCGACTCTCTGACCACAGACATTGACGAGAATAGACATCAGACAGCAGCCGGATTCCTTCGAAATGGGAATCTGATGCTGTGCATCGACAACAAGGAGGACCTATTGATGCATTCAAACGAACTGGCCTTGAAAGGCCGTCACAACGTGTACAACTCGCTGGCAGCAGCAGTGGCCGCACGTGTGGTGGAGGTCAGGAGCGACGTAGTTCGCGAAAGTCTTAGATCATTCGAAGGCGTTCCGCACCGGCTTGAATCTGTTCGCGATGTGGACGGTGTCCGCTATGTGAATGACTCGAAAGCCACCAACGTGAACGCTGTTTGGTACGCGCTGGAGAGCTTTCGCGAGCCAGTGGTACTCATTGTTGGTGGACGGGACAAGGGCAACGACTATTCCTCTCTCGTTCCACTCATTCAACAACGAGTACGCGCTGTTATCGCTATTGGCGAGGCAGCACCTCGGATTCACCACGAACTGGGACAGCATGTGCAGGACGCCGTCATCGCAGACACGCTGGCCGATGCGGTCCAACTCTCACAGCTCTTGGCTAGAACAGGAGATGTGGTATTGCTGAGCCCAGCGTGCTCATCCTTTGACATGTTCGATTCTTTCGAGGATCGAGGTGATCAATTCCGCCAACTTGTTTCCAATCTCTGATAAGAGATCACCTCACAATCATGCAGTACCTCACGCTACGTAGTGACCAGGTCGGACCAGTGGACAAGTATGTCCTTCTGTCCATCCTGGCACTGAGCGCAATAGGAGTTTTCGCGGTGTACAGCGCGATCGGATTCCTTGCGGCCACCAAGGGTGGCGGAGATACGGAGGCGCTGCTGTTTAAACACTTGTTCCGCGTAGGTCTGGCACTAGTAGCGATGGGTGTTTTTTCTGTCATCAACTATCGCGCCCTCGCGGCGGTGAGTCGATTCCTCCTTATCGGCTCCATTCTTTTGTTGCTGGCTGTGCAGGTGCTTGGGGTTGTTTCTGGCGGTGCCGCCAGGTGGCTGAATGTGATGGGGTTCATTTTTCAGCCTTCGGATCTGGCAAAGGTCTCCTTGTTGCTTTTTGTTGCCTCTTTGCTGGCTCAGAAGCAACTCTACGTTAAGTCCTTCTCCCGTGCGTTCGCTCCGATCTTCATCTGGATTATGGCAACCATTGGCGCTATCGGGATCTCGGATCTCTCAACGGCAGCGGTGGTCCTTACCGCCGTCATGATTATGTGTTTTATCGCCCGGGTAAGCGTAGGTCACATTCTGATGGTTGGATTGCTGGGTCTGACATTGGCCTACGGAATGCTGTCAACCTCGCCACAAAGAGCGGCTCGGCTTGAGGCCTTCGTGGGGGTTAAGATGTTTCTAAATACGGATGACATCGACTACTCGAACCGGGCCGAGTTGTATCAATCGGAACAGGCCAAGATGGCGATTGCGCAAGGCGGACTACTGGGTGTTGGACCTGGGAAAAGCGTGCAACGTGACTTTCTCCCCGCTCCTTACAACGATTTTATTTACGCGATCATAGCCGAGGAATATGGAATAGTGGGGGCCCTCTTTTTGCTCTCTCTCTTCCTTGTGATTTTGTTCAGGGGACTCTTGCGCGTTGCGCGAAAGGCGCCTGATCCACTAGGTCTGTTCCTAGCGGTAGGTATCGTAGTGATGCTAACTATGTACGGGTTCGTTCATGCGGGCGTCTCTTCGAATCTTCTGCCCGTTACCGGTCTGCCCTTACCCTTTGTTTCATACGGAGGAACGTCGTTGTTAGCGAACGGCATCATGGCTGGAATTTTGCTCAATATTTCGCGACAGGTGGATATCGCAGCATGACCCTGAATACGGACATAGCGGAAATGAGGACAACCAAGGCATCTGCGCCCGTGGTTGAGTCCACGACGCGCTCCAGTGCTGTGGTGTCGCGCCAGGGTGCTCCCCGTATTCTCATGGTAGGAGGGGGAACGGGAGGTCATGCCTATCCGGCTATCGCCATCGCAGATGCCATCCGAGCTCAAAACCCTCGTGCTGTTGTTGAATTTGCCGGTTCACGTACAAATATCGAATGGCGCATTGTCCCTGAAGCGGGCTATGCCATTCATCATGTTTCGGTGCGCGGGCTTCAGCGAAAGCTTACGTTGGCCAATTTGGCGATGCCGTTTGTCGTTTCCCGTGGGCTGGTTGAGGCCCATGCACTGATTCGGCATTTCGATGCAGATATCATCGTGGGTACGGGTGGCTACGTAGCCATGCCGGTGATTCTAGCAGCGCGCGTGTTGAGGCGACCGATTGTACTTCAGGAGCAGAATGCCTTTATGGGCCTAACTAATCGGGTAGGCATGCGCTTTGCTACCCGCTTACACGTTGCCTTTCCAGAAGCCATTCCGAATAGTGATAGCGACCGGTGTCGCTTGACAGGGAATCCTGTCCGGACGTCCTTGACCCGGCCTACCAGAGAAGAGGCCCATGCCCACTTCAACATGAGTGGAATCAGACAAGTCATCTTCATGACAGGAGGATCGCTTGGAAGCCAAGTGATGAATGAAGTGATGGCTGAAAGTGTGCGCTCCTTCCTTTCTCGCGGCGACACAGCGGTCATCTGGCAAACCGGCGACCGATACTTCGATCGCTACAAAGAAAGTATTCCTGAGCATCCAAATCTGCACTTACTTCGATATGTGAGTCGCATGGACATGGCCTACAATGCAGCGGATCTGGTTGTTTGTCGGGCAGGTGCTTCGACGTGCTCGGAACTGATGCTAACCGGATCAGCTCCCTTGCTCATTCCATCTCCGAATGTAGCTGAAGACCACCAGACGCAGAATGCACGAAGCCTGGAAAAGGCCGGTGCAGCGGAGATATTGCCAGAATCGAGGATGCGTGCCGATTTCCGCTCTACAGTACGCCGCTTGCTGGATCAACCCGATCGGTTAGCAGAGATGCGCACGCAAGCCAAGCGACTCGCTCGCCCAGATGCAGCGGCCGACATTGCTCGAGACGTATTGAATTTGGCTATGGAGGGGCTGAACTGATGGATTCGATCATTCACTCTCGTCCTGCATTGTCATCGCGTCCTCGGACTCGTCGCCAACCTGTATTCGGTCGGATTCGCCACGTTCATCTCGTGGGAATTGGCGGTATCGGAATGAGTTCGATTGCCGAAGTGTTGCTACGACGCGGCTATCGAGTCAGTGGGTCTGATTTGGCTGAAAGCCAGGTGACGCGGCATCTACAGAGCTTA
>Ga0115566_10000104_pt1 | contig 64161 bp, 47 predicted proteins | sample COGITO_mtgs_1204_3_FD_87173 | JGI IMG/M metagenome (GOLD analysis project Ga0115566, IMG submission 87173) | Pelagic marine microbial communities from North Sea - COGITO_mtgs_120405 | ecosystem: Environmental > Aquatic > Marine > Epipelagic | place: Germany:Helgoland, sampling site Kabeltonne...
GTAACTACGGAACCAACTTCCTTGAGTGCGCTGAAGCCTTCGGTGTCGATGCGCTCATCCACAGCAACTTCAACCATCTCGGCGATGCGAGATTGGGTGGTGCCATTTGTGAGCTGGTCGATTTGCGACTGCTGCTGTTGTACTTGCTGTTGCAGCTGGCGGACCAGTTGCATAAGATCGGTGTTGTCATTTGCCTGTGCGCCCACGGTCATGAGCAGTGCGGCGAGTGTTGCGATAGCGATGTGTTTCATGGTGTCAATCGTCCTGATGTGACTTGATTTGAAAAGACTGTGCGCAAAAAAAGAATTGCGGGTTGGGTCAGCATGACCAAACGGTCGTACGTCCTCTGTTGCCTCGTCCTCCCTTTTTGTTGTTGTTGACGTCGTTGATGTTGCAGGTTTGGCTGACTGAGCAAGAACACAGCGACAGACCAAACGACAATTATGTCGAATAAATTAGCGAGTCGCCTGCGCTTCGCAACCAATTTTCAGAGAAATTTTATCCACACGGTTAATTGAGCCAGCATTTCTCGCTCAGATATACCCACTCGCTGCGCAAATATCACGCAGAAACAAGCACACAACTTGCGCGATTCCGTCTACTGATCAGGAATCGCGTGCCTTTGGAGCTCGTACATCCTGCGATAAAGCCCAGGACGCGTCATCAACGCGTCATGCGTACCGCGCTCCATAATTTCGCCATGATTGAGCACCAGGATCTGGTCGGCGTCGCGGATCGTGGAGAGTCGGTGGGCGATCAGGATGGTGGTCCGAGTTGCCATCACATAGTCCAGGGCTTCCTGAATCAGGCGCTCGGTCTCGGTATCGATGTTGGCAGTCGCCTCATCGAAAATCAAAATCTGGGCATCGGTTGCCAGGGCGCGTGCCATGGCGATCAACTGCCGTTGGCCCATGGAAAGATTGGCCCCCTCTCCTGCGATCACGGTATCGTAGCCATGCGGAAGGTGTTGAATAAAGTCATGCGCCCGAATCTTGCGGCAGATGGACTCGATACGTTCCATGGTCACCTCCGGGCGGTCCAGCGAGATATTGTACCGTACGGTTTCCTCGAAGATGGACGGTTCTTGGGGGATCAACACGATCTTCTTTCGCAGGTCCTCCCGTAAGATCTCACGCAGGTCCGTCCCTCCCAGCAAGATCTCGCCGCCGCCCGGATTCAGGTCAAACTGCCGCACAATCAACCGAATGAGCGTAGACTTCCCAGAGCCGGTGGGACCGACCACAGCCAGACTCTTCCCGGCGGGCACCTCCAAGGCTACGTTTTTGAGAACCGGTTGTTCCTTATTATAGGCGAAGGTCAGATCTCGAACTGTGAGATTCAAATTCTCCGGAGATTTCGTGCCTTCATCTACCGGCAGCGGAATCTGCATCACGGTCTCAAGCTTGCTGACTGCGGCTAGCGCCGACTGCAAGATAGCGAACCGCGCCCCCATCTGTTTCAACGGGGGAAATAGCATTTGCAGCCATTGGATGAAGGCCACGACCGCCCCCAGTTGCAAGGCCTTCTCCGTCCCAGTCGCGCGCACCGCGATATACAGAAGGACCCCGCCGATGGCAACAAACGACAAGCCCTCCAAGATAGAAAACACCGCCGCATCATAGCTTACTGCCTTGATGTTCGTGTCCCGATACTCATCGTTATCCTCACGAAAGAGCCGATTGAACGCGCCCTGCAGGTGAAAGCTCCGAATCACGCCATGCATGCCCAAGACCTCATTGATCTGCGAGGTCAACGTCCCATTCACGGTGCGAATCCGGTCGTACAGCGGGCGCAGGATGCGCCGGAAAATATCCACCACCACAACGACGACGGGGACAATCACCAGCGTCATCAGTCCCAGCTTCCGGTCGATCGCCACCATGTTCACAAAAATAAACACGATCAGCAGCGTATCGGCAATCAGATTCGTAAGCCCGGCAGTCATCGTCTCGCCGATTGCTTCCACGTCGGACGTTGACCGGCTGACGTAAACCCCGAGCGGCCGCTTGTCGTACTCGGCCCGGCCTAGGCCCAGAATATGGCGCATGACGGCCTCACGCATGTGAGTCAACGTACGAATTCCGCCCGACTGCATAAACCAGTGCTGTGCGACCAGCCCCAGTGCGCCTCCCACCATGCAGCCCAAGTAGACAAGCGAGTGGCGAATCGTGGCCGCGCGGTCTCCGGCCATAATCCCGTCATCAATCGCCCGTCGCATCACGTTTGGTGCTTCTGCAACCAAGTAGGCATAGATGGGCATCGCCAACACGGAGAGCAGAAAGCGCCACTTATGCCGCGCGGCAAAGCCCAGGAAGAAGGCGGTCAGCTTGCGGTCAGATGCCATCGGCATACGCCTCCACCTGCTGCTCCAGCACCTGATACTCATTGGTCTGGCGATACCCGGCGTGGCGAACCAACAGTTCCTCATGACTTCCCCGATCCACAATCCTGCCCGCTTCCAGCACGAAGATACAGTCACAGGGCTTCAGGGCGGAGATTCGATGAGACACAATCACCAGCGTCTCATTCCGCACTGCCGCAAACAGCTCTCGTAACAGCCGCGACTCAGTTTCATGGTCTACCGCTGACACGATATCATCCAGAATGAGCGCGCGACGCGGCTTAAGCAATGCCCGAAACAGAGCAAGGCGTTGGCGCTGGCCGCCGGAAAGCCTGACGCCATCCTCGCCAATCAACGTTTCATAGCCCTCTTGAAAGCCCGCAATCTCAGGGCCAATCTGGCTCACCTCCACGGCGGTATCAAAGTCAGTCGCTGGCGCCGGCCAGCCATCTTCAAATTCCTGGTTCATGCGCACGAGGTCGAGATTGTATTGAATCGTCTTATCGAAGTGACGATTATCCTGAGCCACGACAGCATACTGTCGATAGACCAGATCTTGGGAGATTTGGGCCAAATCCATACCATGCAGCGTGCAGGTTCCAGCCGGGGTGGGAATCACCCCCGTCAAGAGTTGTAGAAGTGTCGTCTTACCAGCTCCGGTCGCGCCAAATATACCGTATGACTTACCTGCTTCCAGGGTCAACTCATCCACGTCCAAGATAAAGGGCTCCAGGCTCTTCTTGTCGCCGTGCACGACTGGATATTGCCAGCGCAGGTCTCGCACTTCCAGAAACGGCTTGCTCAGATCTGCAAAGCTATCAAAGGCTTCGCGAGTCGCCACAGGTTTTGCGGACTCTGCAGCTTCCCGAGATGCGGCCAACTCCCGAATCTCATAGTTGCGCGCCAAGCAGATTTCTCCACGCTGGAAGATAGAGATGAGAAACCCACTGGCTCGCAGTGGCTCCTGAATCAACCCGAGATAGATCGTGAACTCAATGAAATCTGCCAGTGCCATCCTGCCCTCAATCACCCATGGCCCGCCTACATAAAGCGCCACAAACACAGCAACGCCAGCCATTGTCGCAGAAAGGTTAAAGGCGACAACCCGGAGGGCGGCTGCTCGCTCCTGATGTTTGCCATATAGCTCATTATCTTTTTGGAATCGGGAAAAGACCCGGTCGAATACCGGGTAGATACCTAGAAGCGTATGGGCACGCAGCAGCTCTCGGATCGTATTTGTCAGCACGCCCAGGCTTTCCGTTGCCGTGCGGATTCGCTCCCAGGCCATCTTGGAGAGCACCCTCATAACTTGCGTGATCACTGGAACGAGCAGCAAGCAGATTAGGGTAAGTTTGCCGTCAATCCGCACCATATGCCAACCACAGAACAGCGTCATCATGATGCTATTGGTGATGTGCAGAACTCCCATGGAGAGCAAAACCCGCACGGCACCGATGTCGTTGGTCGCACGACTCACCAGGTCGCCGGTCGACAGGTTCACCATATCTTCCGAGGAGAGCTTGGTGGCCGCCTCGAAAAAGTCTTGGCGCACTTCTGCCTCGGCAACTCGCCCCGGAATAAAGATAATAACCCGCGAAAGCGTGCGGAAGAGCACCAAGGAAAGCCCCATTGCGGCGATCTTCCAGCCAATGCCCTGCATGCGCTTTCCCTCGGCATCGGTAAGCGAACCGTTGGTGCCATCCAGCAGTTCGATTGCAGCATGAATCGAGCGCGGGATCGCCGTTGTCACCAGGATTGTCAAAACCAGAAACAACAGTCCCCAGAAGTAGTACTTGCCTTTACCAGGCATGTACTCACGCAGGAATCGTCGAGTAAAGGGCAGCATTGCTGTACCGGGCGGAGTTCGCAGAGAGCTATTGACCTGAAGAATTCACTCGCGATCTGCTGCGAGGCTGAATTGCACATCATCTCAACCATTTCATCTCGACGCCAAACTCAAGGTATCCGGATACCTCTTAGTCTGGCTGTCGCACAGAAATAGCCGATCTGCAGCACACTGCCGCCTCTCGCGGCGAATTCGCGTGAATTAATCAGGCCTAAGCGTACATCATGGCGTCTATTGGGCCTGTTGTTTTAATGCGAACGGATGGCCTGAGCGCCGCAGATACAGCCGTAAAGCAACCCCAGAACCACTCACCCTAGTTTGGCGCAACGCCCGGCGCGCGAAACATAGCGTACGACGGGTCTCGGTGCCCGTCACCATTGCGACAAAAGCGGCGCGCACGAGGACGCGACCTACGCTAAGAGGCGCGAACGATTAAATCAACAGATCCTATTGCGTTCACTACTGGCCGTCGATTCGCTCCAACACAAGCTGCCGGTTGTCGTTTTTCGGACGCTCATCTTGTGCGTCGAGAGTCGCCTGAGCGGAGACCAAGCCGCCTTCGGGTACTGGCGAAACCGTGACGCCCACACTCTCGCCTGCGGCCAGCCAGACAATGGTCTCTCGCTGCTCCCCGGCCTCGCTCTCGATCAACACCTTCCCACGCACCACGGGCTCCGTCCCCCGGTTCTGCACAGTCACCTGCAATCCCGCCTCGCTCGTAATCCCACCAATCGCCAGGTCATGCATCCCCGGCTCATCACCAATCAGAGCGCGCTCCATGTTCAAAATCCCCTGCCCAAACTGGTCATCCTCTCCCGGCCGACCGACATCGTCCGAGTAAGCCAGAATCTCTTCTCGTGCGGCGCTCGCCTCCCGGTCGCCACTCATCATCACGGCCAAGGCACCAGTGACCAGGCTGGCGGCAATGGACGTCCCATTCAAGTAGACCAGACCTTCATCCCAGGCCGAGACCACGCCGTAGCCAGGCGCGGCCAGATCGATCTCTCCCGTGTTGGCAAACGAGACGTGGTCCTCAGCTGCATCTACCGCCGTGACCGAGAGCACGCCGTCATACCGCGCCGGGTACAGTGGCTGCGCGGCCTGGTCATTGCCCGCTGCCCCCACCAGCAGCACGCCAGCTTCCAGGGCATAGGCCACGGCCTCGCGCAAAACCGGGCTATCGGTATACGTGCCCAAGCTCATGTTGATGATATCTGCCCCCCGCTCCACCGCCTCGACAATCCCCATCGCCAGCGAAAACGCGGTGCCAGCCCCTTCACCATTCAGCACCTGGATGCCGAGCAACCGCGCGTCCGGGACCATGCCCAGCAACTCGCCGTCTCCGACGAGAAGCCCGGCCACCGCGTTTCCGTGCCCAGCATACTCCCCATCCATCGCCAATTGCTCGTCCACCGAGAGACGGTCGACTTCCGCGTTCTCCAGCACCTCATGATCCGACAACGCCGTATCCAGCACGGCAATCGTCACGCCCTCGCCCGTGGGAGCATCGTCTGGCAGCCCCAGCCAGGCCAACGCCCCGCGACCGAAAGGTGCCTGCGCAGCGCCCGCCTCATCGTCGCGCGAGACCGGAACTGGCGCAAAGATCGGCACGTTATCCTCTTCGATCGCGCGGGAGGTGGCCCGCAGGAGGCCACTGCGTTCATGGTGTGGAATCCGCACTTGGAGCCGCCCCAGCGCCTCGAGATGGCCCAAGATTTCACCGCCGCGATCCCGGACATCGCGCACCACCTCCTCCCAGTCTTCCGGGCGGTCCAGCCGCAAGACCAGATCCATAAAACCTGCGGGGACGACCTGCGCAGGGGGACGATGCAAGCGCAATCGCGTGCGCGGTTTGCTCGCGGCAGCAACTGCGGCAGGCATGGCAATGGTCTCCGTTGCCAGGGTTTGCGGAGTCCGCAAATCCTGGCTTTGCTCATGCGTGGGTGCCCACCGTAACGTCAACAACAGCGCAATCGCGATCAGCAAAATTGCGACCACGCTGCGGCGTGTGTCACGCATCAGTCACTCTCGCGGCCACGGCATATGGCTTGAACGTCTCTTGCCGGCCAAGCTCATCGCTCGTAAAGACTGCCCGTCCCAGCCCCAAGCGGCTGGCGGCTGGCGAGTCTGTCAGCGCCAATGAATCCTGCAGGCTCATCTGAAACAACACCCGCATCTCGAATTCACGCACGGTCGGCGCACTCACTCGCCGGGTTAGATTTGGCGCAGAGTCGCACCAGGCCAGGACATGAATCCCGTGCTCCGGGCCCTCGCGCAACAAGTCACCAAGTTGCTGGCCCGGTGTAGCGGGCGCGGGCTCATCGCTAAAACTCATCGACAACCCGCCGAAATCGTCATGCGGCTGTATGTCACGGGCACGATGCAGGCCAAAGAACGCAAGGTATACCTCCTCCTGGCGCGGCTCTTCCATCCGCTCTCGCCATCCGGCCAGCAGAGAGACAAGCTGGCGCGGCGACACTATCTCGAGGTCCTCTCCCAGCCACTCGGCGCTGGCTCCGAAGCGCTCGGGCTCATCCGCACGCAACGCCAGATCCACCATGATGACGCGGCCGCGACGGACCGGATTCTTGACCAGCGAGTAGATCACAGATCTGAAGATGGACTCTGCGGACTCCGCATTCATCCCCACGATCAGCAGGTGACTGCCAGACTGCCGTCGGAACTGCACCGCGCAGGCATCGTCGATCGAAACCGGCTGTCCTAGAAGCACGGTTCCGGGTGCCACCTCACCAGCACGAAGCCGCGCTACGAACGGCGCCGTCGCAAACGCCGCTGGCGCGCTTCCCTCAAACACCACAGGGGCGGGCACGAACTCGTCGCAGCGCAAATTTCGGAGCAGGTGCAGGTAACGCTCATGCTCCTCCTTACTCAGCCAGGCAACTTGAAACGAGTCGTTGCCTTCGACCAAGCCATTGCGATCGTTGTAGATCGCTGCGCCCGGGCGCGTGAGCGAGCGTCCCGCAGAATTCTCCTCGCTCAAAATCAAGCGCGAGTCTGCCTCGCTGCAAGGCAGGGCGATTCGCACCGCCATCTGTTCTAGGCTGCTCCTGGCCAGCATGTAGGTGCCCGCAAGCGTTTGGGACCCCATCAGCACATGCACGCCAAAGGCTCGTCCCTGGCGCACTAGCCGGTCCAGAATCTGCGAAATCTTGGCGGCAATTGCGTCATCTTCGGCAAAGAACTCCTGAAACTCATCGACGATCAGGACAATCCTGGGCAAGGTCTGGCCACTGCGCTCGCGATAGCTCTTCACATCTTCAGCGCCCGCATCGCGAAACAGCTCGCCGCGCTCTTGGAGCGTGGCGTCGAGACCGCGCAGCACACTCAGGCCAAACTCCCGTTCGCTCTCGATCGCCACCACCCGCAAATGCGGCATCCCGTAGGTGACGTATTGCTTGAACTCCACGCCTTTCTTAAAGTCGATCAGGTAGAGCTGCAGCTCAGACGGCGAGTAGCGCAGCGCAAGCCCGGTGATGATCACGTGCAGCAGGGTGGACTTTCCAGATCCAGTCTTGCCAGCAATTAGCACATGCTGGCTCGTTCCCTTGCCCAGCGTCAGATAGCGCAGTCGATTCGCGCCCGTCGGCCCGAGCGGCACCCGCAGTTCTTCCGCAGAAGACGCACGCCAGTAGCTGCCAATTTTGGCCGCCGCTTCCACATCTTGATAGGCGATCTCGACGCCAGAAGCATCTCGCGCAGCCTTCCCGACTTGCTCCACAAGGGCCTGAATCTGATCCAGCAAAAGCCCTTCATTCAGCATGACCGGGCAGTCTCCCAGGACCTCATCGCGCAGCCGAAATGTGCCATCGTCTGCCTCATCCAGCACCACCGCGAGCCCCTCCAGGTCTTCCTGCAACTCGCGAGGCATTTTACGCTGTGCATCACAGTGCATCACGGTCAGGACGCCACTACGGGCACCATTGGCCAACAGCGTGGCCAGTCGCTCGGCGGCATCCTCGCCAACACCTGCGGGGGCATCGAGAATCACCAGCAGCCGGTACGGCTCCGCAATCTCGCCGGCCTGCCGGTTGAACGCTGCGATGTCCGCAAAATCACTACGCAGATACTTCTGGATGATCATCGCTGCATGTTCGGCAAGCTTGCTGATCAGCCGCTCCACGTCCAGCCGCTCGGTCATGATCTTCTCGTCCAACAGGTTCGCATCGAAGTCTGCGAGATGGATAAATGACGCGACGTTCTGCCCGAGGGACAAAGCGTCCACTATGGCCAATTGCAGCTTGCCGGGGGGCAATTGCTTCAACAAATGACAGATCAATGAGTTTACGGTCGCCAGGGCTTGCTGCCGGCCAAGTGGCGTCTTGGAGAAGATGACCAGCGGCAAGGCCGTGGTCGGCTCCAAAACCAGCGGGAGAGCAATCTCGGCATTCTTGAGTTTCGCCGTAAGCGAGCCCAGCTGCCAGCCAGCGTTCGGCTGGGTATCGCGAAAAGCCATGAGCGTGTTGCCCGATGCTGCAGCCGCCAGATTCTGCACCTGCCTGGCCTGCTTCTGACGGCGGGAAAGCGCCTCTAGCCCTTCCTGCTCCTGACTTGCGATCTCCGCAAGGGCAACCGCCTTTCTTCGCTCCAGCGCATCGGTCTTGTGTTTCTTCTCTTCGCGGGCGATTTCATCCTGCTGATCCAGTGCCAGCTCCGCGTCCAACAGCAGCAGGGCAAGCTGCTCTTCCAACTGACCAATCGTTAGACACAATGCCGGGTAAAGGTCCGGCAGTTGTGAGGTGGTCGCTTTTCCGTGGTTGGCATCGACGAAATCCCCGACGGATCGCGCCACGAACTGGCGAAGCGTAGCGAAACCGCGCTTGGGCGGAGCCTTTACGACTCGGACAATATCTGGCCCCTCGGTAGCCTCCGCGAGTGTGACAATCGCCTGGGCCAGCTCCTCTGCTTCGGTCAGCCGCGCCTCCAGCGTGGCGATGTCCGCAACTGGTGCTGCGGCGGTCATTTTGATCTCTCGGGCACGCTGGATCGGCTCGCCCCAGCCGCTCCGGCGGAGCGTCAGCTCCAAGTCGCCTCGCCCAACTTGGAGGGAGTGAAGGCGATCATTCAGGGCTTGAGCCTGACCATCTGCCGCCGCTCTGCGATCTGCGCACGCGTTGGCGTGCGTGGCTTCGATCGCATTGCGCTCGGCGTCCATGGTGCTGGCCAAAGCTTTGCGGGCCTGTTCGCTGCGCTCTTGGATGGCCTTACGATCATCCACCGCTCTGGCGGCGGCGTGTTGCGAACTCCGCAACGCCCGCTCGAAAGTGGCGCGGGCAGCAAGGAGAGCCTGGCGTTCGGCACGCCAGATATCTACAACGGGGGGATCCAGTGAGGGCACTTCGCTCAAGCGATACCTACTGACATTCTCGGCGAGTGTCCTGCATCATCCGCATGAGCTGGTGCAATTCCGTATTAGTCCCCTCGAATGCGTCAAACAACGGCTTCATGTACTGACGCTCAAAGCGCTCGGCAACCGCGTCGTCCCAGACCTCGCGCGTGCGCGTCCATTGCAGCGCCAGCGGATCCCGGGCCAGACGTGCGGCTTCTTCCGGATCGATCAGGGTGGTCAGGCGCGATCTCATGGCCTAGCCATAACTTGCTGCATAAGCCGTTGATTCTTGATCTCATCGTCGCTTGCGAGCAGGCGGGCGGTGTACTTCCCGACGCGGCCAATGCAGCGGCCATCCTTGTCGAAGCCAAATGCAGGCGCGACCGTATCGACCATCTCCTCTGGGCGTGCGCCGCCGCGCTGCGCCGCCTTCTCGATCGCCAGGTCGATCTGCTTGCACAGGGCTGGTTCGTTGACGATCGTGCGCAATTCACGGAGAGCGCACAAGGCTGCGGGTGGGCGCATGTTTGCCAGGGTAGCCAGGCAGGTCTTGCCAATGCGGCCCGAGCGATACTCTCCGGACGAGAGCCGAGTATAGGCACTCGCGGCCAGAATGGTCAGCTGGCTGGTCATCGCCCCGCTCTCCATCATCCCGCACATCCAGATATAGCCCTTCAGAACGCGCTGCGTCCGATCCCGAGTGGCCTCGGCGACAGAGCGTTTGAGCTCGTCATGCAGAATCGCGTCTACCGGAACAGTGTCGGTCACCGTCTCCGGCTCGTCCTGCTGGCGTTGAAGGATTCGACCAAAAAAATTACTAAAGCTCATAACCCGCCTGTGCGCATCTTGGGAGGTCCAGAGACTGTACATGAGAGAGCAGGGTTTGTCACCCCTACCAAGGGATGAACGCTGCGTGTGTCCTTGACTCTTGGATTGACCAAGCGACTCTTTAACGTTGTGCCAGTCAAAGAGTCAGGAAATCATTGGATCTTGTTTACGCTTCTAGGTCAACCTCGCCGCTGGAGTTCACGAGTATCACGCTCGAAAGCGGCGCAAAAAGCGCGGTGAGACGCTTGTAGGCCTCAACTTCCTGGCCTGGTTCCGCGGGCACAAAGCCAAGGACCACCAGATCTGCGTCGGCAGACTCGCGGTGAAGCAGTTCTTGAAATGTGCCACTTCCAATGGGCGTTGCGAACTCCGCATCGATTCTTGCCTGGCCGGCCACCTGTTGTAATTCGCGCAGGGCCTCTCCGGCTTCCTCCTCACTCTGAATCTGCCGAATCAAGCGCAGCTTGGCACCCCGCCACGCCTCACACTCCAGCAGCAGGTGGCACAGGGTGACCATCAGCGGACCATTGCCCTGCCCTCGCCACCAGCAATCGACGCGCTTCAGGCGGGTCTCGCCCATACGATCCATCACAATCACGCTGCTCTTGCCGAGCTTGCGCGTGGTCCGCAGGTGGGAGAAGAATGGCCCGAGTCGGCCTTCGTCCCGTGGCCAGCCAAAGAGCACCATATTGGGTTTGATCGGGCCGATCGAATAGGACTGCAGGAAGACTTTCAGGTCGCGGTCGAAATCCTCCAGCATCACTGTCTCGGGGAAGACATCCAGCTTATTCTCCTCGACGAAGGCCTGAAGCTGGCGCCGCGCCTCGTCGCACTTCTCCAGATCCTTCTCGGTATCGCCCACGACCACCGAAACGACGGAGACAATCCCGCAATTCATGCCAAACCAGCGGGCAAAGCGTACCAGCGCCAGCCGCGCGTAGGGATTTCCGGAGAATACGATACTGGTCGGGCGCCAGTTCTTCGGGTGCGGCGGCATTCGGGAGAGGTTGAGCAACTGCGAACGCGCACGCTGGTAGACAAAGCCGCGCCGAGCGTCGCCGTAGGTTGCCTCATTCTCGCGTACTCGCGCGAGCACAAACAGGACGGCGAGCACGGCCAGTGCAAGTGCAGCCGCCAACGCATTGATCATCATCGCACTCCAGACACAGGCCACGCCGCCGACTAGCGCAGACGACCAGTGAAAGAAGCGGAAACGCGGGCGAAAGCTGGGATTCTTACCAAAAGATTCGACGAACGCGGCGAGATTGGTCATGCCATAGGTGTAGAGAAAGACCATCGTCACCATTGCGGCTACCAGGTTCAGCCCCCCTCCTCCAGAATCGCCGCCCACAGCGATCAACGTCACGGCGCCAATCACAAAAGTGGCGATCAGCGCGCGGCGCGGCTCGTCCTGCTTGCCCTGCCCAGCACTGAATGGCGCTAGCACGGCCACGGTCTTATCCCGTGCCACAGCCTGCAGCACGCGCGGCGCCCCGAGATAGGACCCAATGGCGCTAGAGAGTGTCGCCGAAAAGACCCCAGCGATCACCAGCCAAGAGAGGCCGAGCCAGGCATGATCCATGAGCAACTGAAACGGCTGCTCGCGCAGAGTCTCGGCATCAGTAAGCCCACTTGCCAGCACAATTTGAATGCCATAGACAAAGAAGCTGAGAATGATCGCCGCTAAAATCCCGCGCGGAATCGACTTCGCGGGATCTCGCAGGTCACCACTCATATTCACTCCAGCCATGATTCCAGTCACTGCCGGAAAGTAGACGGCAAACATGGTCCACATGTTTGCATTGTCTGCATAGTTCGAGGCAATATTGCTGCGCATGGTGTCGGCCTCGAAGTGTTGCGCCAGGCCAATCATGAAGACGAATATTGAGACCACAAGCACAGCCAGGATGATATACTGAAAGCGGATCGCCACATCGGCTCCCACCCAAGTCACAACGAACAGCACCGCAAGTGTCGCCAAGCAGACCAGGCGAAACGGCAATCCAGGCCAGACCGTGGCTAGCGCTTCGACAAAACCAAGAATGTAGAACGGCACCGACAGCGCCTGGGCCACGAACAAGGCGATCCCGATCGCGGTCCCGAAGCCGGGCCCGAGCACCCGGGAGATCAAGAAATAAGCCCCACCGCCACCCACCGCGGTGTTCGTCGAAATGGCCGATATCGAGAACGCCGTCAGCAGCGTGATGCCGCTACAGAGCGAGAGAATAATTGCCGTTTGCACCAGTCCAGCGTTGCCAACCACGAAGTTGGCCCGCATGAACATTATGAGGCCAAAAATGGTCAGGATCGACGGTGTAAAAACCCCGCCGAACGTGCCAAAACCGTAGCCGCCCCCGCTATTTTTTGGCGAGTCGCCCAACTGCTATTCCAGTCGCAGGTCTAGCATCAGGTCGGCAAACCGCTCAATGGTCTGCCAGCAAGCATCGTGATCCTTCACGTGATTCGCGATCATCGAAAAGGACAGCAGGTTTCCCTGCTCAGTCGTGATGAATCCGGATAGCGATACCACAGATTTCAGCGTCCCCGTTTTGGCTTGCAGGTTGTTGCGCGCGCGGTGTTCCAGAAAGCGCTTCTCGAGAGTGCCGGATTCGCCAGCCACGGGCAACATGCGGCGCAGGATCTCCCGATACTTACTCTCATTCAGCATGTTCAGGATGTACACGAGTTGGCCGGGAGACACGCGATTCTCATAACTGAGTCCCGAGCCATCTGCTGGCACCAGCCCCTCCAGCGGGAAGCCAATGCGCTGAAGCCCTGCGAGGATAGCTGCCTGTCCAGTCGCGTAATTAGCGCTGTCGAAGCCCTCAAAGCCGAGTGTCAGGTATAACATCTCCGCGCGGAAATTGTCGCTATACACGCCCATCGGGATGATCAGCTCCTCGATGCTCAGTGATTTCAAGCGGCCCACGGCAGTCTCGGCGACAGCTGGCTGCTCCTGGCCCATGACCATGATGCCGTGCAACTGCAACTGGCGACGGATGTGATGCGCATACACGTCGGACGGCTGGTTGTGCTCCAAGCGCCAGTAGTCGTAGCCGTCTACACTGCTGTTTACCAGAATCATGTCGCTCTTGCCGCGCCGCGCCTGGCCGCTGGCATTGCCGCTGGGCTCGACAATAAACCCGCTCACCGCCATGGGCACGCTGCGGATCGAGGAGTCCACCACATGCACGTCCACCGTGTTCTCGTTAAAAGAAAGGCCATGTGCGCACGGGTAGTGCTCATTACTCACCATGTCCGACCAGCGCGTGGTATCGGTGGTGATCTTCCCATCCACCCGGCGAATTCCGGCATCGTGCAGTGCCCGAATCATGCGTTGCGCTTGGAGGCGAAGCCGGTCGTTCTTCTCCTTGGGCGTAGCACTCCGCGGATAACGGCCCGTGAAGTGAACCCCGCCAAACCCACGAAACAGCAGGTCGCCATGCAGCGTCCCGTCCTCAATTGGCCCTGTGGCGTACACTTCAGTCCTCGCCCGATGCGCGGGTCCCAGCGTCATCAGCGCGGCGACAGCAGTCACCAACTTCTGGTTCGACGCAGGAATCGCAGGCGTGTCGCCACGAAAGTCAAAGATGTCGCGATTCTCCACCACGTCGCTGATCCGCACGTACCAGGTCCCCTCTTCGGCCTCCTGCAGGTGCTTGTGCATCGTATCCAGAGTGTAGGCGGTGTTGCCCTTCTGCGGGATTTGCGCCACAAGCCCCACGCTACTCGTCAGACAGACAAGAAGCAGGATCCGGTACGCGGAAGCTGTAGGACAGCGCTTGCTTAAGTTTATCATTTCTCACTATTTTCCAGGATTCATTTTCAGAGTTTGCAAAGGATGGGGGCGGTAGCCCTAGTCGCTCTGCAGCACGCACATAATACTCTCGCCGAGTCGGATGTGCATCTGCAACTACGTTGAACACTTCACCTTTATGCGATTCTGCGAGGATCTGGGTGATGATTGCGACGCAATCGCGACGGTGGACAAGGTTCACCGGCACGTCGCCGCCAGCCACGTTTTTCTTCCCCGCCAGAAACCGTCCAGGGTGACGGTCCGGGCCGATTAGCCCCGCAAGCCGCAGAATCGTCGCATGCGCTGCTGCGTCGGCAATCACGGCTTCAGCCTCGAGCAGGGCGCGCCCGGAAGGCTTGAGCCGAACATGGCTTGGGTTGATCTCGCCCTCGCTCACGGGCCGGTTAGTCGCCGCGTAGACCGAGGTAGAGCTCAGCAGAATCACCTGCTCCGGGGGGGCAGACCACGCCCGACAGACTGCGCGGATCCGATCTGCAAAGCCGACGACTGCATCCGTTCGCCGTCCCGGCGGAATGCTGATAATCAGCGCGTTACTTTGCCAGAATGCGTCGCACGCGGGCCAGACCCCAGCGGCGTCGACAATCAATTGGACAGGGTCAATGTGGTGCGCGCGGAGGGCGTCAAAGCGATCCAAATGCATCGTCGAGCCCCTTACCTGCCAGCCATCGGCTGCGAGTGTGGCCCCTAAGGCGGTCCCCAGCCAGCCACAGCCAAGAATACTGACCGACCGCGCAGCGGTTGTCATCAATCTACTTTCGGATGTGAACCTTCTGGTTCATCCGGGAAGTCGCCTTCCAAAGTTCCATCCAGTGCCTGCTCGAGCATCTGTTCAAGCTCAGCATCTTGGATCGCTGGCGCGCTCGGCGTTTCAATTGGAGTCGCCTGCAGCTTGGGCACCGGGACGGGTTCTGGCTCTGGCACCTCCTTGCCCTTCTCGATGCGCTCGAACTTTCGGATTGGCTCCGGCACGGGCTCGGGCTCGGGAATGAGTTCTTGCATCTCAGGCATAGCCTGTACCACAGGTACTGCCGCCAGTGCCGGCTCATCGATGTCTGGCAACTCGGTCGGCTCTTGGACTACGGCAGCTGGAATTGCGGACTCCGCAACGAGCTGCTCAGCGGCGTCTTCCTCACTAAGGACTTTGCTCAACTCAGCAAGTTCTCGCTTCTCGACGGGCACTGTCGTCTTGGGCCAGACGTACTCTTCCTCAGACTCGCCCGCTTGCGGGGTCACAATGTCCACCATCATGTTGCTGTAGGCATTGCTGTAAATCACGCGGCGCAACCTGCTGCCGTCTTGCCCAATCCCCCAGATGTGCACTTCGTCCGCGTTCACATTGCGCGAGCGGTGAAAAAACACCACGCTCCCGTCCACTGACCAGCGCGGGCTGCTGTTAAAATGAGCATCTTCAACGATGGATCGGTTTCCGGTGCCATCCGTGCCAATGACCCGAATCGCCCAGCTTCCCTTGGTGCCCACCGTCTTATTGATCTGAGATTCGTAGGCAATCAGAGTGCCGTCTGGGCTCCAGGCCGGATGATGATCACGCAGCGCATCGTAGGTAACTCGTACTTCGTCCTTGCCTGAGGCGTTCGCAATGTGGATTTCGAAGCGACGGGGGTCGATGCCTTCGTATCCTTTGGGAAACGCAACATAGGCGATCTGCCTGCCATCGGGTGACCAGCAGGGATCGTGAAACTGGCGCTCGCCGCGCGTCAACTTGCGCGGGTAATTTCCCTCACCATCGGTCACGAAAAGCTGCCAGGCATCTTCCTTCGTGGTCTTAGCGGCCATTACCAGCGACTTGCCATCGGGAGACCACTGCGCCCCGGAGTGCGCTTTCCAGCCATACTTACGACGGGGAATCAGCGCCCGGTCATGGTGGCTGATCAGACTGTGGCGCCACAGTTCACAGCTTTCGAAATTATTCGGCCCAGCGCCCTTCGCGCTCCGGTAGTATACCAGCACATCACCATGCGGTGAGAGCCGCGGTGCCCAGGCGATATCGCCCTCCAGATGCGTCAACTGCGCATCCTGATTCAGGTCAGTTTGCCAGATCTGAAAGCTATTACTACGATTAGACGCGTAAATAAGCCCGTCCGGCGCCAAGCCGGCGAAATCAGCGCAGGCGGTGGCTGCGACAAGCAAAAAGAAAAGGAATCGCACGGTGCGGCTCGCCTAAAAAGTAAGGAAAATACCATCCCAAACCTAGCGACACTTTGGCCGTACGCAAGGCCGCGCACGCGATCCCGCACGGCACTGCCTTGACCGCCTGCGGATGACGGGCACGCTGACCACAGCTTGGAAAAGGCAGAATAAACAACAGCCAACAAGAAATATCCAATGGCCAAATAGAGACTATTCAGCACGTCCTCCACGCCTTGGGCAGTGGCAATTCCTTGTTGGCTGTTGGATATTCGCAACCCGCAAATCAGAGCATCTCATGTGGAAGAAAAAAGGCCCAGATGCGCACAGGAATCTCAGAGCTCTCGGCCCCTATCTGAGACCACATGCGGCGTAGATTTTCCATCCTTGAGCTGGTATTTGCCGTCGGTGTACTCGGCGTGCTTCTTGCAGGCTTAGCGCACGGGGCAGCGCTCGCCATTCGCGGGAGCGAACTTCGTGCCCTGCTGAAATACGAATTTGAGGCCACACCAATCCGGCCTGGTGACCCGCTTACGCCGACGATGGCGTTCGCACCCGGAGTCGCGAACTTGCAAATTGCGGAGTCCACACCGGTGCTGGCCGAGGTTATGGTGTCGCGATGAAACGCCGCGGGTTCACACTTCCCGAAGTCCTCACCGTCATTGCCATCAGGTCGGCGGCGACCGGTTTAGTGTCCCCGGTACTGGCCCAATGCACCGCCATCACTCGCACTCTCACCCAAGAGCTCGCGAGGGAACAGCAAGTCGACCGAGCCGGAATTGCCTGGCGCGAGTCCATTACCACTACCGCCAGCGCCGACTGGGACCTGCACGAGGGCGAGCTATCCTTGGGCTGGCAAGCGGCCGTGCTGCGAGATGGCGCGTCGACCATCGAAACCGAGTTCGGGCTACGCCTGTACCCGCTCGAAGCCCACCCCAGCATAGCCGATTGAATGCAATTTGCAACGACATGGCCTGCGACAGACACCGCCTGAAATAAATAAAAGTCACCCCTGGTAACATTATAAAATCAAGAGACAACCAGCGCATCGAGAGAATCAAGCCTGAGCGAAAAGCCAAGCGCGACAGGAACATCCCAATAAACCGGGTATGTTATAATATCCGTTCAATTCCATCTTAGCGGGGACTGCTCGTTGACTCTTGGCCATTTTGGCCGGCACGATCCTGTCGCCTCCTCTGAGTTTTACTCTAGGAGTCGTTATGCCAGTCCGTCAGGCCTGTGTGCCTTCGCACGCACTATTGGAAACTGTTTCCGCCCCCTCATCAGATCGAGCCACGCTCGCCCCGCCCAAGCCGCCTCGCCAGAGAAGCACCACGGCCACCGCCATCGTGTACTGCGAAGCCGAATTTGGCGCGCTAGATGGCAAAACCGCGAACGGACTCGTGCGTCATTCGGAAAAGTACCGAATTCTATCCGTCATCGACAGCACTAAGGCCGGGCTGGATGCTGGCATGGTGCTGGATAATATCGAACAAGCCATCCCGATCTGTGCCGACCTTAACGCCGCCTTGAAGCAGGCCGGCAGTATTCCGGACTACTTCATCTTCGGCAAAGCACCAGCCAGCGGCATGCTCTCTGCACAGGAGCGCACGCTCATGCTCAAAGCAATCAAACTAGGCATGAGTATCGTCAACGGACTGCATGAATTCCTCAATGACGACCCGGAGTTTGCTGCCGCAAGCAGCGCCCACAATACGACGATCATCGACGTCCGCAGGCCTCGCGCCACCAAGGACTTGCGGGTTTTTAGCGGCAGTTTGACAACGATGGCCTGCCCGCGACTTGCGGTCCTCGGCACCGATTGTGCCATTGGCAAACGGACCACCTGCACGGCGCTCACCCGCGCCCTCAATGCCAACGGCATCAAGACCGTCATGGTCGGGACCGGACAAACCGGCCTGATCCAAGGCGCACGCTACGGACTGGCGCTGGATGCCGTCCCCTCCCAGTTCTGCGCCGGCGAGTTGGAGGCGACAATCATGGAGGCCTATGAAGGCGAGGCTCCGGACGTCATCGTGATCGAAGGGCAAGGCGCGCTAAGCCATCCGGCCTATTCCACCTCGAGCTTCATTCTGCGTGGCAGCTCTCCCCACGCAGTGATCCTGCAGCATGCGCCGGCCCGTGCCCACCGCTGCGATTTCGAGACGATGCCAATGCCCACTCCCGCCAGCGAGATCAACCTCATCCAGACCTTCGCCAAGACGCGCGTGATTGGCCTCACCCTGAACCATGAAAACATGAGTGACGCGGAAGTGACTGCCGCGATCACCCGCTACGAGCGCGAACTCAGAATCCCCGTGACCGACGCGCTCACGCGGTCACAGGATCATCTGGTAAACATGGTGCTGTCTGCATTCCCTGAGCTGGCAGAGAGGGTATCGCAGAGGCAGGAATGACCGCGCCTCGGATTGAGATCGATCTGCGAAAAATTGGTCACAACGCATCCACGCTGGTGGGGCGACTCGCCACGCGCGGCATCGAAGTCACAGGGGTGACCAAGGCCACCTTGGGTTCCCCCCACATCGCCCGTCAGCTTCTGGCTGCGGGCATCCGCTCCTTGGGCGATTCCCGGATCGAGAACATCGAGGCCCTCCGCAAGGCTGGCATGGCTGGCTCGATCGCGCTGATTCGCTCGCCCATGCCTAGCCAGGTCGAACGCGTCATTGCCTCAGCGGATATCAGCTTCAACACCGAGCTTTCCGTCCTCAGACTCCTATCGCAGGCGGCTGTACAGGCTAACCGGTCACACGGCGTCATCCTAATGGTCGAGTTGGGCGATCTACGAGAAGGAATCATGCCCACTGATCTGCCGAGCGTCGTACACGCGGTCATGGAGCTGCCAGGGCTCACCTTGCAAGGCATCGGCACAAACCTCGCTTGCCACAGCGGCACCTCCCCGGACGCTAGCAATATGGCGCAGCTATCAGCCCTCACTTGCACCATCGAATCTACCTTCGGACGGCGTCTTGCCACTATATCCGGCGGAAACTCCGCGAATCTCAATTGGGCATTCAGCGGCCAGGACTGCGGACGCGTCAACGACCTACGCCTCGGAGAGTCCATCCTGTTGGGCTGCGAGACCCTTCACCGCTGCCCGCTCGACGGGCTGTACACAGATGCCATCACGCTGGTCGCCGAGGTTATCGAATTGAAGCAGAAACCCTCGAAGCCCTGGGGCGCGCTGGCACAGACGGCCTTGGGGACCAAGGCCAAGGTCGCCGACCGAGGCACCGTCTGGCGCAGCATCCTCGCGATCGGCTGCCAAGACTGCGACCCGCTCGGCCTCGAGCCGCCACCAGGCGTAGAGATCCACGGCGCCAGCAGCGACCACCTCATTGTGGAGTGCGCCCAAGCCCACCTGACTGTCGGCACCGAAGTCCGCTTTCAGCTCCAATACAGCGCCCTCCTCCAGGCCATGACCTCGCCATTTGTGGCCAAGGTCTTTCTTCGTGACGAAGTCCGCCCACCCCGCAAACGCCGACGTCGCGCACCTCCTAAATTGGCTGCTCACGGATAAGGTTATTTTCTTTTGCGACTTTGGACCTTGGGCAGCTTGCCAGAAGCTTTATGTCGCGGTCAATTTTGCATCATGGCACTGCCGTCTCGAGCGAAAAGACAGGATGACCAAGATTAGACAAGAAGATTTAGACGACAAGAATAGGTGGTACCGCCGACCTGCCATTTTCTTGCCCCAAAAATCTTCTTGTCATATTTTTCCCGACGTACGTTGCTCGAATTCAGCGGATAAAAGAGGCCTGCAATCCGCCCAGTCCCTTCATCCTGTTGATCCAGTTAATCCCCTCTAGCTTTCGCGGGCTGAGATGCTGGGGGAGCTCGGTTGCAAGGGCACGGGCAATTAGTTCCGGTGCTTATCGTGGCACTGTCGGCAAGATTTCTGCAACGCTTGGAATTTCCGAGAGATCTCATCCTCAGCGCTGTCTGCCTTGAGTGAATCCTCAAACTCTTGGGCAAGGAACTCCCCTTCAGTAAGCCATCTTTTGAATTCATCCCCGTATTCACCCGCAAGATTGCGGGCGGATTCACGCAGGCCCTCCTTCACCAGCAACGCCTCTTGTGCGGGATTTAAATCTGGATGCTCGTAGGGCGTCCCCCAGTTGGCCTTACGGCACAGCTTTACGTTGTCATACGCACGGTCTATTTTTGCCATCGCGGCAGCGAGAGATTCGACCGTGGCTACCTCAACCAGTGCCGGAAGCTCAGCATCCTTAGCTGGCACCTGATAGTTCTCCACATCGCGCCAAAGCCCGGCATACTCTCGGCTTGTCCCCGCGCGCTCGAGAATCTTGAGCGCCCCGCTGCCATCGACATCGCCAGCCGCAAGACAAGCAATGGCTGCGGCGACCGGGGCCCGGTGCTGGCCATGGTGACAGTGGATATAGAACGGACCGCCCCGGTCCCGAACCAGCCGCGCCAGCGATAGTCCGGCTTCTTCGGCGACGCCATCATACCCGATCGGAATATGAACATAGTCCAGACCATGCCTGCGAGCGGCCGCCACATCGGGCGTTGCCCCATCGACGCTCACGATCGTTTTCACGCCGAGCTCGGAAAGCTGAGCGAATGCCCCATCGCCATCTGGCTGGCCCCCAGAATAGAACCTCCCGGTCACGAGCAGCAGATTTTGAAGCGCCGGGTACGCCTCTAGTCTTGCGTCAGCAACGTCGTGTCGAGGTTGCAAGCATCCGGTCCACAAGCAGCAGGCTCCGGCGAGTAAGAGGAGATAGTTTCTAGGATGCAATATCATGCACCTTCTTGAGGGGGGGGCGAGCCGCGGGACTGCGGCACCTGGATTTCAGCGAGGGGCACGGTAGACGTGGCCTGCGCGGTCCGCAAGACCCAGCGCCCCAAGAAGCTGGCTGGGGAGGTCACGTAAATTGCCAGCCTGGCCGCAAAAGGCGTTTGCGAACTGCTGTTCTTGAAGCTGCCTGTCCCAAACATGTCGTAAGGATCACCTCGCAGTCATTTACCCGGTAAGCAAGTTGGTGCGCGGCTCCCTCGGCTGCGGGCAGGACGGATTCCTCGGCTGCTTTGTAAGATTAGCTTAGCCAAGAGATCCCAGTAGCTACAGCGAGTGCAGACATGAAATCCGAGCTTGCCCATCGCAAGCCTGGACAGGTACAGATCGCTGGTTTCTCGTGAGGATGATGTCCGGGCCTCAGTCCTTTTGCTTGATCGCGGCAACGCCGTAGAAGCTGAAGCCTTTTTGTGGGCCAAGTGTCACGGCGCCGGGATTCACGCGCTTGCGGTAGACGCGAAATCGAAAATCGGCGTCGGTCTGAACGATTTCGTTGGTTTTCTCGAAGCCGTCTTTGAGCCAGGGAACGTGAGCCTCGGCGCGTGTGTCCATGAGCACCAGCAGCTCTGCTGGCGCGCTAAGCGTCAGCTCGTAGTGGGCGTTGGCGCCCTTCTTGTCGTTGTTGAAGGTCTGTAAGTAGTCGGCACCGCGTGCGGATTCGGGGACGACCGTGAATGTGTAGGCGCGGTCCCCAAATATTTTGGTGCCTTCGACCAGGCCGTTGGCAAGAATCTTAGGCCTCTTTGCCTGCTTGCCGCTTACAGAACGACCAGCCTTGGTGATGGTGCCGCCGCCAAGCTGGGGAGCGGAACGACGCTGTTTCTTTTGGGCTTGGACACCCTTGGGCTTTGGGTTGCCGTAGGCACCAGGATATCCGGGATGGCCAGGCATGTCGGCGGTCGGGTGGGCACTTTCTGTGGTGTATGCAGCGAATGCTTCGGCGATATTTGCGGAGTCCGCAGGTCCGCGATGAAAGACGAAGCGATAGCGCAGCTGCAGGCTGTCGCCTTTGGCGATCGTATGGTCGCCGTCGCCCTGAAACTTTTCGGGGGCGAACGGGTTCGCGGAGATCAGGCCGTAGTCGCGCGCATGCCACCAGGATTTCTGACCAGCAGCGGATGGGTTTCCGGGATGGCTCATGAAGGCGTAGCCAGCATCTTTTCCTTCGACTTGGCCATGATAATGAACCCAGTCGGCCCGCTTGCCCCAGACCGCCTTGCCGGTAACCCCCTCGCTGTTGACGACGTGGCCGTACACTTCTGTGACGCCGGCCTTTGGCTTGGCTGTTACGCGCAGGTGCGGATGGCTGCGAAATCCCACGAAGCTGTCCTTCATTTCGTGGAAGAGCAGATCTTCGTGGGTGGCGTGGATATTGATCTCGAGGTCAATGTAGCGAGCGCTTTCGTCGCCCCAAAGCGTTAGGGTGCGGGTGTCAGCGGCCACGGTCTTTCCCGCGTCTGTGGTCCAAGTATTGAGGGTCTTGATCAGCGCGCGGTCTTCGCCTGAACGCGTTTCGATCAAGCGGGTGTGATTCATCCTGCCATTGATGCCCTTGCCCTCGTGCCAGAAGTCCACGCCGTTCAGGTTCTGGTGCCCGACGAAGAGCCCTTTGTGATGCGGGTGGTCGTGTTGCTCGCCAGCGGTGTCCGCAATGATGGGCCAATTGCGCGTCATACGGATGTCACCTGGTGCTTGAATGGGCCAGAGGATGGGATTGGTGAAGCCCCTCAGAAAGTACTCGGTGAAGAATTCGCCGTTGATAAACACTTTGAGACCGTTGTCTGATTGCTTGATCGTGGCTCTGTTTTGGGCAGGTGGCCGTTTCAGGCGATTCATGGTGTAGGTGACCTTGGGGTTGCCAATTGTTGACCCGTCGGCAGCGAGGACGTTGGCGAAGGTGAGCTCGTAGACGCGACCGGGTTGCAGGTCGGCGACTGTGAATTCGTAGGGACCGTTGCCCGATACGGCGGTTACCGCATGCTCCCGAACGCTTTTCTGCTTGGAGCCATAGTGATAGCCGTACTCGTAGCGAAAGCTTCTGACGGTTAACTGGCTAGCAAGCTTGCTGGGCTCTTGGATGGGCTGGGTAAAGCTCACGGCAAAGCCACCGGTGGTGAGTTTACAGTCCAGAACTTCGAATGGAACGGTACCCGTGTAGTGGAGGCGGTGAATGCCTTCATTTGGTTTCTGCCAGCCGCGAGCAGTTTCGCCATAGTACAGGGTTTTTCCGTCCGGTGACATCGCCATACGGTTCCCGGACGGGCGCAGGCCGCCGGTGTGAAACAGGACGTTGGCCCCTTGCCAGGCCCCATCGACGGTTTCAAGCATGACCCGCATGATCCGGGGGCTATTCTCATCGGGGATCAGCATTTGGCCTTTGAAGGGACCGAAATTGTCGGTGGTGATCTGCATGGGTTCACCACAGGAGCGCATCTCGCCGTGCGCCATCATGATTGCTGGCTCATTGTGCAGGTCGTCGAGCAGCTTGCGCGGCCAATAGATGGGCGTGCCGAAATCTTTGAATCGCGGGTCCCAGACTAGACTGGCCGGATGCCCGGAGAAGGAGCCCTCGCGACACCAATAGAGCGGGGAAGCACCGCGCCAGTCGCCTTGGTTATCGCCACACCAAATCATACCGTCGGTAGTTCGGGCGATGCCGTTGTGCATGCGGAAGCCACTGCAATGCGGGGTCACCGTACCGTCTTTGGCATAGTGAAGCACCCAGCCCTTGTATTTCACGGCTGAAAAATTGCGACCGCGGCGCCCCGCCGTGGAGTAGTCGCCGCGCGGCGTGTCGAACGTAGGGCCGTTATGCGAGGCGGTACCAACGGCAATGTAGTAGCCGCCGTCCCCATCCGGACAAAGCGCGTTGGTCTCATGATAGTTTCCGCTCACGCCCCAAGCCGTGGAGAGATTGTTGTAGCGATCGGCGACGCCATCACCATCAGTATCGATCACTTCGGTCAGTTCGGCCATCTGGCTGACCACCAGGTGCCCCGGCTTGACGACTTCCAGACCAAGGATGTTGTGATGGCCGGTGGCAAACACGCGCCACTGAAACGCCGTTGGATCTTTGGTGGGGGTGGCGACCACGATGTCGCCACGGCGCAAGGCTGCGTACAAGGTGCCATCGGCAGCAAATGCCAGATCGCCGATTTCCGGGGGCATGTCAGCGGGAAATACGACATCGTCCAGGTTGTAACTGCCAGCAAATGCCAGCTGGCTAAGCACGTGAGTGATGAGCGCGAGCGCGAAAGAAAAGTTCTGAAAAGTAGATTTCATGGCGCAGACCTTACCGCAGTTGCTTGATAAAGAGGATCAGGGAGTCGTAGGCCGCCGCCTCAAGCTCATACGGTGGCATCATGCCTTTCGGATATCCGGCAACGGTCTTGGCGTGTGGATTCTCGATGGACTCTCGCAGATAAGCAGCATCGACCTTGGCCGAGCCACCTTCGACAAATGAGCGGTTAGCGCCAAAAAGACCTTTGAGGGTCGGGCCGTGGTTGTTGCCGCCGTCCGTGGTGTGACAGGCAATGCAGCCGAGATTCGAGAATAGCTTCTCGCCGGTTGCTACCGTCGCGTTGTCGATCTTCAGCGCCTCCGTCCTGTAGCCATCGTGTTGCTCACCAGCATTGGGCCGAATCAGGACGGTGAGCGTCCCCGGTTTGTGCGCGACGATCTCGACCGGTGTTTTGGGTGAGCCGAATGCTAGCTTTGCCCCAGACTTTTCTAGGATGGTTAGCTCGATCGTTTGGGCTGCTTTACCTGGTTTCACGGCAATCGACAGCTCGTGATTTCCAGCTTTGAAGTCAAAGACGGGGTGTCCGTTCTTGAGGCTGTAGCCCACATACCTGGGGGCACCGAATCGGGCGACCGATTTGCCGTTAACAGAGATCGGGTGTTGGCCCTGCGCCTTGTAGAACAAAAATCCCTTGAGGTATGGCGTATAGCCGTAGCTTCGGCGACGTCCGCTTTCCTTCTCGCCCCAATAGTTTGTCATGTCGAGGAAGCCGTTGGCCCAGCCATACAAAAGGCGGCATTCCGTGGTATCCCACGCGTAGGATAAGGCGGGGCCCGCATTGACGGCGATGGCCGCTGGAATCCCATTCAGCAGTCTATAACTGCCGCTGGATTCGCGGCCACTGCCCGGGCTGTATTTGGGAGAGGGATGTCCGCTCGAGTGATTCGGCAGCACGAGTTCCTTATCTAAGCCGGGATTGCGGACAAACGTGCGCATGACCAAGGGCTTTTCAGCCGTCCCCATGGGAAGGTTGTTGTACGTAAGGTAGCTGGGAGGTATAGTCATTTTAGTCTCCTTCGTTCCAGCATCGCTGCCCATCGCCCATTTAGCCCCCGTGGCCAGAAACTTCCCGTATTCCGGATCTAGCATGGTTTCATTGTGATGGCCAAGACTCGTGCCGAAGATACGCGCTTTTCCGTAGGTGTTTGCCCAGATCACCACATGGTTCTTCTTGGTCTCTTTTCCATAGGCCTGAGCGAGTGGAATCGTATGGTCCCAGACTTTCTCAATGATGTAGAGCTCGCCGTTTGGCGTCTGCCAAGTGTCGGGAAATCCTACAATCGCCGCGTGGTCTTTCGTCACGGGTGTTACCTCTAGCGGATAACGCGCCTCATGGCGCATCGAGGTAACGCCGACAAATTTGCGCCACTCGTTGGTTTTCGCATTCCGGTAGCTGTGGAGGCTGCAGTGCACGATCAGGGCAGGTACGCCGCTGTCGCCGTGCGCTTTCGCGATGGCCTCCACAAACGCATCGTCCTTTATCCCGCCATAGCACTCGTTATGGACGACGAGATTGTACCCGTCAATCCAGTCAGGGCTCTCATACACGCTGTTTTTGTGGTCCCTGCTCTTGCTCTCCACCATAGACGTCCAGTCAAAATCGAGACCGTTTTTCCGCAGGATATCAGGGATGATGTCTTTCTGGTTGGCATAGTCGTGGCAGCAACCACCCGCGATCATCAATGCCTTCGGTTTTGCCATAACGTGTAGGCCTGTCAAGAACAAGGTACAGAGTACCAGTCTGTTCGCTAGATGCATCGTTCTGTTGTCCTCTTCCAAATATAGCAGTAGGTTAAATTAATCGAATTTTACTTTTCGGCCAGCTAGCGCTCATCGCGAATCTCAAGGTCGCGAAGCCGGGGAAACAGCGTAACCAGCAGCACCACCAAGCCGCCGGCCAGTAGCAGCCAGCCCCAGTTCGCCTCAATACTCAGGCCCACATAGACTTGCCAAATGATCCCCGAGCAGAGAATTCCCACCCAACTGCAAACGCCAGCTGCCGCCAGCACCTCGCCCTTGCTGCCAAGCGCCGGGCGAGACTGCAGAAAGGCCGCGATCGGCACGAAGTAAATGCCGGAGAAAAGACCCGCCAGCCCCAGCAACACCCGGATTCCGCCGAGTGGCATCGTATGAAAGACCAGCGCCCCTTGCATCACAGCCGCCCCCACCGCGCCCCAGAAAATCGTCCACTTAGCTCCCAATCGCTTTTGCATAACCGCGGATAAAAGGCACCCGGCCATGATCCCGCCAGTCAAGGTCACCAGCAGCATCGATACCTGCAACTCATTGAGCTTCAAAAGGTTGATGCCATAGCTATTAACAATCTGAATCACTAGTGAGCCAGAGAAATAGAAGAAGGCATTGGCGATGACCGCCAACAGCAGCGGCCGGTCTTTCGCGATTTCCTTGAGCGTGAACGTGACCCGTGAAAACGGGTTCATCGCGAATTTTTGATCTGGCAGGTTGGCCGGACGCGGTACGATGATCCAGACCGCGATGATCCCAAGCACTGAGATCCCCACGCAACACAGCCCCGCATAGCCCAACTGCCCGTCAAGATTGGCCTTCAGAAAGCCGGCCGAAGCCGTTCCCAGAATGATCGCCCCAAAGCTGGTCATTTGCACCACGCCATTGGCCGCAACTAACACTTTGTCCTGCACGAGCTCTGGGATGACACCAAACTTTGCCGGGCTGAAATAGGTCGATTGCGCCCCCATAAAGAAGAGGCTGATCAACAGGAAGCTGATGCTTTGGGTGTAGAATCCGTACGCGGCTATCCCCATGATCACCATCTCGGCAATCTTCGACGCCCGCATGATCGCGGTCTTCGAGTATTTCTCCGACAACTGCCCCGCATAGCCCGAGAAGCAGATAAACGGCAGCGCGAAGACGATCATCGCATAGCCCTGGATATCGCCATGTGAGAGCGCCAGCAGCAGGATTAGCTGCTTAAAAATGTTGTCGTTGAACGCACCCAGGAATTGAGTCCCGACGAATGCGCCAAAGGAGCGCTCAGCAAGCTTAGGCGATGGGGAGACTGGCATGGGCACTCTGAGTTGCGATTATTCTGGCTCGTGGAAGGCTACCATCATTCGCCTTACCTACCACTGTCGAGGCACTCCTCCTCTTTCCCCTTCGTTTCCTCGGTGCCCTCTGTGCTCTCTCTGTGGCAAAATTCTCCTTCTCCCTGCCCTGCACGGCGCGAAGATGCCAGCCGGGCCGCGCTCCCAGCCATCCTCCTTCTCTCCCTTAGAAATATCCGCTCCCCCAGCACGCTCCCCTTATCTCCTCTTCCCTCCGAGGAATAAAATAGGGACCTGACGGGAGCCGATGCAAATGACTATTCCTGACTGGCCCCACCCTCAAACTCAAACACCCAAGTAGCCTTATGACTTCTGTGTAGCCGCTTGTAGTAATGATCTAGCCGCTATATGCTACCCGATCACCAGTCCACGACTACAGTCCTGTTCTCTCCGAGCTAAAACCTGGCTCCCGCGTTGGCTGGGAATTTTTCGCAATCTATGGCCGTTCATGAGGTTTTAAGTGACGCCACATCACACGCATCTCCCAGCCCAGAACCGGTTTGGCATTCGAGGCCCCCTGCCAACCAGGGCAGCCTGGCCCTTTACCTTGATCGAGCTATTAGTCGTGATCCTGATCATTGCCATCCTAGCCTCCCTGCTCCTGCCAGCCCTCGCCAAGGCCAGAGATTCTGCGAGAATGACCGATTGCATGAACAACCTGAAACAGTATGGCCTTTTGATCGAATTCTACGCGGCTGACTACGATGATCACATCGGAACGAGTTGGCTCCCCAGCCAGACCTACAAGAGCATGCTTGAGAACCTAACCGAAGGAAATTTCGGCGCATACAGGTATCGGGGCCCCTATCACGGGCGCGGATCGGATGGGGGCTATTTGGCCCCCTACCTCGGAGAAAACGAGGACCTGTATTTTTGTCCGGCCATCACGATCCCTGAATCAGCCGCAGCTTCCTGGGGCCCAACAACGAGCACGTCACACGGCGGCTCCTATCAAGGGTTCACGCCACCGCATTGGTCTCTTCGGCGGCGGGTGAGGCAGATCATCATCTATCCTACGTTCGACCGAGTCAATGGCTGGGATGGGTACACTTCGATTCCCTTGCTGACCGACCCCATCTTCAACCTGTCTGGGTGGGGCTGGAATCAGAATGGCGTCTCCTTTCACGGCGGCAACGGCGTAGCTCCCGTGCTGATGTCTGACGGTTATGTCATCAAGTTCGATTACGGCAGTTACGGGCCTCTTTGGACGCGCAACAACCCGCCGGTCGCAGGGATGGATGCCCTGATGCAACAGGGAAACTGACCGGCCTCAGTGGGAGAGAGTCCGAATCTGTATTCTGGGGAGAAGCGTGGTACAGAGAGCGCGCCGAGGAAGGGAGAAGGGGGAAGTTTGAAGTTTGAAGGGAGAAAATGAAGTCTCCCTTCAAACTTTCCCGGAGGGAAAGCGTGATTCGCACACCAGTCTTCTGCTTGCGCGTCAATTGGAGCCATCCCACAACCGAGCTCCCCTCCCCAGTTTCTCAGCCTGCGGGAGTTAGACTAGATTGGATCCTGTAGATCCTGTTAATCCAGCCAAGAATCTTACTCCCTGCTGGCTTCCTGCCCGGGATGTGTTTTAGACGGGATAAACAGGCTCGACAGGATTAAGAGAATTGGCGGATTCAGGGCTTCGATTCAGCAGGCGACTGCCTGCCCTTTCACACTTCAAACTTCTCCCTTCAAACTTCCCGCCTGCCCCCAATAAAGTCCCTAGCCTCCTATCTTACCCTGGGAAATCTGCAGATCACTGAGCTCCCCCAGGCTGCAATCTCGGCGAGGAAACAGGATCTAATCCTGAAAGGTGGTCTGCGCGGCAGGCGTAGCGCGGGGGCGAGCAAGAGCCGGTTTCCGGTGTGATCGAAGATCACGCTGTAGATGTTCGAATCCATCAAGACTCGTGCATCGCCGAGCACGGCAATCAACTCCTTCGCGTTCTTGGGCGTGACGCTGGCCATTTGTTGGTCGAGTACGGTCTCGCCACGATCCGCACCCTGCGCGAGGTTGCAGGCGGCCACCCAGCCGTCGGCAAGATCGCGCCGCACAATCTCACTCCGCTGACGCTCGAAAACTGCAGCACGCTGCTCGCTCGCAGACGAGAGCGTCAGCAGAAAAGGCATTCCTGATGGACAAGTGAGAATCTCTGCTTCGGCCTCGGCGAAGGTTCGGCAGTGCTCGGCGATGCGGCACATGGTGATAAAGACCGGCTCAGTGGGAACGGCGCGGCCAAAGCCCAATTGGTTGAAGGACAGCGCAATGCCATGCTCATTGATAAGATCCAGCGCGCCCACCATGCCCGGGAACTCGACTGAAACCGTTTTGAAGCGCTCCCCGGCGGGAGTACGACGCAGGATGACGGTCGATCATTTCCCCAAGCCCCGAGGTTCTGCCAATCTAGATTGTGCGCATGCAGCAACTTTTCATCGCTCGCGACGACGGCGCTTCTGCAACCACCGCGGGCGTTGCCCATGTCCAGCAGGAAGTTGGCGTAGAAAAACTCGTGCAACTTCACGTTTGCGGAGTTCGCAAACGCAGTCAGCTCCGTGGCGTATCGCTTGGGCAAGGTATCGAGCATTTTGCTGACAGCAGCGCTACGGGTCTGGAACAGGTTTTCATCCCCGAGACAGACCACGGGCTTGACGTAGAGCCACTGCAGTAAACGCAGTGATCGCGCCCGGGCGCGGCCCAGATCTGCACCGAGGCGTTCGGAACTCCCGCATACGGCATACTCGCGTGGCGCCGGATGGCTGTGCAGCAGGTAGAAGACGCCTCCGCCAAAAAGGCAAAGAACGAACAGCAGGCTGTAGACGCAGACGCGTAACAGCTGCCGCGGTGGCGAGGGTTTTGCGGGAGAGGCGGGAACAGCTTGCTCAGCTGAAGGAGCCATGCTCGCTCTGGCGCTGCATCTCGGCCAGGATTTGCGGCTCGGGCGGCTGCCAATTTGCGGGCTTCATGATCTTGCCGTCTTCTCGACGCAAGACGCGGCCGTCGACAACTTTCCCCATGTTGGCCTGGTGCACGATCCTGAACAGCGGATCCAGGTTCATGCCATGGCGCACGGCGCAGTCGCAAATGTAGTAGATGGCATCGACCAAGGCGTCGGCCTGGTCTACTGGGGTCTCGGCTTCGGCCAGTTCGTCCAGCTCGTCAATGACCATCTGGCGGATAAAGGCGACGCCGTCGGTGCTCAGTGGAGTTGGGGTCGTGGGCAGGTCGGGTTGGCAGGCGGTGGTGAACTCACGGACGGTTTTGGTATACAAGTTGGGCTCCTAATGATGCGGCGATAAATAGCAGTGCATCTGATTGCTATGATTTGAGTATTACGGGGCAGTGTCGGCGAGTCATATCTGAGTACAGCAAGACCAAAACTAACCCCACTGGGCAACAGTCTTTTGGCGCTGTGGCATTATGGCCTCAGCCGACGATGCCAGCAGAGACTTGCTGAGAGCCGCCCCACCACAGCATTCAAAATCCAAGTCGTCAGATTGCCCTGCGATTTGTCGCCGCATCCGTATCAGATTTCCTGGCGTGTCTTGCGGACGGGGATTCGACGGCGATAGGTCGCATCGATATCAGCGGATGCGAGGCCCTTCTCGGAGCGCAGCCGCAGGATCTCCAGCGCCTTTCCGTATTGCTCCTCGATATTGCGATCGGGCAGCCGGATTACGGCGTGCTGCCGAATCTTCAGCCGCGTATTTTCGCGGACATAGACATGCAGCTGGCTCAAAGCTGGCTCGAGTTTGATAAAGTCGACCTCAATCCCCAAGCCAGCTCCCATCTCATCGTGACATTGCAAAAAATAGAGGGCCTTGACCAACAACCGGTTATCCTTCATCGAGTCCCTTGGCGAGAATGATTTGAGGCCGCGAATTCCCGTAATCGCGGGCAGGTCGGTAACCCGCGGGCTCTCATAATATGGCAGGACGACAGCTTCCGCGTCCAGCAAGGCAAAGCCCCCGGGCAAGCGCGCGACCGGGTTCCGGCCATACACTTTGACCTTCAAACGATTGGGAACCACCCGACGAATCTCTGCTTCGCGAATCGGCAATTTTTCCAGCAGCTCCAGGCGCAATGATTTCAGGGAGCGCCCATAGAGGTTATCGAGGCCAATCTTGGTCGAGAGCGCGTTCCGGACATCTTCTTCGCGCACCCCTCCGGTCGGGGAAATATCTACTTCGACATGCTCAAGAATAAACCGTGGATTGCCCCGGAAGAAGGTATGTCGGGCAGCGTAAAGCGAGCCGATCACGGTCCCAACGACCAAGACTAGGATCATGCCCCAGAGAGCGAATCTCCAGACCATGGCTCTGCGCGATGGACGCTTCTTTGCTACAGGTCGTGCGGGCATGATGATGATTCCAAGGCGGTCGATGGTACTCGAAAGCTATCGTAGGTTCTGCGCACCGCCACTTATTCTCCGGTGAGACCGGTTTTGGCGGGCGTCTTTGGCGGGAGGCGCGTCTCAGCTTTCTGGCTCACTTTCTCGCTCCAGCTCGTCAAATGTGGGTTTGAGCCAGGCCTGAATTTCCTCCCACCAATCGGGCAGAGCATCGGCAATCGGCGCGTTTCGTTCCAGGACCTGCTCACGTTTCACGCCATGTTTCCGCCAGGCCTGCCCGTCGGTGCAGAGATTATGTAACAGCGGCTGCATGCGGTCGACGGCGGCCACGAACTTGCTTTCTGGCGTCTCGCGCGCTTCAAACTCATCCCAGAGCTCGCGCAGGCGGCTGCCCTGCTGCTCTGGTAGGATCGCGTAGATACGGTCGGCGGCTTTGCACTCCCGCGCATACTGGGTCTTGCGGCCCTCTTCGTCGTAGCAAAAGGTGTCGCCAGCGTCGATCTCGACGATGTCATGGATGAGCGCCATCTGCATCATCCGGGCGAGATCCAGTTTCTGGCCTGAGGTCTCCGCAAGGAGCCAGACCATGATCGCCAGATGCCAGGAATGCTCTGCGTCATTTTCGCGGCGGCTGCCATCCATCAGTACGGTCTGCCGTTGAATCAGCTTGACCGCGTCTATCTCCTTGAAGAAAGCGAGCTGCCGATTGCGAGTGGGGTCGCTACTTTCGATCACAGCGAGATGCCAAGAGGCTCGAGGATTTCCACCAGGCGCTGGCGGGACGCATCACTGGTGGTGGATTCGAATGGAAGGCGCCCTGCCTTGTCCGCGATATCTGGTTTCGCCCCACCCTTCAGCAAAATGGGCAGCAGGTCGAGCTGGTCCATGGAGATGGCGCAGTGCAACGGCGTCCAGCCCAGGTAGTTTTGCACGTTGGTATTTGCCCCGACGTCGAGGAGCATCTTGATGATGGTCTCACTCCCGTCCACGGCGGCCAAATGCATGGCGGTAAGGCCAGTTAGCGAAGCAGTATCGGCTTTCACCCCTGCGAGCAACAGGAGTTCAGCAACGTCATTGTGCTGCCCCACAGTCGCCGCATGCAAGGCGGTCATGCCCCGCCGGTCACGGGCGCCGAGCGAGGCGTTGGCCCGGAGGAGTTGGGTCACTTGAGTGATCATTCCCTCAAGCGAGCAGTAGTGCAACAGCGACATCGCCTGCACATTCGGCGCCTTGAGATTGGGATCCCCGCGCGCGTCCAGGTATTTTTTGAGTAGCTCGCCAGCGCGCTCATGGGCACCGGTGTCTAGCTCGATCAGAACCGCGAGCCCAAGGTCTTTTAGCTCGGCGCTGGTCTGCTGAGGGATGCGCCTGGCACCCGGCGAGAAGCGAAATGAATCAGCCACGGTTTAGCTCTGTGCGGTTGTACACTGAGCACTGCATGAGGTGTACCATCCTGAACAAGTCTTGAGTCGGCCAATAAGTCGCTGACACTAGCGCAGATCGCCACTCCGGCTACTCAATTGCGCGATCGCCCACAAGGCATGCTCGGCCACAAGGTCTCCCTCCCTTTCAGCCACCTCCGACAATAGCGGAATCAGCGACGCGTCTCCAGAATTGCCAGCAGCGACACAGGCGTTTCGCAACAGCCCTACGCGCTTGGCCCGCATCAGCGGTGTCCCGGCAAAACGAGCCAGGAATTCTGCATCATCGGCAATCTCGAGGATGCTGCGCAGCGGCACCTGGGAAGGCAGCCGCGGCGTAGAGAAATCTGGGGTAGCTGCGAGGTTCGCACGATGATTGTGCGGGCAGACGTCCTGGCACAGGTCACAGCCGAACACCCATTCGCCCATTCCCTCGCGCAATTCCAGCGGGATCGGGCCTCGAGACTCAATCGTAAGATAGGAGATGCAGCGGCGCGCGTCCACAGTCAGATCCTCACCGATGGCCTGAGTCGGGCAGATGTCCAGGCAGCGCCGACAGCTGCCGCAAGAGAGCTTGAGGGCGTTTTGGTCTGCGGGCAGCTCGAGGGTGAGAAACATCACGGCCAGAAACACCCAAGAGCCAAACTCCTGCGTGATCACGCACGTATTCTTGCCCACATAGCCGAGTCCTGCGGACTCCGCAAATCCTCGTTCGAAAACCGGGCCGGTGTCCACATAATAGCGGCTGGCCCCGCCGAGTTCCTGCACGATCCGGTCCATGCGCTTGAGCCGGGCCTTTATGCTTTTGTGGTAGTCACGCGTCCGCGCGTATTCGCTGACTCGGCCGCTGGTCTCAGTAGGCGGATCAGGCTCGCCGTGGAAATAGTTAGCCCCCAGCACTAGCACACTTTGAGTGCCGGGCAGGATGGCGTCGAGGCCGATTGCGGAGTTCGCACGTTTGTTCAGGTAGTGCATCTCGCCATGCATCCCGGCGGCAAGCCAGCGATCTAGCGTCTCTTGGTGAATGGGCAGGAGCGCGGGGTCCGCAACACGAGCCAGCTCGAAGCCTTGCTGCTTTGCCTCAAGGATCAACCTGGCCTTGTGTGACTCCGCGGTCACGCGTCGTCCCGCGGCCCTCGTCTTGCCGCCATCGTCCCGCGCTTGGCGCTGCGAATAAATTCGACCAACACCTGTACTTCTGGGCAGTCTGCGAACTCCGCGGCAACCTGCTCTACGGCCTGGGTCGGTAGGGTGTCGGCACTGAAGTAGATCTGGCGCAGCGCACTGCGAATGGCTTTGCGCGCGCTGGGGCCAATCTCGGCGCGCTTAAGACCGATCACGTTGGCCCCGGAGACTACGCTGCCCTTGCCGATCATGCAGTAGGGCGGGATGTCTTTGGGGATCCGCGCCTGGGCGCCGACCATGGCCAGCGTGCCAACGCGCACGAACTGCTGCATCACCACGGCTCCACTGATGAAGGCCCGGGGGCCCACCTCGATGTGCCCGGCCAAAATCACGTTATTGGCCACGTTGACGTGGTCTGCGAGCAGGCAGTTGTGGGCGACATGGGTGCAGGCCATGATCATGCAGTGGTCCCCGATCACGGTGCGACCGCCCTCGTCTGCCGCCCGGTGAATGGTCACGTACTCGCGAATTGCGCAGTTCGCACCGATCTCCGTGTAGCTGACCGTCCCGGAGGCAAAACTGTGATCCTGAGGCACGTCGCCCACCGATGCCCCTTTGAAAATCTGGGTATTCTCACCGATCAGGGTATGCCCGGAAAGGTAGCAATGCGGACCAACGACACAGCCCGCCGCCAGCTGAACTGGACCTTCCACGACCGAATACGGGCCGATTGAGACCGTGGGATCTATCTGCGCTTCTGCCGAAATTACGGCTGTAGAATGGATTTTAGCTTCACTCACCTGATCTTCTTCCCGCTTCGTCTGATGGCTCAAGCAGTAGCATAATCGCCTTTGCAGCGGGTGCGAATTCACTGCGCCATGCTCGTGACTCGCTCGCGGTAGAGTACTTGTGCTATTTTAGGATAGATGGAGAGACGCAGATGAGCAGCAAGGGACGATATTCCCCGGCCGACATTGAGCCAAAATGGCAGCAGTTCTGGGTGCAGAATAAGACCTTTAAGGCTGATGTCGATCATAGTAAAGAGAAGCTCTACGTCCTAGACATGTTTCCGTACCCAAGCGGCGCGGGCCTGCATGTCGGCCATCCGGAAGGCTACACCGCCACCGATATCTGGTGCCGCTATAAACGGATGCGCGGCTACAACGTCCTGCACCCAATGGGCTGGGACGCGTTCGGCCTGCCAGCCGAGCAATACGCGATCCAGACCGGGACCCACCCGGCCATCACCACCAAGAAGAACTGCGATACGTTCCGCCGGCAGATCCAGGCACTGGGCTTCTCCTATGACTGGGATCGCGAGGTAAACACGACGCAGCCAGACTACTTGAAGTGGACCCAGTGGATCTTTACCCAGCTGTACAGCACCTGGTTTGATGCCGACGCGCAGCGCGGCCGCCCGATCCAGGAGCTGCCGATACCGGCCGAAGTCGAGGCGCAAGGCGCCGAAGCCGTGCGCGACTATCGCGGCGAACACCGGCTCGCGTATTATGATGATGCCCAAGTTTGGTGGTGCCGTCAATGTCGGACGGTCTGCGCCAACGAAGAAGTGCAGAACGATGGCTCGCACGAGAAATGCGGCAGCAAAGAAGTCGAGCGTCGCTTTCTCAAGCAGTGGATGTTGCGGATTCCGCATTACGCAGAACGGCTGTTGGCTGGCCTGCAATCAGTCGACTGGCCGGCAGGCATCAAAGACATGCAGCGCAACTGGATTGGCCGTAGCACGGGCGCGGAGGTGGACTTTGCGCTCGCGGAGGGCGACGGCAAGCTGCGCGTCTACACGACTCGGCCCGACACGCTGTTCGGGGCCACGTACATGGTCGTGGCGCCGGAACATCCGTCGCTGGCCACACTCACCAGCGACGAGCAAGCGGAGGCGGTCACTGCCTATTGCAGCGCCGCGGCGTTGAAGTCTGATCTGGACCGCACCGAGCTGGCGCAAGAAAAAAGCGGCGTCTTCACTGGCTCGTACGCGATCAACCCGGTCGACGGCGAGCGCATCCCGATCTGGGTCGCGGACTACGTACTGATGGACTACGGCACTGGGGCCATCATGGCCGTTCCGGCGCATGACTCACGTGACTTCGAGTTTGCCAAGATGTTCAAGCTGCCGATTCGCTGCATCATGATGCCAGATACCGAGGATTGCGAACTCCGCAACCAGGTGCTGACTGGCGCGGCCTGCTGGACCGCGGATGGGGTCTATATTTCGTCGGCGAATGATGCAGAAGGCCTAGATATCAACGGCAAGTCAAAGGCCGATGGCATCGCCACGGTCATCGACTGGCTGGGGGCTCGGGGCTTGGGCGAAGCGACGGTGAACTACAAACTGCGAGACTGGCTGTTCAGCCGGCAGCGGTACTGGGGCGAGCCGTTCCCGATCATTCACTGGGAAGACGGCGAGATCTCGCTGGTAGACGTAGACGATCTGCCACTCACCTTGCCAGACCTGCAAGAGTACATCCCGGGTGAAGGTGGCGAATCCCCGTTGGCAAATTCCGGCGACTGGCTCGACGTCGTAGATCCGGCAACCGGGCGCAAGGGCCGCCGCGAGACCAACACCATGCCGCAATGGGCTGGCTCCTGCTGGTACTACCTGCGCTACATGGACCCGAAAAATGATAGCGCAGCCTGGGATGCGGAGGTCGAGAAGTACTGGATGCCGGTAGACCTGTATGTCGGCGGCGCGGAGCACGCGGTGCTGCATCTGCTGTATTCACGGTTCTGGCACAAAGTCTTGTTTGACCTGGGCCACGTCAGTACCGATGAGCCATTCCAGAAGCTGTTCAATCAGGGCATGATTCTGGCTCACGCCTACGAAGATTCGGTCGGCTCCAAAGTGGCGTCTGATCTGGTCGAAACGCGCGACAACAACTACTTCCACATCGAAACTGGCCAGCAGCTCAAGCAGATCGTGGCGAAGATGAGTAAGACGCTCAAGAATGTGGTCAATCCCGACGACGTGGTCGACGAGTTCGGTGCCGATACATTGCGTCTTTACGAGATGTTCATGGGCCCGCTACAGGCGGCGAAGCCGTGGAATACGGAGAGCCTGGCTGGGGTCAATCGGTTCTTGCAGCGCGTCTGGCGGTTGTTTATCGCAATCGAAGGGACCTGTCACGCGCATCTGAATGACCAGCCCGCAACTCGTGAGCAGCAACGCGTTCTGCACCAGACCATCCGGAAGGTGACCAAGGACATCGAGTCGATGGACTTCAATACTGGCATCAGCCAGCTGATGATCTTTGTCAACGCTTTCTCTGGCGCGGAGCAGTTGAACCGTGAGGTGATGGTGGATTTTCTAAAGCTGGTCTCGCCGTTCGCGCCTCACCTGGCCGAAGAAATCTGGCAGCGCCTGGGCAATCCAGATACCTTGGCCTACGAGCCTTGGCCAGTGTTCGACGAGTCCCTGGCTGCCGTGGACGAGGTGGAGATTCTGGTCCAGATCAAGGGCAAGCCCAAGGCGCGTATCGTCTTGCCGCCGACTGCCGATGCCAAGACCATGGAGGAAACGGCGCTGGCTCATGAGGACGTGCAAGCTGCGATCGCTGGCCTGACCGTACGGAAGGTGATTTGCGTTCCTGGCCGCCTGGTGAACATCGTCGCCACGTGACCACTGCGCACCTGCGTCTGACTGAACAAGGAATTGAGCTTTTATCCCATGTTCAGGCGGGCGCAAAGCGCACGGAGTTTGCTGGGTGTCATGGCGACGCCCTTAAGCTCCGGCTCGCAGCCCTGCCCGTGGACGGGAAAGCGAACAAGGAGATCCTACGTTTCCTCGCCAATCACTGTAACGTTACAAGGCGTGCCGTCTGCATTCTCGCAGGCGCGAAGTCGCGGCGGAAGCGACTGAGCATCCACGGTGAGTTGCAAGCGCTCTGCGCTCGCCTTGAGTTTCCTGCCGCAAAGGATCTTGATCGGGGCACTCCGCCTGGGCAATGATTTTCCGCACGGCCCGGCCGAAAAATGGAACCGCTACCGCTCGTCCTCCTACACACCTCGTATCGGATCGGGTTGAGGAGAGAGATTGAAGGCGTGGTCCCATGGAATCGCCCACCCCTATCGTCCACCTGGGCCCCCCTAAAGAGTCGTGTACACCGCGAAAGTTGCCCCCTTTGCTGACGAAAACGTTGAAGATTGGTACCGCGGGGATTTCCGCCGGATCGATATCCCTGCCCCCACCGAACAGGATCGACAGCTTCCTGACTCCCGGCCACGCCAACGTCCCCGCTGGCTGCCGCAGTCGCCTCGGAGATATTTGGCACTTTTTGCGATTGCGGTCCTGAAATTTACTGGCATTGTTTTTAGCGCTTGAACCCCTTAAATTCCCTTTATCTAAAGAGCTGCTTTCATGGACTTCTCTGCTCTGGCCTCCTCGGTCCGCTCCTTCCAATCATCTTCCCGTCGTCTTGTCGGACATGTTCCTACCATCGCCCTCACGCCAGTCGTTGACGGGCGGACTGGTGCCTATGAAGGCAACGTCGAAGGCACCTGGCAGTTGGTCGAACGCGTGTACAACTTGTTGAAGGATGTGCAGCTTCCCGATGGCACGCCGATTCGCCTGGTAACACCGCCAGAGATTGTCTATGGCGCCCGGACTGGGGCCCTGGCACAGGAGCACTACTTACGCGAAGGCGTGTCCGCAAACATCTGGATCAGCCGCTCTTGGGCCTACAGCGACGAGCTGATGTCCGCATGCCAAGGCATTGGCAGCACAGAATGGCACCAGGCTGCGTATGGCTTGAATCAGACAGATCGCCCCGGCGCTGTCTGGTTGCAGGCATTCTGCGCGGCAATGGATGAGAAGGAACGTCCGATCTTCAAGATCTATAACCCAGATCTCGAAGGCGAAGAAGGCGAACTGGCACCATTCGTCGCTGAGCGGCTGCAGCGGTTTACCCGTTGCGCCGCAGCAGTCTCCGAAATGCGCGGTAAGAACTACTTAAGTGTCGGCGGCGTATCCATGGGAATCATCGGCAGCGATGTCGTCCGTAACGTGCTGCTGAAATACTTCGGCATGGGCTCGGTATTTGTCGACATGGTGGCCATTCGCGGGCGCATCGACCACAACCTCTACGACCACGAAGAGTTTGACCGCGCCTTCGCCTGGTTCAAGAAAAGCTTCGAGTTCACGTTCAACGACAACGGCCCGAAGTGCGACGACGACCTGCTCGCCGAGTCGATCAAGATGACACTCATTGTCCGGGACATGATGGTGGGTAATCCACGGCTTGCCGACCCGGCAGTCGGTAAGGCGCAGGGCTTCACCGCTGACGTCGAACATGCGCAGGGCTACAACGCCATCGCAGCTGGCACCCAAGGCCAACGCCAGTGGACGGATCTGTATCCGAACTTTGACCTGACCGAGTCTATTCTCACGACCTCATTTGACTGGGATGGCCCGCGCGAGCCCTACGTCGTGGCCACCGAGAACGACTGCAAAAATGCGCTCGGCATGCTGGTCGCCCAGCTGCTCACAGGCCTGCCGCAGTTGTTCGCCGACATTCGCACGAACTGGACACCGGAAAGCATCCAGAAAGTGACCGGTGTTGATGTCGAGGCGTTGGTGCCTCGCGGCCTGATCGATAAGCGAAACTCCGGTGCCGCATCGCTGGACTTCGCGGTCGACGTGATCGGCCTCGTCGCCCCAGACCACGATTTAGCGCCGCACGAGGTATCACGCGCGATTCGTGGCGATAAGGAATTGCAGCAGAGGCTGATCGACGCCGCCTGTGGCGGCACCCATTACATGGCAGCTATCCTCGAATATTTTCCAGGCGATGGCCTCTCCAGCCATTATCGAACACCCGGCGGAGTCCCCATGACAGCATACCGCTACAACACCGTTGGGCAGAAGCTCAGCGTCTCTATTGTGGAGGGCGAAACGGTGTCGTTGCCCACTGAGGTCGAGGACAAGATTTCCGAGGTCACGAACCCGACTTGGCCCGAGAGCTACTGGGCGCCATACGGCATGACCTCGTTCGAGTACATGTCTGCCATGGGACCGAATCATGATGCTAATTCATTCGGTCTGATCGGTGCCGACCTCATCACCATCAACGCCATGCTGCGAATCCCGGTAGACTTCCACAATATCGCGGACGAGGAAATCTTCCGTCCGAGCATGTGGGATCGATTTGGTGGCGACGATTTTCGCGCTTGCGAACATCTGGGACCGGTATACGCCTGATGGCTGAGGAGCCTAAGAAGAAGCGGCCCATCCGACTGGGATCGTCTAAGTCCAAGAGCGGCAAAAAGCCAACTCGATCGCTCATGCGTGGTACCAAGACCAAACCGGGTGCCAAGGCCAAACTGGGTGCCAAGGCCAAGCCGCCGACTCCTAAGCTCACCGAACCCATCGATACAGCGGGCGAGCCTCCTCCGGTAGAGAGCCAGGCTCCGCCGCCGCCCCCGCAGAAGAAATCCCTGCGCATGCGGAAGGCGCCGCCAGGCAAGACGGCTCCCGCGCCGCCGAAGCCCCCAGTGCTCCCGCGGCAGTCGGCCCCCACCCTTCAGCCAGCCGATCACACAACGAAGGCGGTAGCACCGTCGCCACGAACACCGAGCAGCACCCCAGTCGTCACTAAACCAAAGATCCGAACCGGCCCCCGGACGACAGGTGAAGAGCCAGAGAACAAGAAGGTTCTCCCCAACTCGCCCGGCTTACCGTACGCGCTGGTTCAGGGCGAGCTCGTCGACGCCCCGGGCTCCCAGTCTGCAGTATCGCCCAAGCAACGCTCATCGCTCGAGCGGCCGACTGACACCGGGTCGCTGACAATGCGAATACCAACGTTGCGCAATAAAGCACCCGCGCAGGCTCAAGCCGTGGCCCCCACCGGGGCAATGGCAATGGCCGCTGGGGCCAGCCCCCAGCCCCCCCGGGATCTTGCGGATTCTCTTCGCGCCCACCCACTGCCCGATGCGCTCCAGCCTGGCCAGCGGCCGGTCGATAGCCGGGAAGTCGAGAAGCTGGCAGCGGGAGAGCGGAGCTTATTGGACGCGCAGCGGCAAATCGCCACGCTCCAGAGCGGTCGTGACGCCATGAAGGAACAGAATGAGCGATTGCAGCGCGAAGTCCTGGACGCGCAGCGGCAAATCGCCACGCTCCAGAGCGGCCGTGACGCCATGAAGGAAGAGAATGAGCGATTGCAGCGCGAAGTCCTGGACGCGCAGCGGCAAATCGCCACGCTCCAGAGCGGCCGTGACGCCATGAAGGAACAGGATGAGAGACTACAGCGCGAAGTCCTGGCTCTCACCAAAGAAAATGCCGAAATGCAGACCGCGCAGACCGAGGCTCAAACCCACGGCGAAGCTGGCATTCGCTCGCTCCAACTTGACCTCGACAAGGCTGCCAGCAGAAATGGCGTCCTCCAGGGGAAATTGCAGGAGCTGATCGTTGAGAAAGTGAAGCTCACGAAAGGCAGTGAAGCACTTAAGGGAAAACTAGCCGAGGCTGAGCAACGCGCGGAAGCCCTGAAGGAGACCAGTGCTCAGGCAAAGCAGATCCCAGCGATGCGCAAAGAGCTGGCTACAGCAAACGGAAAGCTGAAGGCAGTGGTCGATCAGTACCGCACTCTCAGCGTCAAAGCCAAGGGCCACGAGGCCGCGGCCAAAGAGTATCTTGACCAGAAGATGGCGCTTGAAGCCAAGCTAGCGAGTGCCCAGAAAGTGCCGCCAGCAGCATTCCTCGCGGCCAGAAAGGAAGCAGCTGAGTTCAAAGCTCGCGCGGGAATCCTGACCAAGAAGCTTCAGGGGCTCGCTGGCTTGGATCAGAAGACGTTCGCGGACCTGAAAGAGAAGAATACAGAGCTTGAAAAAGCCGTCGAAGCCAAGAAGAGTGATGCAGCGCGGCTGACAAGGCTTGAGATCGAAAATCGGATTCTCAAGGACAAGGTCACCGAGTTGATGCGCTAAGCGCAAGGAAGACCGCAATGTTCAGGCGTGCGCGCAGAAGGAAGCTAGCCAAGGATCGCACGCAGGGCTCGGGTGCCGAACAGACCGGCCCCTTTCCAGCCGTACGCGAGTTAGTCGGGGCCCGCTATGAGATCCAACGCATCCTAGGTTCAGGGGCCTTTGGCATCGTCTACCAGGCACGTGACCTGCGCTTGGGACGAGCTGTCGCGATCAAGTGTCTCAAGCCTATGTCCGGGCAAGGCTTCGAGGATCTCCTGCTCGAAGCCAGAGTTGCGGCACAGCTGGACCACCCCAATCTTGCGACCGTCTTCGACGTGGTTGAGGCTGACGACCAGTGCGCCGTAATCATGGCCTACCTTCCCGGAGGCAGCCTACAGGATCGAATGGGTGCCGGCCCGATTGCGGGCGACCGGATCCTTGAATGGTCACAGCAGATCTTCGGCGCACTGGCCAGCGCCCATCGCGCACGGGTCGTGCATCGCGATGTAAAACCGGCCAATGTCCTGTTCGATGCCAACGGTCACCTGCAGCTCAGCGACTTTGGCATCGCGGTAGAAACTCTCGCCGCTGAGTCCATTCCGGCGGGGACCCCCAACTACATGGCCCCGGAGCAGATGATCAGCGGCCAGCCCGTAGACCAACGCGCAGACCTTTACGCGGCCGGCATCCTCATGTTTGAGCTGGTAGTCGGCGAGCGCCCTTACGACATCGGCGGGGTCTCATCCCTAAGCGAGGCGTACGATTCGCTCGAAGTTGCACCATGGCGGTCCACCATGGCAGCAAGCGGCCGCTTGCCGCTTCCCTATCTGCAGCTGGTGGATCGGCTGACGCAGCGGCGCCCCGAGGATCGGCCGCGATCGGCCGCAGCCGTCCTGCGGGTGCTAGCTCAATTGCAGCCTCGGGTCTCTGCGCGCGTCTACGCCGAGACCACTGCCGAGGAGGAACGAGAAGATATGTTTTCCGACATTCTGCGCTTCGCCCTGCTGGACAACATTATCTCCCCAGGCGAACGTCGAGACCTGATCCGCCGCGCCGAGCGTTTGCGCATCGAGCCAGGACGCGCACGCGTCATCGAAGAGGCGATTCGCAAGGAGCTGGACGTACCATCCCTTGTGCAGGTGGCCACCTTCGAAGCCGAGGCCCTGCGCTTCCTTTCGGATGGAGATATGTCAGACAGTGACGCAACCAGCCTGACAGCGATGGCTACCGAACTTGGCATCTCAGAGGAGGAGAAGTTTCGCATCCAGGATCGCGTTCTCCTCCAGTACAAACTGCAGGGAACTGAGCACACGATAGCTGCCCCCAATACACACAGCCGCGACTGATGCAGCTTCCCTGGCGCAATCTTCACTTCATCGGGCTCGGTGGCGTTGGCATGTCCGGCCTTGGCCGCATCGCACTCGAGGCTGGCGTTTCGGTAAGCGGCAGTGATCTCGTGCCCAGCACTGCCGCAAAAGAACTGGCTGGCCTCGGAGCCCAACTCACCATCGGTCACCGGGCCGGGGCCCTGCCCCTGCACAGCGACTTAGTCATCTACTCTTCCGCTGTACCAGAAGACAATCCTGAGCGCCTGGCCGCCGCAGCCGCGGGCATTCCGTCTATCCGCCGTGGCGAGTTTCTGGCGCAGATCGCAGGACGCTATGATCGCGTGATTGCCGTCGCCGGCTCACACGGCAAGACCACCATCACCGCCATGCTGGCCCACGTTGCGCAGGCGGTGTCGCCAGCCTCTCCTGGCTACCTCATCGGCGGCAGCGTGCCGAATCATCCCAGCGCTGCGGCCGGAGACGGCTCGCTATTGATCTGCGAGGTGGACGAGAGTGATGCGACGCTCACGCACATGACCTGCACCGTAGGCATCATCGGCAATATGGACGATGACCACTGCTGGAGCGTAGGCACAGTCGATAAACTCCGCGCGGCGTTTGCGGAGTTCGCAACCAGAAGCAACTCGCTCGTGCTGCCCGATTGCCCAGAGCTTGCGGAGATCGCACAGACGCATCGCAATCCGATTCTGATTGCGGAGTCCGCAGAAACTGAGGTCGCGATTCCGGGTCGTCATAATCGCTACAACGCCGTTCTTGCGAAGTCCGCACTCACCCAGCTGGGTTTTGCGGACTCAGCGATCGACTCGGCGCTGCAAACCTTTCCAGGTGTAGACCGGCGCTTGTGTCTGCGTTTTCAGGGAGCCGTGACTTTCATCGAGGATTACGCGCATCACCCGGTCGAGGTAAAAGCGGCCCTAGAAGCCATGGGCGATTACAGCGGGCGCTTGATTGTGGTCTTCGAGCCGCACCGGTGGGAGCGGGTGCGACGCTATGGTGCGGAGTTCGCAACGCTGTTAGCGGCAGCAGATCGAGTTTATGTGCTGCCGACCTTCGCCGCCTGGATGGATGACACGCATCTCGGCGGCGTCGAGGCGCTGGTGGCCGGAATCGGCCCACAGGCTTGCCTAGCGACCAAACATTGGCGGGCTCTGGCCGCAGAAATTGCGGAGTTCGCAAATCCGGGCGATGTGATTTTGAGTCTGGGGGCAGGCGACATCAATCAGCTGACTGCGCCGCTGGTGGAGGCATTAGCGGAATAAGAGAGAATGTCCAACAGCGAACATGGAATTTCCAATTACCCAATAAAGACAGCCGAGCCCGCTCAGGACTTGGCCATTGGACATTCACTGTTGGCGATCGGATATTCAGACCATCACTCGCCGGGCCCAACGGTAATGCCGCGGTGAAACTCGACAATGCCGTGGGTGATGGCCCGGGCCAGCTTGTTCTGATACCCCTCGTTCGCCAGCAGTGCCTCTTCTTTGCGGTTACTCAGGAAGCCGGTTTCGAGCAGGACGGCGGGGCAATGGGCATCCCGTAGGACTTTGAAGCGCCGGTACTTCACGCCACGGTCGTTGGCTTTGGTGTAGCTGATGAGCCGGCGGTGAATGCTGTAAGCAAGAAGGCCGTTGTAGGCGTCGTTAGCGTTACCGGCGACTTTGGTCTTCTCAACGTCGTTCTTGTGAATGGAAGCGCCGTATTGCGGCGTTACCAGAAAGGTCTCGATCCCGTTCACGGTTTTCACGGTCGCGCTGTTGTTGTGAATGGAAATGAAGAGATCAGCGCCCTTAGCCTTGGCCATTTTGGTGCGCGCGTCGAGCGAGGGGAAGCTGTCATCTTTACGGGTAAGCAGAACTTCGTAGCGGTACTGCTCGAGCATGGATTTCACCCGGCGAGCAAGCATCAAGTTAATGTTCTTCTCGAGCAACTTGGTGCCTTTGGCACCGTCGTCCTGACCGCCATGGCCGACATCCAGGACGATGCGGCGCACTGGCTTCTTGCCAATGCCCCAGGGGCGCAGCACGGGGTCGACGAAGTACCGAAAGTCCTGATGACTCAGCGTCAAGGTTCCCTTGTGCATGCGCGGCGCGAACATCAGGGTGACGAGCACGCCGTCGAAATAGGCTTTGCGACTGTTGTTGGTAAATTCGATGGTGCGCTGGTCGTTGCGCAGGACTGCGGTCTCGCCGCGCATGCCAGCTTGAAAGCCGTAGTAGCGGGCCACGTCAGCGACGTAGACGTAGGTGCGCCCGGCTATCTTGGCAGAATGAATGGTGAATCCTGAGTTAGCCGTCGCGGCAAAAGTTAGCAGGGCCAGGAGGAGAACGAGGGGGGCGTGGGGAAAATGGGGATGCGTCATCGGTGCGGTGCTCGGTGCAGCTTGGGTACGCTACAGTCTGGCAATTATCCGCCGGTCTGCAACTTGTCTACTCGAATTTCGTGGGATAAACACAAAAAGGCCGACCGGGAGAACCCGGTCGGCCTTGGCGAGAGAGGCAGAGTTACTCCTCCTCTACACTCTTCTCGATGGCGGTGATGGCCGTCACGGTAATGACTCTGGCGCCATCGGCCACTGCCACCGAACTTTCGGTGGTGGCTGAGACCGATTGTCCCACCCAATCTGCGAGATTGGCAGCCGAAGCCACATCTGCGCTGATCGAAACGTCTGTGTCCTCAATGCTGATCACGTAGCCACCGTCGTTGCTAACTGTGCCAACCAGTATCAACTCGGCAGCCAGCAGGGGGCTGATGGTGAGCAGTGCTATCAGGATGAACTTATTCATGTCTTTTCTCCTTGGTTAAAGTTTGGCTGACCGGGAAGATTCCCCCGGTCAGCCGGTTCAGGGCGGGTCAGGGCGTGGGCATAATCGAGAGCCCGGTGCCGCTGAGGTCGATATACCAACGCGACCTGTTGGTTTTCCACTTACTGGACCCGTCGGTGTTGTGCAGGTTCACCGTCAGGTCGCCAGTGATGGTGTAGGTCGTACTGGTACTGAGATTGGTGGCAGCGCCATCAATCGTCAATGTCCGATCTGCACTCCGTGGCCGGAAGGTAACGGAGGAAGCGGAACCATTGTAGCTGTAGCCTCCACCACCAGACTTCAACGTAGACTGGGTGATGGTCCCTGTGGGAGTCACCATGGTGAACGCCACCGCAGCGTTGCTCCCATAGTTCAGGTTCACTTCACCAGCCACAGTTGATCCAATGGGCACTGTAGGCGGTATAGGTGGTGCCACACCGTCGTCATCTTCGATGGTGAAGGTGAGCACTGCGTTTGTCCCTAGGAACGTTTCCACTGGATTGGACAGCGTAAGCACGACTGTTTCGGCAGATTCCTCGGCTGCATCATTCACGATTGGCAGAGACAGCGAGGCAGTCAGAGTACCCGCAGGCAGAAACAGGGTTCCACTCTGTAAGCTGTAGTCTACGCCGCTTCCGGTCGCTGTGCCTGTCACCGTATAGTCCACCTGAACAGCTTTTCCCTGCACACTGCTCAGTTCAACTTGAATGTTCGCCGAGCCGGCAGATTCGGCACCGTTGGCAGCTGCCGCAGTGAAGCTGATATCAGGATACGCCGGTGCTGGAGCATCAGCCGACGTGTAGCAGATATCTGCGCCGGTGAGCGAAATCCACCAATGCCCATGCGCTGCCCCCCAGCTTCTGGGACTGGGCTTGGTATTACGCAAGTTTATGGTCATGTCTCCAGAGAACGTGTAGCGCTTGTTGGTGTCAAGCGTAACACTTTCGCCATTGATGGTCATGGTCCGTCCGGTTGCTTTTACCATGACCTGCACCTGTGAGGCAGGACCACTGTAGCTCATGTTGGTGTTTCCATTTGCATGGAAGTAGTCCTTCATGTCGATCATGTCGGTGTTACCGCTGTCGGTTGTATAGCTGAAAATGTTCCCATCGCTGTTGGCTGGGTTGATGTTCAGATCACCACCACCAAGTACGTCGGTACAATTATCGTTATCCAAGACGCCGTAGGTGTGCACCGGAGTAGTCCCCAAGGTGGCATTAACCGGTGACACCAGGGTGATCTGGATGGTCTCATCTTCTTCAATATCAAGGTCATCGATGATCGTGAGCGGTATGAACATCGTGGTCTCGCCAGGAGCAAAGCTGATCGCGCCCACGGATGCGGCAGAGACCCCGCTGCTAGCCATGGTGAAGTCGCCCCCCGCGGTTGCGGTACCACCTGTATGGCTGTAGCCCACGGTGACGGCGTCGGTCGAGGCTGCGGAAAGCACCACGGTCAAGATCGGGTTGGTCACGGATTCGGCATTGGCAGATGCAGACACCAGGAAGGACACCGTTGGAAGCTCGGCTTCGGGATCATCGGAGTCGTCATCCAAGATGGTGTGGGTGTGCGTGGGGATTTCGCCAAGATCTGCATTGGCCGGGTTGGTCAAGGTCACGACAATCGTCTCACTCTCCTCAACGAGCGTGTCGTCGATGATCAGGGCGGTAATTGCTGAGCCGAGCAAAGGTACAGCCACAGTTCCTGCTGCCAGGGTGTAGTCAAGGCCCGCAGTTGCGGTACCAGTCACAACATAGTCAACGCTGATGTCAGAGCCAGGGGCTGCTGCTGCAGCTACGCCACCATTTCCATTTCCAAGGCTGCGGACTTCAAGTGCGAAGGAAGCACTGCCAACACCCTCGCCTCCGGCCGATCTGGCCTCAACAAAGCCAACGACGTAGGTGTCGTCGACATCAGGATCGTCCGGATCGTCCGGATCGTCCTCGCTCGTGGATTCCAGCGTAAAGCAGATATCGGCAAAGGCGATCGCTGGATCGGAGACCTGGTAGCTGGCGTCACCATTGTGGCTGAACTCCAGCGAAGCGCTGGCAATGCCAGCACCAGCGACGACAAAGGTGTAGTTTCCTGGATCACCGGGAGCAGCGCTACAGGCATCCCCCGCGATCTGCAGATCGCCTGGGGCGCCACCGCCGTCACCCGGCAGCAAGTCAGCAGAGGATGTGTAGCTCAGCGTGGATTTGTCCACGATTGTCCCAGACGCGTCGTAGGCCACGAGACTAACACCGTGCGAGGTCGCACCTGCGGGGTTGTAGTCACCGTAGTCAAGCATACGCATGGAAAAGAGACTGACCGTACCGCTATTGGCAAAGGAAAAGGTAAAGTCATTGGCTCGGTTTGCCTCTGCTTCGGAGGCATCGCCGAAGGTGGCGGCATTCCCACAGCCTGTTTCGGTGCTGTTGCCGCTGTTGGGCGCGGTAAACAGGAACGGTTCCTGACCCTGCAGGAGGGCTACACCGGTTGCGGTCGAGGCAGTCACAATCAACGCTTCGTCGATCACGCCCTGGCCCTCGATTGAGGTCCCCGCAGCCAGATCAATCATGGTACAGATCTTTCCACCAGTAAACTGGGCCATGTCCGTGCGTTGCGGCTTGAACACTTCGATCATGAACATCGCCTGATCGCGTGCTGCATAATCGACCGTAATGGGCCAACTCACCTCGACATTGATGAAGAAGCTCATCGCCTCATCGGCGTCGTCATTGTAGGCAGCGCCTGTCTTCCAAGCCAGCATTCCGGCACTGAAGTCCACCTTCTCGCCCGTCATTTGCTGCACACGGAATACGCCTGAGGTGTGAAATTCAGGATCCCAGTCATCGTCTAGGTTCATGGCGCTGAAGCTGATCTTAGCAGCTGCACCAGGCAGCAGGTCGTCACTGCTCCAAATCATATCCGCGGCAGACGCTGCGGCTACGCCAACTCCGCCGTCAAGCAGTGGTCCGTCATTCGGACCTGGCTTGCTGTCGGGGAACGCATTGATGAAGGCCCAGTCTGCCCGCACTTCACTGCGCACATAGTGGAGGAACTGTTCAGCGGAATCTGCCGCATTTGATTGTGCCATTGCCTCGCTGTGCGCCTTCATGCCCACGGGCATCAGGCCCATGATCACGACGATGCCTGCGACAACGACGATTAGCGCCAGCACGATTTCGGTCATGCTAAAGTAATTTCGTTTTAAGGAGTTCATGGTCTCTCTCTTGGGGTTACTTGTTGGTGGACTGATCGCGCTGCTTGCGCTCAGCCCCGAAAATCACGCCGCCAGATCCGCTGCCCTTGACATTTGCCTTGGGTAGCAGGTCTTCGAGCCTGATCAGTTGCGGTTTCTGGTTGCTTGGCTTGTCCATCTCTGGGCCTCTCCGGTTGGTTCTAAAAAACTGTGCACCAGTACCAAGCAGGTCGAATGCCAATGTCCGCAAGCCAGCTAAGCAGGCGAAGCGGCACGCACCCGAGCAGGGACAGACTCAACACAATGCACCGAGTGAACCACTATGAGCCACACCGCAGCCTCGTTTCGAGCCATTCAGTTTTTAATGGCGGCGCTCGGAACGAGAGACCGCCACAGGCAGCCCCGCGAAGCGAAACAGTCCCTCTGCAAGGGTGTACGTCTAACGTTGGAAGGTCACAACTTTAGCGACCAAGGAGCGCACCGCTCCCTCGGACTGGGGGAAACAATCGGTCGAACGCTCAAACAAGGGGAGTAAAGCAGTTCGGGGCGGAACTTGTGGTCTGCCCGATGGCTGGGGAAACCCAAGACCTTGAGTGTGATGTAATCTGAGCTCATAGCGAGCGATTCAAACAATGTCGTGCCGCGGGGAACCAGATGTTTATCGAGTTGGTAAACGATACCAGCCGACACAATGGTGGCAGCTATGTGGTCGGACCTGGCGGTGAGTTTCTGCTTCAGCGAGACGAGAAGCCGGATGTGGAGGTGATTGGCCTGCACATCGGCGGTGTGCGTGATCTGATGCGCAACGGCCAGAGGACGTGGATGAGTCCCAACCAGCTCCGGCCACAAGCTTACGTGCTTTAGCTTGGCGACATTCAGGATCGACAGGTTGATGGTCCGGTCTTGCGAACGGCGGCTTGCCGCGTAGGGTACGACATTCTTCAAACGCAATGTGCGGGACTGATGAACGGAACTACACAAATCACCAGAATTATCGAGTGGGACATGGGACACCGTGTGCCCAATCACAAGAGTAAGTGTCGAAATCCTCATGGCCATCGCTACCGGCTTGAGCTGACCGTGCGCGGGGCTGTGATTGCCACGCAGGGGGATAGTTCAGAAGGCATGGTGCATGACTTCGGCGACCTGAAAACTGCGCTCACCAAGCACATTCACGATGTGCTGGACCACGGGTTCATGCTGGCCGAGTCGGATACCACGATGCGAGCCTTCTACGAATCGTGCGATGAAGAGTTTCGGGTCGTTGTGGTGCCCTTCATTCCCACCGCAGAGAATATCGCCTGTTGGTGCTATGAGCAGCTCAATGGGGTCATTCCGCGGTCCTTGAAGATCGCGCGGCTTCGACTTTTCGAGACGCCAAATTCCTGGGCGGACTATCTTCCGGAAAATGCTGAATGAGCAGACGCAGGTTTAACCTTATTGAGCTGGTGATCGTGGTCACGGTGCTACTGTCAATCGGCTCCCTGTTTCTCCCGACGATCATCAAAGTGACTGCGCACGGTCAGATTGCCGCGTGTCAGGATAATCTTCGACAGCTCCATAAGGGTTTAAACCTGTATTCGAGAACCTACGAGGGCTTGCCCCCGTGGGAAGATGGCTGGGTCAATGCGGTTGCGGCCATGGATGGCCTGACAGTGGATCAAAGAGTGGCCCCGGCAGGCGCCTTCGCCTGCCCTTCACAGAACCTTGTATCCCACGACTCTAGCCAGGAAGCGGAGGCCTTTTGGCGGGGAAGCACCTATGGCATCAATCAGCACATTTCCAGCAAACTGACCAATGAATGGCAGGGGAAGTACGATCAGTTCTACCAAATGCAATACCAAGGTCTGCTCGACCCTTCCGCCACGGTCCTGTTGGCAGACGCTGCTGGCGGAAATTTTTTCCATGATTTCGCGTATGACACCACGGTCTCTGGCTTCAGCATGACCGGTGCTACGTTTGCCGATGCGCTCGGCACGCAACCAGCACTTGGCTTGCCCTACGCTCGACATATCGGCGACCAAGCGCTTTTCCTGTTCGTGAACGGAGCCGTCGAGACGCGCCAGAGCTGGCCCAACTACATGGGCGGAAAAGGCACCGGAGGCTATGACTTCTGGCATGGCGAGCATAAAAAACTGGAGCCTTCCACGCGAAAGGAAGAGTAGATTGTGACCGGGCTCTTGCACCCTCAACCACTTCCGTTGCCCGCTGGCTTCGACGCACCCTAGATGCAAGAGTTGTTCAATCCGTAGACCTTCTGACCTCGCCCAATCGATGGCGTCCGCATCGTGGGTCGAGGACGCGACGAGCCTCAGGCAAGCTACCTGCTACTGCATGACGATCTTCCGGACGTGGTCATCATGTCGGAACAGGAGCGCAATCTCTGGGGCCTCTGCACCGGTGAGAACTCGGTGGAAAGCATCTGCCAACAGTATCTAATTCACCGCCGAACGTTGATCCTGCAGTGCCTCATTACAATGGTCAAGCGGCTGTGGGCTGCCGGCTTTTTGGCGTCTGATCCAGAAAATGCCGATGCCCCACACCCCCGGAAAAAGCGTACTAGCTTTGATATCCCAGGTTCCGATCTATTCGCCCGCGCACTGGCAGCTTTACCCTTGCCCCTACGTCGCCTTTAGGTACTGGGGTTGCTGGCAGTGATCACGTTCTGCAGCTTGATCCTCGCGGCGACAGCGCTGGATCAATACATCTTCCCTGCTCGCGGGAATGTCCCTGAGTACTACATGGACCAGATCGTCCTGATTGTGGTTCTGTTCATGATTATCGGCTTCGTTCGGGAGTGCTTTCGGTTACTCGCCAGGACCCCGATCTTTCGAGACTTGCATCCGGAGCGATTACGTGTCACCATCCCCTTCGTCGAGACCATGGTCTTGGAAGAGGACGAATAGGTGGTGCGAAAGGGCGATAACAGCAGAGATTTATACGTGATCAAAAATGGCTCCGTCCGCGTCGTGGCTGGCAGTGACGAGGAAGAAGAAACGATCTGCGAACTCGGCCCCTAGGATTATTTTGGCGAGATTTCGCTGCTTCTTGGTGTCCCGCGCACAGCTACAGTGCGCTACAACGAGGTGACGGAACTGCTGGTGATTCGGCGCAAAGCTGCGGACCGACTCCAATCAGGAAGCCAACTTTTCTCTGCGAACCTCAAAGAAATCGGGGAGAATTGCCGCAAGGTTCCCGACTGAGGCCGCCTTTCCTCCAGGCGTTGAGTTGCCGTGCATTTCTGCGGCCCAGAACTCAGACCGTTGTCCCAAGTAATTGTCCAACAGCCAACAAGGAATTTCCACTTGTCAAATGAAGAGCGTCGAGTAGGTATTCCATGTCTTGGACATTGTAAATTCCTTGTTGGATGTTGGACATTCACGACTCCGAAAAAGGACTGCTCGCAAATCAGTGTCTATTTCCTGGCAAAGGAACGGTCGGGTTTACGCAGGGACGTCTGAGCTCTGGCGGCCAAGCCTCAGCGATCTTGATCCGGGAACTGCGCCTGAGCGAGGATCATCCGCACGGCCCGGAAAATGGAAACGGTACCGATCGACCTCGCCCTCATCCTCCTACGCACCTCGTATCAGATTGGGTTGAGGAGAGAGTTCGACGCGGGAGGTTGACGGCGTGGCAACCTAGAATCGCCCACCTCTATCTTCCATCTGGCCCGCCGAGGAGTCGTGGACACGGCGACAACTGTCCCTTTCGAGGACGAAGACGAGGGAAATCCCTGAGCCTGTTCAATCTGCCGCGAGCTCAGCTCTCTGAAGCTGCAGAAACTCCTCTAAAAACTTGCGCGCAATCGGTGCCGCCGTTCCCCCGCCAGACTGCCCATCCTCTACCAGCACCGTCACCGCGTAGCGCGGCCGGTCGTACGGCGCAAAGCAGGTAAACCACGTATTCTTACGTCGCGCATCCCGAGGCCCGATCTCAGCCGTACCGGTCTTCCCAGCGATCTGCACAATCTCCGATCGCGCGCTGGGCGCTGTCGCGGCCGCTCCCACAACCACACTCCTCATCGCCTCGCGAATCAGGGCAAAATGTTCGGGTGCCGCATCGATCTTGCCGGTGAACTGTCGCGGCCAAATCTCAATCGGTCCCTTGTCATCCCTGAGCGCCTCGACCAGCCGGGGTTTGAGAACGTGGCCACCGTTAGCAATAGCCGCTGTGACCACGGTGGCCTGCAGAGGGCTGATATTAATAAAGCCCTGCCCCATCGAGACCAGCGCCGTATCAAAGGCGCGCCAGTTGCGATCAAGCTGGCGTTTCAACGCCGTGCGCGACGGCCGGCGCCCCCGCGACCAGCGGCGCGAGACCTCAAGGCCAGGGAGCTCTCCGATATTCGCTTCCCGCATCGTTGCCTCGAGCCGGTCTACCCCTAATTTCAGACCGGTTTCGATAAAGAACGGGTTACACGAGCGTTCGAGTGCCTGACTCACCGTCAATGATCCATGCCCGCTCTTCACCGCACAGCTGATCCTGCTGCCATCCCCAAACGCATAGTACCCTGGACAAGGAAACTCCGTCGCGGGGTCGATGACTCCATGATCGAGAGCGCAGAGCGCCACCAGCGGCTTCACGATCGAGCCTGGAGCGTAATCCGCATGCACGGCCCGGTTGCGTAGCGGCGTGCCTGGTGCGGCCAATATCTCGCCATACCCTGATTCCCTCTGCAGCCCCATCAGGTCAAAACCAGGCGCGGAGACACATGCGAGCACCGCTCCCGAATCGACATCCATCGCCACCAAAGCGCCACGAAGCCCAGACAACTGCGACTGCGCAATGCGCTGCGCGCGGCTGTCGATCGTCAGATGCAAATCTGCGCCCCGCTGGGCTGGATCCTTGCCCACAGATTCGTAGAAGAAGCCCGTACTATCTACCTTCACAAACTCCATCCCGCCCTGACCGCCAAGCTGATCATCGAACGCCGCTTCCAGGCCCGCTCGGCCATGCAACTCCGGCAGCCAGTAATTAAATTCATTTCGCTCGCTCTCGGTGGCGGGGTCTCGTCGCCCGACCCATCCCAGCAGATGACTCGCAAGATCTCGCTCTGGATACACGCGCCCCAGCCCAGTATTCAAGTCCAGCCCAGCGATCCCCGGCATCTGCTCTTGGAGCACAGCCAGCTCATGGTCCACCAAATTGCGAAAAATCGGCAACCGCAGCGCGGGCCGTACCCGCATGTGCCTCGTTATCTCACGAATTCCCACAGTCGGGACTCGTTCAATCAGACTGCCTATATCCTGCACCGTCGCGTATATGTAGTCTGCTGTCGCCTGCCTCGCGCCTTTGCCCGGCACGCGACATTCAGTCAGTGAACACACCAGTGTGACAGCTCCCAGCTGGCGCGCAATGCGAAACCCGTCCGGCAGCCCAGATTGCCGCAATCGCGCCACATTTTCCGGAGAAAGCGTACGATAAAACGTCAGTTCGCCGCTAGAGCGCGTCCCGATCGCGGCCAGTAGTTGCGTGTCGGTCACCGCCACCGCTCGGCCCACTGTCCGCTCAAGCTGTGACCGCACCTCACGCAGATGATCCCTCGTGGCTCGGTAGGAACTGACTGGGCGCTGCCGCATCTCGTGCACGTGCAGGTACGCATCATGGCTAGGCTCGTTATCAGCGAGCAGTGCGCCATCAGCGGCGAAGATTCTGCCACGCACCGGCGCCAGCCGAATCCGCCGGAAGGTCTGCTTCGAAATCTGCGCCTTGTAGGTAGCAGTTTGCGTCACCTGGATCGACCATAGCCGCCCGGCGAGCATCAAAGGCACCAGCGAAAATACACCTGCCAAAAGCAGCAGGCGCCACGTGCACGCGCGCCTCAGCCGATCTACATCAGTCTCCATCTGCCTCCGATACTCGCCTCTAATCCTCGCTTCTCCTGCCTAGTACCCTACTCCATCTACGCACACGTGGCACGGTAGAGCGGAACCAATCTTGACGATAAGGTGTCTGATCGTATAGTAGCGGTTTGTCAATTCGATGCGTGTATGCGCGCAACCATGCACGCGATGCATTTAGATAACCACGCAGGATCTTATGCCACAAGCCAAATTCGTTGTACTTTCCAAAGAACTGCGCGGGCAGTCCTTTGAATTGAGAGAACGCATGTACACGATTGGAAGGGTCGAAGCCGCGGACATTTGCATCCCCGACTCTACCATCTCCTCAAGCCATGCCGAAATTCACTACAACGACGGCGAGTACAAAGTCGTCGATCTCGGGAGCTCAAACGGTACTAGAGTCAATGGAGCACGCTTTACCGGCGAGCACGAACTCAAGCACAGTGATGTTCTCCAGGTGGGTGAAGTCGAACTCATGCTCGACAACCCGAACTCCACGGAAGCTCGTGTCGTTGAAACCAGAACTAATATTTCACTTGAAACAAACCCGGCGATGGGCATCACCGAATTGTCCAACCTCAACGCCAATCACAAGACTCACAAGAAGGCAAGTCCCCTCGCCAACAAAGTGTTTCTCATCATTGCCCTCCTACTCACCGTAGTTGTGATTGTGATGGTATTCCTTCTCTTACGTCCCGAATAGCTCACCGGATCCCACGCATGGACGACAATAACAAACGCGGCGAATCACGTCGCCGCAGCGAGAACCGCCCCGGCTCTGCCGTTCCTGGCTTCTTCATCTATATCATCGGCTTTATCGCTTTGTTTGCCTTTGTAATTTTCCTAACCAATCGTCAAGGAAAAGCAGAAAGTATAGGCCAGTCCGAATTCGAGCGGCGCTTGGTAAAGGATGAGATCAAGGAAGTCACTCTCCTCAAAGACCCCACTGAGGGAAAACTAATTGCCGAGGGCGAGTACCTCGAGAAGGGCGCAGCTGAAGGCATCAAATTCCAAGCAGAGCTAATTTGGAGTGAACGCTTCGATGCTCTGCTTACGGAATCAGGCGTCCAATGGACGCCCGTGACCCAAGGCAATACGCTCGTCAAGATCTTCCTTTCGAGCCTGCCCTTTGTCTTGCTCATCATCATCGCCTGGTGGTTCTTTAGTAAGCAGCTAAATCGCGCAGGAAAAGGTGCCATGCAGTTCGGTAAGAGCCGGGCCAAGCTAAATCAGACCGCAGAGCGCGTCACTTTTAGCGACGTCGCCGGCATCGAAGAAGCCCTCGAAGACGTCTCAGAGATCGCCGAGTACCTGCAAGATCCGGCAAAATTCCACAAGCTAGGCGGCCGCTTGCCCCGCGGCGTGCTGATGGTGGGTCCCCCAGGGACCGGCAAAACCCTGCTAGCCCGCGCCATCGCTGGCGAAGCTGAGGTCCCCTTCTTCAGCATCAGCGGCTCGGATTTCGTCGAAATGTTCGTCGGTGTCGGCGCCAGCCGCGTCCGTGACATGTTCGAACAAGCAAAAAAGAATGCGCCATGCATCATCTTTATCGACGAGATTGACGCTGTCGGCCGTTCTCGGTTCAGCGGCATGGGCGGTGGCCACGACGAGCGCGAACAGACGCTCAACGCCCTGCTCGTGGAAATGGACGGTTTCGAGAACAACACCGGGGTCATTGTTGTTGCTGCCACCAACCGACCAGATGTACTTGATCCCGCTCTGTTGCGCCCCGGCCGCTTCGATCGTCAGATCAATGTCGACCTTCCGGATGTAAAAGGACGCCTGGGCATTCTCAAGGTACACTCCAAGAAGATAAAAATGAGTGATACCGTGGATCTCCCTGTCGTGGCACGCGGCACCCCGGGATTCAGCGGTGCCGACCTGGCAAACATTATCAACGAAGCAGCGCTGCTGGCTGCCCGCCAGAACAAAGAGGCTGTGGCGATGAGTGATTTTGAGGAAGCCCGTGACAAAGTCTGTTGGGGCAAGGAGCGCCGCAGCCGTGAGGTAGATGAGCGAGATCGGGAAGTCACAGCCTACCATGAAGCCGGACATGCGCTGCTTTGCCTCTATTGCGAGCATGCCACGCCACTGCACAAAGTTACCATCATCCCCAGAGGCAACTCCTTTCTCGGTGCCACCATCCATTTCCCGGAGCGCGACAAGTACACCCAGACCCGCTCGGAAATGATTGATGAGCTGACCGTGCTGATGGGCGGACGCTTTGCCGAACAGCTCATTTTCAACGAGATCACGAGCGGGGCTGCCATGGATATTCGGCAAGCCACCCAGCTGGCCCGGCGCATGGTCTGCCAGTTTGGCATGAGCGATAAGATGGGCATGCTTGCCTATGATTCCGGCGAGCAGCCAGTTTTTGTCGGTCGGGACATGGGACGCAAAAGTGAGCTTAGCGAGGCTACCGCACGAGAGATCGATATTGAGATCAAAGCCATCGTCGACAGCGTCGCCTTGCGCGCCAGAAAACTCCTGTCCGATCATCGCGACCAACTTGAAGCACTCGGCAAAGCCCTCCTCCAAAACGAGACCATGGACGTAATAGCGATCCGTGAGCTGCTTGGTTTGCAGAGCAAGGGGCAGATAGACAGGCGCATGAGTTCCAGCGAATCAGAAGACAGCGTAGAGGCAGAGCCAGAGCCAGAGCCAGAAGCAATCGCGGCCACAGAGTCTGCAAAGACCGCAGCCAAGCCGCCAGCAGACGAAGCATAGTGCCCCGGCTTCGGAGCTGGGCGCTTGTCTGGGTCGTTCTTGGTTGCCTTTCTGCATTCGCCAGCAGCGAGTTCCCCAGGAGCGCTGGAAAGTATGACTGGACCATCACCATCGCGGGCAACCGCATTGGGCTGAGTTCCGACTCCGGGAAAAATACGGTGATCTCCTATGGCAGCAGTTCAGCCACCATTGGCCTGCCGTTCATCGTGGCCGCTGGTGTGATGCTCGGTCTGCCCATTGCCCTCGCATTCTACGTCGCCTTCTCAGCAGCAAAGGCGAGAGCAGGCATCTGAACGTCACGCTGTGGTAGCACCAACTGAAGCGGAGACTGTTCGGTGTCTTTGCCTGTCTTAGGACTCGCGACTTGCAAGCAGGATGACGCATTGACTTTGTGACAACTCCGCAGGGGTCTCGTCCAAAAACAAGACGAAGAGCACGGGGACCCTGACTAGACCAGATCAGCCAGCAGGGACCTGTAGTCCGAATAGCGGTCCGCAAGGCTGCGGGCCATCATTCGCTCAATCACCCACAGCGTCTCTTCTGGCACGCCAGGTGCCAACTCGGAAATCGGAGTAGGAGTTTCGGTAAGCCGCCGATGCGCAACATCCCTCGGACTTCCACCGCGGTAGGGTGGCACGCCCGTAATGCAGTGATAAAGCGTGCAGCCAAGGCTAAAAATATCACTCCGTAAATCCAGCGGCTGCCCCAGCAGTGTCTCAGGACTCACGTAGTATGGCGTACCGACGACGTCATCTCCCCCATGCCTCCTGGAGTAGATTGAGGTGGCCAATCCGCTCAGCTTCGCGACACCATCCGTATCCACCATGATGTTTGCTGGCTTCACATTACCGTGGCACTCTCCAATCTCTTCCTGCACGTACTGCAGCACGACAGCGACGCTCCGGCAGAGATTCACCGCCGCCACATGTGCCAGTGGCCCGCAGGAATCCAAGTGCGCCCGCAGATTTTCACCGTCCACATGCTCGCAAAGGCAATAGAAAATCTCATCGTCGCTCCCGAGTCCCGCGGAGCGCATCAGGTTCTGATGCTCAAGAGCCGCCACTCGCTTGGAGATCGCGCCGAAAGAGTTCGAGAAGCCTGGTAGCTTGGCGATGTCATCTGGAAAGATCGTGAGTTCCAGGTCATAGCCATGTTCAAGATGTCTTGCCAGAAAGCGCGCCCCAAATGGAGACTCGCGTAGTTTCGACTTGATCACGTACTTGTGAATCACCACCGTGGGCGCTACCCGCAGCAGCGGAACAAGGGTCACTCCCTGGCAGTTTGCGCAGCGGATCTTCTGCCCAAAGGTTCTCAAGGGCGTCTCGATCACAACTTCACAATGTGGACATTGGATCTTCATGGCAACTCCGCGGTCAGTGGTCGGCTACATACACCTGCTCTATGCAGGACCTGGCGCGCCTCAAGCAGATCGCGCTGAATTTGTGCGCGCAACGTCTCGAGGCTGTCAAAACGTTCGTCATTCCGTAGTCGTTTCAAGAACTTTACTTCGATCGTACGGTCGTAAATGTCCTCGGAGAAATCAAACAGATGTGCCTCGAGCGTCAAAGGCTGCCCTGCTGATACTGTTGGCGCATGCCCGATGTACACCGCTGCGGCGTGCCTCTCCGCATGTTCTCGCCTCCCATCTTCCGGGAACAGCGACGCCTCGCAAGCGTAGATCCCCTTTGGCGGGCTTACGTAATCGGTCAGGTGCAAATTTGCCGTGGCACAGCCCAACAGCGTCCGCCCGAGCCCCTTCCCCCGCACGACCGTGCCACGCACGGAAAAAGTCCGCCCCAGCAGCTGTTCTGCCTGCGGCAGGTCACCGGCCTGCACCGCTGCGCGAATTCTGGTGCTGCTGACCACGGCGTCCGTCAGCTCAGTTTCTGAGACGCCCACCACCTTGGCGGCCGGAAAGAAGCGCCGGAGGTCTGCGACAGTCCCCGATGCCTTGGCGCCAAACCGCCAGCTGTCCCCCACGCAAATCGCAGCGATCTCCAGCCCGGCCGGGCCCAACACTTGATTTGCGAACTCCGCAGCAGAAAGCGCGCAGAGCTCGCGGTCAAAACGCAGGGTCACCGCCGCCTTCACCCCCTCGTCCTCTAGAAAATCTAGCCGATGGTCGATCGAGAACAACAGTCGCGGTGCTGCCTCCGGTCGCAGCACCGCGCGTGGGTGTGGGTCGAACGTCACTGCCACCGGGAACGCATCGGTTTCCGTGGCGCATTCGTGCAGCTGCTTCAGAATAGACTGATGTCCCACATGGACGCCATCGAAGACCCCGCAGGTGATCGCACAGCGCGATAGCCCGACATCGGGCAACTGAGAAAGAGAAGAAAGGCGATACATAAGCTGCGGCTCCCTACCGGGCGAGCGAAATAGCGATGTTGATGTTGGGCGTATCCTGCCCGGCGACGACGCCAACTGTGGTGGCTGACGTGGGGTTCGACGTCCCCGGATACCACAAATTCGTATAGCTTGGATCTCCGTAGGCAAGCACAAAATAGTCGCCTGCGCCAAGCTCCGGCGTAGTATAGGTACCGTTCGCGCCGGTCAGCGCCGAAGTCACATAGGTTGTCCCGTCCGTTTCGTAGATGTCCACGTAGATACCGCTCAACGGGACGGCCGATGAGTCTGTGATCCGTCCAGAGATGGTGCCGCCCTGCGACAGGATGAAATCCTGACCCGTAACCGGCTGACTCGTGACCGTGAGCGAGGCGCTGTAGGTCACGACATAGGAAGATCCCTCTCCGGCAGAGACAATATACGTGCCGGGGCTCGCATACAGCGTGTACTGCCCGAGCGAATCACAGAATGTAAAGGACCGCTCTTCAAACGTCGACGCATCGTACAACACCACGGTAATCTGAAACAGGTTTCCCTGGTCAGGCAGTGTCACCTCGCCGGTGATCGCCAGCTTGGCTCCAAGATTCAGATTCACGCTATTCACTGTCGAGCTACCCGAAACAGCCACACCGTTTGCGCTGGCCAGGTCCGCCTGATTAAAGTAGTAGGAATCTGAGTATGCGGGTGAGTTCTGGCCGAGCGCACGATACGTACCGTTGGGTAACCCCCCGATCGAGTAGTTGCCAACCGCGTCTGTCACCGCGCTCTTCACTGGCGTATCTGAGCTATCGTAAATGACCACCGCTACATCCGGCAGAAAAGTCGCGGTCCCCGCAATGCGCGCGTGGCCCTCGATGCGGTTGCCGCCGGCCAGCGTGATGGTGCCAGTCGCACGTGAGCCACTGCGCAGGTCAAAAGTAGTCGCCGCCCCCACCGCGCCTGCATTGCCCAAAAAGGTGGAGACGTAGTCGGCGCTCACGCTTCCCGCCAGGACCGTGTACGATCCATCCGGCACATTCTGCATGATTGCCTGGCCCTGCGCATCTGAAACGCCGGCGCCATACCACTCCGTTCCATCCGCGGCGAGTAGGTCCACGCGAACGCCCACCACTGCTGCCTGCGCATTATCTTCCAGCTGGATCGCCACGCTGTTCCCCAGCGGCGCGGAGCTGCGCAGCCGTTGTAGCAACAGTCCGGCCTCCGTCGGCTCTGGAATCCCGACAGCGCTGCTTACCGCCGTAAGCGGGCCAATCGTCCGACTGCTGAACGCGGAAAAATCCATCGTTGCCGATTCCTCAAGCATATACCAGCGAGACGGCTGGCCTGTTCCTGTCGCCGTCCATTCCGGCAGAGTTGCCACCTTCAGGCTCCCCAAGATACCGAATGGATAGCCGTAGCCCGCGTTTAACACCGCTGCCGGAGTTTCTTCCGCAGCAAAGCAGCGCCGGACGTTCTCAGCGACCACATAAGAAGGCCCTGCACTCACGCCGAGGCCGATAAACTCAGTGGGCGCAGCTGCGGTGTTCGCAAGGAAGTATGCGCCCTCACTGCTGCTCGAGAACGCCTCGGCGATAGATATAATTCTGAACCCAGCAGGTGCCGTGGACAGCGCCGAGCCAGCGAATACGGCGGTGGATGGCACCTCCAGCCTGTCGGGCGAATTGCGCTGCAGCGCACTGTTATAGCATGAGAACGAAGACCACACATCTACGTAAACCACGGACTCATCCCCCAGCGACTCATTCTCGGTGATAGTGCAATAGGCAAGCTCGCTGGTACTCTCGTTGTAGATAGCCAGACAGCTCCGAGAAAGGGACTGGTTCGAGTGAATTAAGCAGTCGACAAAGTCCACATGACTCGCCGACTGCAATTCAATGATGTCCGACTCTGCGCGGTTCTCAAAAAACTGGCACTGCCGAAACACGGCCTCTGAGGCCCAGGCGCGCACGACGCCATATACGGCCCGATTGCCATGAATTGCACAGTTCGCAAAACTTGCTGGGATCCCGGCAGGCGAGTAGAGCACGTAGATCGCCCCGCCCTTTCCAGCCCCCGACTCTGAGATGTAGCCATCACAGCCATCGATGACCGAGTCGTTTACAGACACAATTGCGTTGTTCGCGTAGAGCCCCCCTCCGCGCCCGGCTCGACAGGCCGTGATGCGCACGTTGCTGGCAGTGAGCCCAGCGTCTACGACCGAGATTCCGCCGCCAAGTGTTGCCAGGCCACCACTGATGGTCAGGCCTCGCAGCGTGACCGACGCGTTTGCGGAAATCGCAAGTGCCGATCCTGCGAAGTTCGCATCCAGCCGCGTCTGCGCAATGCCATCGCCTTCGAGGGTAAGTGCCTTGCCCGCGACTGTCAGAGTTTCGCGATAAAGCCCGGGGATGATGTGAATGGTGTCGCCGGACTGCGCGGCGTCAATACCGGCCTGAATGGTCGTGACCGCTGTTGCCACGGAGTCATAAGGCGCAGTCGCGCTACCGCTGGCGGAAACGTAAAGATCCGCCGCTGGGAGCCAGCAGGCGGAAATCATCAAAATGCAGAGACAGTCTCTGCGGAAAAGAATGCGTCGTATCATGCAGGGAATTTGACGCAAGAAAGGGCTTTGCCAAGACCGAAGTCTCAGCAAAGCCCTTATTACGGCGGCTAAGTGTTACTCAGTACCGCCTGTGTCGCCATCATCGGTACGATCAACGGGACCGGGACGCGGGCCATTGACGTGATCACGGACGTGCCGCAAGCGGCGCACATCCTGGCGAACTTCCTGGCGAGCATCCCGAATCTGGTCGGCCACAGCCTGTGCATCTTCGTTTGCCGCGATCAACTCGGCACGTAATTCGCCGATACGCTCACGATCTTCAGGAGTCTTGTCTTCCTTGGCGATCAGCTCTGCGTACTCCACAGAGTCAGCTGCCAGCAGCGCGTTCAACTGGTCGTTCAGATCGCGCACTTCAGCAATGTCTTGGCGAACTTCATGCCGCAGATGGCGAGCCACACGGCGCGGGCTGGGGCGCAGGTCTGGATTGTCGGTACGGAACTGCTCGTTCAATGCCTTGATGGCGTCGATCTGCGTCTGCGCTTCATCAGAACCTTCGATCAACTGGCGACGCAGCTCATTCAATTCCTGGCGCTCTGCACGGGTTGGCTCTTCGACAGCCAGCAACGCAGCGTAGCGGCCTGTAGCATCGGCAGCCACCAAGATGTCATTCAGGGCGTCATGGGCAGCCTTAACAGCGGCCTTGTGAGCCTCGATCGCAGCCAACTGCTCTTCGGTCAGTTCGGGACGTTCGGGGCGGTCTGGACGTGGTGGACGTTCAGGACGCAGGTCGTTCAGCTGCCCGGTCAGGTCACGCAGGGTTTCAGTCAGCTCAATCGCCTCAGTCGGGACCAATTCGTGGCGCAGTTCAGCCATCCGGCGGCGATCTTCGAACGTCGGGCTTTCGAGAGCTGCCAGGTCGGCATACTCAGTGCTTGCGGCGATCAGTGCGGCGTGAATGTCGGCCTTGATCTGGCGGATCTGGTCGATTAGAGCCTGTTGCTCGGGGCTTGGCTCCGGGCGATCGCCACCAC